>Ga0247839_1000823_pt1 | contig 54669 bp, 52 predicted proteins | sample LaCruzMarch2015__6_FD_192405 | JGI IMG/M metagenome (GOLD analysis project Ga0247839, IMG submission 192405) | Freshwater microbial communities from meromictic Lake La Cruz, Castile-La Mancha, Spain - LaCruzMarch2015_16m | ecosystem: Environmental > Aquatic > Freshwater > Lake | place: Spain...
ACGGCGATGTTCGGCACCTCGATGTCGGCTCATCTTATCCTGGGGCTGGAGAAGGTCCCAAGGGTTTGGCTGTTCGCCAATTAAAAAGGTACGCGAGCTGGGTTCAGACCGTCGTGAGACAGGTTGGTCTCCTATCTACTGCAGGCGTTGACTCTTGAAAAGAACTGTCCTTAGTACGAGAGGACCGGGATGGACTGACCTCTGGTCTACCTGCTGTCATGCCAATGGCATCGCAGGGTAGCTATGTCGGGAATTGATAACCTCTGAAAGCATCTAAGAGGGAAGCAAACTTTAAGATTAGGAGTCGTTTGAGGATCCAGAGAGATGATCTGGTTGATAGGCTTTAGGTGTACGCACAGTAATGTGTTCAGCCAAGAAGTACTAATGATCCGATCCCTTTAGGAATTCTGAGAAACATTATTTATTTTCATATTTATTTATCGAGTATTTTTTACAACATGTATTTAGCTTTTAAACTTACAGAATGCGAGAGTAAATTAAAAAATTAGCAATAAGTTTGATCTTCAATCAATACAAATTGCTGCGAAATTTTTTATTTACTCTTGCTCCAAAATAAGGTTCTTTAAAAAAAAGAAAGGTAGCTCAAGGGAGGTTATTGCAGGATAACCGCAAAAGTAGACGAATATCATTTGCAAAAATGTTGTCTTGCCTTGAAAAGAGCAACAGACTTTTCTCTGGAGATTTCGATTGAAGTTCGAACCTTTCCAAAAGAGGGGTTGCGACACATCAGTTCATGATGAAAACCCTCTCTATTTTTTACTTTGAATATTTTAAGCTGGTGATTTGACGCCGGGGATACACCTGTTCTCATTCCGAACACAGAAGTTAAGTCCGGTAGTACCGACGATACTATTGGGAAAATAGGTATTCGCCAGCTTAAAGTATTTAAAAACAAAAAAAACGCTTCGAAAGAAGTGTTTTTTTGTTTGGTTGAAATAAAAGTAAGGTATAATGATCTATATGTTTTCATGGGCAGCTAAAAGAAAATTATTGGTAATACTAAGTCTTATAATAATAGCTTTACTTTTTATTATTTTATTTGTTAAACCTCAATTTGAAGTGGAAGCAACTTGTTTTGACGGTATTCAAAATGGTAAAGAGTCAGGAATTGACTGTGGCGGTTCTTGTTCTCGTTTTTGTAGTATTAGCGCACTTCCGCTTATTACTACTTGGACACGGGCTTTTGAGGTTATTCCAGGGAGGTATAATGCTATTGCTATTGTTGAAAATCAAAATACTGACGCTGCTATATATGCCATCTCTTATGAGTTCAAGTTGTATGATGATAATAATGTGTTTATTGCAAGAAGAACTGGAAAAACTTATATTCTTCCTAATAATCAAACAGCAATATTTGCCCCAGCAATTTTAGTGGGTGATAGAGTTCCTACTCGTGCAGATTTTTCTTTTACAGAAACTCCACTTTGGCTTCAAACACCAAAAGATGCAGGACAGGGAATTACACCTTCAGTTTCAAATATCCTTGTCGAAGATCCGTTTACAAAACCAACACTTACCGCTACAATCAGAAACAATAGTCGATTTAATTTAACAAATTTTGATGTTGTTGCAGTTTTGTATGATACTGATAATAATGCCATCGGTGCTAGTACGACGTTTATTGAATCACTCAAAGAAGGTGAAACTTATGATGTATTTTATACATGGCAAAAGCCTTTTACAGAAGAACCTGTCCGGATTGAAATATTACCCCAAGTAAATGTTTTTGATCTGAACGATTACCGTTCATCATGATAGAAAAAAGAAATGCAAAAATTGATTGGCTTCTAGTCCTGTTTACCTTACCTATACTCGGTGCTGGTTTAGTTACTATGTCTTCTTTTACTGGAGAAGGTTCTTTCTTCTTGCGTCAATTTATCTGGGTGATTATTTCTTTTGGATTTTTTTTCGGATTATCTTTCGTTGACTTTCGTTTTTTGAAACAGAGTAATCTTCTTCTGGGTATCTATGGTTTTTTTGTTTTACTTTTAATACTTCTATTTTTCCTGGGAAGCACTATTAAAGGAGCAAAGGGTTGGTTCGATCTTGGTTTTTTCGCATTTCAACCAGTTGAGTTTATGAAACTTACCCTCATATTGGTTTTGGCTAAATATTTCTCAAGAAGACATGTTGAAATTAAAAATATTAAGCATATTTTTATTTCCGCTATATACATGCTTATTCCTTTTATTTTGGTTTTTCTCCAACCCGACTTTGGATCAGCTCTTATTATATTTATTATTTGGTTTGGAATGACGCTCGTCTCAGGTATTTCAAAAAAACATCTTGGAATAGTGGTTGGGCTTGGTATTATTACTTTTCTTGTTATGTGGTTTGGTGTTCTTCAGGATTATCAAAAAAATCGTATTTTAAGTTTTCTTCATCCTCTTGCTGATATCCAGGGAACTGGATACAACGCATATCAATCGACAATTGCTGTTGGTTCGGGAGAGTTTCTTGGAAAAGGTGTTGGGTATGGGACTCAGTCACGACTTCAATTTCTTCCAGAGTATCAAACAGATTTTATTTTTGCTGCATATGCGGAAGAATGGGGTTTCATAGGGTCTGTCTTGGTTATCCTTCTCTATATGTTGATTATATGGAGAATTCTTCGAACAGCGCAGTATGGAGCTTCTAATTTTGAAATACTGTTTGCTTTGGGAATAGCAATTATGTTTGTTGCTCATATTATTATCAATATTGGAATGAATATTGGCCTCATGCCAGTAACTGGAATTACCTTGCCTTTTATGTCACATGGTGGGTCACATCTACTTTCTTCATTTATCGCTCTCGGTATTCTGATGGGGCTTCGAAAAAATGAACGATCAATACACAAAGATGATATGTCAAAAGAGTTTCTTGGGATGTAGATAAATTTCTTTGTGTATGAGTGTTACAATATATCTATGAATTATTTTATTACTCATTTATTGAATGATTTACTTGGAGAGAGTTTCTTTTTTGATGCGCTTGTACTTGTTTTTGCTGAAATGATTCCCTGGTTTGTTGGTTTGATATTTTTGATTTTTATAGTTTTTTCTTATAAAAGAACAATTCAACCTTTCTTTTTTTCTACCACAATTCTTATTATTGCTGCCTTTTTAAATCCTGGTCTAAAAATATTGTTTAATGTCAAAAGACCTTTTGAGATGTTTCAAACTATTGAACCGCTTTTTGTTACCTATGGTTTTGGTTCTTTTCCTTCGAGTCATGCATTCTTTTTTGCAACCATGACAGTGTTGTCTTTTTTCTTTACAAGAAATATCGCATTGTTTTTTGTTATTACATCATTTCTAATCGGGGTTTCAAGAATTATTGCAGGAGTACATTCAATGTACGATATTATTGGCGGTTGGGTTTTGGGTACTTTGTTCGGTTTACTTTCAGTTTGGTTTTATAGAAAGATCATAAGAAATGAACCTGAGTCAAGTACTAATTCCTAGCGAAAGAAGTACAATAGACGCATGAAAACAAGAATATTAGCTATTTTTATCCTTTTAGTGACCTTTTTAATAGGTTTTTTTGTCTATAAAAACGAACCAGGTCTTTCTGGTGCAGAAAAGGTAAAATATCCTTTTTCGCTTGGTCTTGATCTTGCTGGGGGTACTCAAATCACATATCGAGCCGATATTTCAGAGCTTGATCAATCTGAGGTTGAAGATGCTATGGAGACCTTAAAAACAGTCATTGAGCGTCGAATTAACCCACTTGGACAAGAAGAAACAAATGTTCAAATTCAAGAGGCGAACTTTGCGAATCAGGGAGAATATAGAATCTTGATTGAACTTCCTGGAGTTACAAATGTTGTAGAAGCAAAAAAACAAATTGGGGAAACTCCTATTCTTGAGTTTAAACTTTTAAGAGATGATATTGATTTATCTTCATTTAATCCAGAAACTGTTGACTTCGATGATATTTATCTTCCAACGCAACTCACTGGTCGATATCTTGAATCTGCCTCTCTTCAGTTTGCTCAAACAGGAGCTCAAGGTGGGTACGCTCCAGCAAATCAATCAATGGTAACCCTTCAGTTTAATGAAGAAGGTGAGGATTTATTTAGTAAGATTACCCGGGAAAACATTGGAAGAGAATTGGCGATTTTCCTTGATGGAGTTCCAATTTCTAATCCAATCATCAGGGAAGAGATTACTGGAGGGGAAGCTGTTATTTCCGGAGACTTTACTCCTGAACAAGCAAAAGAACTTGCTCGTCAGTTAACCTTTGGCGCACTTCCTGTTCCGATTCAGGAAATAGGAACTCAAACTATTGGTGCATCACTTGGTGCTTCTGCTATTCAAGCAGGAATTCAAGCTGGATTAATTGGATTACTTGTACTCGCTTTGTTTTTCCTTATGTGGTACAGACTTCCAGGGTTGATCGCAATATTTGCACTTTTGGTATATGGAGTTGTTATGTTTGCCTTTATTAAAATAATCCCAATCACACTTACCGCTGCAGGAATTGCTGGGTTTATCATTTCTCTTGGGGTTGCTGTTGATGCGAATGTGCTGATTTCAGAAAGATTAAAAGAGGAGTTGAGAAATGGAAAAACTTTAAAAGAAGCAATACAAGAAGGGTTTGATAGAGCCTGGCTTTCAATTCGAGATTCAAATCTTTCAGGTTTGATTACTGCTGTTATATTGTTTTGGTTCGGTTCAAACCTTATCAAAGGATTTGCAATTACATTTGGTTTGGGAATTATTATCTCAATGATTACCGCAATTACAGTAACAAGAATCTTTATGCTTGCGATTGCTGGTACAAAAGATACTAAACGCCTCAGATTTTTATTTGGTAATGGATTTTCTCGATAATATATGTTCGCAATACAAAATAAAAAAATATTTCTCCTGTCATCACTTTCTTTAGTAATAGTATCTATCGTTTTGATATTTACCTACGGACTCAAACCGAGTATTGAATTTACCGGAGGTTCTATGTTAGAGGTTTCGTACTCGAACCAAAGACCAGAGATTTCAGAAATTGAAAATTCAATACAAAATGCAGGATTTAGTGCTGTTATTCAGCCCGCTGGAGAGTCCACTTTGATTGTTAAGACAAAAGATATTCAAGAAACAGAAAAACAAGAATTACTGCAAGCTCTTAATGTGAATGGAGATATGGAAGAAATTTCGTTTACTTCAATCGGACCTTCAATTGGTCACGAACTTAAGACAAAGGCGATTTATTCACTGATCATAGTTTCAATCGCGATTATTCTTTTCATTGCATACACATTCAGAAAGGTTTCAAAACCAGTTTCATCTTGGAAATATGGTTTTGTGGCAATTATTACACTTGTTCATGATGTTGTACTTACGGCCGGAGTATTTGCGATTCTTGGCATTACTACAGGAGCTGAAGTAGACATGCTTTTCATTGTTGCACTTCTAACAATTCTTGGGCTTTCTGTAAACGATACTATTGTTATTTTTGATAGAATAAGAGAAAATATTCAAAGAAATGTTGATCAGATAAAACCATTTCGTTTGGTGGTGGGGGAAAGTCTTAAGCAATCATATGCTCGTTCACTCAATACCTCACTTTCTACGATTGTTGTACTTCTTGCCTTGGCATTTTTTGGTCCAGAATCAACAAAAATGTTCGCTCTGACACTTACTTTTGGAATGTTTTTTGGAACATATTCGTCAATCTTTCTAGCAAGTCCTTTACTCGTTCAAATGTATGAATGGCAAAAAAATAAATAACCTTATAAAAAAATTTACTATTCTTGTTATTTCAACAAGTTTAGTAGTTGTAACCATTATTAGTTTATAAAAATAACTTATGTTAATTGTAATTATAATTCTTGGAGTTGTGGCACTTTGGGCTATTGGAACATATAACTCATTTGTACGACTTCGAACACAAAAAGATGAAGCCTGGGCAGATATTGATGTACAGCTTAAACGTCGATACGATTTGATTCCAAATCTTATCAATACTGTTAAAGGATATGCTTCTCATGAAGAAGGAGTGTTTACAAAGGTAACCGAGGCACGTTCACAAGCGATGCAGGCTGGATCTGTAGCAGAGCACAGTAATGCAGATAATATGTTAACAGGAGCGCTTAAATCTTTGTTTGCGGTTGCAGAAAATTATCCAGATCTAAAAGCAAATACAAACTTTTTGGAACTTCAAAAAGAACTTGCGGATACAGAAAATAAAATTCAGTCAGCAAGGCGATTCTATAATGGAAATGTAAAAGCTTTGAATATTAAGATTGAAACAATTCCAAGTAATTTTATTGCAAAACTTGCAAAAGTTGCAAAAGCTGACTTTTTCGAACTCGCAGAAGGAAATCCCGAACGAGAAAATGTGAAAGTTGATTTTGCGAAATAAAGAAAAAAGCCCAGCCTTCGGCAGGGCTTTTGTTTATTGATACTAAAATTTACTAATATTGACAAAAACAGTTTTATAGTGTATATTTTATATATAAAAAAGTCCTTTTAAAATAACTTGCAAAATGTGGTCATAGCTACAAGGTGCTTTGAAAAAGGCGGTTTATAGCTATGACCACTGGAATATGATGGTCTAGTTCCTAATTGCGGATAGCAATCAAAAATGGGTTACTAGCCCTTAAAAATTCAAACAAATGAGTAAGTACAAAAATGTTACTTTTGGTCAGTCTGAAGCCATCATCAACAAACTTGGTGGGGAAGAAGGAATGAATAAATTTCTTCGTGGTGAGCTTATTGTTTCCGAACCAACATCTAAATGGAGATACCACGCAGGTATTATCTATGCCACCTTTGTTTCTGATGGAACAACAGGAGCGGAGTGGATCGTGCGTCTGGAGAAGAAAGGAATTATTTTGACTAATTACGCAAAGAGTATGCTTTTGTCAGATGATTTCAAGCCAACCAAAGGCGTATCCTACGAAATCGCTATCCTTCCTGGAGGCATGTGGGACGACAAAAATCGTACCACAAAAAACATTAAACTCGAGGCGAGTAAGAGAAATCTTATAGAACCAAATGCCGAAACTTCGTGTTTCATTCGAGAAATGTTTTCGGATAAAGATATCGAAGTAATGGGTTTACAATGGATCCTTACCATGCACGAACCTATCAAGAATTCTGGTGGTGGTCCGAGCTTGCTGGGCACGTATCGCTATGGTGATGGTTCGTGTCTCGATGCGGACGTTGACGGCTCTGACAGTCAGTGGTTTCGCAGGGGTGGCTTCGCTTTTGTTTCCTCGCAAGTAGTTCTTTAAACTCACTCACTAAGTTCTTCTTAAGAATTTAGTGCTTTGCTCGCAAAAAAAGTTTTTGGAGGTTTTACAAACCTTTGCCCCGTACAAATGTACGGGGCTTTTTTCTTTTGTATTTTTCCTTTATACTATCCCTAGCTATGAAAACACTATATCAACAAAGAGGAAGTAATATTCGAAAAACCTGGGCCTTGGTGCTTATTTTTGCGCTTGTGGTGATTGGACTCGGTTGGTTCCTTTCACAGTATTTTGGTGATATCTCGATTCTTTATTTCGCTGTCTTTTTTGCTGTTGTCATGAACGTTGGATCGTATTGGTTTTCTCACAAAATTGTAGTTTCAATGTCAGGGGCAAAGGAAGCTGGTTCGGAATATCGAGAAATCTCTAACATGCTTGAAAACCTTGCGATTGGACAGGGAATGCAAAAACCAAAACTTTATATAATACAGGACAGTGTACCAAATGCTTTTGCAACTGGACGAAATGAAAAACATGCACTTGTTGCTGTGACAACTGGACTTATTTCACTTCTTGAAAAAAGTGAACTTGAAGGTGTTTTGGCTCATGAGCTTGCGCACATTAAACACAAAGACATGCTCCTTTCAACAATGGTTGTAGTTTTGGTTGGATTTGTTGCGATTATTTCAGATATGTTTCTTCGAGCTTCTTTGTTTGGAGGTGGAAGAGATGATAGAGATAACAAACTCGGTGGAATTCTTGTAATTGTTGGAATTGTATTTGTAATTCTCTCACCGATTATTGCTCAGCTTATTCATTTTGCAATTTCAAGAAAACGAGAATTTATGGCGGACGCTGGTGGTGCGCTCATGACTCGGTACCCAGAAGGGCTTGCGGGGGCACTTCAAAAAATTGAAGGCTATGCAAAAACTCGTGGAGGTGAAATGCGTCGAGCAAATCATGCAATGGCACATCTTTACATTGCAAATCCATTTGGCACAAAAGCAAAAGCAGGATGGAATAAAATGTGGAGTACCCATCCACCGACAGAAGAGAGGGTAAAGGCTTTATTAAGTGGACAAATATAATACTATGCAAAAACATTCAATTCTTATACAAACAATAGGTTGGATAGGAACAGTGGTTCTCATGACAGCATATGCTTTTAATTCATTTGGTATTATTCCATCAACAGGTTTTTGGTACCCATTTGCAAATTTACTTGCTGCAATACTTCTCGGTATTCGAGTATTTGCCGATAGAAACTATTCAAACCTTTTGCTTGAAATAGTCTTTGGTATTATTGCTCTGATTGCTCTTATTAGATTTTTTATATAATTTAAAAACCTCCGTATGGAGGTTTTTAAATTAAGAAAAACTATTTCTTTTTCTTTGCAACTTTCTTCTTTGCAACTTTTTTAGCTGCTTTCTTTTTTGCTGCCATAAATATAAATGTATAGACTGAATTTTATATAAAATTCGACCTTGCGAACAAGTCCTATACAAAGAACATGAATAGTGTTTGTTAGGTGCTTACGCACAATTATTATATCAAGTTTATATTTTGTGAAGTGTGGATATGTTGCAACTTGTAACCTTTTTGTGTTATCAAGGTATATAATAAGTAGGAAGATATGAATACATGGAAAGAATTACTTGAAGGTGTGCGTCATGACGAAACCTTATTTAGGGAATTATACAATAGAACAGTCGATCGTATTTTTTCCTATGTCTTGGTTCGAGTTCAAAATCGTGATGATGCAAAAGAAATTGTTCAAGAAATTTACCTTTCATTATTTTCATCACTTCCAAAGTTTGTCTATATAAGTGACGAACACTTTATGAGTTATCTTTGGACTGTTGTAAGGAGAAGAATTTTTAAAAGAAGATTGAGAAAAATACAAACGGTTCCTCTCGAGGAAATATATGATATTCCTTCAGAGGAAGAACCAAAAGAAGACTATAGATTTTTACTTCAAACATTGGGTCGTTTGAAGGATAAAGAAAAACTAGTCATTCAGCTTCGATATTTTTCTCATTATTCTTTTAAGGAAATTTCTGAATCTTGCAATATAACAGAGGGTAATGCAAAGGTAATTCATCACAGGGCTTTAGAAAAACTCAAACAACATTTACAAAACCATGTCTTATGATATTGAAAAACAATTACATACCGTAGAGGTTCAATCTATGACAGAGGCAGAAAAAAATTCTGTTTGGCTTTCTATTATTTCAAAACAAAAAGATGCACCAAAAAATTTATTAGTATTATTTTTTTCAAAAAAACATATGATAGCAACATTGTTAGCACTTGTGGTTATTTTAGGAGGAGGGGGAGTTGTGGTCGCTTCAAATGATGCGATTCCAGGAGATATTTTATATCCAGTTGAACAAGTCGTAGAGAATATTCAAATTAAACTGGTTGGTGATGAAGAAAAGAAAAGTGAATTAAAGGTTCGATTTGCAGAAGAAAGACTTGCAGAGGTTGGAGAGGTTATTGCTAAAAATAGCCAAACTATTTCTATAGATCTAAGTTCAGCAAAAATTGTTGAAGTTGAAATTGATGTGTTTACTAATGAATCTACAATTTCAATCGAAGCTGATGACAAAAAATATGGTTTTGTAACAGCATCTCAAGATAAAGATCAAATTATCTCTGAAATTCAAGAAAGGTATAAACTATCTCTTGATCAGATAAATATGAATTTTTCATTTGAAAATGAAAATAGAATTTCTCGACCAGATGATAAAAGATTCCTTAATAGTGTAACTCCTATAGGGTTTAAGTCAGAGAGACAAAAACAAGAATTTGAAGGCTCTCTTTCTGATGTAACAAGTTTTGTTGAAAGTTCAAATTTAAGCCAAGAAGAAAAAGATAGACTTACCACAACATTGAGTTCAATTATGGCAATTTTTGCTATTAATCCAAATCTTGAAATTGAAATGAGAACTGAAGATGGGGTAAAGATTGAAGTGGAGGATGGTGAAATCGAAATAAAGACAGAAGGTTCAAAATCAAATAACAATTCAAATGACGATAATTCAGATGATAATGATGATTTTGACGATAATTATGATGACGAGGATGATGACAATCCAGATCAAAACCATGGAAATGATATTCGAGAAAATGATGATGAAGTTTTTTGTCGAGGTGAATGGCGAGACGCTGAAGATTGTGATGTAAATGGAAACGACGACTCAGATGATGACAGTAATGATTCAGATGATGATTCTGATAATAATGACAGTAATGATTCTGACGACGGTAACAACGATGACGATGAAGAAGATGATAATGAAGACGAAGAGGATGATCAAGACGATAATGATAATTCTGGAAAAGGAAAAGATGACGATGATAATGAAGATTAAAAATAAAAAACCCGCATATGCGGGTTTTTTATTTTTCCTGTATCTTATTATTCAAAATAGCATGTACTCTTGGGGAAATAAAATCAGTTTTTTTAAGTCTTTCTAGAATCCCAATCCCAAAATCATATAGTTGTTTTCTTGCGAGTGATGTCGATATTTTAAGAACAATATCTCTGTGGTCTCTTTTGAGATTTTCTGCATAGATATTATTTTCTTTTTTATGTTCTTCGTATTTTTCAAGAACTTTTTTAATAACAGTTTCATCTCCACAAGCAAATTGCTTACTCGATATTTCTTTAATTGCTTTTCGTGCAATGATTGCCAGGGCTCGGTAGTACATAAACTTTTCTTCAATAGAAAAGTTTTTGCTTGCATTTCGAGCAAGTCTTCCTCGAACCTTGTCCATTCTTTCTGCGATAAGGGCACGTGACAAACTTGTACTTCCATTTGATAGAAATTCCTGTTTCATTTTTTCTTGTTGTATTTCAAGCTTGAGAAGAATTCTTCTGTATACTCGTTCTGTTACTTCTCCTCGGGCATATATTTCTTGAAGGAAATATCTCTCAATTCCAATCGCGTATGATTGAAGCATTGACTCAAACACTTCTTTTCCTTGTCCTTTTTCAACCTGGTTTATAGAGTCACGAAGTTCTTGTTTTAAGAATTCATATGTTTCTTGATCAACATATCCTTTTGAGAAACTCTTTTCGAGTTTTTCAAGTTTGAGTGTTGCGAGGAAAGATAGTGATTCTTCAACTCGTACAGAATCAGAAGCTGATAGTTTCAAGATTCCAAGTTTCTTCATAAAGAATTTTATGGTCGCTGATTTTATTACCAGTGAACTCACAACTGTGACAAGAGTGAGAACAACAAGAAAATCTTTTGGAGAAATGACATAGTTCCAATTTGCTATTGTAAATGAATCTGGGATTGTCAGAACAACGATAAGTGCAAGTGCGCCGCGAAGACCACCCCAAGCAAGCATCTTTGTCCATGGTAAAGAAATTTTCGATTCAATCCTCAGAATATTGAGTAGCCCAACAGTTGGGAAGACTGAAACAATTCGCGCGAGAGTTACAATTACTACAGTAATTAGTGACGGGATAATAATCTCTGTACTCCAAAGATTATTAGAAATTGTCATGATACCAACCAAGAGGAAAATAATTGAGTTAACCATGAATGCGATTTGTTCCCAATATTTTTCTATGAAATGTTCCGCTCGTGGTGAAATATGATATCGTCCGTTGTTTCCAAGTTCGAGCGAGGCAATAGTTGTTGCGATGATTGGAGATATTTTTACCAAACTTCCAATATGCATCATGTGTTCATTGAAAAGTTCGCTTCCAAGAAATACAAGATGTGCCATTACAAGCATAAGAGAAAGTGTGACAGTTTCATATTTTGATGAAAAACGAAGTATGAAAGAAAATATTTTTCCAAGTAGAATTCCCGCTAAAACTCCTCCTAATATCATAATGATAAACAAAGAGAATCCTTCTGTAATTGAAATTGCTCCCGTTCCTTCAATGAGAACAATGAGTAAGATTGCAAAAACTGAAACTGCTGTTCCATCATTAAACAAACTTTCACCTTCGAAAATAAGAGAGAGACGATGCGGTGCACCTGAACTTTTGAATAGAGAAAGTGCAGCGATCGGATCTGTTGCTGAGATGAGTGAACCAAATAAGAGGAAATAAATAAGAGGAGCTTGAATACCAATAAGTCCTAAAATAAACTGAAGTCCAAAACCAATCGCGAGTGTTGAGATAAAAAGGCCAAGAATTGAAAGAAGAGATATTGATATTATGTTTTCATAAAATTTTCTAATTTGAAAATTGTAGGCAGATTCAAAAATAAGAATCGGTAGGAAAACATAAAAAAGAAGATCTGGTGTGAGCTCAAACGACTGCAGGAAACTAAGTCCTGGAATATGTTTCATTCCAAACCCGAGAATAATTCCAAGAATCACTAAAAGTGCAGAGTAGGGAATTTGCTTTAAAAAACCTCGCTTTGCAACAAGGAAAATAATGTTTGTGATAAGTAATAATGAGAATAGTGAAAATACTATTGAAATTGTCTCAGTCATGTTTTTGGTTTTTTATAAGTAAAGAACAAATATACTATAAAATAAAGCTTTTTTCAAGATAAAACTCCCGCATGTGGCGGGAGTTTTATTTATACAATAAATCCAATTTCTTGAAGTGCTGAAGTAGTATTTTTTGTAATCATCGATTCAGTAATGTGTCCATCATTGTTGAATTTTGTAAGTTCTGAGTGAATTTGTTCACTGAGTCCAGAAATATAGACTGTTTTCCCTTGAGCGATTAGTTCTTCGATGATCTCATGAAGAATCTCAACCCCATCATGGTCAATGTGTCCGAGCTCTCTCATTCGAAGAATGATAGTGTTAAAGAGATTTGTTTTTTCTTGAATTCTGTCTTTGTGTGTTTCTCCGTTTACATAAGTAAGAGAACCTTTAAAGGAATATACAACAACATCTACAGGTTCATTAAATTTTTCAAAGTCACCTTCATAAAGTCTGTCGATAAATTGATTTCCTCTATTTCGAGCAATATCAAAATGTCCTTTTGAAAAACTTTCAACAAAGAATAAGAGGGCAAGAATTGTTCCTGCAAGAAGTCCAATCACACTGTCAATTGCAATCATAAGTACAACAACAAGAAGAGCAACCGCAAAATCTTTCTTTGAATATTTCCAATATTTTTTCATGTCTTTAATCTCAAGCATTCGGATTGATGCAAAGAAAAGAATAGAAGCAATAACCGCAAGAGGAATGTAAGTAAAGGTTGTAAAGAGAACAGCGGAAACGATTCCGACTACAATAGCTTGAATTGTTTGAGATGTTTTATGTGTCGCTCCTGACTTTGCATTGAGTCCTGTTCGAACGAAAACTCCTGTTGCTGGGAGTCCACCAAAAAGTCCAGAACCGATATTTGCAAGTGAAAGTCCAAAGAGTTCTTTTCCTGAGTTAAATTTTGTTTTCGTCATGTTCCCAGCAATCTTTGCTGAAATAAGAGTTTCGAGAATTGCGATAAAAGCAACAGATGCACCAGTGACAAGAATTACTTTGTTAACAGTAAAGTTTGAAACAAAAGAAAATAAACTAAAATCAAGATTACTGTATTTTTGATTCAAGAGCATTGTTTCGATCGGTATGATATTTTTACTAATCAAAAACCCAACAAAGATTCCAATTGGCGCAAGAAATATAGCCGGTGGAATTTTTGGAATCATTCGATTGAAAAGATAGAGTGACATAACCCCAATAAAGAAAAGAAGAAATGTAACAAGGTCGCTTGATGTAATATTTCCAAAAATGATTCCAAGATTATGAAGTGGCTCTGCTGCTGACTCGAGGTTGTGAAGACCAAAAACTGATCGAAGTTGACTAATGATGATTAAAATAGCAACACCGGTACTGAATCCAACCATCACACTTCGAGGAATCAAAACCATGTATTTTTGAATTTTGAAAAAATATGCAATCAGGATAAAAATTCCAGTTATGATTGCAAGGGAAGGGAGAAGTTCTGGTCCGTTTTGGAATGCAAAAAGCGCCAAAACCCCAGTAAGTGCTCCAGCGGGTCCAATAATGTTGTAGTTACTACTTCCAAAAATCCCAGCAATAAGTCCTGCCCACACAGCAGTAATAAGTCCTTCTGCTGGACTTGCTCCTGACGCAACAGAGAGTGAAAGTGATAAAGGTATAGAAACCAAGGCGACTGTAAGACCTGATTTCCAGTTATTTTTAATATTGGTAATTATATTTTGCATAATAGGAATAAGTATATTCCTTTTTATGAAATCAGCAATAAAATAAGGGTAAAAAACTACGGACTCTAGACCTCCAAGGGCGGTTTCCTTATAATATGGATATTATAGGTTAAATAAAAAATGAGATTTATAAAATATGAACCACAACGAAGACACATTTTCTTATAATGATATAAATTCTCAGATTGAATATCAAAACGATGGTTTTTTATTTTTTCCGATAAAAATAAGTATTAATTTCAAAGTAAAAAATGGCTTAGAGATTGAATCTTTTGTTTTTTCTGAAATATTCTTTAAGTCAAAAGAAGAATGTGTTAATTTTTTAAAATCAGAAGTAAGAAATATTATTAATAGTAAATTAATATAAAAATGAAATTTAGATTTATTTACCCACTATCAGTACTTATTTCATATTTAATTATGACTAATATGGGTAAAATTCAATTAGATTTTGGTATAAGTTTAGGAATTCTTGTATATGCACTGTGGCTTTCAGCTCCTCTTTTGGTGGAAGAAAATGACAGTTTCTGGATTTCTTATGTTTTATGGGTGATAATACAGTGGGTAATTTTTTATTATGGAATTCGTCCTCCAGATAGTGTTCCTGGCTTTTAAGTATTAAATTATAAATTAATAATTTCATAAAGATTAAAAATATGAACAAAATTTTAAAAGAATTTAAAGAGTTTGCAGTAAAAGGTAATGTAATGGATCTCGCAATCGGAGTTATCATTGGAGGTGCATTTGGTAAAATTGTAACCTCTCTGGTGAACGATGTTATTATGCCAACGGTCGGACTTCTTGTTGGCGGAGTTGATTTTTCAAGTCTTGCAATTGTTCTTCAACCGGAAGTGTTGAGCGAAACAGGCGAGATTGTAACAGCTGCTGTTTCTCTCAATTATGGAGTATTTATCAATACAGTAATTGATTTTGCTATCGTTGCCTTTGTTATCTTTATGGTTATCAAAGGAATGAACAGACTGAAACGAAAAGAAGAAGAAAAACCAAAAGAGGAAAAACACCCAACACAGGTGGAACTCCTTGTGGAAATTCGAGACTTGCTTAAAAAGTAAGGAAAATAAAGAGGCGCCCGAAGGGCGCCTCTTGTGCTATAATCTCCATATATTTATTCATAAAAACTTATATATTCTATGTTTGAACTACCAAAACTTCTATATTCTTATGATTCGCTCGAGCCATATTTTGATGCAAAAACAATGGAGATTCACCATACAAAACATCATCAAGCTTACACAGATAATCTCAATAAAGCACTCGAGGGTGTTGATGTGAGTAATATGTCAATCGAACAAATTCTTTCCGAGATTGATATGAATAATATGTCACTTCGAAATAATGCTGGCGGATACTATAATCACAAACTTTTCTGGGAACTTCTTTCTGGAGATAAGAACTCAATGTCTGAAACTCTTGAAAATGCAATCATGCAATCATTTGGTTCTATAGAAAACTTTAAGGAATCTTTTACAAAAGCTGCACTGTCCCGTTTTGGATCTGGTTGGGCTTGGCTGTGTAAAAAAGAAGATGGAAGTCTTGAGATTGTTACGACAGGGAATCAAGACAATCCACTCATGCCAGGAATTGAAGGTGGAACGCCAATTTTGGCGCTCGATGTTTGGGAGCATGCATACTATCTCAAATATCAAAATAGACGAGCAGAATATATTGAAAATTTTTGGAATATTGTTAATTGGAATAAGGTAGCTGAACTATATCAAAATTAAGACTATGAATGTAAAAATAAAACAAAAAACCCACGAGGATTTTAAATGGATACATTTCAATGTAAAACAGCTTGAAAAAGCTTGTGACCAACTGATACAAAAAAAGAAAGAGGATTTTGAAAAAATAAAATCAATACCTAAAGAAAAGAGAACTTTTGAAAATACAGTATATGCACTTGAAAAAGCAGGACAATTAGAAGGTATTGATTCTCAAATATTTGGTTTTTTTATGGAACTTTCTCCTAAAAAACCAGAAAGAGAAGTATCGCTTAAGTTAGAAGAAAAATTAAATAAAGCTCTTATTGACCTTGGACACGATAAGGATTTATATCGTGCTTTTTCTGAATATAATCCTAAAAAAGAAAAGCTTACAGAACCACAAAAGCGTTTATATAAAGATGCTTTGAAATCTTTTAAAGAAATGGGATTTCATCTTCCAGAAGCTGATCAGAAAAAATTAAAAGAATATAGAAAGAAAATTTCAACCCTTGTTTCAAAATTCCAAAAAAATATTAATGATTTTAAAACAGAAATCTTGTGTACTCTTGAAGAACTGAAAGGTCTTCCTGAAAACTATATTGCAAATCTCCCAAAGGATACAAAAACAGGGAAATATAAAATAGTGTATTCATATGCTTCATATGGTCCTTTTATGCAGTTTGCTATTTCCGATAAAAAACGAAAAGAGTTTGCAGACAAGGTATCTCAAAAAGGTGGAAAATTAAATCTTAAAATCTTGAAACAACTTGTTGGTCTTAGACAAAGAGTTGCTGAAGTTTTAGGTTTTTCAAACTATGCGAACTATATAACAGAAGATCGTTTAGTTAGAAATCAAAAGACGGTGATGAATTTTTTGGAACAACTTCTAAAAGATACTAGACCTCATTATGAAAAACATAAAGAAAAAATAAATAATTTCAAAGCATCGAAAACAGGTGTTTCTGGTGATGTTGTAAATTATTACGATTCTGGTTTTTATTCAAATCTTTACACTCTAGAGCATTTGAATATAGACACAAAAATAGTAAAAGAATATTTTGAGATGGATAACACTCTTTTCCAAATGTTTTCTTTTTTTGGAAATTTGTTCGGAGTTTCTTTTGTTGAAAATTCAAACTGGAAACTTTGGCACAAAGAAGTTCGAGTATTTGATGTCAAAGAAAAAGGTAAAATAATAGCTCATCTTGCTCTTGATTTATATCCTCGAGAGGGAAAGTATTCCCATATGGGTTGTTGGAATTTTATGCGTGGTTATGACATAGATATTTCAGGTAAAGAACGTTATGCTCCATTCACTATTATTTTAGGTAATTTCCCAAAAGGAAGTAAAAAACACCCAAAACTTTTAAGTCTATATGAAGTTGAAACACTATTTCATGAATTTGGCCACGCTTGTCATGACATGCTTACAAAAGCAACATTTGATTCCCAAGGTGGGGCTCAAGTTGTTCATGATTTTAAAGAAGTACCTTCTCAGCTTTTTGAAGAATGGCTCGGTGTACCAAAAATATTGCAAAGTATTTCAAAGCATTGTAAAACAGGCAAGCAAATGCCAATTGATTTTGTTGAAAAAATAATTAAACATAAGAACGGTAATCTCCCATCAATTACATATCCTCAAGCTGTTATGTCTTTACTTGATCAAGAACTTCATTCAGGTAAAGATATCCAAGATATTCAAAAACTATTTCAGGATATTGATGATAACTATGGTTTAAATCCAGGTTCGCCCAAATCACTTTTTCCGGCAGGTTTTGGTCATCTAGCTGATTATGAGGCGTCGTATTACGGATACTTATATTCTCTTGCTATGGTCTATGATTTTTTTGCTCGATTTGAAAAAGAAGGATATACAAATAAAAAAACAGCAAAAGATTTAAGGGAAGTTTTAGAAAAGGGCGGTTCGTATGATGAGATGACATACATCAAAAAATTCTTGGGAAGAAAACCAAATCATAAAGCATTCATTAAAGCTTTAAATAATCAAAAATAAAAAAAGCGCCGATATCATTGATCGGCGCTTTTTGTCTCTACCCATGTGGGTTTTGACTTTTTTGGTTAAGGAAAAATAGAATCTGCCCGCAGTAATTTAGTCTTTTGTTAGGGTGGCAGGGCTAGGCAACTAAGCTCTCTCTTGTTTGTCGAATTGAGAATACTGTAATTTTTGTTACAGCATGAATAGCTTTAAGATGAGTTTCTTCACATGTTCCTTTAAAGGAATGTCTTAATTTATCTAACGGAATCTTTTTTTCTTCGAGATAACTTCTTAGTCTTTCCAATTTTTCCAATTCTTCCTTTTCTGGAATAGGTTTAAGATAACACCAAAGAAGTTTCTCTACTTCTGCCTTCTGGTCTTCACGCATAAATTTCTCCTTGTTTTTTTTGGGTTTTTTAAAAAGAACGGGTTTTGTTTTATGAGGCACTATTGCCACACGAGACTATATAATACCTATATTTATATTTATGTCAAGAGATATCCACAAGCTCAATTTGGGGTACAATAGCCTCATGAAAACAAAGTTTCAAGAACGTTATGAGATGCTTAATACAGAGCAAAAAAGAGCTGTAGACGCCATTGATGGTCCTGTGATGGTGGTTGCTGGTCCTGGGACAGGAAAGACCCAAATTTTGACTCTTCGAATTGCAAATATTATCGATAAAACAGATACAGAGCCGGAAAATATTCTCGCGCTCACTTTTACTGAATCAGGTGTCCATGCAATGAGAAAACGATTGGTTGAGATGATTGGATCTTCCGCATATCGGGTTGGAATCTATACATTTCACTCATTTTCAAATGATGTCATTCAAAATAATCCAGAAGAATTTCCTCGAATTATTGGAGCGAGAGCAATTACCGACGTTGACCAAATAGCAATTATTGAAGATATCATCACTCAAACAGAACTGAAAAATCTGAAGCCTTTTGGTGATTCTTTTTACTATGTTCGTACGATTCTTCAAAAAATTTCTGACTTGAAACGTGAAGGTGTAACTCCATATGAATTTAAGAAACTAGTAGAAAAAGAACAAATTCGTTTTGAGCAGGATGATGAGAAATTTCATACAAAAGGAAAGTATGCAGGAAAAATGAAAAGTGCATATGCCGATCAAGAAAAAAAGATTCAGAAAAATAGAGAACTCGCTCATGTGTATCAGGTGTATCAAGAACAACTAGCGGCAAGAAAAATGTATGACTTCAATGATATGATTGTTGAGGTTCTTCATGCTCTGAGAGCAAATCAAGACTTGCTTCTCAGGCTCCAAGAAAAACATCAATATATTTTGGTGGACGAACATCAAGATACAAATAATGCTCAAAATAAAATTCTTGAGCTTCTTGCAAACTTTCATGACAACCCAAATCTGTTCGTTGTGGGAGATGAAAAACAATCAATCTATCGTTTTCAGGGTGCAAGTATTGAAAACTTTTTCTACTTCAAACATTTATATCCAAAAGCAGAGTTGATTACTCTTAAGCAAAATTATCGGTCTACACAGACTATTCTTGATAGTGCACACTCACTTCTTCCAGGGGAATCTTTACTTGAGGCAAATACTAAGTTTGAATCAAAGCCTATTTCTGTTGCGACTCTTGAAAATTCATCACAAGAACTTGTCTGGCTTTCGGAAAAAATCCAGTCTCTTATTTCAGAAGGTGTTCCGGCTCATGAGATTGCGGTATTATATCGAAACAATTACCATGCTTTTCCTGTTATTGATATTCTGACAAAAAAGGGAATTGCATCTGTGATTGAATCAGATCAAAATCTTTTCGAAGACAAGGATATTATTCAATTCCTTGAGATTCTAGAAGCTATTCAATATGTAGATCAAAATGAAACTTTGGTAAAAATTCTTTTTAGTAATGTGTTTTCTTTGAATACTCTTGTATCTGCAAGACTCGTGCGGGCTGCTTCACAGAAAAGAAAAAAGCTTTTGATTGAACTCATGAGTGACGAAAAAGCTTTGAGTGGTGAAGGGTTTTCTGAAAAAGAATATGGTCCATTTTTTGAACTTGGAAATAATATTTTGACATGGAAGAAATTTGCTGAAAATGAAAATTTGATTGAAACCCTTGAACATATCATGCGGGAATCTGGATATTTGCAACATCTTCTCGCGAGTCCAAATGGTACTGCAAAAATTGAAACACTTGGAATTTTATTCGACGAAGCTCGTTCTTTTATTCTTACCAACGAGAAAGCAAAACTTTTTGATTTCTTGAAATATATCGCTCGTCTCAAAGAACATAACATTTCAATTAAAAAGAAAGCAGGAAGAATTAAAGAAGGAATGGTTCGTCTCATGACAGCGCACCGATCAAAAGGGCTCGAGTTCGATTATGTATTTATTATTGGCGTAAATGACGGAGTGTGGGGTAATCAATTAAAAAGGGAACTACTCCCGCTTATCCCAGAAGTGTACACATTGTTTGAAACTGTTGAGATGGAAGGTTTACAGGAAGTTTCTGGTGATCTCATGGAAGAACGAAGAGTATTTTATGTTGCGCTTACGCGAGCAAGAAAACATATCACTCTTTCGTATACCCTTCAAAGAGAAGATGGAAAAGAAATACTTCCAAGTCAATTTATCGGAGAAATAAAACAAGAGCTTATTTCGTTTGAAGAAACTGAGAATTTTGTCCATGCCTGGCCAGAAAAACAACTCATACTTTTTGAACCAAAAATAAAAGCTTCACTTTCTGAGGACGAATATAAAGAGCAAATGAAGGTATTTGTGAAAGAAAAATTACTTTCACAAGGTTTGTCTGTTTCTGCGCTGAATAACTACTTAAAATCACCATGGCTTTTCTTCTTTAGAAATCTTCTTCGTATTCCAAGTGCAATGAATAAATCACTTGTTTTTGGTAATGCAGTTCATGGAGCGCTTCAAATTTTCTTTAATAATGCGCGAGGTGAAAAATATGAAAGTCTTGATTTCCTTCTCGGTGCTTTTAGAAAATCTCTTGAAGATCAGGATTATGCAGAAAAAGACTTTGAATATCTTTTGAAAAAAGGAGAACATGTTTTGACTGTGTGGTATCAGGAATATCAGGGAACTTGGAATCTTTACACTCAAACAGAATTTCGAATCAATGCTGTTTCTATTGCTGAAGATAGTGAAGAAGAATTGCCGTATCTTACAGGAGTACTCGACAAAATTGAGTTTGTTGATTCGTCACGTGCTCGCGTTGTTGTGGTTGATTACAAAACAGGAAAACCAAAAACAGAAGGAGAGATTCGAGGAACAACAAAAAATGGATCTGGAGACTATTACAGACAGTTGGTATTTTACAAACTTCTTTTGAAGTATTTCCAAGGTGGAAAAATGCATATGGAAAGCGCCGTTTTGGAATTTGTTGAGCCGAATGATAAAGGTGTTCTCAAGCGATATGAATTTGAAATATCGGATGAAGAGGTTGAAGAGCTTGAGAATACAATACGAAAAGTGGTTTCTGATATAAAAAACCTTGCGTTTTGGGATGAACCGGTTAATGAAGAGGCAAAAGAATATGCTGGCCTAGTGGACGCAATCAAAAGATAGTGGTTTTATAATTTTGTTTTTTTAAAATAGGGTATAATACTATACATATGATTCAATTTGTGAATGTTTCAAAAGTATATCCGGATACTGATGTCGAGGCGCTTCATAACGTTGATATTACTATCGAAGAAGGAGAATTTGTTTCTTTTATTGGTCATTCTGGGGCAGGTAAATCAACTCTTGTGAAAATGCTTTTACGAGAAGACCGACCGTCAGAGGGAAGTATTTTATATAAAGGAGAAGATATTAATGATTTTTCTCATAAAGAAATGAACCTATACCGACAAAATATTGGTGTAGTGTTCCAAGATTTTAGATTACTTTCAAACAAAACCGTTTTTGAAAACGTTGCTTTTGCTATGGAAGTTGCTGGAAAGCCAGATGAAATTATTGCCGAAGATGTTCCGTACGTACTTGAACTTGTGGATTTGGTTGATAAGGCAAACAATTTCCCTCATCAACTTTCTGGAGGGGAAAAGCAAAGACTTGCAATTGCTCGAGCAATCATCAACGATCCAAAACTTCTCGTTGCAGACGAACCAACAGGAAATCTCGATCCAGCAAGCACCTATGAAGTTGTTGATATTTTGAAAAAAATAAACAAACTCGGAACAACTGTGATTCTCACAACTCACAATACAGGAGTTGTTGATGCGCTTAAAAAACGAGTAATTACTCTCGAGAAAGGTTCGATTGTTCGCGATGACCCACATGGTTCATATATAATCTCAAAAAAATAACATGACATTTATAGATTTAAAAAGAATAATAAAATCAGGATTTCAAAATTTCACTCGAAATTCTTTTGTGTCGCTTTCATCGATACTTATTATGGTTGTAACTCTTTCTGTTGCCGGACTTCTTCTTTTGTCACGAGCGGTACTGACAACAACAGTTGAAACTCTTGAAAACAAAGTTGATATCACAGTATTTTTCGATCTTGGGGCAAACGAAAATGTTATTCTCGATTTGAAACAAGAAGTTGATGCTATACCAGAAGTTGCAAGTAGTGAGTATGTTTCAGCAACTCAGGCGTTGATTAATTTCCGAGAAAGACACCAAGATGATGAACTAACACTTCAAGCGCTTGATGAGCTCGGTGGAAATCCACTTGGGGCGATGCTTAACATTAAGGCAAAAAATCCAGAAGATTATGGAATTATCGCAGAAACTCTTGGAGACCAAGGTGCGCTTTCACAAAGTTCTCTTCAGGTAATCAACAAAATTAACTACTACCAAAATGAGCAAGTGATTAATCGTTTGGTTGCAATCACAACTGGAGCTCAAACACTTGGAACGGTTCTTCTGATTATTCTTGGAACAATTTCTGTAGTAATCACTCTTAATACTATTAGACTCACTATCTACTCAGCGAGGCAGGAAATTGGTGTGATGCGACTAGTTGGTGCGGGTACAAAGTATGTACGAGGACCATTTATTATAGAGGGAGTTTTGTATGGACTTGTTTCTTCTGTGGTGACCATGGTTTTATTTTTCCCAATCACGCTTTGGCTTGGAGAAAAGATGTCTATGTTCCTTGGTATTAATCTTCATACATATTATCTTTCAAACTTCTTTCAGTTTTTCATTATTCTACTTATTGTTGGTATTATCCTTGGTACTGTTTCAAGTGCAATCGCTGTACGTCGGTATCTCAATCACTAATTTTCATCTATGGCAAAAAAACAAACACCTAAATATATTTTCGTTGTTGGCGGAGTAATGTCTGGCGTTGGAAAGGGTGTCACTACCGCATCTATTGGAACAATTCTTCAATCAAAGGGATTCAATGTGAGTCTCGTTAAAGCTGACCCGTATCTAAACGTAGATGCGGGTACCATGAACCCCACCGAACACGGTGAGGTTTTTGTTATGGAGTCAGGTCTTGAAACAGATCAAGACATGGGAAACTATGAACGGTTTCTCAACAAATCACTTCCACGCGAAAACTACATGACAAATGGAATGATTTTTAAATATGTCATCGACAAAGAGCGAGCACTTGGATACAAGGGGGCTTGTGTTGAGCCAACATATCACATTACAGAAGAAATTTTGCGACGACTCAAAGAGGTATCAAAAAAAGGTGATTCACATATTATTGTCGTTGAAATTGGAGGAACAATTGGAGAATATCAAAACGCAATTTTCCTTGAGGCAGCAAGACAGCTTCGTTTAAAAAATCGAAACGATGTTATGTTTGCTATGGTGTCATATCTTCCAATTCCATCAACTATTGGAGAAATGAAAACAAAGCCAACACAAAATGCAGTGCGTCAGCTCAATGGTTATGGAATTAATCCAGACATTATCATTGCACGTTCTGTTGATCCGGTAGACAAAAAACGAAAAGAAAAACTCGCAACAATGTGTGGAGTTTTGCCTGAAAATATTATCTCTGCGCCCGATGTTTCAAGTATCTATGATATTCCAATCAACTTTGAAAAAGATGGAATTGGAAACAGAATTCTTTCTCACTTCAATCTTAAGCCAAAAAAGAAAGACTTGAATCAATGGAAGGGATTTGTAAATAAATTTAAAAATCCAAAAGGAGAAATTTCAATCGCAGTAATTGGAAAATATTTTGAAACAGGAAACTATGTGCTTTCTGACTCATATATTTCTGTAATCGAAGCTCTCAAAATCTCAGCTGCCCATGCTGGTGTGAAGGCAAATCTTGTGTGGCTTTCCGCGAAACATTTTGAAGATACAAAAAACCTCAAAGAATTGAAAGAGTTTGGAGGAATTTTGGTCCCGGGAGGTTTTGGAGAAACAGGAATTCAAGGAAAAATAAATGTGATTGAATATGCACGTAAAAACAAGATTCCATATTTTGGACTTTGCTACGGAATGCAACTTCTTGTGATTGAATATGCACGAAATGTTTTGGGACTCAAAGATGCAAACACAGAAGAAATCAATCCAAAAGCTAAAGATTTAGTTATTCATATCATGCCTGATCAAAAAGAAAAGCTTGCCCGTGGTGACTATGGTGGATCAATGCGACTCGGTTCATATGAAGCAGTTTTGAAAGAGGGAAGTATTGCGCAAAAATCATATAAAGCAAAAACAGTTTTGGAAAGACATCGTCACCGATATGAGGTAAACGAAGAATACATCGAAGCACTTGAAAAGAAAGGTTTGGTTTTCTCAGGAAAATCTCCTGACGGACACTTGATGGAAATCGCAGAGCTTCCAGTTGAAAAACATCCATTTTTCTTGGGGGTTCAGTTTCATCCGGAATTTCTTGCAAGACCTCTTGCTCCACATCCACTTTTTTCAGCATTCATTCAAGCTATTAAGAATAGGGAATAAAAAAATGACAGGAATATCCCTGTCATTTTTGCTATCCGCACAATCTGAAAAGTCTCATACTAATTGTTTGGGTTCTTTATTGATTAGAACAAAGCTTTCTTTTTCTGTTTCAATTTCAATTCTTCCTTCAACATAAAAAGACTCATTTTCCCGTTTTAGTATTCCTTTAAATTCAAAGGTGTTGGGAAGATTGTTTTCAAAAAATGAAGAGATTTTAGAAAACCTAATCTTCTCAAGGATTGTTTGACCAGTTTCTGTTTGTGTTCTGAATTCAGTTGCTTTAAAAAGTCCTTCTTGTATATTTTGCCTTGTTGGAAACAAAAGAATTCTTTTTTCCGGTTTTTCTTTGGTTACTGTTTCTTCTGCCATGGTTTTGGATTTTTATTGGTACTTTATTTCCCATGTATTATCTATCTTCTGGGTCTTTTGTCAAATAAAAAAACCACCAGAAATTCTGGTGACTTTAATCTGATAGGGAAATCTACCATTCAATTTTCAGATGACCCTTTCCTGTTTCGATGTTTGCAAAACCTGAAACACTAACAGACTGATTATCGCTTTGGAGAAAGCCTGTAAAGTTCCATTTATTTGCGCTTCCATCTTCTTCTTGCAGTTCTGTAATCTTGATAGATTCTCTGTTTGATACAGTACTGTTTTTCTTTCGGGTTGCAAACATGAATCCTTTTCCGAAAAGAGCTTCGGTAAGATTTGCTCTTGTTACACCTGTAAGTGTACGTTCCTCGATCTGGGGTTTTGCAGCAATTTCTGCCATAGAAGTATTTGTTTTAATTGAACTTAAATTATCGTATAAATATATAACATATAAATATAATTTTGTCAAATATAAAATACACCTTTGTAGGGTGTATTTTATTTCTCTCGAGTTGGAGATTTTTTGATTGTTTCCATGATAAGGTCTTCGTCGTCGGTAACCATAAACAAATCCATATCTTCTTGAGAGATTGTTTTGTATTGTTCAAACATGGTCTTTCTGAAGAAGTCTACAAAAGGTGTCCAGAACTCTACTCCCACAAGAATAATTGGAAGCTTTTCCATTTTTCCTGTTTGTACAAGTGTGAGTACTTCTGAAATCTCATCAATGGTTCCAAAACCGCCAGGAAAGGCAAGAAATGCGTCTGCAGCAAAGGTCATGGAAACCTTTCGAGTAAAGAAGTAATAGAAGGGAACCTCGTGAGTTACAAAAGGATTTGTGGTTTGTTCCATTGGAAGCTTGATAGTAAATCCGATTGATTCTCCACCAGCTTTGTATGCTCCTTCATTTCCCGCACCCATGATTCCAGGTCCTCCACCTGTCACTACTGCAAAATCTGTTTCTTTTGCAATTCGCTCAGCAAGCCGTTTTGCTTTTTGATAGTATGGGTCGTCTACTGGTGTTCGTGCTGATCCAAAAAAGGTAACAGCTCGTCCTGTTTCTTCAATGGTATTCATCCCTTGTCGGAATTCTTCGTCCATTGCACAGATTCGAATTTCTTTTTCGTTTCCTTTATTTGCATAAATACACCCTTCACGAATTTCCTCGATTGTAAGTTTTTTTGGTCTAAATCGTTCTTCTGACATAGGTTTATTGTAGCATGGTTTGAAAGCTTTTATAAAAACATTTCTGCAGGTTCGGATACTAATTCAGAAGCTTTTTTGTTGGTTTTTTGTAGATATTCTTTTACAATCTTGAAACCAATTGCATATCCTGCCCATTTTGGGATATTTTTTTCTTGTGACCCAAAAAACCAGTCACTGTGGTTGTATTCTCGATTGTTGAATTCTAAACCTGCAACTTTTTCAATTTCTATTATTTTAGAATCTGAAAGTGCTAGAGACCAAGGTTTTGGTTTTCCTTTATTCATTTCAATATCAAAATGATCAGCTAAACCTTCAGTCACCATAGCTCCAAGCAAAGTGTCTTGTGTCCAATCGAAAGTTCTATTTCGGACTACATGGTGAAATTCATGACTGAGAGTACTCGCGATTTCCTGTTTTATATTTTTCTTAAAGTTTTCATGTTCTAAATCATAATATATAAAAATAGTATGAGAATCTGGCGTGAAACCACCGATTCCAGTTTCAGGAATTATTTTTTCTTTATCTTCTATTACATGAACTGACACATCATATACATTAAAAATATTTTGAACTTTCTCTAGGGTTTCAGTAATCGCAGACTCTATTTTCATTCTTTTGGTATCAATATCTTTATGGGACATATATTTATTTTAGCATGGTTTGGAAAACCTTTAAAAAACAAAAAACCGGATACATATCCGGTTTTTTATTAACTTACTTCAAAATACTTTCTCTTAAGAAACTCCGTAAAATCAAACATTTCTTTTTGAAATGCTAACAGTCTTTCTTTTTTGGCTATTTCATCTTGTTCTGTCTCTTGAAGATCTAATCCTCCATTTGATATTCTTGTTATACCAAATGGTGAGTATTTCAATACTATTAATGAAATATCATCTCTAGTTTTATCTTGATAAAACTCATCCAATAGTATCTGTAGATGGTTTTTTGTTTCTAGATCCTCTTTTCTGATCTGTGTTTTAAGTGTTTTTAAATCTTCGTCATTATCTATTTCAGGATTATATATCTTGTCTTCTATTGCTAAGTCATCTAGTTTTTCGAAAAGTTTATTTTCTTTCTCTCGTAATAACAAATATTTTTCATAATCTGATTCTTGTAAGTCATTTATCTCTTTTCTTATGATATCTATCTGATGTTCAATATCTTTATATTCTTGTGTTTTGTATGTATCTCTTCTTGTTTCGTACTGTTCTATGGTTCTACTTGTTGAAATATCAACATAAGGATATGCAACTCTGTCTATTTTTCCTTCATGAGATTGTGTTGTTTCAAAACCAAGAAGACGCAAAGCTATAACAGTATCTTTTATACCATCATCAATATGCATACCAAGTCGATCTGTTATATTATCAACTATTATTTTTTCTTCTTCCCATTTTTTCTTTTTCAAAATCTCGGAATTTTCTTGTGGTATTTTTTCCATATTTTTATTATATCAAAACCCCTCTAGATTAGAGTAGAAAACTAGTTCGAAACATAATATCTTGTGCAGCTGCCCGACAGGGATTCGAACCCCAGTTACCGGTGCCAGAAACCGGTGTCCTACCACTAGACGATCGGGCAATACTCATATCCTACCCGAAACGGGGGCTTTTTTCAATCAAAATATAAAGTACAATAGTCTCATGGAACAATCATATTTTGTATATATCCTGGAATGCTCTGACGGGAGTCTCTATACTGGCTCAACCAACAATCTTGAAAAAAGAGTGAGGGATCACAATACTTCAAAAAATGGTGCGCACTATACAAAAATAAGAAGGCCTGTGACTTTGAAATATTTTGAAGTATGCGAAACATATGCAGAGTCTCGAAAGAGGGAAGCGGAGATTAAAAGGCTTTCTCGAGAAGAAAAAATGCGATATTTCAAAAAGACAGATTCGTGATAGAATGGAACTAAACCATTACCTTTCTGTATGCAGAAAAACATTCTTTGGGTTTCTCGTCATCCGCTTTGGGCTGGACAGAAAACACTTCTTCTTTCAACGCATGGTAAAAAATGCAAAATCGAAGAACAGAACTTTCGATTCAAAAATTTTGAACACTTCATTGATTTTCTAGAACAAAACCAAGAATCATACTTTGTCTATCTTGTTGTTTCTGAAGTCTGGAAACAAAAAGCAATAGATATGGGGTATTCGTTTGGTGTTGTTTATAAACCAAAAAAGGGAAAGATGCACAACAAAAAATGCATCACATTCAGTCTTCATTTTTTTGGAGCTATTCATGTTCAAGAAAAAATAAAGAAAAAAGTTCTCGGGTCAAAAGGATACTCAAGACCCAAAACCAAAAATCAAACAAAAAGAAAAGCTCACGCGAAGTGAGCTTTTTGTTTGATATACTATACACATGGCAAAACATACAAAAATTCATCTTGGAAAAAATCTTCTTACGATTCTTGGTATTGTGCTCGTGTGGAGAGGGGTTTGGTATATTCTCGATTGGGTTGATGACTTATTTTGGAATGGTGATCACACGTGGACTGCTGTGGTTGGTGTTGCTGTCGGACTTTTGATTTTGTATATTCCTGACAAGGATTTGAAGGAGATTGAGAAGTTGTAAAAGAAAAAGAAAAAGGGTTCGCGCAAAGCGCGAACCCTTTTTAAAGTTCAATCTCAAAAGATTTTTCCTCTGCCACAGTCCCATCCTTTTTTTGGATAAAGATTGTAAGTTCATGAGGTTTCTCATGAGCAAATTGTGGGATCAAGAAGGTTTGCTCCAATTCAAGGGGAAGAGTGTTTTGTTTCTGAGGATTCTCAGAGTCTTTCGGTTGAATCTTATAGAAAACCTCCTCATCTTCACCAAGACTGAGGATAATGACAGTGACACTGTCGTTGTGAACAGAGAGTCCAATACGGCTTCCTTGAGCTTGAGCGCCTCTGGCGAACAAAAGCAAGAACCCTGTTACAAGAAGAACGATTACTTTTTTCATAGGTCTAGAATTTGAAAATCATTATATAATATATATATAAATATGTCAAATATAGTAAAAATACCCCATATTTAAGGGGTATTTTTACAAAGTTCCAAAGCACAGCTAAATTGGCTTTCGGTGAGGTTTGATTCAGATCCAAGCATACAGGTTTCTTCAACCTGTGAAGAGTTTGCTTGTCCGTCAATTACAATTCCTGTTGAATCAGAATAATTACAACTGTTGTGATTAAAGGTGAGTGACTGCTCAACCCCAGAAGCGTTAACTCCCTGGAGAGTAATGATTGAGTGTGTTTCGTTGCCTTCTCGAGATTGAGAATATATGATTCCTCCTCCAACAATTGCGCCACCAATCAAGGTTGTGATAATTGCTTTGTTCATACTGATAATAGGTTAATTTATAACTACCTGTAGTATATCACAATCAAAAGAAACAAGTTGTCAAAAAAAGTTTTACACAGAACCTCTCCTGTAAAAGAGGTTGTATAATACAAGTGTCGTTATTACATTAAATTTCTTATATCTATGGCAAAGGGAAATGATTCTCGAAGAAAAGAAGTAAAAAAACCAAAGAAGGCTAAAAAGTAATATAAAAATCTCCAGACCGGAGATTTTTATATTACTCGCTTTTTTTGACATTTTAGGATAGTATAGCAGTCTATGTCACACGGAGAAGTAATACTCAGATTTGAAAATGTGTCTTTCGAGCACAATCCAAATAAACCCATCTTGGATGAGGTTTCTTTTTCTGTGCGTCGAGGAATGAAGGTAACTATCATGGGACAAAACGGAGCGGGGAAATCGACACTCTTCGGACTCATGACAGGAGCTTTTTCTCCAGATGAAGGGGTGATTAATATTTCAAACAAAATCAGTGTTGCACTTTCACGCCAGGTAATTCCTCGAGACGAACTTGAACTTACCGTGCGAGACTTTTTTCAAAAGTGTTTCAAAGAAAAAATATATGATATCGATCGAAGAATTGATGAAGTTCTTGAGATTGTTCACTTGGTGGGTCACGAAACAATCCACGACAGAATTGTAAAATCATTTTCTGGTGGACAACAAGCACGTCTTCTTCTTGCGTCAGCACTTATTCAAGAACCAGATATTCTTTTGCTTGATGAACCAACAAACAATCTTGATAAGGCAGGAATTGAGCACCTTACAGACTTTTTGATTAACTACCGAAAGACAGTGATTGTGATTTCTCACGATGCGGAATTTTTGAATGCTTTCACAGATGCTGTGCTGTACTTGGATGTCTTCACTCGAAAGATAGAACAATATGTCGGAGACTATACCGATGTACGAAACCAAATTGCTGCGCGAATGGAACGAGAGAATAGACAAAATGCACTTCTTTCAAAAAATATTCAAGCAAAAAAAGAACAAGCAAACGCCTTTGCGATGAAAGGGGGAAATCTTCGAGCAGTGGCAAAAAGAATGCGAGATCTTGCAGAAGAACTTGAAGATCAAAAAGTTGATGTTCGAAAAGAAGATAAGGCAATTCGTGATTTTATTATTCCAGCTCAAGAAGATATGTCTGGAGATATTGTTTCTTTTTCTTCTGTTACTGTACTTAAAAACAACACTCCAAAAAAGAAGAAAGTAGAACTTCGACTCAAGAAAAAAACTCATCTTCTTTTGAAAGGTCCAAACGGAATAGGAAAAAGTACTCTTCTTGAATCAATTGCAAATGGAACTGCAGAAGGTGTTGTGATTGATAAGAATGTTCGTATTGGATACTACAGACAAGATTTTTCAACTCTTGATTTCAATCAAACTCCATACGAGTCTCTTGCTGCTGCAATGTTTGAACTTGCAGGGCGAGTTGATGAAGAAAAAATTCGCGCTGTACTTGCAAGTTTTCTTGTCACTCGAGAAATGGTGGGAACAAAAATTGGTCTTTTGTCAGAAGGGCAAAAAGGTCTTGTTGCCTTTGCTCGTCTTGTGATTGAACGTCCTGGAATTTTGATTCTTGATGAACCAACAAATCACATCAATTTTCGTCACTTGCCTGTGATTGCAAAAGCACTCGATGAATATCAAGGTGTGATGATTCTTGTGTCACACGTTCCAGAATTTGTGGAACAAATTCGTATCGATGAAATTTTAGATTTAGCAAAATAAAAATCACTTCACACATGAAGTGATTTTTATTTTTAATTTTTTTTCATGATACAATATTGCATGTATGAAGAATTCCAAACAAGAAATACAAAAAATTTCTCACGACGTGACATATCACGCGTCTCGTCGTTTGGATTTGTTTCGAAAATATGACACACCATCTCAGGTTGAAATATTTTTTTCGCTTTCTCCTCATGTACAACAAACAATTCTTGAATCACTTTCAATCAAAGAGCTTGTAGCCTTTGTTGATCAGCTTGATCTTGATGAAGCAGGAAAAGTTCTTGCTCGTATTAAAAATGAAAAGAAACGAAAGAGTGTAGCGGGGCGTTTGAAACAAGAGCTTAAAGAAAAATCAGAATTCTTTTTGCAGTTTTCTCCAAAGGCAGAATTTTCTCTCCTCAACTTTAACTACATTTTACTTTCTCCAAATGCAACGATTACAGAAGTTTCAAACCTTATTGATTCACACTATAAAGAAACAGGTAAAACTCCTGAGGTTCTTGTTCAAGAAAAAGGAATTTGTATTGGTGAAGTTCCAACAGGAACTCTTGTTCGTGAGAGAAATACTGCAAAACTTAAAAAATATATAACACCAGTGGTATCACTTCACTACAAAGCTTCGCTTCAGGAAATTAAAAAGGTTTTTAATACAAAGAATCAAAAGAAGAAGGTTGTTGTGACTGATACCGATGGAAGTGTGATTGGTATTATTTATGTTGACGATGTTTTAAAACTCTTTAAAAATGGTGCAGCTGAGGCACTCTATGATTTTGCTGGAGTTTCAGATACAGAACGTGTATTTGACCCTGTTATTTCAAAAGTTGATCATCGCTATAAATGGCTCCTTATCAACCTTGGGACTGGATTTCTTGCGGCTTGGGTCGTGAGTTTGTTTGAAAATACTCTCAATGAATTTGTCTTACTTGCAATGTATATGCCAATTGTTGCGGGTATGGGAGGAAACGCAGCGTCTCAAACACTTGCGGTGACGGTTCGAGGAATTACCATGGGAGAGGTTTCTCTTATGAATGTGAGACAAGCTATATGGAAAGAAGTAAAAGCTGGATTTTTAAATGGTTTTATTGTCGGAGTCGTTGTTGCTTTTGTTTCCTCATATTTAAATCATAGCCCACTTCTTGGTCTTGTTGTCGGAATTGCACTCCTTCTCAATCTCGTTGTTGCTGGTTTGTTTGGAGCTCTTGTTCCTGTGATTATGAAATCTTTTGGAAAAGATCCTGCGACATCTGCAATCATATTTGTGACAACAGCAACAGACGTTTTGGGATTCTTAATCTTCCTCGGACTCGCTTCAATATTTGTTGTATAAAAAAACCGCATGTCTGCGGTTTTTTTCTTAAAGATCATTTTCATTGTCATGACCACCTTTTTTTGGTTTTGATAACCATGTCATTGTTTTAAAATAAAATGTGTACCAATGTTTGCTTGATTTTTTTGTTCCAAAGGCGATACCTGTTTCGGTTTTAAAAAGAAAGACAACACGTTTCTTTTTTTCAAGATCTTGAGGGAGTGGAATTTTAACCAATAAAGAATTATTGGTTTTTGTATAATAAAGAACATCTGGAAAACCTTTTTTTCCTTGCGCTATATACATCATATGGCAGTTTTTTTCTCCAATGTATATTTCAGTAATTTTGTAAGGGTATTCAAGCGAAGATGTATCTTCCGGAAGAGGAGTTATTTGTCCATTTGAGACAAAAGACAGAAAGAATAAGGAAAGTAGTGGTAAATATTTCATTTGAAAATATGTTTTGGTTTGTGTTAAGTGTACTATGCTTTTGTCTTTGTGATAGACTTTGGGTGTGAAAAAAACCTATCAAAAATTTCAGAATACTGTCTGGGATTTCTATCAAAAGCAGGGAAGACAAACACTTCCTTGGAGAAAAACAAAAAACCCATACAAAATATGGGTTTCTGAAATCATGCTCCAACAGACTCAGGTCACAAGAGTGATTGAGAAATACACATCTTTTCTTAAAAAATTTCCCACTATGCAAAGTCTTGCTGAAGCTTCACAATCTGAAGTTTTGAAAGAATGGGTTGGACTCGGATACAACAGACGTGCGCTTTTTTTGAAAAAGGGTGCTGAGTTCGTGATGCGAGATTTGAAAGGAAAATTTCCAAAAGAGGTTTTGGATCTTCAGAAAATTCCAGGGATAGGACACTATACAGCTCGGGCAATTGCAACTTTTGCTTTCAATCAAAAACATTCTTTTGTGGAAACAAATGTTCGCACAGTTTTTTTTAATCACTTTTTTAAAGATACAAAGCAGGTGAATGATATAGAAATTTTAGAGTTGGTAGAAAAAACTCTTCCTGAAGAAAATTTTCGTGAATGGTATTACGCAATTATGGATTATGGTTCTTTTCTTAAGAAAGAAGGAAAGGGAATGAATACTCGTTCAAAGCATTATGCAAAGCAAAGTAAATTTGAAGGTTCTGACAGACAGATACGTGCCGCGGTAGTGCGACACCTCACACAAAATGGAAAAACAAGTTTTGATGATATTTTAAAACTTCCGTTTGAGGAAGAAAGAATCGAGGTCCAAATTCAAAAACTTCTCGATGAAGGAATGATATTTTTGAAAAAAGGTTCCCTTTCTCTGGATGAGACTGATTGACATAGTATTGTAATATAAGTAGTATGTACGAAACCAAAAAAGTTACTTACTATGAAAATATTTATCTCTACTAAAGATTTCTCAAACACTAATGGGCTTATTGAATTATGTGAATATGTATTTAAATATGGTTCGCAAAATCATAAAACCCCGTCAATCTTAGTTGGGGAACCTAATCAAAACTTTTATGAAAAAGTACCAAATGATCAACCTTTTATCTTTATCTTTGATAGAGTGTCTAAAGATGATGTTAAAGAGGGAATCTCTGCACTATTGAAAAAATATAGCAACAATAATCCAAGAGTATATATTTTTGTTATTGCGGAAATGTTTTCTAATGATATGCCACCTTATCGAAAGCAAAGTTTTTTCTATAAAGACCTTAATTTTACCCCTCCTGTTTCTGTTGGTTTCTCTAAAAAAAGTTTTCAAGGATTTAATCATACTTGTTTTTTTACTGATGAGAATTTTAAAAAAGGAATGTTGGAAAAAATAAGATATATTATAGATCTGTATGAGAAATAAAAATACCCGCACGAAGTGCGGGTTTTTTTATTTTCCTAAAGCTTTCAAAAAATCTTCAAGTTCTTTTCCTTTGAGTTTTCGATATGTATTTGGCTTGAGTTTTCCGAGAGAAATATACATGATTCGGAAACGCTTAAGTTTGTTTACTTGGAATCCAACAGCTCCACACATACGTCGGATTTGTCGGTTTTTTCCTTCACGAAGAATAATATCAAAACTATCTCGAGAAGTTCTTCGAACTTCTGTTTTTTTGGTTTTGTAGTTTCTTGTTTGTCCTGCTTTTCCAATCTGTACTCCTTGGGAAAGTCTCACAAGGAGAATGTGTGATACTGGTTTGTCTGTTGTAACAGAATATTCTTTTTCATGTTTTGATGTGGGAGAAAGAAGAGCTTCTGTAATTCTTCCATCGTTTGTCATGATAATCAAACCTTCTGAGTCTTTATCGAGTCTTCCAAGTGGGAAAATATCATCTGGAAGATCTGTAACATCTTTGATTTCTTTTTCGCCTTCTTGCGCTCCTATTGTTACAACTCCGCGAGGTTTGTAATATGCATAGTATTCAAATTCTTTTGCTTGCATTCCTTTTACCTCAACCTTGTCGTTTGGTCCAACCTTGTCTCCAAGCACTGCTTTCTTTCCATTGATAAATACCTTACCTGATTCGATAAGTTCATCAGCACCTCGACGGGACGCATAGTTTTGTTCTGCGAGATATTTGTTGAGTCTTGTGTAATTATTTGATTCCATTAGTTTTTAAGCTTGAGAGCTGATATTGAGGTGAGTAATACTAAGACTGAGACAATAATAAAGAGTTCATTGTAGCCAGTGAAAAGTAAGATGATACTACCAGTAACTGGACCTAATAGCAAGGCAAGTGGTGCCATGCTTCTATAAGCACTGATCATATTTGTATTGTTATCGTTGATTTGTTTAAAGAAAAAACTTTCATGAGCTACTTGTCCAAAAGAAGCTCCAATACGTGTAATGATCAATAATAACGCCCACAGTATGAATACAGGACGTTCTATGAAAGCAACTCCAAGGAAGGAAATACTGATGATACAAAGACCAAGAGCCATGAGCAGATTTTCATTGTTTTCCTTATCTGCAATTTTTCCAATGATTGGTTCAAGAATAATGTAGGGAATATGCATGATTGCGAACAAAACTCCAATTTGTTCCCAGTTGAATCCCATGATTCTATTCATATAAATTGTTGTGAATATTGCCCAAATAGCAAAAAAGAATTCTACAACAAATCCAGAGATGTATGCATTTCGAAGATTTTTTTCATGCCATAGTGTATTGAAACTTTCAATAATTTCACGACGCTTTAGACTAGTTGTTTGTTTAAAGTCTCGAAATCTTCCATGAAAAAACAACACCATCACAAGAATTGTAATTGAGGCAAAAAAGTATATTGCAGAAATACCAAATTCTTCTGCGATGAGTCCTGCAATTATTGGTCCTAAGAGAAAGGCAAAATTTCCAAGTGCGAGATTTACTCCACGAATACCGCCGGTATATTTTTCTTTACTAAATCTCTCAATTATAATATCAAAACCAACAACAATAAGTGCTGTGGTACTTACTGCAATAACAAAAGCAATAATGGAAAGCAGGGGATGAATTGAAAGACCCATAATTGCAAGCATGATAGCGTTTATAATTCCAGCAATACTTGTTCCTTTTTCCACTCCCAATTTATGAAAAACTGTTGGTGAGAAGACGGTCATGATAAGTCCTCCAAGAGAACCAAAAGCAAACAAGATTCCCTCGGGAATTTTTGTTCCAAGAGAAAGAAGATAACTTGAATGAATGTATGCTGTTGCTGCTATTGCGATAACAAGAATAAAATTTGCTTCATAGATTACTTTTAATTTTTTGAGTGCGTTATATAACATATCTATATTGTACCAAAAGAAAAAACCCTTTCGGGTTTTTTCTTGTTATGAACTCAAAATTACTGGGATAACTTCTGGTCGTTTTCCTGAAGCCTGCATCAAAAACTTTGTAAGTTTTTGTGCCGTTACATCTTTAATGTAATCAAAATCAATTGGATTCATATTTTGTGCTGTATCCTCAACAGTTTTCTTGATGAGATTACGTGCGTCTGTAAGAAGATCTTTGTTATTTTTTAACACAACAAATCCTCGAGAAATAAGATCAGGGGACTTTTTGAGTTTTTTTGTTTTTCGATCGAGCATTACGATGATTACAAAGATTCCATCTTCTGCCAAAATCTTTCGATCTCGGATTACTAAATGTTGTTCTTCTGAAACTGAGAATCCATCAACGATTCTTGGGTCACCAGGAACCTTTTGTTCTAGTTTAATGATATTTTCTCCTCCGTCTCGAATTTCAATAATTGAACCATTGTCTGGCACAATTACATTTTCTTTTGGACATCCAAGCTGTTCAGCAAGTTCTGCATGCATTTTAAGCATGTAGTGGTTTCCGTGAATAGGCATGAAGAATTTGTACTTGATCTGATTGTGAATCCAAGTAAGTTCTCCTCGTTTTCCATGTCCTGATGCGTGAACTACGTTGTCCATATAGGTTACGATTCTTGCGTCTGTTCGATACAGATTATCTTTCAACTTTGTAACAGCAAAGTCATTTCCTGGTACAACAGAAGAAGAGAGAACAATGGTATCTGACGGCTCAAGAGTGATTGTTCGGTGAGTTTTGTTTGAGATACGCATAAGCGCAGCAAACTCTTCACCTTGAGAACCTGTTACCACCATCACAATTTTGTGTGGAGGATAGTTTTTCATATCATCTGCTGAGATCACATGTGAAAAGTCAGCGAGTTTCAATTCTTTTGCAATTCCAAGGTTTGTGTTCATTGAACGTCCTTCGATGACAACATATTTTCCATACTTCTTTGCTGATTCAATGAATGCAATGAGTCGTTCTACTTGAGATGCGAAAGAAGCAATAATAATTCGTCCCGGAGCGCTTTTAATCATTCCGTCAATTGTTTCAATTACTTCTCGTTCAGATGCTGACCAGCCCGGGTGAGGAATCCCTGTTGAGTCCATTGTCATGAGAAGTACTTTTTCGTTTTTGAAAAGTTTGTACTGCTCAATTTCTTTTGGAAGAGGAACTCCGTTGTCGTTATCTACTCGAACATCTCCAGTTGAAACGATTCCACCAAATTTTGTTTTGATGATAACTCCCGTTGAATCTGGAATTGAGTGAGTAAGTCCAAAGAATTTTACTTTGAAATCGTCAGAGATTAATACATCTTCTCCATCTTGTCCGACAGTTACAATTTTTGGATCAACACCAGGGAATTCTGAACATTTACTTTTAATAAGAAGTGCTCCGAATTCAAGTGTGTAGATTGGTGGTTTTCCAATTTGATTATAAAGATAGGGAATCGCTCCAATGTGATCCAAGTGACCGTGTGTAATCACGAGTGCTCGTACCTTGTCTTTGTTGTCTTCAAGGTAAGTTGTGTTTGGAATCATGTAGTCGATTCCTGGCGTATCCTGATTTGAAAATCCAATACCTGCATCGATAACGATGATTTGATCATTCATTTCGATTGCTGTCATGTTTACTCCGATTTGTTCTACTCCTCCGAGTGGGATGATTCGAATGACATCTTTTTCAAGTTTTGGATATTTGTTTGGTTTCGCGTTTTGGTTTTTTGTGAGAATCACTTTTTTCTTCATCGGTTTCATTGGACGATTTTTATTCATTCGTCCTCCTGAAGGCTTGAAGTGTTTCTTTGGTCCTTGCGAACCTTTTTGTTGTTGGTTGTTTGAAGAGTGTGGTTTCTTGTGAGGATTATTGTTTCTCGTATGGTATCCTCGTCCACCATGTCCAACTCTTCGATTATTTTGAGGATTGTTAGTTTTTTGTTCCATAATTTTGTGAGCGTCTTAGTCTTTGGTAGGGAATACAAAGTTTGTTTCCGTGTACCAATTCTCAATATTGAGTAATCGCTCTGATGAGTTTGTAATAGGAGATAACACAACATCTTGAACATTGCCACGAACCGCATAAATGAGTTCTGGGCTATATATAAATGTTGCTGGTATATCTTTAAAGAATTCAGTTTCAAACCGTGAATACATTTGTATCCTTTGATTTGTGTCAAATGTTTGAATTATTTGCTCAAGAAGGTTGTCAACAGTTTCATTTTTGTATGAAGCAATATTGAGACCAGGATCACTTGTTTGTGATGAGTGCCAGAATGCAAAGATGTCGGTTTCTTGGTTGAGCATGTTACCAAATAAAAGCACTTCAAAATTTCGAGATCGAATAACATTTTGGTTGAGGTCATTAATAGAAAGTGTTTCTATTAATACTTCAATACCAAGTTGTTGTAATTGTTCTTGAATATTATATGCTGCGATTTCAAGTTCTGGAATAGACGCTGTTGTGATTGTGATCTGAAGAGGTTTGTTATTCTTGAAACGAATACCATTTTCTCCAGGAATCCAACCGGCATTAGTCAGAAGTCTCGATGCTTCCTGTAAATCACTTTCAAGAATATTTTTATATTCATTGTCAGTTTGAATCGTTGTTGGCACTGGACTTTTGATTGGTTCTCCAAAACCTTGAAGTGCATCATCGATAATATGCTTTCTGTTGATTCCAATATCGATTGCTTGTCTGACAGATTTTTCTTGTATCGGTGAAGTTTCTTTCTGGTTGTAAAATAGTCCAAACATTCTGTGGAGTGTTGCTGTGTAGATTGTTGTTTTCTTAGGGAGTTCATCTACAGATTGAGGACTAATTCCAGAAAGTGCATCAATACTTCCTCGTCTCAATGCTCGAATTGCTTTTTGTTCATCGTCAAAGAAGTAAAATTCAATGTTTTTGATGAATGGTTTTTCACCATTGTAATACTTTGAACTTTCAAGTATGTACATTTCAATACTGTCTTTATTTTTTTTCACTGAGATAATTTCATATTTTCCTGAACCAATAGGTTCTGTATTGAATTTTGAAAAGGGAAACTCTTCAGAGCTTACATCTTTCCAAATGTGTAATGGAAGAATACCGATACTTGTATTTTCTAGGAAACTAATGAAAGGTTGCTTGAGTGTGAATCGAACTGTTTGAGAATCAATTTCTTGAACCTGTACTCCTTCCCAGAAAACTTGTTTTGGGCTTTTTATTTCAGGATTTTGAATTGTTTGAATTGTGAATACAACATCAGACGCTGTGATTGGTGTTCCATCTTGGAAACGCGCGTCGTCACGAATTGTGAATGTATAGACAAGATTATTTGAAGACACAGAGAAATCTTCTGCAATATCAAGTGTGATTGATCCGTCGATATTTTTTTTAGTAAGTCCAGCAAAAACAAGACTCTCTAAATCTTTGTCTGTTTGAGTAAAAGAAAGTACTGGATTTACAAATCGCGGTGTTCCAATAACTCCTTCTTGGTGTATTCCACCAAACACTGCTATTTCTTCTTGAAAAGGTTGAATAGCTACTTGGGCAAATAATGAGATACCACTTACAAAAAGTAAACATAAAACACAAAGGAAAATAATTTTCCTTTGTTTCGGGAAACTTTTAACAGCGTTAATACATTCCTTGATAGAAGGAATTGAGCTTCTTGAAAATATATTTTTTATGTTCATGTGCGTAATCGGCTTGTAATCTTATAACAAGATTGAAACCCACGTTAAAAAACGTGAGCTATTAAAGCGCAATCACCTGTACGAGCGTAAGTGCCACGAATGCTAGAGACGAAACGATTGTTGTATAGAAAAGGAATTTTTCAAAACCTCGTTTTGTGTGATATGTGGTAGATCCGTCGTTACCAGTACCAAAGGCACCTCCGAGCCCTGAGTTTGATTTCTGAGCTAAGATTCCTAGGATAATGATGATTGCTAGAATTATTTGAATCCAGAGTAGAATACTATTCATGTCCATGATTATTACAGAAAACGGCTTTTTTTGCAATACCCCGGAATTAACACTCTTTAAAGGGGTTGTGAATTTGTTTTGATTTTATTTTGTAGTATTATTCATATATATGGAAACATTTAAAGCATATCTACTCATACTTGGTTTTGTTGGAGTTCTTGGTTTTGGAGGATATTGGGCTGCAACATCATTAAATGAACCGGTCCGAATCGCTGAAACAGAAGAAATTCAAGTTGTTGCTCAGACTCCAGTAAGTGGCGTTGTTGATTCTGGAAATTCACAAACCGAGCAAGTTGAACAAAATGAAACACAAACAGAAACAACTACTCCAACACCAACAAACACCACTCCTTCTACGGCCTCTGGAGAATATTCAGATCTTATTGCACGACTTCAAAAACTAATTACTGACAATATTCTTATGAAAGAGGGAAGTCGAGGAACTCGAGTGGGAACAGTACAAGAATTCCTGAACGTATACAACAAAACTTCGGGCGGACTAGATAACGACTACGGAGCAGGAACAAAAACAAAGGTTGCTGCTTTCCAAAAAGCACAAGGTCTCACTGCTGATGGGCAAGCTGGTCCCGCAACATACCAGAAAATGATTGATTGGCTTAATAACCAATAAAAAAACGACACTTACTAAGTGTCGTTTTTTAGTTTTAATTTTTTCAGGTCTCATTACGTATAAGATTGCCATAAGAAAAAACATAAAAATAAACCCTAAAAATCCGTAAAAAATGTTGTTTTTCATAGTCTTTTTGTTCACTGGTCTGATTGGGAATATAACATATATTCTTTGTGTGTCAAACATCTTTGATTTTGTGTAAAAAGAACTTACAAAAAGCTTGACATTTATTTCGCTATGAATATACTTGTATTTGCGTCTTAAAGAAGGCGTTTTTCTTTAAAGAAATTTGAGGGAAACTACCTTGAAAAAAGAATACCTATTCTTCATATATTAATTAGGATATGAAGATATTGTTATGCAAACGATAAAAAACAAGTATATGGAAATATACATGGTGAATCGTGTGAATAACCCTTTTATTAAACAAAGCAACAAATTATCTTTTTTGCTTTGTTTCGTTTCAAATTAATAATTTCGATTATTAAGTTTATTGTTAGAGTTTGATCCTAGCTCAGGATGAACGCTGGCGGCGTGGATAAGGCATGCAAGTCGAACGAACCTTGTGGAAATGGAGTCTTCGGACAAAGTTTTCACGCTGGTTAGTGGCGAACGGGGTAGTAATGCATAGGAACGTACCTAGAAGTCAGGAATAGCCCACCGAAAGGTGGATTAATACTTGATAGTCCCTCCGGGGTAAAGATTTATCGCTTCTAGATCGGCCTGTGTGGTATCAGCTAGTTGGTAAGGTAATGGCTTACCAAGGCTATGACGCCTAGGGGAGGTGAGAGCCTGACCCCCACCATTGGAACTGCGACACGGTCCAAACTCCTACGGGAGGCTGCAGTCGAGAATCTTCCGCAATGCACGAAAGTGTGACGGAGCGACGCCGCGTGATTGATGACGCTCTTCGGAGTGTAAAAATCTTTTATAAGGGAGGAAATTTTTGACGTTACCTTATGAATAAGGGGCTCCTAATCTCGTGCCAGCAGGAGCGGTAATACGAGAGCCTCAAGCGTTATCCGGAATTATTGGGCGTAAAGGGTGCGTAGGTGGTTATATTAGTCGAATGTTAAAGACTCGGGCTTAACCCGAGGAATGCATTCGAAACGGTATGACTAGAGAATGTGAGAGGTGTACGGAACTAACGGTGTAGGGGTGAAATCCGTTGATATCGTTGGGAACACCAAAAGCGAAGGCAGTACACTGGCACATTTCTGACACTGAGGCACGAAACCGTGGGTAGCGAATGGGATTAGATACCCCAGTAGTCCACGGCCTAAACGATGCAGATTAGCTTTTCGGAGTATCGACCCTTCGAGAGGCGTAGCTAACGCGTTAAATCTGCCGCCTGGGAAGTACGGTCGCAAGACTAAAACTCAAAGGAATAGACGGGGACTCGCACAAGCAGTGGATCATGCGGTTTAATTCGATGATAAACGAAAAACCTCACCAAGGTTAGACATCTAGACGACGATTTTGGGAAACCAGAATTTTCCTTCGGGACGGCTAGACAGGTGTTGCATGGCCGTCGTCAGTTCGTGGCTTGAGTTGTACCCTTAAGTGGGCTAACGAACGCAACCCTCATCAGCGTGTTACAAGTGTCACGCGAGACTGCCCGGCCCAAAGTTCAGGAATGAATCATCATTCGTGGATTGTGGGCTGGGAGGAAGGAGAGGATGACGCCAGGTCAGCATGACCCTAGACGCCTTGGGCTACACGCATGATACAATGGATGGTACAACGGGTCGCGACGTCGTAAGACTGAGCCAATCCTTAAAAACCATTCTTAGTTCGGATTGTGGTCTGAAACTCGACCATATGAAGTTGGAATTGCTAGTAATCGCAGGTCAGCTATACTGCGGTGAATACGTTCTCGAGTCTTGTACTCACCGCCCGTCAAGTCAAGGGAGCCGGGGGTACCCAAAGTCTCTCCTCACGGAGGGCCTAAGGTAAATTCGGTGACAGGGACTAAGTCGTAACAAGGCACGGGTAGCGGAAGCTGCTCGTGGAATAATTCAATTTGAAAATTGTCTTTTTTGTTAAAGACAAAGCGTCGGTTACTCATCTCGATGAGTATGCCTTGATTGGAGGAAAACCAATCCCAATGTTTTACTGGAAAGATAAAACAAAAATCCTTTTACAAAGCTACTATACAAGAGTACTTGTAGCCTCTAGTAAACAAGGTTGAAGCGAAACAAAGCTAAGGAGATAATATGAAATAGGTATTCTTTTTAAGACAAAAAATAAAAACCAGCATATGCTGGTTTTTATTTTTTGTATTTTTGCTACAATACACCCATGACACAAAAAAAGAAAACAATATATTCTCTGGTACTCCTCTTGTTGGTTGGATTTGGTTTTTTGTTTGCTCTTACAAAAGATACAGATTTTCATTTGTTTTCTGAGTATATGCGATATGAAAAAGATACCATTTCAGTATATGGAAAAGAAGTAGAGGTGTATCTTGCTGATGACCCACGAATAAGAACAAGAGGACTTTCAAATAAAACATATTTACCAGAAGAAAAAGGAATGCTTTTTGTTTTTGAGAAACCAGATCAATATAGTTTCTGGATGAAGGAAATGAATTTTTCAATTGATATGGTTTGGATTGATGAGGAAGGGGAAGTTGTTTTTGTAAAAGAAAATGCAGCGCCTGAAAGTTATCCAATGCTTTTCACTCCACCAAAACCGGCTCTGTATGTACTTGAGGTAAATGCAGGATATGCAAGAGAGTTGGGACTTACAGTTGGAACAAAGGTGGATATAGATTTATAAAAAGAAAAAACCGCTTTGAGGCGGTTTTTTCATATGTTGTTGCATCTATAAGCCGGATTCTGTAATAGACAGTCATTTATCTTGATTGTTTGTTACCAAACAATTCTCTGCGTCACTCCCAGACAAGCTGGGCACGGACTTGCACACAGGTAAGGATTTGGCCGTTTCACTTCTATGTCGCCATAGAATTCATCCACAGGGGATGTCTTCACCTTTCGGATCCATCGTCACTGCTCGCACCTCTCAAACATTCTTGGACGGGCGTTACCCGCTACCATTCTCCTGCAAAAACAGGGTGTGTCCGGACTTTCCTCCCCGAAGGGTAACTATCCGATGCTTGTATACAATACAAAACTTGACACTAAAAGTCAAACCTGATACTATACAAATGTGAGTTAAAAGACTCCCAACAAAATAACATGAAAAGACCTCTCGCGTGGAGGTCTTTTCTGTTTGTGGATTATTCTATTTGCTATTCAAGAATATTTGCATACAATATACATATGCTTGTCTTTAATCACAGCGAACGGCAGCACTCACATTTATTTTGTTGGAGTTTTGCTCCCGTTCGCGTTGATTGAAGAGAAGAAAAATAAAAAGAGATTCGCTTTGCGAATCTCTTTTTATTTTTACAATTGCTTAATAATATATCGAAGCATACGAGAATTTTTTCTTGAAAGAAAATATACTGCTTCATTTAAATGTTGATCACGTTCAATAATTCCTGCATCTAAAAGTATTCGCAAATGTTTTGATGTTGCTTTCACATTACTTCCAATTTTGTTTGTTATATACCACACAGATAAATCAGTTTCTTTTTTAAGAAGTTTAATGATTGCAAGTCTGTGATTGTTTGCAAGTATTTTAAAAACATATTCCATTTGTTCAATCACTCGTGTATCTTTCATGATTGATACATTACACAAAAAGTTTTCGCTTTGCAAGGAGAATGTAATTCGCCAAAAAAGTAGAATAGTTATCCACAAAATAAATAAAAAAAACTTTTTTATTTTTTAAATACGCTATAATTATTTACGTACATGTATAACACTTTACAAAAATACATGCATGTATGGTCGAAGTGTTATTTTAATAGATAGATATTTAAACTACGATGGCAGCAAAAAAGAAAACAGCTAAAAAAGTTGCAAAGAAAGCAGCAAAGAAAGTTGTAAAGAAGGCAGCTAAAAAAGCAACTAAAAAAGTTGTAAAGAAAGCAGCTAAGAAAACATCACGACGACGACGATAATTTCGCTTCGTTATTATGTATCTACCTACCTAACAAAAAAGTCCTTTCGAGGACTTTTTTGTTTTTTGTATAGGGTTTTTTCTTGGGCCTCAATATGGTACTATACTGTCATGTCAATATTAGGCAAATTCAAGAAGCTTTTTGGTGATGAGAGTACTTCTTTTATCAAAAAAGCTCAAAATAAGATCCAGGAAATCAATAACTTTGAAGCTGTGATGAGTCAACTTTCAAATGAAGAACTCAAAGCAAAAACAGCCTATTTCAAAGAAAAACTTCAAGAAGGCAAAACACTTGATGATATTCTTGCGGAGTCTTTTGCTGTAGTTCGGGAGGCTTCAAAAAGAACACTTGGAATGAGACACTATGACGTTCAGCTTATCGGAGGTATGGCTCTTCATTTTGGTGCTATTGCTGAAATGCGAACAGGAGAAGGAAAAACTCTTGTGGGAACTCTTGCTGTATATCTCAATGCATTAACTGGAGAAGGTGTACATGTCATTACTGTGAACGACTATCTCGCAAGACGTGACGCTGTGTGGATGGGACAAATTTATAATTTTCTCGGACTTTCAATCTCTGTAATCAATCAAGAAAATACTTCATACATATATGATGAATCTCTTGCTACTCGAGAAGATGACAAAGAACGTGATTCTCTTGGCTCATTTAAAGTTGAGTATGAATACCTTCGTCCTTGTACAAGAAAGCAGGCATACGAAGCAGATATTACTTATGGAACAAATAATGAGTTTGGTTTTGATTATCTTCGTGATAACTTGGTAACAAGTAAAGAACAGCTTAGTCAAAGAAAACATGCTTTTGCTGTAGTTGATGAAATAGATTCTATTTTGATTGATGAGGCAAGAACTCCACTTATCATCTCAATGCCTGGCGAAGAATCAGGTGAGCTTTATACAACTTTTGCAAAAATTGCAAAACAACTTACCAGAGAGCAAGACTATGGAGTTGATGAAAAACTTCGTGCGATTACACTTACAGATTCTGGAATAGAAAAAGCAGAAAAGCTTCTAGGTATTACAAATATATATACTGAGAAGGGGATGAAATATGTTCACCATCTTGAAACTGCTGTTCGAGCAGAAGCAATTTTTATTAAAGACAAAGAATATGTTGTAAAAGATGGAGAGATTGTGATTGTTGACCAGTCAACAGGGCGTATGATGCCAGGACGACGATTTAACATGGGACTTCATCAAGCTCTTGAGGCAAAGGAAGGAGTTCAAATCAAAAGAGAAAGTAAGACTTCTGCTTCAATTACATATCAAAACTATTTCAGGTTCTACAAAAAACTTTCGGGAATGACCGGAACAGCTGAAACCTCAAAAGAAGAGTTTCTTGCTGTATACAATCTCCCTGTGATTACAATTCCTACAAATAAAAAAATTGAACGAATTGATCTTGAGGATCTTATCTTCTTTAATAAGCAAGCTAAATTTAAAGCAATTGCAAAAACTATCCAAGAGGTAAATAAAACAGGGCAGCCTATCTTGGTCGGTACAATTTCAATTGAACAAAACGAACTCTTGTCTGAATATCTTCGAGGACTTGGAATCAAGCACGAAGTATTGAACGCTAAAAAGCATGAACAAGAAGGTCAGATTATTGCACAGGCTGGGCGACTCGGTGCGGTTACAATCGCAACAAACATGGCCGGTCGAGGAATCGATATTAAACTTGGAGGGGAACCTTCAACAAAAGAACAAGCAGAAGAAGTTCGAAAACTTGGAGGTTTGTTTGTTCTTGGAACCGAGCGACATGATTCTCGAAGAATTGATAATCAGCTTCGAGGTCGAGCGGGACGACAAGGAGATCCAGGAAAAACCCAATTCTTTATATCTCTTGATGATGAACTTGCAAGAATTTTTGGAGGAGACAGACTCAAGTCTCTTGTTACAACTCTTAAACTTCCAGAAGACGAACCTATTTCAAGCGGTATTGTTTCAAAATCAATTGAAAGTGCGCAAAAGAAAGTCGAAGGATTTCAATTTGACGGTAGAAAATCAACTCTTGAGTACGATAACGTTTTAAATACTCAAAGAAATGCGGTATATGCAAGACGAAGAAAAATGCTTCTCGCAAGTGATGATGAGGTAAAGCAATATCTTCTTGAGAATTTTCCAAAAGAACTTATTGATGGAATTATTCAAGAGAAAACTGCTCTTGTTGGAGAAAATCAATTCTGGATGATAGTTCGAAGAATAGTGCTCCATTCTACAGATATTCTCTGGGTTGAACATTTGGAATCTATGTCATATCTTCGAAACTCAGTGGGACTTCGTTCTTATGGACAGCGTGATCCGATTATTGAATATAAACGAGAAGGGCTTGTAATGTTTCAAAGAATGGAAGAAATGACTAAGAATCAGATTGTTGAATTCCTAAAAACTATCCATGTTGCAGAACAGCAGCAAGTACCTCAACCAGATCCTGTGGTAATAAGTCAAGATATTTCTAAAAAATATGACAGAAATGACAAAATTACCTTGGTTCGAGGAAGTGAACGAATTGAAGTAAAATTCAAGAAAATTGACGAATATCTCAAAGATGGTTGGACTATAGCAGAATAAGCAATAAAAATAAGGCTTTTTACAAGCCTTATTTTTATTGTCTCAATGTCAAATTTGTGGGATTATAAAGAATACTTTTTTTTCTAGAACTTTATAAAAAGCCTTATAAATAAGGCTTTTTAGTTTTTTTGACCATACTCAATCATTTTTTCGGGACTTTTTTATATACAAAAGACTAAAAAACCTTATAAAACAATATCTTTCAGGTATATTTTCTGGCTCGTTTCTGGGTGTATTGACAGTTTTTAGGGTCCTTTGCTATACTCAGGGAGTCTTAAAAGACCCCCGCGAGGGGCCTTTTTTATTTGGTTCATTACATTTATGGTGTCTTACGAAGAACATATCTAACTGTGTTTTTACAAGACGCCGTAAGGCGTTTGTGGGTGGTTTTCCCTACGGGAAAACGGACAGATGTTGAGTTGAGGGAGCGAAACCCTCGTTTATGTATAGCAAAAAACAAAAAGGATTCATACAAAATACACTTCATTCTTTTGTGGCGCTTCCACTACTTGTTTCAAGTATTGCGGGTATTAACCCAAATGTGGCAGAGGTTACAAATTCTTTGTCTTCGTCATCAATTATGGGAGAGGAAATTTCTTCAGACCTCTTGGTGTCAGATGAAGCAAAAAAGATTGACGCATATTTTAAAGATCGAAATATGCCACTTGAGGGATACGGAGAGGTTTTCGTACGAGAAGCTCGTAAGAATAATCTGGACCCATTTCTTGTTGCGGCAATTTCAGTTCGAGAATCAACAGGAGGACGTCATGCTTGTAAAAGTGTAACTCACTCTTTCCTTGGATGGGGAAGTTGTAAAATAAACTTTAATTCTCCAGAGGAGGCGATTGAAATTGTGTCGTGGAATCTTGGTGGTAATAATCCAAGAACAGCAAGTTTCTATGCTGAAAAATCTACAAAAGCAATTCTACAAACGTATAACCCACCATCAATTGTTGCAGAATATGCATACGAAGTGATGGATATTATGGATATTATGCGAACATATGAGATTTAATTCTCAAAGAAAAAACCAGCACGAAGTGCTGGTTTTTTCTTTGAGAATAATAAAAGCCAGAACACTGTCTGGCTTTTATATCTTTTTGTACCAAATCTCTTGACTGATATTTTCTTTCTTCATGTCGGGTGGAATAATTGAATCTCCACATAAAAGTAGAAATTGATTTTTTTCAAGTGGTACATTTCTCTGGTATATTTCTTGAAATAACCATTCTAGAGCAAACAAAGATGCTTGATGTTTGTCATCACAAAAATCAGTGTCGGTCGCAAGTTCATATACTACTTGCTTTGAAAGATTTTCAATAACGTCAAAATCAAGTGTTTCAGGAAAAAGCGAAAAACGTTTTTCTAAAATTGATTTTGCTGTTTTGTACTTTGGGTCAGAAGCAAAATCTAATCTTACATTAATAGTGCTTACTGTCATGGGAACTTATTTTTCTTTATTGTACACAATTATTTGAGTTCTTTCAATTTATCCACAATAATACTTTTTTCTCCATTTCTGATTGAAATTTTACCTCTCACAACAACAAGATTATCTCCTGTGAGGAAGGCGCGAGATTCTTTATAGAGATCTGGGAAAATAACAGTTTCCATAACTCCAGTATGATCACTTACTTTTACAAAAGCCATTTGCTGATTCTTTTTTGTGATAATCATGCGAACATCATCAATGTGACACGCTAAAACAATATCTTTTTTATCAATTCCTTGTTCTAGAATTTTAAAAATAGTTACTCCTTTTTCTTGAATTTTTTCTCTGTAGACATCAAGCGGGTGACCAGATACGTATACTCCGAGTAGTTCTTTTTCCCACGCTAGTTTTTCTCGAAGTGGAAGTGGGTCACCAGGGACAAGATGAAAGTTTGGTGTTTCTCCCAAATCTGCAAAAAGAGAATTCTGATTCGCGTTTTTTTGATGGATTTGTCTATTGTGATCCAAAAGAGATTCCATATTTTTAAGAATGGTTGCTCGGTCTACAGAAAGACAATCAAGTGCACCAGACTTCGTGAGTGATTCGATTGCTTTTTTTGTCATTCCTTTATGGTTGACACGTTCAATAAAGTTTTCAAGAGAAGTATATTTTCCACCACGTTTTCTTTCTTCAATAATAGCGTCTGATATATCACCTCCAAGATTTTTAATTGTGTAGAGTCCGAACAATATTGATCTATTTCCAAGTTCTCCAACAATGGTAAATCCTCCAAAACTTTCATTGATGTTTGGTGGGAGAACTTGAATATCCATGTTCTCACATTCACGAATAATTTCTGCAATTTTTTCAATGTCTCCAGATTCAGCGGTGAGAATCGCTGTCATATATTCAACAGGATAGTTTGCCTTCATGAAGGCAGTTTGATACGCTACTCGTCCATAACTCGCGGCGTGAGCTTTGTTGAAACCGTACGCAGCAAAAGGTTCGATGAGAGCCCATAGTTCTCGAATTTTTGCATCTGTCATTCCGTGTTCTTGCAGTCCTTTGAATAGTTTTTGTTTTTGTTCTTCCATGAGCTCTGGAATTTTCTTTCCCATCGCTTTTCGAAGTTTGTCCGCTTCAAGCCAAGAATATCCTGCGAGTTCAATCGCAATCATCATCACGTCATCTTGGTAGGTGATAACTCCAAAAGATTGATCAAGAATACTTTTCATTCGGTCATCAAGATAACTCACCATTGATGGATTGTATTTTCTTTTAATGTACTCCGGAATCATTTCCATCGGTCCTGGACGATACAGCGCCACCATCGCATTAATATCGTGGATCGTTGTTGGTCGAAGTTCTTTGAGCCATTTTGTCATTCCGGAACCATTGAGCTGGAACAAACCGATGGTTTTTCCTTCAGCGAGAAGTTTAAATGTTTTTGGGTCATCGAGAGGAATGTTTTCAATATCAATATCTTTCCCTTGAAGTTTTTGTACAAGATCAACAGCATCTCCCAAAATTGCCAAGTTTCGAATTCCAAGAAAGTCGAACTTAATAAGTCCTGCATCTTCAACTCCACGCATGTCATACTGAGTGATTATTTTTCCACCTTTTGGATCTTTTTGAGTTGGTACGAATTCTTCCAGAAGTCCAGGTGAAATAACCACTCCGGCAGCGTGAACAGAGATGTGTCTTACGTTTCCTTCAATTCCTCTCGCGTAGTCAAGAATTTCTCGAACATCTCGTTCGTTTTCATAGGCTTCGCTTAGTTCTGGAATCATTTCCAAGGCTCGATTGATTGTCATCGGAAAACCTTGCGACCCCATTGGAATCATTTTTGAAATCTTGTCTCCAACAGAATATGGATATCCAAGAGCTCGAGCAACATCTTTCACAGAACCACGAGCTGCCATGGTTCCAAAGGTACCGATTTGAGCAACTTTTTCTGTTCCGTATTTTGCTCTCGCATAATCAAGCATTTCGTCTCGTCTGTTATCTGCGTAGTCCATGTCGATATCTGGTGCGGATGGACGTTCTGGGTTCAAGAATCGTTCAAAGGGAAGTTTGTAGTCGAGAGGGTTTACATTGGTAATACCAATCAAATAGGTAACCAAAGATCCCGCAACAGAACCTCGGATTGTTGTAACGATATTATTTTCTCTTGCGTATTTCAAAAGGTCTCCCACAATCAAAAGATAAATAGAAAAACCCTTCAGTTTAATAACCTCAAGTTCATACTCGATTCTTTTCTCAACTTCGGCAGTTTTTTCAATTCCTTTTTTTTCAAGACCAAGGTAAGTGATTTCCCGAAGTTTGTCATCTGCAGAAACATTTCCTTCAATTTCAAAAAGAGGGAAGGTCCAATTTCCCAATTCAAGTTCTAGATTACAAGCATCTCGAATCTTAAGAGTGTTTTCAAGAGCTTCTGGGTAATCTTTGAAATCTTCCCAAGCTTCTTCTGGACTTTTATATGAATAGTCTCCTTTTTTGAAATTGATTTGAGTACGTTCCTTTTCGTGTTTTGAAGAAATATCAAGAAGTGTCTGATGAATATCTTTGTCACGCTTGTCTATGTAGTGAGTATTGTATGTTGCAACTATTGGAGTATCTGTTTCTTTTCCAAGTTGCACCAAGGTTTCTCTTCGTATGGTGTCATGCTCATCTTCAGGATGGTAGGTAATTGCAAGATATAAATTTTCACCAAAAACTTGTTTGTATTCTTCTATCCATTTTTTTGCGTCTTCAATTTTATTTTGTTCAACAAGATGAGCAAGTTCACTAAACTGTGTACCAGCAAGAACAAAAATATCTGAAGATCGTGAAAACAAAACCTTCTTGTCTATCCGTGGACGATACGAAACACCTTCAGTGTTTCCAATTGTTGCAAAGTGAATAATATTTTTATACCCATGTTCATTTTTCGCTAAAAGTACGAGATGAAATGTTCTGTTATCAAGTGAATCATCTGGTTTTGTGTGATCTTGAGATGCTAGAAAAGCCTCCATTCCAACGATTGGTTTTATTTCATATTTTTCACAAGTTTTATAGAGATCGATTGCATTGTAAAGGTTTCCGTAGTCTGTGATTGTAAGTGCTCCAGATCCATATTCTTTTGCTTTTTGTGCCAAAGCTTTAAGTTTTGGAAGAGCCTCAAGGAGAGAATAGTGAGAGTGTGTATGGAGATGGACAAATTCCTTTTTCATCGTTTGTTTATTATACCACTAGCTCATGGTAGGATAGATATTGCATGAACTACAAATATATTGTCGGAGTTGATGAGGTTGGAAGAGGACCACTTGCAGGGCCTGTATATGTGTGCGCTTGTAAGATTCCTGTTGAATTTTTGGAAGATATTGTCCAAGGTACTGATTTGCCGATTCGAGATTCAAAAAAACTCACTGAAAAAATGCGTCAAAAATGGTTTTTATATTTACTTCAAAAGAAAAAAGAGGGCCTTGTGTCATATAGTCTTACAAAAGCGCCCGCTTCGGAGATTGATTCAAAAGGTATTGCTGTTTGTATTAAATATGCCGTAGAACACGCAACCAGAGCCTTGGTTTCTGAAGATACGAGAAAGGATACTTTAGTACTTCTTGATGGAGGACTTTCTCTTCCTCCCGAATTTGCCCAGCAGACAATCGTTAAAGGAGATGAAAAGGAAAGCGTTATATCCTTTGCTTCAATTATTGCAAAGGTTCTTCGTGATGAATATATGTCTGATCTTCATAAAAAGTACCCACATTATGGATTTGATGCGCATAAGGGGTATGGAACAGCCTTGCATATTAAGGCGATTCGAGATTTTGGGACAGTTGAAGAACATCGAATATCTTTTCTGAAGTCTATTGTATAGTATTGACAAATTTGTATATATATGATAATGTATATGCAAAACAAATAGAACCTTAAAAATACACAGAAAAATGAATAAGAAAATTTTCTCTTACTTTGTAGCCTTTTTGGTTACAGCATTCTTAGTTGCTTGTAGTGGTTCAAAAGATACTACCGCAACAAAAAAAGAAAACACTGGTGAAAAACCTGCGCTTGTAAAACTTACCCTACCTCTTCTTCAGTCAATTAATCCTTCTGATGTTGCTAATGTTCGTTTTCGTTTTGAAAAGGAACTAACACTCACATTGGTTGAAGAACCAGGAAACGGAGTTTATAAAGTGAATGGAGACGGAAATCTCGTTTTGCTGAATGATAAAACAGTTCGTTTTCCCGCGACTAAGCTCGGTAAATTTTCAAATGCTGAATCAGCGCTTCGTAAAGATGCTTCTTTCCAGATTACATGGGAGGAGGAAAGTTATGATCCTGAACTCGGCTTGTCTTCTTTGACTGCTGAGTATGATGACAGTCTTCGAGTTGTGATTGTGCCGGATGGTTTAGTGAAAGGTAAACCTTTTGTTACTTATCAAAAAGCAAAGTATTCTCTTCCTCAAGATTACAAACAATATTTTCTTGTTGTTGGTGAAATTAAGAAGGGCTCAGGAAAAGTTGTTTCAGGAGTTAAAACTCCAGGTCAGGAAGCCGACGGTAATTAACCTTGGAGTTTTTGGGTGGAAAGCGGTTCGCATTTGCGAACCGCTTTTTTTAATGTAAGCTAATGTGTACATGAATATAATTCAAGAAAACCAAATATTGCCAGAGATTCTTGTGATGGATAAACCCTTCGGTATTTCTTCTTTTGATGTGATTCGGATTATTCAAAAACATTTTGGAAAAATCAAAATTGGTCATGCTGGAACTTTGGATCCAAGAGCGACTGGTGTTCTCGTTCTTGGTATAGGTAAAGGAACGAAAAAGTTAGCTGATCTTGTTGGTTTGGATAAGGTCTATATTGCAGATATTTTGCTTGGTAAAAAAACAACAACAGGGGATTTGGAGGGTGAGATTTTGGAAGAACAAAAAGATATCTCATACTCAAAAAAAGAAATTGAAGAAAAAGTTTTGTCTTTGGAAGGTATTCAAACACTTCCGGTTTCAGTTTTTTCTGCTTTGAAAAAAGACGGGAAGCCACTATATCAATATGCACGTGAAGGAAAAGATATTGAAAGTCCGGTTCGAGAAATGAAAGTATATCAAGCAAATCTTTTAGATATTTTTGAACAAGAAGGTTTTGTCTATGTGAGAGTTCGATTTTTTGTTTCCAAGGGGACATATATTAGATCGTTAGCAGAAGAGCTTGGGGTTCGTCTTGGTTTTCCAGCAACTCTAGCAAGTCTTCGACGTATGAAAGTGGGGGAATTTAGCATTGAAAATGCATATTCTCTCCCAAG
>Ga0247839_1000829_pt1 | contig 54527 bp, 53 predicted proteins | sample LaCruzMarch2015__6_FD_192405 | JGI IMG/M metagenome (GOLD analysis project Ga0247839, IMG submission 192405) | Freshwater microbial communities from meromictic Lake La Cruz, Castile-La Mancha, Spain - LaCruzMarch2015_16m | ecosystem: Environmental > Aquatic > Freshwater > Lake | place: Spain...
TGCCTCTCCCCCCTGACTCCCAACCCCCTACGTCCCCCAGCGACCCGACCGGTCTTCACCACCCTCGTTGGCGACTGCCCGCGCTATCCGCCAGCTATCCGCAGGTTTTCGCAGCCATCGACACACGCCGGCCAGCGGCGCGGCGCCCGCGCGGTACGCCGCCACGGCCGCGTCCACCACCTCGCGGGGGTTGAGCAGCTTCAGGTTCAGCGCGGCCGACAGGTGTGCGTGATACAGCCAGGGCTCGCCCGGCCAGATCGCGTCCTGGTAGCGGCCGAACAGCGGCAGGCGCTCGGTGATGAAGCGCTGCAGGGCGACGAGCGCCTGCGCGCGCGAAGTGGCGCATCGCGGCCAGGAACAGCACCGTGCGGGGCTTGCTCGACCAGACATGGGTCGACTCCTCGGCCACCTCGGCCATCCACACCGCGTCTTGGGCGGCGTCGAACCCGTCGAACGCGGCGGCCTCGAGGTCGAGCTGGTCGCCCAGCACGAGCACCAACCGGCGCAGCTCAGCCACGGGCACCCTTGGCCCGCCGACAGGCGGCGGAGCAGAACTTGACCGCGTCCCAGGTGCGGGCACAGCGGCGGCGCCAGGTCATCCTAGAATCGGCAATTGCTCACGCAAAGACGCCAAGAACGCAAAGAAGAATAGAACTTTGCTGGCGATGATCCCGTCACCCGGTAGGTGAACCGTACGACAGAGATATCGCATTGAAAAACTTTGCGTCTTTGCGTCTTTGCGTGAAACAAATGCTCTTTCCAGGGTCATTGGCCGGCCGCAGGCGGCGCAGGGCTCGCTCGGCAGGGCGGCCTTGTTGCCGCGGAACGCGGGGGTGGGTGGGGTCGTCGACAGGGTGCTCGGGCAGCGGCAAAGGCGGGAAGCCGTTGAGGTCCATGCTACCCGAAATGAGTCGTGGGGTACGCATCGCGTACCCCACAGCGACCGGACGTTCTCACGGACCGGTCGTCGTTGTCGTTGTCGTAATCGTGGTCGGATTATTCGATTACGACAACGACAACGACAACGTACACGGGATCTCGGTCACCATATCAGTTCTGATTGCACCCTCGAGGTGCGCGGTCCCCCAGGCTGAAAAGACCTCAAACATCGCGGACGCCTTGAAAGCGGCCACTACCGACAAGAGTTTACCGGCTCTGACCGGATACTGCCCAGAATCCGGAACCGATTCGGCCAGGAGCGGAAATCGTGTCTAAGCACTTCCTCATCGTCGGCGCCACCTCAGGCATCGGCGCCGCCTTGCTCGGCCAACTGGTCGAGCGGGGTCATCGGGTCACCCAACTCTCGCGCCATCCGGACCAGGCCCCTGAGCACCCGGCGGTGTCGAGCCTCCGCTGGGATGCGTGTACCGAACCCTTTCCGAGCGCGGCCTTGCCCGCGGCCTTGGACGGGCTGGTCTACTGTCCGGGGACTATTCGGTTACGCCCCTTCGAGCGCTTGACGGATGCCGAGTGGCAGGAGGACCTGGACATCAATCTGTTGGGTGCGGTGCGCGCCATCCGCGGGGCGCTCAAGGCGCTGAGGCAGGCGCAGTCCGCGAGCATCGTCCTGTTCAGCTCGGTCGCGGCCGGGACGGGTCTGCCGTTCCATGCCTCCATCGCGGCCGCCAAGGGCGCGGTCGAGGGGATGACCCGAGCACTGGCCGCCGAGCTGGCGCCGCGGATCCGCGTGAACGCGCTGGCGCCGACCGTCACCGACACCGCGCTCGCACAACGTCTGCTCGGCACCCCTGAAAAGCGGGCCGCTGCCGCCGAGCGCCATCCGCTCAAGACCATCGGAACCCCGGATGACATCGCGCGCGCCGCGCTCTGGCTGCTTGAAGACGCGCGGCTGACGACCGGCCAGGTGCTCAACCTGGATGGCGGTCTTGCCACTATACGGTAAAGGTCCGGTAGAGGGGCCACATTCGACTTTCGAGCCCTTTCCGGCCAAGGGCCTGGCTGTTGCCGTAGCGGAATTGTATTCGAGCCTGGCCTCTTATCCAGCCCCTTATCCTGTTATCCTGCTGTTTCCGTCTCTTGATCATCAGGCTACGACATGTCCGAGGCCCAACTGCCGCAAGTGGCAACCTATGCAAAGGCTTGGTGCGCCCGTGTCCAGGAGACGCAGCGCATTGCCGGTGATTGGCGCCGTGCGGTACGCACCATTCTGCCGGAGGCCGTGGCCCTGCTCCGCCGGCAATTCGGCGTCTCGCGGGTGATCCTGTTCGGCAGCTTTGCCCGCGACGAGGCGGCACCCGGCAGCGACCTGGACCTGTTGGTCGAGGGCTTGGACCCGGCGCGGCTGCTGGAGGCGACGATCGCGGTCCAGGACCTCCTCGATGAGCGGCTCGGCACTGCCCTGGGCGGGGCGGGACTGCCGACCCTCGATCTGGATCTGGTCCCGCGGCAACTGGTCCGCGCCCCGATCCTGGCGCGGATCGAGACCGAAGGGGTGATCCTCGATGAGTACGACTCTTGAAAGAATCGGCACTCGATATACCGGGTCTGCGACCGCCGGTCCTGCGTCCGGCCACGGTCAAGGCACTGGACGCCTACCTCGCCTTCCGCCATCGCTTCCGCAATCTCTACCTGTTCGACTTGGAGCCCACGCTGATCTTGCCGCTACTCAGCGCGGCGCCGATCGCTTGGGAACCGGTGCGCGACGACCTTGCGGCGTTCGCTGCCGCCGTCGAGCAGATTGCCGCCGATATCTGAGCGAGCCCTAGTTCAGCCGCTGGTCGGAAACCGGACAATAGTCTAAGTTTGCGCCAAATCAACACGGGCGAAGAAAGATAGGTGAAGCAAAGCGCATGGGTTACCCGGCGACCGACAAGGCGAAGGTTGGTGGTCGCCACGCGCAACACCGCGGACTTCGCCGCGACCGGGGCGACGCTCTTCAATCCCTGGGCAGATGGCGGGCCCTGAGTGCGAAACCGGGGACTGCGAAACCGGGCGAAACCGATTTGCACACCTGCGCCGAGACCCGGCAGCTTGAGGTCTTCGACGACCAAGGTGCGGCCCATCCGGTTTGTGTCCCCGTGTCGGCGCTGCGGCTGCTGGTCGATGCGCTGGCCGAGATCGGCGCGGGCAATGCGGTCAGCATCATCCCGATTCATGACGGCGCCTTGATCGTGAGCACGAGCAGGGCCTCTTCCGGGTGTTGCACGAAACGCTCGATCGCCCGTCGGGACTCGCGCAGCAGGCGCAGGATCAGCGGCGTACCGGCATTGCCGACACTCAACCAGAGCACCTTCGGCGGCGCGCCATACTGGAAGCTGCGCTGTCGAAAGTCGTTGTCCTTGGATACGATCACATAGTCCTGCGCCTTGGCGAATTCCCAAACGCCGGTATCCGGCATACCGCGTCGTCCCAATAACTCGATCTGACTGCTGCCGGGGTAGAGATCGGCCAGCAATCCGGGCAGCCGGGGGCTGAGATTCTCGTCAAGCAGCAATTTCATACGGTGTGCCCACCGTCAAACGGCGCTCACGCTGAGCCGCGAAGGCCAGCACCGCGCGCAGGTGTTCGGGCCTGAGGCTGGGAAAGTCGGCGAGAATCTCGGCCTCGCTCATACCGCCGGCCATGTATTCAAGGATGTCGTAGACCGTGATCCGCGTCCCTTTGATACAGGGTTTGCCGCCGCGGATATCGGGATCAATGGCGATGAGCGCGTTCAGGTCGATCATGCAAAACCCTCCTCATTGCAGAAAAAAGTGCCCGGTATCCGTTTGACAGCGTACACGGGATCTCGGTCACCACATCAGTTCTGATCGCACCCTCGAGGTGTGTGGTCCCAGACCCTCTCGACCGGTGCCGGGGCCTCGCAATCCTGCGGCCTGAAAAGACCTCGACCATCGCGTACGCCTTGAAAGCAGCCTCTACCGACAAGAGTTTACCGGATATGACCGGATGCTGCCCAGACTCCGGAACCGATTCGGCCAGGAGCGGAAATCGTGTCTAAGCACTTCCTTACGGTTACGCCCCTTCGAGCGCTTGACGGATGCCGAGTGGCAGGAGGACCTGGACATTAATCTGTTGGGTGCGGGGCGCTCAAGGCGCTGAAGCAGGCGGAGTCCGCGAGCATCGTCCTGTTCAGCTCGGTCGCGGCCGGGACGGGTCTGCCGTTCCATGCCTCCATCGCGGCCGCCAAGGGCGCGGTCGAGGGGATGACCCGAGCGCTGGCCGCCGAACTGGCGCCGCGCATCCGCGTGAACGCGCTGGCGCCGACCGTCACCGACACCGCGCTCGCACAACGTCTGCTCGGTACCCCTGAAAAGCGGGCCGCTGCCGCCGAGCGCCATCCGCTCAAGACCATTGGAACCCCGGATGACGTCGCGCGCGCCGCGCTCTGGCTGCTCGAAGACGCGCGGATGACGACCGGCCAGGTGCTTAACCTGGATGGCGGGCTTGCCACTATACGGTAAAGGTCCGGTACAGGAGCCACATTCGACTTCTATCGAGCCCTTTCCGGCCAAGGGCCTGGCTGTTGCCGTAGCGGAATTGTATTCGAGCCTGGCCCCTTATCCCCGCGGGATACACATGGCCTGTGGCGCGGGTGCAGGTGAGGAGGATCAGCGCTGCGCGGCGGCTCAGGGGCTCGGCCTCCGCCAAGCGGTGGGTGGCCTGGAGCAACATGGCTAAGTTGTTGAGGGCGCGGGCCTCGTCGGGGTGCGCCGGCGCGTAGCTCGCTTTGAAGATGGACAGCGCCCGCCTCATCAGGGGCTCGGCCTCCGTCAGTAGATTGGTGGCCTGGAGCAACCCGGCCAGGTTGTTGAGGTCGCGGGCGACATTGGGATGCCCTGGCCCGTAGCTCGCCTCGTCGATGGCCAGCGCCCGCCGCATTAGGGGCTCGGCCTCCGTCAGGCGGTTAGCGTCCTGAAGCAACTGGGCCAGGTTATTGAGGACTCGGGCGAAATGGGGATGCTCTGGCCCGTAGCTCGCCTCGCAGATGGACAGCGCCCGCCGCAGCAGGGGCTCGGCCTCCGCCAAGCGGCGAGTGGCCTGGAGCAACCGGGCCAAATTGTTGAGGCGGGTGGCGACCTCGGGATGCTCCGGCCCGAAGCTCGCCTCATCGATGGCCAGCGCCCGCCGTATCAGGGGCTCGGCCTCCGCCAGGCGGTTGGTGGCCTGGAGTAACCGGGCCAGGTTGTTGAGGACGCAGGCGACACTGGGATGCTCAGGCCCGTAGCTCGCCTCGTCGATGACCAGCGCCTGCCGCATTAGGGGCTCGGCCTCCGTCAGTCGATTGGTGGCCTGGAGCAACTGGGCCAGGTTGTTGAGGTCGCGGGCGACGGCGGGATGCTCCGGCCCGTGGCTCGCATCGTCGATCGCCAGCGCCCGCCGCATTAGGGGTTCGGCCTCCAAGTATCGGGCTTGGGCCAAGAAAAGCACCCCCAGATCGTTGAACAGCCGCGCGGTGGGCTTGGTGATGCCGGCGTCATCGGCCCGGCCCGCCACGGCCAGCGCATGGGGCGCCAGGGGCCGCAGCACCGGCCAGGTGCGCACGTCCTGCACTTCGCCCACGAAGGCGGCATTCAGCCAGGCGAGGGCCTCCGTCAGGGCCGGGGGCGGGCTGGCCGCCCGCTGGGCGTGACGGGCCACCTCCTGCACCAAGCGGTGGACGGCGAACTCGGGGCCGGCGCCGGGCGCATCGCCCTCATCCCGCCGGCTGGCCAGGCTGTAGGCATCCAGGTCCGCCAGGGCGGATCGACAGGTCCCAGGGTTGTCGGCGCAATCCGGCACCGGCACGTCCAACAGGCTCTCCGGAATGGGCTCAGGCCCCAGCCAGGCCAGGCGATGCAGCAGGCGGCGGGCGGGCTCGGACAGGGCGTCGAAGCTGGCCTGCCAGGTGACGGCGATGCTGCGGGGGTATTGGTTGAGGCGCGGATTGAACCCTTCGTCGAACCAGGGTTCGTCGAACCAGGGCAGGCGGGTGTCGCGCCGGTCCCGCCAGGTCTTCAGGTAATCGCCCAGGCCCAGCCGCTGCCGGTCGATGTAGGCCCCGGCCTGTTCCAGCGCCAGGGCCAGGCCGCCCAGTTCGCGGGCCAGCTCCAGGGCGCGCTCGGCCTCGTCCGGGGTCTTGCGGCGGCGGGGCGCGCGGGACAGCAGGAAGGCGGCGGCGTCGGCCTCGGCCAGCACGTCCAGGGCCAGGGTCCGGATCTGCGGGCTCCAGCCGCTCAGCCGGCTGGTGATGAGCACCTGACCGCCATTCAGTGTACCCAGCAGGTCCTCCACGGCCGTGGCGGCGGCCTCGCTGTCGACGTTGTCCAGGATCAACAGCCAGCCGGGATGTGTCGCCAGCCAGTGCAGCACCGCAGCCCGCCGCACGTCCTGTTCCGGCGCTTCCCTCTCCGGCAGGTGCAGCAGGGTCGCGAGCCCGGCGAGGCCGCTGTCCAGGGACTCGGGGCTGGGCGCCTCGACGAACAGCAGGGCGCTGTAGTCCTCGGCGTGGCGATGGGCGTATTCCACCGCCAGCCGGGTCTTGCCCACCCCGCCCAGGCCATGCACCGCCTGCCGCTGGCCGATCGCGGCCGCCCCAGCCCCGCCCGCGAAGGCGGCGTGCAGGGCGGCGAGGGCCGGGTCCCGGCCGCGGAACAGGTCGCCCCGGCTGTGGTAGGGCAGGTTGATGGGCTTGGCGCGGGGGGTGGTTTCGGGGACGGGGCGGGCCCGGAGTTCGCGGACCCCGGTATGAATGGCATCGACGACCTCGCGGACGCCGTCGGTCTTGGTGTCGATCACGCCGACCGCTGACTTGATCTCCCCCGTGTCGGCGGCGATGCCGCCCAGCGTTTCGGTGTGCTCGGCCTGCGTCTGGCGCACCGCCAGGACGCCCGCCTCGATCCGCTCCAGTCGGTCGCCCATCACGCGCAGCGGCCCGGACAGGAGGGTGTCGAAATCCGCCGCCCGGCCGGCAAGGTCGGCCTCGCCGCGACCGGTGAGTTGCGCCAGGGCATGCAGCACCAGGATGCTGAAGACCTCCTGGCTGGCCTTGGCCTTCTCCGCGAAAAAGAGCCGCCAGGCATCGAAGGGCAGGATGCGCTCGCGGCTGTCCGGCGCCACCGGGAAGCCGTCCGTCAGGAAGCGGGACAGGCACTCGGGCCGGCCGGGGATGCCGTCCAGGCGCTGGTCCAGCCAGCCGGCCAGTTCCGCGCCGAAGCGGCGGGCCAGTTCCTCGGCCGCAGCGCCGTCCTTGAGGGCCGCGAGCACTGCGGGCTCGTCGAAGGACACCCGACGATGCAGATCGCCCAAGGCGTCCTGGTTCTTCGCCAGGGCCAGCAGTGCCTCCAGCCACCGGGGTTCGGCAAAGTCGCGGATGTTAATGAGCGGCTGGGCGAACAGGTCGCCGCTTCTCAGGCGCCGACGGATGGCCTCGAACAGCGGCGGGCGCTGGCCGGACTCCGCCATTTCCGCCGCGACGGCCTCGGCCAACACCGCCAGGGACGCGGCCAGGGCCTCCCGCCCGGCCCGCTGCACATGGTGGTTGACCGGCAGGCTGCCGTCGGCCATGCGGGTCGCCAGGACCCGCGCCAGGTCATCGGCCTAGTTGCCGACCACGCCGCCAAGGGCGGTGCCGATCAGTGCCCCAAGCGGGTTCGGCATGCCCCCGGAGTCCCCCGAACCGCCGCCGGTGATGGCCGAGTACAGCAAGCTGCCGGCCGAAGCCAGGACGAACAGTTCCAGCGCCATGGAAGCCTCCAGACAGCGGGGTGAAGGGCAGATAAGCGGCTGGGTTCGATTATAATCGGACCAATTCCGGGGACCACCAATTCCGGGGAAAAGCCCGTAGGTCGGGTCAGGCGCGCCCTGACGACCGTGCCATCTGCGCTGAACGCGGCGCGCGCCGGAACCCGACATGGGCGCCCTGGCCGCGTCGGGTTACGCTGCGCTAACCCGACCTACCCATCGACCCACCGGCTGAGCTTCGACGCGCATCACCACGCGGGTTGGTCCACCGCCGCCGCTGGGCTATAGTCTGGTCCAGTTGCTCGTCCTGCCGGACCTGGCGGCCCGCATCCTCTACGGCTGGAGCGACCTCTATGCCTCGCAACTGGCGAGCGGTCAGGAGTACCGGGAACTCAAGCCGACCTATTCCATCTGGCTTTTGGGCGAAACACTCAGGGTGGGTGTGCCCGAATACCGGCACTGTTTCCGGATGCGCGACGAGCAGGGCCGCCCGCTGATCGATCACGGGGGCATCTGGCTCCTGGAACTGGGCAAGTTCGCCACTGGTCGAACCTGCACCGAAGACCTTGACGTAGCGACCGAGCTCGAGCGTTGGCTCAGATTTTTCAACGAGGGCGAGCAGCTCGATGCAGACGCCCTGCCGGTGTGGATGCAAACCGAGGAGATGCAGCAAGCCATGAGTACCCTGACCGGCTTTTCCGAGAAAGAACGCGAGTACCACGTCTACCAGGCGCGCCAGAACTATCTGCGCCAGCAGCGCAGCATCCAGCGCCGTCTCGATGAACTCGAGGCCGCGGGCGAGCAGGCGCGGGCGGCGGCAGAGTGCGAGCCGGACCCGGGCTGCGACCTGCGCGCCCAGCCCGCCGATGCTTCGGTGCCGCGGCGCGGGCTCATTCAGTGACCTCGATCGGCGCATTGGGCCACTCGCCGAACAGCTCCGGCAGGTAGAGCGCCTCCACCCGGGTCGGCGGCAGGGAGAAGTCCCCCGCGTTGTTCAGACGCAGGCGGTAGCTGAGCGTCCAGTGCCCGGCAGGGACCTGGGCGTAATAGGCCCGCAGGCCGTCGAAGCGCCGTTCCTCGTAGGTTGGCGTCGGCCGCCACTCGGACGCGTCGCGCGCCGGCGCCGGGGTGTCCCCGCCGAACCCACTGCCGAGGATCGTGGCCCCGGCCGGGATCGGGTCATTGACCACCACCCAGCCCATCGGGGCGGCGGCGGTGAGGTCGAGTCGCACCTCGGCCAAGTCGCCGCGGCTCCACTGGCCCGGTCGGCGCTGCGTGACCGGGGTCAGGGTCCGCACGATCGTATAGCCGGCGAAGAGCGGGGCCTTGAGCGGGATTGCGGCGCGGCTCTCGACCAGCGCCCAGGGTCGGCCCTGGCCCTGATGGGTCAGGGTCAGGGTCGGGCGCGCGGGGCCGTCCGGCCAGGGGAACAGCCAGTCGGCCCCGGCCCCGGACCCGGGGCCGCGCTGGGTCCAGGTATGGCCGCGGGTCTCCCTACCCAGTGTCCCCTGGGTGCGCCCGGTGACCGGTTGCCGCTCGAACGCTGCGCTGAAACGCTCCAGTGCAAGCCGCCCCCAGGCGTTGGCCGTAGTGAGGTCCCAATGGCCCTGCCGCTGCCGGGCCAGGGCACCGCGCAGGAGGCGCGGCAGGTCGGCGCGCCAGTCCGCCTCCGGCAGTAGGGTCAGGACCGCCCGCACCGCGTCCACATCCTGCGAGCCCATGAGCCACCACAGCGGACCGGCCTGCGGGGTCGTGATATAGAGTCCCGTACCCTGCACCAGGCGGCGGGCGCGCAGCAGCCGCTGCGCCTGCGCCCGCCTGGCCGCGCGCTCCGGGATGCCATCGACGCGGCCGAGGATGGCGATCCAGTCGAACAGGGCCGAGGTCGGCCAGTGCTGCGGCTGCAAGTCGAGGTCGGCCACCAAGTCCGGCGTGGCCGCACCGTAGCGTGACAGGGCCTCGATGACCAGGAGGCGGCGCAGGGTCCGGTCGGCGAACGCCGGGTGGCGGGGGCCGCTGTCGCCGCCCTTGAGGAAGGCCTTCAGGCCCGCGATGAGGGTGTCTCGGGTTTCTGCCGGGAGCGGCCAGCCGGCCTCGTCCGCGATGGCCAGGACATAGGCGGTCAGCACCTCGTCGCCCGGCAATGCGCCAGGGAAAAACCTGAGCAATGCGCCCCTGCCCTGGGTGTCCTGGTAGTCGCCGAGCCGCCGGACGATCGCGTCCCAGCGCGAGCGATCACGCAGTGCGACCGCCACCGACACCTGCTGCTCCAGGCAGTTATAGGGGTAATGCGACATATAATCGACCAGGCTATCGACCCCCTCGCCCAGCCGGCCCCGCAGGGCGACCGCGAGGCCCCCCTGACCCGGGACGGCATCGGTCGGTGCCTGCACCGCGAGCGCGAAGGGTTGTTCCAGCGACGCGAGTGTCGCCTGGTAGGTGCGCACCGGCACGAGCGCTCGCACCTCTTGCGCGAGCCGCAGGCGGTCCGCGGCGCTTACCCCGAGTGCCTGCAGGCCCGCCTCCCAGGTTAGTGCCGTGCTGTCGGCGGGAACCGCGATCGGCCAGATGAACTCCCGCGACGCACCGGGCGCGAGGCTGAATCGCTGCTCCGGCAGGGCGGGCAGGTCGCCGGTCGGCGTGCCGACCCGCGCCGTGGCGGCGACCGTCAGGGGGCGCGGCCCGCCGTTGTGGGCGGTGAAGACCGCGGCGAAGCGGTCGCCCGCGCGCACGACCGGGGGCAGGCCCGCGTAGAGTGCCAGGTCCTGGACGGTGCGGACTCTGGCCTCGCCGGTGCCGAACAGGCTGGTCCCCGCCGTGGCGACCGCGACGATCCGCAAGCGGCTGAGCGAGTCGTTCAGCGGGACCTCGATGCGGGCCTTGCCCCGGTCGTCGAGCCGGACCCGGCCGCGCCAGAGTAAGAGCGTATCGAAGCGCGAGCGGACCGTCCCCAGTGCAGGGGGCAAACCGCCGCCGTTACTCATGATCTTCTGGAACATCCGGTCGAGCCGCTCCGAGAGGGTCTCGAATAAGTCCGTCGCCTCGGAAGCGACCGGTCCCTGGCGCCGCAGGCCTAGGACGCGACCGAACGCAACGGCGGTGTCCACCGCGATCTCGTGGCTCCGCGACAGCAGGGCGTCCTCGATCGCCCAGGAGCGGTTCGGCACCAATTGCAGCAAGGCCTCGTCCACCGCGGCCACGGCCACTTCCGCGTCCCGCGGGAGCGGGCCGCCGTCGGCCCGCCGGACCTGGATGCGGACCGGGACCCGGGCGCGCACCGGATAGACCTCGGCGGCCGGGCGGACCTGGACCTCCAGGCGATAGGCGCGCGGATCGACCCGCAGTTCGAGCGTGCCGCGGACATAGTCCGGTCTACCCGGATCGGAGAGTCCGGTGGGCGAGGCGGCATCGGCCTGCCGGCCATGCACCGCGAGCACCGACACCCGGGCATTGGGGGCGTAGCGGGCCTCAATGGGGATCGCAACTGTCGGCCGCTCTCCCGCGAGCCGCGTGACGAACGCACGCATGATCCCTTCCCGCTCGACGGTTACCAGTGCGGTCGCGCTGGGGAAGGGCATGTGCAGCACCAGGCGTGCGGTCTCGCCCGGGGCATAGTCGGTCTTCCCGTCGTCGGCCTCCAGGTCCCCCTGGTCGAAGAACTCCGGGGCCTTCTTGGCCATCCGTTCGAGCCGCTCGACCACCGCCTGGTCATCGGGGGTAAGGGCCCTGTCTCTCAGTGCGTTCAGGTCCAGGTGCGGCCAAGGTCCCCAGGGCTTGGTCTGGCTTAGTGGCCGGGCAGCGACTGCGGCCCGCTGGCGCGCATCGCGGGTCGCGGCACGCAGGACCAACCCATCGCCGATTGCGGTCGGCTGGAGACGGGATTCGCACCGCAACAGTCCCTGCCGGTCGGTGCGGCCGGTGCATAGGGTCGTGACCTGCTCCACCCGGGTCTCCGAGCGGTCGCGGAAGAGACCGTTGCCGAGCGCCTCGCGCTGGTGGCGGACCTGGCGCCGGAGCAGGTCCAGGGTGATCGTCTGTCCGGCGGCCGGTTGTCCAGCGGGGTCCAGGGCCTGGACCGCGACACGCAGCGGGTCACCGGGTGACCGGGGTTCGACCTTGAGGCCCAGACGCACCGCGGCCGACCACAGCCCCAACCTGTGGGTGGCCGTGAGCTGCTGCCCGTTCGCGTCCTGGTAATCCAGCATCGCCAACAGCGTGCGCGGCTCGCACACCTGGGGCAAGGGCGGCAGCGACACACGGGCCTGGCCCGCGGCGTCCAGCGTGATCCGGATGGGTGGCGCCGCGTCGCGCTCCGGGTCCGGGTCCGGGTCCGGGCGGCACAGTGCGGCGGCGGGATCATCCGCGGTCTCGCCGGAAAATCTGTACACGGAAAAATCGAACTCGTCATAGGGCGCCGGCACCGGTATGGGCAACTCCTCCCAGTCGTCCTCCAACCGGGTGCTCAGGCTGACCGGCCAGTCGGCGGCGGGTGCCCCCGAGAGATAGTTGACCGCCAGATCGAATGCCGGCTCATCCCCGCTCACCAGTGCCCCGCCGGGCGCATCGACCCGCGCCGTCATGGCGGGGATGCGGAATTCCGCCACCTCGAATTGACCCTCCTCGTCGAATGACATCCGCGGGTCATCCACACCGACCGAGTAAGGGCCCAGCGGGGCATCAGGGGGGATGACCCAGGCACTCTCGGCGATCCCCTGGGCGTCCCACACCAGCGGCAGTTCATACGCGGAGTCGCTGCCGAGATGCCTGATCTTCAGGGTGTCGGGCCGCTCCGCCGGAACGGCGAAACCATCCATCACCGGACGGCGCAGCAGATGTTTCATGGACAGCGTCTCGCCCGCCCGCAGCAGGGTCCGGTCATAGACGGTGTGCAGGATCGGCGCCGCGCCCGAGCGGTCGCCGCGCGACTGCCGCTCGCTGAGCAGCGTAAAGCTCAGGTCCTCGCCGGTGCGCGCACTGACCAGGATGCGACCCTGCAACGGGCAGCGGTCGCCGGTGGCGTCGGTCGGCCGCCGCGGGGCGATGCGTGCGATCCCGTCCGGGTCCGTGCGCCCCTCGCCCAGCCGGGTGCCGGTACAGGCATCGGTCAGGGTGACGCTTGCCTCTGTGACCGGTCGGGCCTCGTCGAGCGTGGTCACCCAGACCAGCCAGGGTCCTTCGTCGGCGGTCTTGACGTTCACCGCCAGGTTGGTCACCAAGGCCAGGGTCGCGGGATAGGGGTCCTTCGTCTCGAGCCACGGGGTGTCCGCCTCCACGACATAGACCCCAGGTCCAGGCAGCGGGATGCCGGCCGTGGTCAGCCCCCTGCGGCTCGGGACCTCAATCGAGAAGGGCTCGGTGGGCGCGTCCGCGGCGAAGGGTGAGGGCCGCGCCCCGGCTGCGCCCGCCGTGGGTACTGCGAGCCGCCGCAGCCCATTGAGCAGCGCGTCATCCTCCTGCGCCGGGTCCGGCGGAGCCCCGGTGGCGGGCCCCAGCCGCAGGCGGCGTCCGCGCAGCGGGCCGTCGAGATCGCGCACCATGACCGGCAGGACCGCGCCCGCGCGCGCCTCCAGGATATCGCCCGCCTGGAACCGGACCAGGGGCGAACGCGGGACCTGCCCGGTCCTCACTGTCAGCGCCGCGGGCGGCGGCTCGACCAGCGGGCGGCCGGTCGCGTCGGTGAGTCCGGGCGGGACCTCGACCCGCAGGGTGGTCTGCTCCGCGAAGGGGGCGGCGAACCAAAGGGTCTCGACAAACTCCCGCGCCGGTTCGTCCGGCACCGGTGTCCGCACGGCCCCGGGACCACGCAGGCGCAGCCCGGCCGCAGCCGCGGCAGCGACCGGGACGCTGAAGCGCACCCCGATGCGCAACTCGGGGTTGCAGCGGTCGATGGGCTCCCCGTCGGCCTCGCACTCGGGGTGCAGGGTGAAGGGCGGATGCACCCGGAACGGCTTCGGCTGCGCCGTGCCCATCGCGATCCCGCCCGGCGTGCGGATGCCTGTCCCCCAGGACAGCGTGACATCGGTATCGGCGGGCAAGTCCCCGGTACACTGCACCATGACGAGCCGCGGTTCGTCCGTCCGCTCCAGCCGCGCCAACAGGTCTGTGCGCCGCTGACCGGTCAGCAACTCGATGCGGCGCGGTGCCGGCTCACCCGCGACGACACAGCGTGCGTCCTCGCGGATGCTGTCGGCATCCGCCTCGGCCGCGAGGGTCAGCAGGAATATCTGACGTTCGTCGATGGGCTCTCTGATATCCGGCAGGGTTGCTGTGATGCGCGGACCGCCGGTGTCGAAGGCGTAGTCGTTCTCACCCTCGACCGGGTGTCCGGCCAGTGTGCGCAGCCCTTCCCGCAGCCGCAGCCGACAGGCGATGCCGGCCGGCAGCGCTCCCTCGAACCCATAGACCCAGGTCGTGGGGTCGACCCAGCGCGCGGCGCCCGGCACCGGACAGTCGATGACGAAGGGCAGGGGTCCCCGCAGATCGCCGAATGTGACCATGGACGCGGAGAAGCGCGCCTCGATCTGGGACACGCCCTCAGCCCGCCCGGTCGGTGAAAAATGCTCAATCCGCGCCGCGGGTTCCGCCGGCTCGGCGGCCGGGACCGCCAGCGCGGCCAGCAGGCCGCCGAGCGCGGCTGCACCCTTCAACCAACGTCCGCCCCAGGTTTCCGACATGGTCGTGACCTCCACGAACCCGCTGTACCCCCCGGGGCGGTCATCGCGCCCCGGACCGGAGTGCCTGCCGCGCGAGCGGCGAGACGAACCTCACACTACCGATATTTCCAGTGCTAAACCTTTTGCAGAGCACGGTTATATGCTACTTGGATTTAAGGACTTGGATAAGGGGCCATGGCCCGTCCCCGGTTTCGATGCTGATGTCCTAATGTCGCTGCGCGGCCTGCGTATCCCCGAGCGGCGCCGGACGGGAGGGTGATCACGCGGCCATCGCCTCGGATCGCTGGGCGGGCCTTGATCATAACCCCGGCCAGCGGCGTGCGTAGTCAGGGCTTCCAGCCCTGACGGTGCCAGGCCAGGATGGCCTGACTACGCACCCGGCGAGCCCAATCGGCCGGAATCTTGATCGAGGCCGCTGGGCGGCAAACTCCCCGCGCAGGCGCGCCTTCGCCCCGTTGCCGATCGCCGTCACCGGCACAACGATCGTGTCGCCATCCGAACTTGCGGCGGCGGCCTGCTCCGGACCGAGCCAAGCATAGTACAGTCGGTCTTGCTTTACGTCCGCGCTCGCCGGTGCCCCACGCGCATCGCCCGCCATGCGCTCCAGCGCCTCGTAGGACTGGTCGAGCACAGAGCTGGGGCTGTGCCAGTGGGCAGGGGCGTAGCGCGCCACGTTGTCGGCATTAGATTGGTAGGGCTTGGCGCTGTAGGCGCCGGCTACCCACTGCCAGCCCACGGTCAGGCCACCTCGCCGCGACGGATGGCCGCGGCGCGCTCGCCAATCGCCTGCCGCTGCGTGTCACTGTCCGGGGACCATTCGGTTACGCCCCTTCGAGCGGTTGACGGATGCCGAGTGGCAGGAGGACCTGGACCTCAATCTGTTGGGTGCGGTGCGCGCCATCCGCGGGTCGCTCAAGGCGCTGAGGCAGGCGCAGTCCGCCGGCATCGTCGGCGTCTCGCGGGTGATCCTGTTCGGCAGCTTTGCCCGCGACGAGGCGGCACCCGGCAGCGACCTGGACCTGTTGGTCGAGGGTTTGGACCCGGCGCGGCTGCTGGAGGCGACGATCGCGGTCCAGGACCTGCTCGATGAGCGGCTCGGCACTGCCCCGGGCGGGGCGGGACTGCCGACGCTCGATCTGGACCTGGTCCCGCGGCAACTGGTCCGCGCCCCGATCCGGCGTCGATCAAGATTCCGGCCGCTTGGGCTCGCCGGGTGCGTAGTCAGGCCATCTTGGCCTGACACCGTCAGGGCTGGAAGCCCTGACTACGCACGCCGCTGGCCGGGATTATGATCAAGGCCCCCGATCCTGACGCGGATCGAGACCGAAGGGGTGATCCTCGATGAGTACGAATGATGTGGTGCGGCTGCGGCTGCTGGCAGCGGAGTTGCGCGACGAGTCTGCGCGCATCGCGTGGACCATCGACGACTTGAACGAGGCCGCCGGGCAGTTGAATGAGCCCGATCGACGCTCGATATCCCGGGGCTGCGGCCGCCGGTCCTGCGTCCGGCCACGGTCAAGGCACTGGATGCCTACCTCGCCTTTCGCCATCGCTTCCGCAATCTCTACCTGTTCGACTTGGAGCCCACGCTGATCTTACCGCTGCTCGGCGCGGCGCCGACCGCTTGGGAACCGGTGCGCGACGACCTTGCGGCGTTCGCTGCTGCCGTCGAGCAGATTGCCGCCGATATCTGAGCGAGCCGTAGTTCAGCCGGTGGTCGGAAACCGGACAATAGTCTAAGCTTGCGCCAAATCAACACGGGCGAAGAAAGATGGGTGAAGCAAAGCGCATGGGTTACACAGCGACCTTCAAGGCGAAGGTTGGCTTAGAGGCGATCCGTGGGGTCTAGACGGTCAACGAGATCAAGCAGGAGTACGGGGATAGGGGCCTAGGCTCAATTAAGTCCGGCGGGCGTAGAAGAATTCAATTGAGCCTGGCCCCTTTTCCCGCTTTTCCCACCCTTTTCCCCATGGCCCTTTTCCCCATTCCAGGCCCTCTCTTGGCTCCCAAGCTCCTCAGATTCGGCAAGTATCCGCTGCGGTGGCGGCGAAGCCGCGGGTTGGAGCGCCGGCATCTTGCCGGCCCGCCGCCGCAAGGCGGCGAATCGGTTGATCAGGGCGACCCCGAAGCCTGTCGGGTCGGCTTGCTCCATGCCCACCGTCGAGAACTGGATCCGGGAGACGAAGCCGCGCGGCAGCAGCGGCTCGTAGCGCGCGATCGTGTTGCGCGCTTCCGTCAGGCGCGCCATTGCGCTCGCCAGGATGGCGCGGGCGGCCTCGACGCGTTGCGCGCATCGGCCGAGTCCAGGCGTGCGACCACCTGCCCGGCAGGCACCCGGTCACCTCCTCTACCGGCACCAACCGAACCGGGCCTATGGGTTCGGCTGGATCCCCGAAAGGCATTGGCCGCACGCCCGGTTCGTGCCCAGCACCCCGCGGCGTGAGTCCGCCGGTTGGAATCGGGATCCGCTCCGCCGATCGCCAGCCGACAAAAATTGCATTGGACAGGCGGGGCCATCGGCGCGGAGAGTGATACGCTGGCGACCCACCCCTGGGCGCACTGGAGGACCACTCAATGAAACTGGTGATCGTGGGCGGCGTGGCCGCCGGCATGAGCGCGGCGAGTCAGGCGCGGCGGATCGACCCCGCGGCCGAGATCCTGGTGCTGGAAAAGACCCAGGACGTCTCCTACGGCGCCTGCGGCCTGCCCTACAAGCTCCCCCCGGGCGAGCGGGTGGAGGACCTTGAGGTCATCTCTGCTGCCCGCTTTCGCGACGAGCGCCGGATCGACGTGCGCCTGGGCCACCGCGTGCTGGCCATCGACCGGGCCGGGCGCGCGGTCGTCGGGCACCATGCCGACGGCGACTTCCGGCTCACCTACGACAAGCTGATCCTGTGCACCGGGGCGCGGGTCTGGACCCCACCGATCGCCGGTCTGGATGATCTGTGGGGGCGCGGGGCCTATCCGCTCAAGACGCTCGAAGACGGGCGCGTGCTCAAGGCGGCGCTGGAAGCGGCCCCGCCCAAGCGCGCGCTGGTCATCGGCGGGGGTTACATCGGACTGGAGGCGACCGAGAACCTGCACGTGCTGGGCGCGGCCGTGACGGTGGTGGAGGCCCTGCCCGAGGTCCTGCCCTGGCTCCCGACCGCGCTGCGCGAGCGGGTGCTGGCGGAGGCCCGCGGCCACGGCGTGGAATTGCTGACGGGCACCCGGGTCGAGTCGATCGCGCGGCAGGGGCAGGACCTCCTGGTGCAGACCACGCAGGGGACGGTGGCGACGGACCTGGTGCTGGTGGCCACCGGGGTGCGCCCCGAGGCGGGGCTGGCCGCCGCCGCCGACCTGCCCCTGGGCGCGGCGGGTTCCATCGCGGTGGACGAGTGTCTACGCACGGCCGATGACTTCATCTATGCCGCCGGGGACTGCGCGGACGCGCGCCACGCGGTGACCGGCCGCTCGGTCTGGTTCCCACTGGCCCTGCGCGCCAATCGCTCCGGCAAGCTGGCCGGGGAGAACGTCTGCGGCCGGGAGCGGCGGGTGCCGCCGGTCTTGGGCACCGCCGCGTTCAAGTTCTTCGGGCTGGAGGTGGCACGCACCGGTCTTTCAGCGGACGAGGCGGCAGAAGCCGGACTCGACACCGTGAACGTCGAGATCCTGGCGTCCACGCGCGCCGGCTACTATGGGGGCGGGGGCAAGCTCTCGGTGTGGCTGCAGGGCGAGCGCGGCACGCGCCGGGTGATCGGCTGCTGCATGGTCGGCCCCGAATCCGCCGCCCACCGGATCGACACCGCCGCCGTGGCCATCCACGCGGGGATGACGGCTGAGCAGGTCTACGACCTGGACCTCGCCTACGCGCCGCCCTTCGGACCCTCCTGGTCGGCGCTCTTGATCGCCGCCTCCCAATTGATCAAGGCGCTGGACTGATCATGACCGCCACCGACCGGGTCATGCGGCTGCGCAGCGAACTGGAGGCCCGGTTGCTGCGCATCTCCTTCTTCGGCACCCTGCTCATCGCCGCGCTCGGGATCCTGTTCGGGCTCCTGGCACGCTCACCAGCGGTGCTGTTCGACGGTCTCTTCTCGCTGGTGGACGCTGCCATCACCTGGCTGACGCTGCATGTCGCGCGGCTGGTGGCGAGCCAGGGGGACCATCGCTTCCAGTACGGGTTCTGGCACCTGGAGCCGCTGGTCATGGCGCTCAAGGCCTCGGTCCTGATGGTGCTGGTCGCCTATGCCTTCCTGAGCGCGGTGAACAGCCTGCTCAAGGGCGGCTATGAACCGGCGTTCGGCACCGCGCTCGTCTATGCAGTACTGGTAGCCGTGATTGCCTTTGGCATGTGGTGGTGGCTCCGACGCCAGGCCGAGCGTATCGACTCCGCACTGGTGCTGCTGGACGTGAAGGCCTGGCTGATGGCGGGCCTGATCACCGTCGCGCTGCTCATTGCCTTCGTTGCCGCCATGGCGATGCAGGGCACCGCGGTGGCGCACCTGATCCCCCTGGTAGACCCGGCGATCCTGGCACTGCTCGCGCTCCTGATCTTGCCGATGCCCTTCCGGGAGGCGCGCGAGTCATTCGCCGAGATCCTGGTCATGAGCCCACCCGATTTGAATGCCAGCGTGTGCGCCGCAATGGCACAACTCGTGGCGCGTCACGGCTTCCTGGACTATCGCAGCTATGTCTCCAAGGCTGGCCGCGCGCGCTTCATCGAGGTGGCGGTGTTGCTGCCGGCCGAACTGCGCTTGTCGATCGGCGAACTCGACGCGCTGCGCGCCGAGATCGGCGAGGCGATCGGGGGGGCGGGGCCGGACCGGTGGCTGACGATCGTGTTTACGGCGGAGGCGGCAGAGTTGTGACCGTCGCCACGCGAGCGGATCGGCCCGATACCTTCGGCCTTGGGATCCAGGGTCGCCGCGCGGACCTCTCGTTCCCACGCTCCGCGTGGGAATGCATCCCGGGACGCTCCGCGTCCCCGCTCCCGCCGGGTGCCGACAGGCGGGCGAATCCCACGTGCGTTGGCGGTGGTCGGTCCGCACAGCGGACCCTACGCGGGCGCGGCATCCAGCCAGGGGATAAGGAGCCAGGCTCAATTAAATCCGGCCAACGCTCACGCGAAGTGAAATTCGCGGATTTTAGTAAACAACGGATACATCGGTCTGGGAGTACGCCAAGACGCATGGCTACGTGCTGGTTTCAAAGGATAATGATTTCCGTCAACGCCGCTTTCAATTTGGCGCACCGCCGAAAGTCGTGTGGCTGAGCGTCGGGAATGCCGGGACGCCGTTGATCGTTCGGTTGCTCCGTAACTCGCGCGACGACATCGAGCGCTTCATTGCCTCTACCGAGGAGTCTCTGCTCGTCCTGACGTTGGGGAACGAAGCGGCCCGATATCGCTGGGCTTGGGATCCCGGGTCGCCGTGCGGCCCTCTCGTTCCCACGCTCCGCGTGGGAATGCATCCCGGGACGCTCCGCGTCCCCGGCACCGCCGAGTGCCGCCAGGCGGACGATTCCCGCGTGGCGTCGGCGGCGGTCGGTCCGCACAGCGGACCCTCCGCGGGCGCGGCATTCAGCCAGGGGATCAGGAGCCAGGCTCGAATTAACTCCGGCCGATGGAAATTCGTTAATTGAGCCCGGCCCAATTTTCCTCACCATGACTTTGCTATTTTATCAACTGTCCGCGCATTACCAAGAGAATAATCAATGATCCATTTTGTAAGAGGCACGATAGCGATTGACTGCGTGAAACGCGCGCTCAAAATCAGCGTTACTCCCGGCGTGGGTTTTGTGACCCCGAATATGACCCCGACTATCACCCCAAAGGGGGCGACCCATGCTATCGCTTTCCCTTTCCCTTTTCTTGGCCCAGCTGATTCTGGAGAAGCAAAGCTCATCCCCCTGACCGAGAATAGGTTCGAGTGCGACGCCACTGTATCGAAGGACCATCTCGCTGGGTTGATCGCTATTGCGGCTCAGCAGAAACCCATTGAGATTCGCGTGCAAGAAAATTCGAGTACTCCTCCGGCCTGGGAGCTTGTCGGCCTCGCCTTCCCCGTATCTTGACCATGGGCACCGGTGCCGACACGCTCGTTTTCTGGGGGGCTGGTGCAACGCAAAGTCTTGGCCTACGTCCCACGCCCGATCAGGCCGATGCAATCAGGAAACTGGTGGGCGGCGGGGTCCTAGCAGTGACTGATCGTGTCGATCAAATACTGAATAGCCCGAGCGTCTGGTCTGCCCCGCTTGTCGATCTGTTGCTGGTGTTAGGTGACGACGCGAGCGACGATATCTACTGCGTTTCACTCGCCGCCCGGGATGCCATGAGTCGTCACTGGGGCGACCGATCGCCGCGAGCCCTGGACACGAGGATTCATGAGTTACGTGCGTTGTACGACTGGCCCGCGCTGAAGGTGGCGGTGCAGGTTTGCCCTGGATTCGAGGATGGCAAGCGCTTCCAGCTATCGGATGTCTTCAACCTGATTGACCTCAACGCCCACAGTTTTCACGGGTTTCCCGGACCAAAAGTCTTCTTGCCGCCGACCCGTTTGGTTGCCGCACGGCGCGCCTTGCAATTGATCATCAACACGCTGTTCTTTATCGACTGGCAAACGGCATTGACGGAGAAAGCGGGTGAGATCAATAAGCATCTGGGCTTTGCGCGCCTGTTGACCGAGCATCATCAACGGGAAGGGCTCAGGCTCGCGGCCACCCGGCAGCATTTCGATTCCCGCGACTTCTATTTGGGCGATATCGCGTTTGCCAGCCTCAACTACGACCCGGTGGCACTGTGGATGCAGTTCATCGCCAATCGGGACGCGAATTTCAGTCCGCCTTACGTCGATGTGCCGAGACAGCCGCTCAAGATCTTCCATGATTTCGGTATTTTCATGGCGGTCAGTTCGATCGATCCTCAGACCGGCGGTGCAGAGGGCAAGGAACGCGTGTGGTATCCGCTCAACGAGGCCTCGGCACAGCGACTAAACGACCGCGACCACTCGACGCGCCGGGTGCGCATCAGCAAGTTCCTGTTTCCACACGGGTGTCTGTGCTGGCGCGAGTGTCCCAGTTGCGGCAAGCTTTCGGCCTATATGGGTAAGAAATGGGATGTCTTTTCCCGCGCACTGATCCCACCACCGCCCCTGCGCGGCTTCGCCGAGTTGGCTGGAATCAGCTTGCTGCCCGAACACGAAGACGAACAAGAAGCCTGGGATCGCGGGGAAGTCGATGCCCGCATCTGCGTCCACTGCGGCGTGCTGACCCTCGCCCAGCACACGCAAGTCGTGATGCAAAGTAATTTCAAGCCTCAGGCGCCCTCGTTCATCGACGAAGTCCAACGGGATCTGCGTGTCGCGACACAAGCGGCGAGCCATATCGTCTTGATGGGCTACTCGCTGCCGCCGGACGACGTCGCCTACCGCGCGTTTTTTGCCGCCCGGCGGCAACGCCGCGGCAATGGCGTGCCGGCGGTTTGTTGCTCCGTGGTCGTCGGGCGAGACTGGGGCGACCGTTGGCACGGACCGGACAGTGTCGATGAGCTGTTGCCCACCATGCCGGAAGGTCAAGCCCCGCGCACTACCTTGGAGGCCGCGCGCGACCTGTTCGGACGCGAGAATGTCCGCTTTTTCGGCGGCGGCATTCCGCAGGTATTTTGCGACGGCGAGGACGCGTCGGCCGCGCGCGTTCAAGCGCTGATCGAATGGACTGTCTGCTGATCGGCGAATTGCGGGGACAAGACGGGGAATGACCGCTGGTACGATGTGAACGTCCCCGTCGCCGACCGACTCTACGACGAACACCTTGCACAACTTCGAGAGGAAGAGTTAATCGATGGCTAAGAAGTTTGCGGCGCTACGGGCACAGATGTCGCCGGAGTCTCAGGTACGCTCGCAGGCCAAGGCTCAGGCGATGCTCGCCGAGATGCCACTGAACGAGCTGCGCCAGGCGCGGGGGTTATCGCAGAAAATGCTGGCCGAGGTGCTGCACGTGCAGCAGCCTGCCATCGCCAAGATCGAGAAGCGCACCGATATGTACATTTCCACGCTGCGGAGCCACATCGAGGCGATGGGCGGTCAGTTGGATGTCGTGGCGCGCTTCCCGGATGGCGCGGTCAAGATCAGCAACTTTTCCGATCTCGACAGCACCGCCGCATAGGCAGCCAAGGCATCCCCCCGTTATCGCTTTGGCGCCGCGGCGGCGATTCGCCCCGCGGACTTGGCGCGACCGACGATGACAAGCGTTCCGATGTCATTCCGCCCAGGGTCCCCGTGATTCGCAGCCCGGCGGCGCGGGCAATTCGGCGGCCAAGCCCGGCACTCAGGCGTTCTCAGCGTCCTTGGCCAGCTCTTCGCGGGTCAGATCGAACGGGGCGACCCGGTAGTCCGCGAGCCGCATCAGAAAGACGACGCGGGGAATGCCCGCAAGCTGCGCGGCCCGTCCCGAAGACAGGCGACCGAGCTCGAAGAGTTTCACCGCGGCGAGCATCTTCGTCTCCCTTGCGAAGTGCTCGGGCGTTTCCTTGAGGCTGAACAGCGGCTCCGCGGGTAGGTCGATTTCGATGTTGACGTTGATGACCTCGACCCCGAAAGACTTCTCCAGGATACCCTTGAGTGCGTCGCGGAAGCTGGCCTCGGAGGCCAGGCCCCAGCGCGCCCCGAGTGCGCCGATACCTTGCTCCTGGCGCAGCCGGGTCTGCCTCAGTTCATCGAGCAATTGGCGATTGAAGCGCGTTTGCTCGTCCCACTTGCGCGCCTGCTCCCCCCGATCCGCGGCCAGTTCACTCAGCACGCGGTCGAAGCGTGCGTCGAAACTCTCCGGGGTGACCGCGGTGCTGCGGATCAGGTCCTCCAGCCACCGGCGAAAGCCTGCGTCCTCGCGCAGCAGCAGCGGGAGTTCGGCCTGGAGGCGGGACTTGATCTCTTCGACAGACATGGCGGACGACCCTCGCGTTGGCAGGGACCCTGACACTGGTTTAACGGTTGTTCCGGAAATTTTCGGGGCCGGCGGGGGCCAATGCAAGGCGCTGCACAGGTGCCGAACGGGCGTTCCGCATCCCATTGACCAACCGGACGCGGAGCGCCCGCGCTTGTTCCCCAGCTTCCGCGTAAGAACCGCAAGGTCATGTAAATTGAATCGAATTGGGGTCCGTCGGGGTACGGTCGTCGAACCCGGTTTCCGCGTGGCTGGGAAGTCGTCGTTCGGCCCCCGCCGGGCTCGTCGGCGGGCGCATCAGCGCAAGCCGCGGATTTTGTAGTTCATCCCTTGTACGGGAGGACTGGTGCAGCCCATTATCCATTATCCTCGTAGTGTCCGCCGATGGCGAAAACATAGATAGCGACGTCGTCGAAGTTGTAGATCAACCGATCTTTTAGGGACAGGCGCCGCGACCAATATCCGGCGAGACCATGCCTTAATCGCTCCGGTTTTCCCGTGCCGACGCCGGGGTCACCGCGCTGCATCTCCTTCAAGATTCGACACAGGCTTTGGTGCAACTGTTTGTCTCGGGTCCGCAGCGCCTCGTAGGCTTCCCAAGTATCTCCCTCAAAGACGATTGATCTCACTGAGATCCTCCGCTGTGGGCCGATGGCCGGTACCCAGTGCATGCGTCTGTGACGAGCGTGCGATCTGGGCCATCAGCGAGCGGTTCTGAAGGACGTAGAGTGTTTCCTGCTCGCGCTCCCAGTCCTCGGCCCCGATGACGACGAAGGCGCCGCCGTTGCGGCGGCTGACTTTCAGCGGCTCATGGTTGGCCAGAACCTTCTCGACCTGTTCGCGCAGGCTGTCACGAAACTGATTGACGGTGATTGTTTCCATCTCAGGGATTGCTCCGACGTACGAGGGTACCGTACAGGATAACCGCCGCTGCGCGAAAGGCAAGCGATCCGACGATGAACCGCGCAAGCGTCGGTCTCGATGGCGCCAGAGAGAAAGATCACCGGGATCGCGGCCGTGCTACGCTGCGACTTCAGGCGCCGGCAGACGGCGAAGCCATCGCGGCCCGGCAGTTGCACGTCCAGCAGGATCAGGTCGGGCTGTCCCGCGGCGGCGATGCACAGTCCGTCCTCGCCGTTGAGGGCGACCAAGAGATCGAGGTCACGGTCGCCCGGATAGGCGCGCAGGAGCCCACCGCGGCGGGTTAGTCGTCGATGATCAGGAGGCGTGCGATGGACTCGGACAGGGTTGGGCAGCCGTTCGGCGTCTTTATCCCGGTCATTGTGACCGCAGATCGTCGGGGATGGGCGCCCAGGGTTGACCCGGGGTTGATGATCGTCGCTGCGGACTCATTTCGTGTTGGTGAGCGCTTACTTTGGTCCGCGTGGTGGGCGGATCATACACTTACCGCGGACGGCCGGCGGACGTCCTGGCTGAGAAACCAGGTTTCGTCGCTGCGTGCCGTCCGCCGGTCGCCCATTCGTCGTTTGCATCACTTGAGGAGCTTTTATGAGTAACTTCTGGGACATTCTGTATCTGATCGGGTCGAGCTTTCTGCTCGGATTCGTGGTCATCGCCTATGTGATGATCCTGTTCCATGTAATCGTGGACCTGGTCCGCGATCGGCAGTTGGCGGGTGGCTGGAAGGTCCTGTGGATGATCGGACTGATCTTTGTCCCCATGCTGACCGCATTGATCTATATCCTTGCCCGTGGTAACGGGATGGCCGACCGCCAATTGGCGGCAGTCCAGCAGGCGAAGTCGGCGACCGATGCCTATATCCGCAGCGTCGGGGGCAAGTCCCCGGCCGAGCAGATCGCCGATGCCAAGGCCCTGCTGGACGCCGGCACCATCGATCGGGGCGAGTTTGATCAGCTCAAGGCCAAGGCGCTGGCTTAGAGGACCTGATCATGCTACATCTGGACCTGCCGACCTTTGATGAACTGACCGCGCTCGCCATGCAACGCACCGACATGGCGGTCTCGATTTATCTGCCCACCACCCCCGTCAGCCTGGAGACGGATGCCGATCGCATTCGGCTGAAGAATCTTGCCAAGGGGGCCATCGAACAGTTGCAGGCGGCGGGCGCGGACAAGCGTCGGGTCCTGGCCCTGAGCGAAGAACTGGACGACCTGGTCGAGGATGACGCCTTCTGGTGCTATCAGGCCCATGGGCTTGCGATCTTTGCGACCCCGGACAATCTGCGGACCTTCCGGGTGCCGACGGCGTTGGAGCCCCTGGCCGAGGTCGCGGACCGCTTCTTCCTCAAGCCGCTGCTGCGTGCGACCACCTTCTGCAACGCCTGTTATGTCCTGGCCCTGGCGGAGGGTGGCGTGCGGTTGATCGAGGTCTCGGCGGACCTGCCGGCCGCGGAGGTGAAGGTCAGCGGGATGCCGCGGGACGCCGCCTCCCATGCCGGCCGGGCGAGCATCGCGGACCGCTCCTATCGGCGGCGCCTGGGCGGGGGCGAGGGCCAGAAGGTCCTGATCCGCCAATACGCCCGCGCCGTGGATGCGGCCCTGCGGGGACTGCTCGCCGGCGGTGAGATCCCGCTGGTACTGGCCGCGCCCGAGCTCATCGATGCGATCTATCGTTCGGTCAATACCTACCCCCATCTCGCCGCCCAAGGGATCCGGGGCAATCCGGAGAAGCAGACCGACGCGGAACTGGCCGCCGCCGCGCGCGGGATTCTGGACGACCTCCACCGCGACCGGATCGTCGCGTGGACCGCGCTGTTCGGCCAGCGTGCCAACGAGGGCAGGGCCAGCACGGACCTGGTGCAGGTGGCACGGGCGGCGACCTTCGGCGCCGTCGCGAGCCTGCTGGTGGACATGGATTCAATTGTGGATGGAACCGTGGATGAGACGGATGGCACCGTCACCCTCGCGGACGGCCCCGGTGCCGACAGCTACGGGGTGGTGGACGAGATCGCGCGCCGGGTCCTCCTGTCCGGCGGGCAGGTCTTGAGCGTACGCCAGGCGGACATCCCGGATGGCAAGCCACTGGCCGCCATCCTGCGCTACCCCCTGTGATCCAGACCGGCCGTCTATTTCACCCGAACCTTGCTACTAAACAGGAGCCCAGTGCTATGAACCGATCGATCCGATATCCGGCGGCTCTCGCCGCACTACTGGCCGTCCAGGCCTGGTCACCCATGACCCACGCGCTGGGGGATAGCGCATTCGACTTCAAGACCGCGGCGGACCTGATCGACGTCTGCAGCAGCGACGCGCAGCCCGCGGCTCTGGCCTGCCAGGCCTTTCTCGAGGCGACGATTCAGTATCACGACGCGATCACTGACCGCAAGAGAATGAAGCCATTGGTCTGCTACCCGCGGGGAACCACCGTGGAGCAGGCCCGTGAGACCTTTCTCGCCTGGGGCAAGAAGAATGCCGGCGACGCCCAACGCATGAAGGAACTGCCGGTCGTGGCGGTCGTGCGGGCCTTGGCCGAAGCCCATCCCTGCAAACGCTGATCGAATACCGGAGCACAAGATGAAGACGAAGATTGCTTTATCCATCGCTGCCGCCGTTGCCCTGCTGGCGAGCGGCTGCGGCACCACCACCACCTCGCGGGTCGCAAGCGGCACGGCCATCGGTGCCGCCAGCGGCGCGGCCATCGGGTCCTTCGGCGCCAACGCCGGCAAAGGTGCCTTGATCGGTGCCGGCGTCGGGGCCCTGGGCGGGGTCCTGGTGAACGAGCACGCCCGGGGTAGCTTCAACCGTTGAGGGCCTGCGGCCGGTGCTCTCGGTGGGGGGGCGACCCAATGCCGTTAAGTTAGGCCCTTCTGGCTCCCACGCTCCCGCGTGGGAGCAAGTGCGGGCGCTCCGCGTCCAGTGCCAAGATCAGACGCGGAGTGCCCGAATGGCATTCCCACGGGGGAGCGCGGGAACGAGAAGCCCCGCCGTCGGCGCCTAAGTCCGCGATAAGGCGGTCTTGGGGACGGTTTGAATGGTCTGTTTGGTGGAGCAGAGGGGGATCGAACCCCTGACCTCCGCATTGCGAACGCGGCGCTCTCCCAGCTGAGCTACTGCCCCGAAGCGATAACCCGGATCGGGCCGGGTGCCGACGGCGGCCTTGCGCCCCGTCAGCGGAATGCGAATTTTGCACTATAAACGGGGCTTCGGGCAAGCCCCGCGATGGGTCTCAGGCCGCGGCGCGGTGCAGCATGAGCTCCAGCACCGCCTTGCTGCCGAAGTAGGCGAGGATCAGGATGACGAAGCCGCTCAGCGTCCAGATGATGGCGGTGCGCCCGCGCCAGCCGTACCGGAAGCGCCCGAGCAGGAGGCCGCCGAAGACCAGCCAGGCGAGGGTCGACAGGACCGTCTTGTGGACCAAGTGCTGGGCGAACATATTCTGGAGGAAGGCGAAGCCGGACAAGAGCGCAAAGGTCAGGAGCACGAACCCGGCCGCGATCATCTCGAACAGCAGGCTCTCCATGGTCTGGAGCGGCGGTAGCCCGCGCACGAAGCCGCCCGGCTGGCGGCTGCGCAGGTGATGGTCCTGGATCGCCAGCAGTACGGCCTGGACCGCGCCCAGGGTGAGCAGGCTGTAGGCGAGCATGGACAGCAGGACGTGGACCTTGAGCGGCCAGCCGGCCGCCGGGCTGAGGAACGCGACCTCCCCGAAGCGGGCCTCCAGCCCCACGGTGAGGGCGGCCACCGGGAGCAGGATCAGGCCCAGGTTCTCCACCGGCTTGGTCAGGCTGGAGACCAGCAGCAGCGTGATCACGGTCCAGGAGGTGAGGGCCAGGGCATTGAAAAAGGCCAGGTTCAGCCCGGTGTGGCTGAAAATGCTGTCCCACAGGAGCCAGGTGTGCAGGATCAGCCCGGCGAATCCGAGCGCGAGTGCGAGGTCCCGGTTCGGTACCCAGACCGCGTCGCGGCGGAACAGGCGCAACCCGATCGCGCCCGTGGCGGACAGATAGAAGAGGATGGCGACGACGGCGAGCAGGGTGTGTTTCATAGGTCGGCATAATCTCATAAACGGCCGATCGGGAAAACGGCGGGCGGCGTTATACTCACTGATTGGGTGCGGGGCTGCGCGGGTGGGCTACGCCGGGGGCCCGGGCCGACGCCGCCGTGGCGGCGGGGCGGCCCCGTCAACGCGGACGCGAGCGCCTGGCCGATCATCAGGGGGGCAAGCATGTTAGAGAATCTCCAGGAGCGTTTCGGGCGCGTCCTGAAAGACCTGCGCGGTCAGGGCCGCCTGACCGAGGACAACATCAAGGACACCATGCGCGAGGTGCGCATGGCGCTCCTGGAGGCGGACGTGGCCCTGCCGGTGGTGCGGGCCTTCGTCGAGCAGGTGCGTGAGAAGGCCCTAGGCGAGGAGGTGATGAAGAGCCTCACGCCCGGGCAGGTGCTGATCAAGATCGTCAACGACGAACTGGTGGCCCTGATGGGGGTGGCCAACGAGCGGCTGGACCTCACGGCCCAGCCGCCCGCGGTGGTGCTGATGGCGGGCCTCCAGGGCTCGGGCAAGACCACGAGCGTGGCCAAGCTCGCGCGCTGGCTCCAGGAGAAGCAGAAAAAGACCGTCGTGGTGGTGAGTTGCGACGTCTACCGGCCAGCCGCCATCGAACAGTTGCGCACCGTGGCGGCCGAGGTGGGCGCCGGCTTCATCCCGAGCACCGGCGACCAGAACCCGGTCGACATCGCTCGCCACGCGCTCGACACCGCACGCAAGCAGTTCAAGGACGTGCTGATCGTGGATACCGCCGGGCGCCTGCACGTGGACGCGGCGATGATGGAGGAGATCAAGGCAATCCACGCGGCCATCCGGCCGGTCGAGACCCTGTTCGTGGTCGACGCCATGACCGGCCAGGACGCGGCCAATACGGCCCGCGCCTTCGACGAGGCGCTGCCGCTGACCGGCATCATCCTCACCAAGACCGACGGCGACGCCCGCGGCGGTGCGGCCCTGTCGATCCGCCAGATCACCGGCAAGCCGATCAAGTTCCTGGGCACGGGTGAGAAGACCACGGCCCTGGAGCCCTTCCACCCGGACCGGATCGCCTCGCGCATCCTGGGGATGGGCGACGTGCTCTCCCTGGTGGAGGAGGTCCAGTCCAAGGTGGACCGGGAGCAGGCCGAGCGCCTGGTCAAGAAGCTCAAGAAGGGCAAGGACTTCGATCTTGCGGACTTCCGGGAGCAGTTGGTCCAGATGACCAAGATGGGCGGCATGGCGAGCCTGATGGACAAGCTCCCGGGCATGAGCCAGGTCCCCGAGCACATGAAGAATCAGGTCAACGACAAGGAGATGGGCAAGCTGGCCGCGATCATCGACTCCATGACGCGCCAGGAGCGCCAGTTCCCGGCGATCATCAAGGGGTCGCGCCGACGACGCATCGCCCTGGGGTCCGGGACCCAGGTCCAGGACGTGAACAAACTGCTCAAGCAGTTTGCCCAGATGCAGAAGGTCATGAAAAAGATGAAGGGCGGCGGTATGGCGAAGATGATGCGGGCCTTGGGCTCGCGCATGCCCGGGGGTTTCCCGGGCGGTTTCCCGGGCGGCGGCCTGCCCCCCGGCGGGTTCGGAATCTAGGCAACAGCCCATGCACTATCGTGTCTATTACCTCTTCTCCCGCTTCGGCGAGTCCGTCTCCTCCGCGAGTGCCGTGGAGATGAGCGCGCGCACGATCTGCGAACAACTGCTGCCGCGCCTCCAGTCGGAGGATGACTTCCTCGGCATCATGGACCCGGCGGAGCACACGCTCCAGATCCTGTGCGAACGCGAGGCCGACCGCTTCTGGGTCGAACTGCCGATGGAAGCGGCCAAGGCCTCCTACGGGACCTACATGAACCTGGCGGAACTGCGCGCCTTTGTGGCGCAGATGCCCGCGGTCTTCGATGCCAAGGTGATCCCGGGGATGGTCTATCGGCCCTGGTAGGGTCCGCTGCGCGGACCGAGCCCATCACGATCGGCGAGGTCGACGGCACCACGCTGAACCGTCGGGTCCGCGGCGCGGACCAATGCCCTCGCGCAAGCCCGGGCGCCGCGCGCGTCCTGTCTCTCGGCGGTTCAGTCCGAGCCAGGCCGCGCGGCGCGCCAGCGCCCCAGCCCCCAGGAGCAGGCGAAACCAGCCGGATACATGAGCCCGTGCCAATGGACCCGCAGTGGTCCGATGGCAACCACGATGGGGTCGAGGTCGGGGTAGGTCAGCATAGGGGCAAATGGTAGCACGGACGCCCGCGCCTGCCGCGATGCGTACCCCGCAGCGACAGCGACCGGACGTTCTCACGGCCCGGGCGTCGTTGTCGTTGTCGTGGTCGTAATCGTGGTCGGATTATTCGATTACGACAACGACAACGACAACGACCCACTGCCACCGCGCCCCCTCGCCCGGCTATCATCAGACCCCTTTGTCGGCCGCGGCACCGTCGCGCCCGGCGCTCCCCCGGTCCACCCGACACCTTTGAAGCCCAGCCATCACCGGAGTCACCCCATGCGCCGCCCCGCCAGCTACGTCGCCTTCGTCCTGGTATTCAACCTGCTGACCCCGGCCGGGGCGGTCGAAACGTCTCCCCCGCCGGAGGCCCCCGCGGTCACGGCGGCGCGTGCGGCCCTGGAGCGGCGGGAACACCCCCGGGCCCTGGACCTGCTCCAGGCACGACTCCGGCAGGAACCCGGCGACCATGAGGCCCGGCGCCTGCTGGTGCGCGCGTACCTGGACCTGGGCCAGGGGCGTGCGGCGGAGGAGGCGCTTGCGCCCCTGCGCGGCGGGGGCGCGGGGGCCGCGCCGGTGCTCGCGCCCGCGGACTTGGCGGCCCTGGGGCAGGCCCTGCTCCTGCAGGGTCAGTTCCTGCGCCTGATCGGGTCTATCGATCCGGGGGCGGCTAAGGGGAAAGACACGCGACCGCGGGCCGAATTGAGCGCCCTGGTGGGCGAGGCGCACCTGAATCTGGGCGAGCTCAAGGCCGCCCGGGTGCGGCTCGCCGAGGCCCGGACCCTGGACCCGGCGAACACCCGCGCCCTCTACGGCCTCGCGCGGCTCGCCCTGTCGGACAAGGACCGGGCCGGGGCCGCGGCCCTGGTGGAGCAAGCCCTGGCGGTGACCCCCACGGACCCCAAGGGCCTCGAATTGAAAGGGGATCTCGCCTTCCTCGCCGGGGAGCGCGCGACCGCCGAAGAGGCGTTCGGTCAGGCGATCACGCACAGGACCAACCCCGGGACCCTGTACTACAAGCGCGCCATGGTGCGCATCGAGCTGAAGGCGTTCCCGGGGGCCGCCGCTGATCTGCGCGAGGCGCGTGCGCAAGTACATGATTTCCTTGGGCTCGACCTGGCGGAGGGGATGCTCGCCCTGCATCGTGGCGACCCGCAGGCGGCCGTGCCCCACCTGGAGACGTTCCTGAAATCCGCCCCCAGCAATCCGCAGGGGATCTATCTCGCGAGCCTGGCCCTGGCCCAGACCGGGCGCCACGCGGAGGCCCTGCGCCACCTGCGACCCCTGCTGGAAGCCAAGGAGACGACCGCCGAGGTCGCCATGCTCCAGGCCGAGATCCTGCTCGCGCAGGGCCGGGCGCGGGAGGCGGAGGAGGCCCTGCTGCCGTTCACCGCGACGGCGCACCCGCCCGCGCTGGACCAGCTCATCTACCGCGCCCTGGCCGCCCAGGGCCGCCAGGCGGAGGCCGGGGAGGTGCTGGGGCAACTGGCGCAGCAGACGCCGGAGCAGCCCGCCGTCGCGCTGACCCTGGCCCGTGACCTGGCCGGCGGCGGGGACCGGGCCGGCGCCCGGGCGCAACTGGAACGGCTGCTGGCAGCCGCCCCCGGCAACCTGGAGGCGGGGCTGACCCTGGCGCAGCTGGATCTGCTGGAGGGCGCGGGTACGGCGGCCCTGACCCGGGCCCAGGCCCTGGCGCAGGCACAGCCGCGCGACGCCCGGGTACAGACACTCCTGGCGAACGCACTGGACGCCACCGGCGATCTCCCGGGCGCCCGCGCCGCCGCCGAGCGCGCCCTGGCCAGTGACCCGCGTGCCGCCGGCGCGGCCCTGACCCTGGCCCGGCTCGCGCTGCGGGCGGGGGACCCCAAGGCCGCCCGCGCGCCCCTGGAGACCCTGCTGCGCGCCAATGCCACGGAGAGCACCGCCCTGGTCCTCCTGGCGGCCCTGGACGTCCAGGACGGCAAACCCGAGGCCGCCACCGCGCGGCTGCGTCAGGGGCTGGCCGCCGCACCCCAAGACCTGCAGCTGCGCCTGGCCCTGACCCGCCTGCTGGTCGAGCGCCAGGACCCCGCCGCGGCCCTGGCCGTCCTGGCCGCGGCGCCGGAGGATCAGGCGGCGGGCGCCCCGCTGCTGCGCGCCCGCGGACTCGTGGAACTGGCCGCCCAGCGGCCCGCGGCGGCCCTGGAGACCTTCGCACAACTGACGACACTGCTGCCGAAGTCCGCCGAGCCGCTCTATTTGATGGTCCTGGCCAGGGGCGTGCGGGGCGGACCCGAGGCGCCGGACGCCATGGCCGAGGCCCTCTCCCAGGCCCTGTCCCTCGACCCGGCGCATCCCCTGAGCGCACGGGCCATCCGCGCCGCCTTTGCGGCCCAGCCGCACGACGCGGTGCGCACGTCGCTCGCCTCACGCCTGACCAAGGTCGCCCCCCAGGCGCCCGCGCTCGCCCTCGAACAGGCCCGGCTGGCCGCCGCGCGGGGGGATCGACAGGCGGTGCTGGAGTTTGCGCGGGCCGCGGCCACGCAGGCGCCCGCCGACCCCGTCTATCGGCGCGCCCTGATCCAGGCCCTGTACGGTGCCGGCGAGGCGGCGGCGGCGCGCGCCTCGGCCGACGAATGGATCGCCGCCCACCCGCGTGATCTGGAGACCCGCGCCCTGCTGGCCCAGGTCGCGCTCGGCCAGGGCGATACCGCGGCCGCGATCGAGCAATACCGGGCCATCCTCAAGGACCAGCCAAAAAACCCGCTGGCCCAGAACAACCTCGCCATGCTGCTGCTGCCAACGGACCCCAAGGCCGCCCTGCCCCTGGCGGAGGCGGCCCATGCGGCGTTCCCGGACCGAGCGGACCTGGCCGATACCCTGGGGGCCGTGCTGCTCGCCCTGAACGAGCCGGCGCGCGCCTTGCCGGTATTGGAGAAGGCCGCGCGGGGGGACCAAGTCGATCCCAGCCTGAGCTACCGCCTGGCCGCGGCCCTGGCCGCCACCGGGGGCCGGGAGCGCGCCCAGGGCCTGCTCAAGGACCTGGCCGGGCGGGACTTCCCCGAGCGCGACGCCGCGGCGGCCCTGCTGACGCGGCTCCAGAGCAGGCCCTGAGGGCGGCGCCCGGGGGCCTTGGCGATGCGCCCCCGGACCGGCCACATCACCGACACAGGGTCACCGACACCGGGTCACCGAGACAGGGAGGCGCCCGCCCGACCGTCGGATAAATGGCTACAGTTGTCAGTAATTTTTACACTTTCGCGTTTTCGGTGCTCCGCAGGACGGCCCGGGGACCGCGGCCGACCGGTCAGGAACCACTTAACTATCTGTAAAAAATAGGTAGAACTCCTGATTGAGTATATTTGGCATGAACTTTGCTTTTATCTTGGTGCCGCTGCCGTCACGGAGCGAGACTGTAAAATTCCGCCACCGGGGACCGCCGCATCGCGTCCCCTCGTGGCCCCGGCGCCCGCTCGGTACGGCGCCCCGCACGGAGCGGATCAGCAGCGGTACCCGCCCCGGCGGGAACGACCACAGGTTCCAGACTTAAAGTTAACCCCGACAGTCATATACGCACGCGGAGATATTCATGCTGACCCCCTGCCTGTCCACCCCGGCCCGCGCCGCGCTCGCCGCGCTCGCAGTCGCCACCGTCTCGACCGGTGCCTACGCCTTCACCAGCACGATCCCCGACCCATTCATAGGTCAGACCGTCGACCTGCAGGCCATTACGTCCGGTACCTGGCTGGAGTTGCCAGGCCTCGGTTGGACTCAGAGTTTCCAGATCAGCGGTTTCACCGGCTCCACTCCGGCTGGCGAGGTCTACAGCTACAGCGCCTCGTTCCTGTCTCAGCTGTCCGACACTGTCGGCGGACCCGTCGCTCGCACCGCGAACCTGACCGGCACCAACAACTTCGTCGTCCAATTCCCGGGCCGTACCGACCCGACCGCCGGGGGGACTTTCGACATGATTCTGCAGATGGCGAGCTTCTCAGGCACGGTCAACGGCATGTCGGTGGACGTCTCACTGGCCAATATCCCGACCGGGCGGGTCAGCATCGCGGCGGCCCCTGGTGGCTATGAGATCGCCTACATCACCCCCTTCAGTGTCGATGGACAGTACTCCCTCGACGGCGGAACTCCCAACGGAGCACCGGGTCTGGGGGACGTGAACGGCCAGCCGGCCCAGGTCCCGGTGCCGGCCACCGCGGCGCTCGCGATCCCCGGCCTGCTGGCCATGGCGGGGCTGCGGCGTCGCCGCGCGGCGGTCGCGGCCTGAGGTCCACGGGTCACGACGGGGCGTCGCGACTCCGGGGGTCGCGGGCGGCGTGCTTGCCGGCCTCGATCGTCACTCCAGTCATGCGCCCTTGCGATAACCCGTCGCGGCCGGGGGCCGCTCCTGCCGCGTAGGAGCGGCCCCCCGGCCTCGACGGCTATCACCCTCCAGAGGGCGGGAATAACGATCGAGGTTGCGGTTCCCGGGGGTGCCCCAGGCGCCTCGCCCGGCCCTGACGGAGCACCGGACTCGCTCGCCTGACCCGATAGAATCCATGGGGACCCGCCACCGCAAGGGGCGGGCTTCCCGCTGTCGCGCGCCAACCTGTTGCGCCTGCGCTCCGGGCGGATCTGCAATGTGCTGGACCGCGATTCGGTCATTCCTCGGAGCGGAAAATCTCGGCCGGCGTTGAGGATGCCACAATCCGGTTGCGACGATTCGCGCACAGCGGACCCTAAGGATCGGGCGCGTGGCCGCAGCCTAAGCTTGGCGGACACAATGACCTCGCGCGAAAACGGGGCGCTGCGTTTACTGCGTCAAACGGCCGGGCGGCGGCGGTAGGCGAGAACCAGAAACAGGCTGCCGAACAAAATCATGGGGACGGAGAGAAGCTGGCCCATCGTGAGCCAATCGAACGCAAGATAGCCCAGGTGGGCGTCCGGGGTGCGGACGAACTCGACCAGGAAGCGAAAACCGCCGTACAGCACCAAGAACAGCCCGGAGACGGCCATCGTCGGCCGCGGGCGGCTGGAATAGACCCACAGGATCACGAACAAGACCAGCCCTTCCAGGCCCGCCTCATAGAGTTGGGACGGATGCACCGCCGGGCTCAGGAGGGTGCCGGCGGCCTGATCCGCACACTGCCCCGGGAACTGCACGCAGGACAGTTGTACGCCCCAGGGCAGGTCGGTACGGCCGCCCCAGAGTTCGCCGTTGATGAAGTTGCCGATGCGCCCGAACAAGAGCCCCGTGGGGACCAGCGGGACGATGAAGTCGGCCACCCGGAAAAACTGCAGACCCCGCTGTCGCCCGAACAGGACCATGGCCAGGACGACCCCGAGCAGGCCCCCATGGAAGGACATGCCGCCCTCCCAAAGTTTGAAAATGGTCAACGGGTCGGCCAGGATCTGGTCGAACCCGTAGAAGAGCATATAGCCCAGTCGCCCACCGACGATAACGCCGATCACGCAGTAGAAGATCAGGTCGTCCACCATCTCGGCGGTCCAGCCCGAGCCCGGCCGCGCGGCGCGCCAGCGCCCCAGGCCCCAGGAAAAGGCGAAGCCCAAGAGATACATGAGCCCGTACCAGTGGATCCGGAGCGGTCCGATGGCGACGGCGATGGGGTCAATGTCGGGGTAGGTCAGCATGGGCGCGTATGGTATCACGGTGGCGCAACGGCCTTGCGGTTTACCTAACTCACCCCAAGCTGACGGCATTCTTGTTTCAACGGAGGCTTCAGATGCCGACCCGAATCTATCTGGTACGCCACGGCGCGACCGAACTGACCGCCGAGGATCGTTTTGCCGGTGCCACTGAAGTGCCCCTGTCGGACGAGGGGCGCACCCAGGTCGCGGCGCTTGCGCGACGGCTGCGCTCCGATACGCTGGACGCCGTCTACGCGAGCCCGATGCAGCGCACCATGGAGACGGCGCAGATCATCGCTGGACCGCACGGCCTTACGCCGCTTGCGGAGCCCGCGCTGCGCGAGATCGACTACGGGCACTGGGAGGGTCAGACCCGCGACGAGGTGGAGTCCGCCTGGGCTACCGAATACAGTGCCTGGGAGGAGGACCCGCTGACCATGGCGCCGGCGGGCGGGGAGTCCGGCATCGATGTGCTGGCCCGGGCCTTGCCGGTGATGCGCCGCATCGTGCAGACCCATCGCCACCGTTCGGTGCTGGTGGTCTCCCATAAGGGGACCAATCGGCTCTTGGTGAGCAGCCTGCTCGGTTTCGATGCCCGCGGCTATCGCGACCGGCTCGACCAGAGCCCGGCGGGCCTGTCCGTCCTCGACTTCGCGACCGACGTGCGCGCGCGGCTGCGGCTGTTCAACGACGTGTCGCACTACGAGGGCGTACCGACGCGGGTCCTGCAGCAGCGGCTGTCGCGTTGGTGGAGCCGCTCCGGGTGCTGACCTCCGCCCCGCAAGATCAGGCCGAATGGGGGACTAGAGATAGAGCAGGATCGCGAAGTAGTGACTGACGCTCCCCGCCAGCACGAACAGGTGCCAGATCCCGTGGCACCAGGGCCAGCGGTTGTCGAGGGCGTAGAAGACCACCCCCACGGTGTAGAAAAGCCCGCCGGCCACCAGCCACGCGAAGCCGGCAGAGGGCAGGGCGCGGATGATGTCGCCCAGAGCGAAGACGATCAGCCAGCCCATCAGCAGATAGATGCAGACCGAGAGCAGGCGTCCGCCCCCGCCGCGCAGGGTGTCCGTCACCATGCCGATGAGTGCGAGCCCCCAGACGGTGCCGAACAGCCACCAACCGGTTTTGCCCCGCAGGGCGACCAGGGTGAAGGGGGTATAGGTACCGGCGATCAGTAGATAGATCGCGTGGTGGTCGAGGACCTGGAAGATCGCCTTCGCCCGCCCGCGCAGACTGTGGTAGAGGGTCGATGACAGATACAGCAGGAACAGCGTCACCCCGTAAACGGTGAAGCTGATGATCCGTGTGGTCCCGCCCTCGACGCCGGCCAGGGTCACCATTACGGTGACCCCGACCAGGGCGAGCACGGCGCCGACCAAGTGGGAGATGCTGTTGAAACGCTCGCCTGGGTACATGGTGGGTATGACTCGGTTGAGAGCGGCCGCAGGGCTGGGTGGACCGGTCGGTGTGGATGGTCGCGGGTCAGCCCGAGAGGCCGGACGGGTGGGTTTCCAGCCACTTGCGCAGCCGGTTGGAATCGCCTACCGGGCTGCGTTTGCCGGGCGAATCCAGGAGGACGATGGATAGGAGCCGGCCGCCGATGACCGCGCGCATCACCAGGCAGTGACCGGCCTCGTTGACGAAGCCGGTCTTGCTCAACTCCACGTGCCAAGTCGGGTTGCGCACCAGCGGATTGGTGTTGCGGTACTGCAGGGTGCCGGTGTCGCCATAGGGATGGACCTCCATGGACCCGCGGGTGGTGATTTCACAGATCAGTGGATAGGCCGCGGCCGCCCGTACCATCACCACCAGGTCCTCCGCGGTGGAGGTGTTGTTGCCGTCCAGACCCGTGGGGTCGGCGAAGCGTGAGTCGGTCATCCCCAGGTCCGCCGCCTTGCGGTTCATCGCCGCCACGAAGGCCGGTTTGCCGCCGGGCAGGGTGGTGCGTCCCAGGGCCGAGGCGGCGCGGTTGTCCGACGACATCAGGGCGACGGCCAGCACTTCACGGCGCTGCAGGGTGGCAGCCCGGTCGATGCGCAGGCGCGACCGGCTGTGGCGCAACTGGTCCCGGTCCTCCTCGAGGATCGTCACGGGCTCGTCCAGAGAGACCGCCGAATCCAGTACCACCATGGCCGTCATCAACTTGGTGATGGAGGCGATGGGCCGCTGGTCACGGGTGCCCTTGGCATAGATGGCGCGTCCCGCCTCATCCACGACCAGGGCCGAGGCGGAGGCGAGGCCGAGTCCCGGTGGGACGAGTTCGGCGATGGCGGGGCGCACCGGCAGCGGTGCCACCGCGGGCGGGGTCGCGACCTGGGGCACGGCGGTGACCGGGGCCGCTGCCGCCACAGTCGCCGGGGGCGCCAGGTCGTGTTGCGCGGCGATCCGGGCCGGCTGCGGCAGTAGCAGGGCCAGCGCCAGGGCCAGCACCAGGAGCAGGGCGAGGGCCAGCAAGAGCCAGGGGGTACGGGGTATCGATCTCACTGAGATATCCTTAGGATGACTGAATGCGCGCAGGTTGCGCTGCGAACCTGACTGGTGCACCGGGACGGGCGGTGCCGCCGACAGCCGACATGGTATCCCGGGCCGCGCTGCTGGTTAAAGCGTGAATTGGTGCGCGGTGCCGACACGCGCGCGGCGGTCGGCAGCGTCGGGGGCGGCGGGCCTGGTCCGCGGGGCGCACCCGTGGGTCGCGGTGATGCCGCGAATTCCAGTCGGCCGGGCAATCCGGTTAGGATGGCAGTCGGTTCGGCACTGCCATCAAGTGAAGCCGCGCTCGCCGACCACGCGCCCCGCGGCTGGAGTCCAAGGCTTCAGCCTTGGCGCTCTCCTCCAAGGCTGAAGCCTTGGACTCCATTTGAGACAACGCAGAACGCTATGATCAGAGGTAACAAAGGGTTGCGGGTGACCGGGCCGGCCGCGGGCAAGCACCGCGAAGGCTCGCGGCGGACCGGCGCCACCCGGTTTCCCCCTGGGGGGGCCGGCGCGGCGCTGGGGTCCCCGGCCAGTGCCCGCGGTCCTGCCCTTCAGCCCGGGTGCGACCGCGGCACCTGCCCGTGACCCCAACCCGCATCCAGCGCGTCCCGGACGATGCCGCGGCGCCGCCGCCCGCCAACCTGGCGGACCTGCTGCGGCGACTCTACACCTGCCGCGGTCAGGCGCAGGACGAGTCGGACCTGGGGCTCGCGCACCTGGCGCCCTATCAGGCCCTGGCGGGGCTGGAGGCGGCGGTGGCGCTGCTCGCCGCCACGCTGCGCGCCGGGGGCCCGATCCTGGTGGTCGGTGACTATGACGCGGACGGCGCGACCGGTAGTGCGCTCGCCGTGCTCGGGCTGCGCGCCCTGGGTGCCCCTGCGGTCTCCTATCTGGTACCGAGCCGCTTTGCCTTCGGCTACGGTCTGAGCCCGCCGGTGGTGGAGGCGGCGGCGGCCCTGCGGCCAGCCCTCTTGATCACCGTAGACAACGGCATTGCCGGTGTCGCCGGGGTGGCGCGGGCCACCGAACTCGGCATCCCGGTACTGATCACGGACCATCACCAGGCCGGTGCGACGCTCCCAGCGGCGGCGGCCATCGTCAACCCCAATCAGCCCGGCTGCGGCTTCCCGAGCAAGCACCTGGCCGGGGTCGGGGTGGTCTTCTATCTGTTGGTCGCACTGCGTGCCCAGCTGCGGGCCGCGGGCTGGTTTGGCGGCACCCGTGCCGAGCCGAATCTGGCCGAATACCTGGACTTGGTCGCTCTGGGCACGGTGGCGGACGTGGTGACGCTCGATCGCAACAACCGCATCCTGGTCGAGCAGGGGCTGCGGCGCATCCGCGCCGGGCGCTGCCGGCCCGGTATCCGCGCCCTGCTCCAGGTCGCGGGGCGGGACCCGGCGCGCGTCACGGCGGCCGATCTCGGATTTTTCGTCGGCCCGCGGCTCAACGCCGCCGGTCGCTTGACCGAGATGACGCTGGGAGTCGAGTGCCTGCTGTGCGACGAACCCGCGCGCGCCCTGGACCTGGCCGGTCAGCTCGACGCACTCAACCGCCAACGCCGCGAGATCGAGGGCACCATGCGCGAACAGGCGGAGACCCTGGTGGAGCGCATCGCGCTGCGCGGTGACGACCTGCCGCCGGGGCTCTGCCTCTACGGCAAGGGCTGGCACCAGGGGGTGTCGGGGATCGTCGCGGCGCGCATCCGGGAGCGCTATCATCGCCCCGTGATCGCCTTCGCGGACGCCGATGAGGGGTTCCTGCGCGGCTCAGCCCGTTCCGTGGACGGCATGAACATCCGCGACGCCATCGACCTGGTGGACCGGCGCCGGCCCGGGCTCGTCGAGCGCTTCGGCGGCCACGCCATGGCGGCGGGGCTGACGCTGCGCACCGAGGCCCTGGGGGAATTCCGGCTCGCCTTCCGGGAGGCGGTGCGTGAGCAGCTCGGCGAGGCCCCGGTGGTGCGCCAGATCCGCTCCGACGGTGAGCTGCCGGCGCGCCTTATGAACCTGGCGACGGCCGAGGCCCTGCGGCTTGGCGGTCCCTGGGGCAAGGGCTTCCCGGAGCCCCAGTTCGACGGCGAGTTCGAGGTGCTCCAGGCGCGTCTGGTCGGTGAGCGGCACCTGAAACTGAGGCTCAAGCCCGAGCGCGGCCCCATCCTCGACGCCATCGGCTTCGGATTGGGCGAACGCCTGGAACATGCCCACGGCTGTGTGCACCTCGCCTACCGGCTGGACGTCAACGAATACAAGGGTGAGCGAACCCCTCAACTGATCCTGGAGTACCTCCAATCGACCACCTAGACGATGACCCGCAGCGCCCGACCCCCTGGGGGGACGACGACTCCGAGGACCTGGACGCGGGCGGCGACGGCTGGCCCCAGGGCCCCGCGACCGACGCGCAGGACGAGGACGCGCCGCCGGAGGGCCCCAGCAAGAGCCATTTCAAGCGCGAGCACCGGGCGCTCCAGGCCCTGGCCGAGCGCCTGACCGCCATGCCGCGCGCCGAGTTGGAGCGGCTGCGCCTGAGCCCCGCGACCTGGGCCGCGATCGACGAGACTCCCCGCATCAAGGACATCCGCGCCCGCGGCCGGCACTTCAAGCGCCTGGCCAACCTGCTGGAGCGCGACGACATGCACGCCGTCCATGCCCTGATGGACCAGGCGCAGGAGCGCGAGCGCGCCGACAGCGCCCGCCACCATCAATTGGAGCGCTGGCGAGAGCGCCTGATCGGCGAGGGCGACGCCGCCGTCGGCGACTTTGTCGATGAGTACCCCGACACCGACCGCCAGCAGTTACGCACCCTGGTACGCGCCGCCAAGCGCGACACCGAGCGCGGGCGACCGGAGGCGCCGCGCAAGCTGTTCCGGTTCCTGCGCGGGGTGGTGGAGGCGGATTGGGCTGCGGATGAAGACGCTGAAGAGGAGTCTTCGGCAAATGAACGCAAATAGGAAACCGAATGAGGAGGTGAAGATGCGTGTTCCGATGCTGCGCCCGGGCGCTGGTGCCCGCGGCCTGGGGGTCCTGACGGCGATCCTGTCGCTCAATCTGGCGGCCGGGCAGGGTGCGGTCAAGGTCTATGAGTGCCGTCAGGACGGGCAGGTGACCTTCTCCGATCAGCCCTGCGCCGGGCACGAACAACGCCTCGAAGTGGATTATTCCCGTCCTGGCGCCGCCCAAGCGCAAGCGGCCGCCCAGTCCGCCGCGGTGCTGGAAAACCGGGCGGGGACGGTGGCACAGGTCTACGTGCTCGACCAAGAAATCCTGAGCCTGGAGCAGCAGATCGCAAACCAGGAGACCGAACGCGATCAGGCGGTCGCGGACCTGCGCAACCGCTTGGCCCAGGGCACCGAGGCGACCGACACGGCCGCCTGGCAGGCGCAGTTGAACCAGCAGATGACCGCCACCTATGAGGGCTATAACGACCGCATCCTGGCCGAGCGGGCGCGTCTGGCGGACCTGAAGTCACAGCGCGCCTTCCTCGGGGCACCGCAGGGGTCACCCGTCCCGGCGCCCTAAGCGGGATATCGTCTCCGGACCTGATATCCAGACCTGGCCTTGGCGTAGGGGCGGGTTTCAAACCCGCCCCCCCAACGTCAGGTCTTGATGTTGTGAGTGGCGCGGTCCGCGCGCATCAGGTAGGGGCGGGTTTCAAACCCGCCCCTACGTTCGGTTATCACCTTCGACGCCTCTCGCAGGTTCCAGCCTGCGCCTGCCGGTAGGCCGGCGCATAGCGCGCCGCCACCAGCAGGGACTCCACCATGCCCACCGGGCTCGCCGTCCCCTGCCAGGCGATGTCGAACGCGGTGCCGTGGTCGACGCTCACACGCAGAAAGGGCAGCCCCAGGGTGAGGGAGATGGTGCGCTCGAAGTCCAGGGTCTTGGTGGCGATGTGGCCCTGGTCGTGGTACAGGGACAGGACGGCGGCGTAGCGCCCCGACTTGGCCTGGTGGAACACCGAATCCGGGCCGATGGGACCCTGCACGCGGAAGCCCCGGGCGCGGGCCTCGGCCACGGCCGGTGCCACTTCCCGGACCTCTTCATCACCGAACAGTCCGTGCTCGCCGCAATGGGGGTTGAGGCCCGCGACCGCCAACTCGCCGCCGCCCAGGCCAAGCTGCTCCATCGCCTGATGACAGCGCGCGATATAGTCGAGCAGCCGCGCCTGCGTCACCAGGGCGCAGGAGTCGCGCAGCGAGACGTGGCGGCTGAGGAAGAAGACCCGCAGTCCGAGGGTCTCGAACATCGTCAGGGGATCATGGGCGCCGGTCAGGGCCGCCAACATCTCGGTATGGCCGATATGGGGGACGCCGGCGGCCTGGATCGCCTCCTTGTTGATCGGCGCCGTGTCGATCGCCGTGACCTCGCCCCGCAGGGCCGCCTGCACCGCCGCCTCGATGTACTCCCAGGCGGCCCGTCCGCAGTGGGGCTGGACCTGGCCCGGCACGACGGCGGCCGGGTCGGCGTTGGCGAAATCGATCACCTCGATCGACCCCGGGGCATAGTGCGCCTCGTCGCCGCGGCCGATGGCCCGCACCGCGAGTCCCAAGTGCGCCTCCCGGACGGCCTTCTCGACCACCCGGGCGTCGCCGTAGACCAGGCAGCGGGCGGCCTCCTGCACCCGCGCCTGCGCGAGCGCGCGGACCAGGATCTCGGGGCCGACCCCGGCCGGATCGCCCAGGGTGACGGCGATGATGGGTTTGCTCATGGGGGCTCTCCGGGACGGGTGCGGGGGGTGGCTTGAGCGGCCGGGCCAGGGGCCGACGGACCGGCGCCGACGGCTCAAGCCGTCCTCGCCGAGCCGCGGGTCACGCCTGAGCATAGCCCGCCGTTGCCGCCCGCGCCAACCGTTGTCTAACCAATTTCCGACTGATTACTTACCCATGACGCAGACGCCTGAGCCGGTCGGCTGGACGACAGATGTTCCATAGCATCGCCAACTCCCGGGGTAAGGCGATCGCCGCCCGCCCCCTCTTCTGGGTCCTGATCCTGGCCTGGAGCGCACCGCTCAGCGCCGCCAGCCCGGTCGGCCAGTGGCTCTGGTCGCGCCGCGACCTGCCGGTGCTGGAGCAGGCCCGCCAGGTGCGCCCCGACGTGGCCGCGGCAATCAACACTGGATCACAACCTTGCCGGCGCAGTTGCGCGACCCCGATTTCGGTGCGCTATTCTCATCCCGGGTGGCGGGCCATGTGCCGCAGGTGTTCGACACCGGCGAGCCTTGGACCCCGGCACGCGCCGCGGCGCTGGCGGACGCCTTGGGGCGCGCCGGCATCCCGTTTGCCCTGGGGCTGGGCGGATTCGACCGTCCGGGGACCGCTCATGCGGCCTGGCTGGCGGCGCTGCCGCGCTTGGCCGAGCTTGCGACCTTCCGCGGGACCTGGGTCTTTCCAGCCGGTTTCGATTGGACGCCGCTGTTGCGGAGCCTTCCATGAACAAGGGCCGATGGTGGATGCGCTACGCTTAATCCACCCTACGAAACCCGCTCCGTCGCAGGGTGGATAAGGCGCGCTCCACGGTCGCGCGCCGGCCTGAGGCTCGCGACCGCTACGCCGACCCCGCCTCATGGTGTTCGCCATGGACCGGCGCGGCGGCCGGGTCCCCATGCGCCGCGGCCTCGCCCGGGGCGTGCACATGCAGGTGGGCGTGCTGGTGGGTGTGGGGGTGGCGGTGCAGGGTTCCGGCCGCCAGGCGCCCGTCGGCGAGGACCAGCGCGCGGCTGGCCAGGCGCTCCAGCACCCGGCGGTCGTGGGAGACGATGAGCATCGCCTGGGGCAGGCCGGCCAGGTGGTCGAGGAGGCGCTCCTGCGTGGCCTCGTCCAGGCCGTTGGTGGGCTCGTCCAGGAGCAGGATGGCCGGGTGCATGGCCAGGATCGTGGCCAGGGCCACCAGGCGTTTCTCGCCCCCGGACAGGCGGTGGGTGACGCGCTGCGCGAGACCGGCGAGCCCCAGGGTGTCCAGCGTCTGCAGGGCGTCGGCGCGCGCCTGGGCGCTGCTGCGGCCCAGGTTGAGAGGGCCGAAGGCGACGTCCTCGAGCACCGTGGGGCAGAAGAGCTGATCGTCCGAGTCCTGGAACAGCAGGCCCACGCGGGCCCGCACCTCCCGGAAGTCCGCTTCATTGCGGCGCGTCCGCCCGAAGGCCCGGACCTCGCCGGCTCGCGGACGGGCCAAGCCCACCAGCAGGTGCAGCAGCGTGGTCTTGCCGGCGCCGTTGGGTCCGATCAGGGCGACCCGCTCCCCGGCCTCCAGGTTCAGGTCCACCCCGTGCAGGACCGGGCGCTCGCCGTAGCCGCAGTGGACTGCCACCAGTTCGAGCAGGGGGTCGGTCATGGGTCTCTTGTCCCTTGGGAACAGTTCATTAATTGGCGAAACAAGTCCATTAGGGAATGTTCTCAGCACCGTTGTCGTGTTCGTTGTCGTTTTCGTAATCGTAACTATCGTAGCGCCCCGGATTCTCTCGCACGTCAAATTGCATCGCTTCGCCGATTACGATTACGACAACGACAACGACAACGATATCAGGCTCCGGTCGGCCCGGTGGCCGTCATAGAAGCACCCGATCCACGCCCAGGAGCGCGGCCGGCGCGAGCGCCAGGCCCACGGCGGTCCAGGTGTCCCCGCGGCCCCAGGCGGGCTGGTCCAGCAGATAGAGCCGGCCGCGAAAGCCACGGCAGCGCATGGCGCCGAGAAGCCGCCGCGCGCGCGCCAGGCTGCGTACCAGGAGCATCCCGATCAGCCAGGCATAGCTGTTCCAGGTGTGGCGGTCGCTGCGCGGGACGAAGGCGCGCACCCGCATCGCCTGCTCCATCCGCCGGTATTCCTGGTGGAGCAGGTGGATCTGGCGGACCGTGAAGAGCAGCAGGTGAACGAGCTTCTCGGGCAGGCCCAGGCGCGCCAGGGCGTGTCCGAAGACCACCGGCTCCAGGCGGCCGACCAGGGCGAGCAGGGTGATGACCACGGCGTTGGCCTTGAGCAGGATGGCCAGCGCCTGCGTGAGGCCCTCGCGGCTGGCGGTCAGGGGGCCGAAGGTCGCGAGCGCTGCCCCGGGGACCGTGAAGGGCAGCGACAGGAGCAGGACGAGCATGAAGCCCTCCAGGGCCAGCAGCCGCCGCGCGAGCCAGGGCCAGGGCAGACCGGCCGCCCGGGCCAGGCCCAGGGCGAGCAGGGCGGCGGCCAGCAGCGTCCAGAGGTGCCCCAGGCCCAGGACCGTCAGCGCGAACAGGCCGGCCGCCAGGATGCGCAGGCGCGGGTCCCGGTCGGCCAGCAGGTCCCGGGCCTGGGTCCCGTCGGGCGCGGCAAAGACCGGGGGCGCGAGGAGCGGGGGCGTCATCCTAAATCCGGAAATTAGTCCGCGAAAAACGCGAAAAACGCGAAATAACACAAAGAGATAACTGCGCCAGTCCGCTCACCGCCGCGGTGACTGCCTGCCGCGTTGGTAACGCTTTGTTATTATTCGCGTTCATTCGCGTCTTTCGCGGACTAATTGCTCTTTCTGGCGTCATCGGTTTGGCCTGCGGCTGCGCCACCACAGGGCAAGCCCGGTGAGCCCGACGATATAGCCGATGCCCCCCAGGATGTCGCGCAGTCGCGTGCGGTCCTCGGCCGCCATCAGGTCCTCACGCAGGGGGCGGATCTGGCGGGCGAGGGCGCGCTCGATGGCCGCTTCCAGGGCCGCATCGGCGGCGCCCGCTGCCGCGGTCGGGGCACTTGCAGGGGCCGCGGCCGTGGGTGCGGCGGCTGGGGGTTCGGACCCGTTCGTCGGGGCCGGCACCGGTGTGCCCGCCGCGAAGGCCCCGGCCAGTTCGGCCGCCGCGATCCGCCACTCGGTGCGATGGCCGTCCCCCGTCTGCGCGACGACCACCAGGTCCGCGGGTGCCTGGACGCGGTAGCTGAACCGGCCCTGCGCATCCGGGGTCGGTGTCGCCAGGGTCCGGCCCTGGCCATCCAGGATGCTGATCTGGGCCCCGCCGGCCGCGCCGCCGCCCGCGAAATAGGCGGAGCCGGTGATCAGGTCGCCCTCGGCGGCGGCGAAGACGCGCAGCTTGTGGGCCAGGGCGGGCGTACTCAGGGCCAGTCCCAGGCCCAGCACCGGCAGGGCGCGGGCGAGCGCGGTCCAGCACGAGCGCCGCGCCGCGCCGACGCCCCGTCGCCCCCGATGGTTGGATCCTGGAGTCGGCAATTGCTCACGAAAAGACGCCAAGAACGCAAAGAAGAACAGGACGTTGCAGGCGATGATCCCGTCACCCGGAAGGTGAGCCGTGCGACAGAAATATCGCATTGAAAAACTTTGCGTCTTTGCGTCTTTGCGTGAAACAAATCCTCTTTCCAGGTCGGATCGTTCAGACATGGTCGGTCCGGCCAGCGCTCAGCAGCTCGGGCTCCACGCGCTGCAGAAACGCGAGCACGGTGCCGGTGATCAGTGCCTCTACCAGGGCCAGCGGGAGATAGGTCAGGACCAGCACCTGGGCCGCCGGGATCAGCGCCCGGCCGCTGGCGGCGAGGCTGGCGGCCAGCAGGCCGGCGGTGAGCAGGACCCCGAGCCCGCCCGCCGCGGCGCCGATCCAGAACACCCGCGGCCCGCCGCCCCCCGCCAGCAGGGGCCGCAGCAGCAGGGCGCAGGCGAGGGCGGGCAGGGCCAGGTTCAGCGTATTGACGCCGAGCACCGCGAAGCCGCCGAAGCCGAAGAAGACCGCCTGCAACAGCAGGGCCACGAACAAGGCCGGCAGGGCGCTCCAGCCGAGCAGGAGGCCCATCAGCCCGTTGAGCAGCAGGTGTACGCTGCTGGGGCCGATCGGCACGCTGATCAGGGAGGCGACGAAGAAGGCGGCGGACAGCACGGCCGCCTGGGGCAACTGCTCGTAGTCCAGCCGCCGCAGGGCCACCGCCAGCAGTCCGGCTGCGGCCAGGGCGCCGCCGATCAGGACCGGGGCGGACAGGACACCGTCGGGGATATGGGCCATCACATATCCCGCGTGCGGACCCAGATCAGCCCGCCCAGTTCCACCGGGACCGGCTTGCCCTGCGGATTGGCGAGCGGCCGGTCCCCTTCGAGCAGGGCCGCGAAGCCCCACCAGCCGGCCCTGGGCATGGCGTAGCTGAAGACCCCGTTGCCGTCGGCCTTGATGACCTGGGTGACGAAGGGGTCGGCGGGGGGCTTGACCGAGCCGTCGTTGCGCCACTCCACCTCCACCGCCGCGAAGGGCACCGGTTTGCCGTCCTTCTTCACGATGCCGCGGAACAGGTTGCCGGTCCACAGCCCATAGGGGCGCACCAAGGGCTCGATCTCCACCGGCAGGCCGACCGTCGCGTCCCAGCCCTCGCCGGCGCCAAAGGCACCCACCACGACCTTGGTGTAGTGGACGATCATCACCCCCTCGCCGGGCTCCCAGTAGGGCGCGGGCTCGACGAAGAAGACATAGTCCCCGGGTTGCTGGACCTGGTAGTCGGCCTGGTAGCTGGATTTCCCGTTGGCCTCGACCCGCTTGAGACTGGGCTTCAAATCGGCACGCCCGGCGGGACCCAGGACCCCGAAGCGCACCGGTTCGCCCATGTCCATTACCGGGCCGCGCTCCATCGGGTGGGTGAAGGTCAGGGCCAGGGCCAGGCGGGCCTCACCGCCCGCGGTGACGACCTCGGTCGCGGGGATCAGCTCCTGGAAGTGCGCGGCGGCCGGGATGGCGGCCGCGAGGCCGAGGGCGAGGGCGAGGCGAGCAGCGCGTGCGGGGGTGCCGTGCAGGGTCATGGGATGCTCCGAAGCGACTGGGTGGCGGTGCCGTAGGGACCGGCGCCTGGCGCATTGTATGACGAATAAGAAATTCATCATACCGGCTGCCGGCCCGGTGCGCCTCGTTCGGAAGAATCTTGTGCCTATCGGTGATGGCTTGCGTGCAGAACCCGAAAAAATCTCAACGGAATGATTTGCATCGGGTTGAATCCGGGTATAAGATGCGAATCATTCTCGTTACCTGCCCGTGCCGCGATTGCCACCATGACCGACTCCACAGCTGCGTACCCTGATTGCCCGGATCCGCGGGATCACCGCGACGGCGCCGCCAACCCCGGCCCCCTGGTGACCTGGATCCGCTCGCTGTGGTGCGGTCGCGCGCTGGCCAGCCGCCCGGCCGCGATCCCGACCCCGACTTCGACCCCGACTTCGATACAGGCCCACGGCGCGCGCCTGACGACGCTCAAGGCGATGCAGGTCGGCGCGCGCGGGCGGGTGCATGGCTTCGAGGAGGGTGGCCGCGCCTATCGCCGCAAGCTCCTGTCGATGGGGCTGACGCCGGGGGTGCAGTTCCAGGTGTTGCGGGTGGCGCCCCTGGGCGACCCGGTGGAGGTGCGGGTGCGCGGTTCCAACCTGAGCCTGCGCAAGGACGAGGCGGCGACGCTGCGGGTAGAGCCGCTGTCATGACGTCCCCGCGGGAGTTCACCGTCGGTGTCGTCGGCAACCCCAACTGCGGCAAGACGACGCTCTTTAATGCCCTGACCGGCTCCCGCCAGCGGGTGGGCAACTGGCCCGGGGTGACGGTCGAGCGCAAGACCGGGCGCTACCGCTTCGAGGGCGTGGACTTCAACCTGGTCGACCTGCCCGGGACCTATTCCCTGGACGTGATCGCGGCCGGGACCGAGCAGGACGTGTCGCTCGATGAGCGCATCGCCCGGGACTTCGTGCACGCCCGCGAGGCGGACCTGATCCTCAACATCCTGGATGCCTCGAGCCTGGAGCGTAATCTCTATCTCACCACGCAGTTGATCGAGATGGGCCGCCCGGTGGTGCTCGCGCTCAACATGATCGACGTGGCCCGCGACCACGGTCTGCGGGTCGATGCGGAAGAATTGGCGCGCCAACTCGGCTGCCCGGTGGTGCCGGTCTCCGCGGCCGGGGGGGAGGGCATGGAGACCCTGAAGCGCGTGGTCCTGGCGGCCATGGAGTCCCCGCCGATCGCCGCCGCCCAGGTGACCTATGGCGAGACCCTGGAGCCGGCCATCGCCGCCCTGCTGCCGCGTCTCACCCCCATCGCGGTGGCGGCCGGGGACCCGCCGCGCTGGCTCGCCGCGCGCCTGCTGGAGGGCGACGACCTGGTGCGTGACCTGGTAGGGGACGCGGTCAGTCCGGTTGAGGTCCGCGCCCTGCTCGGGGCCCAGGCGGACGACGTGGACATCCTGCTTGCCGACGCCCGCTACGGCCTCGCACATTCGCTCGCCCACGCGGCCGTGACCCACAGCGGGCGGGCGTCGCGCGACCTCTCGGACGCCATCGATCGGGTCATCCTCAACCGCGTGCTGGGCATCCCGATCTTCCTCGCCGTGATGTACATGTTGTTCATGTTCACCATCAACATCGGCGGGGCCTTCATCGACTTCTTCGACCAGGCGGCCGGAACGATCTTCGTCGACGGCACCGCCGAGGTCCTGACCGCCCTGGGGTCGCCCGGCTGGCTGACGCTCTTGTTGGCCGAGGGCATCGGCGGCGGTGTGCAGGTGGTCGCCACCTTTATCCCGATCATCGGCTTCCTCTATATCTTCCTGTCCGCGCTTGAGGACTCCGGGTACATGGCGCGCGCCGCCTTCGTCATGGACCGCTTCATGCGCGCCATCGGCCTGCCCGGCAAGTCCTTCGTGCCGCTCCTGGTCGGCTTCGGGTGCAATGTGCCGGCGATCATGGCCACCCGCACCCTGGAGAACCACCGCGACCGGATCCTCACCATCCTCATGGCCCCCTTCATGTCTTGCGGCGCGCGGTTGCCGGTCTATGCGCTCTTCGCCGCCGCCTTCTTCCCGGTCGGCGGGCAGAACGTCGTCTTCGGGCTCTACCTGATCGGCATCGCGGTGGCGGTGATGACCGGCTTCGTCATGAAGTTCACCCTGCTCAAGGGTGAGAGCACCCCCTTCGTGATGGAACTGCCGCCCTACCATTTGCCGACCATCAAGGGCGTGCTCCTGCGCACCTGGGAGCGCACCCAGGGGTTCGTGGTCGGGGCCGGGCGGGTGATCGTCCCGATGGTCCTGGTGCTCAACGTGCTCAACAGCCTGGGCACTGACGGCAGCTACGGCAACAAGGACACCGACCGCTCGGTGCTGGCCGCGATCGGCCGCACCACGGCGCCCCTGTTCGCGCCCATGGGGCTCGACGCGGACAACTGGCCGGCGACCGTCGGCATCTTCACCGGCATCCTGGCCAAGGAGGCCGTGGTCGGCACGCTCGACGCGACCTATTCGGCCCTGGCCGCCGCGGACGCCGCCAAGGACGCCGCCAAGGACGCCGGTGGTGCCGCCGCGCCCGAGCCGTACAGCCTGATCGGCGGCCTGCGGGCCGCGCTCGCCACCATCCCGGAGAACCTGGGCAAGGCCCTGGGCAACTGGGGTGACCCGCTGGGGCTCGATCTGGGTGACCTGGGCGATGCCGAGGCCGCGGCCGCCAGCCAGTCGGTCAAGGCCGGCACCTTCGGGGCCATGGCCGCCCGCTTCGACGGCGCGGCCGGCGCCTTCGCCTACCTGCTGTTCATCCTGCTCTACGCCCCCTGTACCGCCGCCGTCGCCGCCATCTGGCGCGAGAGCAGCCCGGGCTGGACCCTGTTCGCCGTGGCCTGGACCACCGGCCTGGGCTACGGCATCGCCACCGTCTTCTACCAGAGCGCCATCTTCGCCCGGGACCCGGTCAGTTCGGCCGCCTGGATCGCGGGCATGATCGGACTCTTCGCGGCCCTGGTGATCCTGATGCGCGTGCTCGCCGACCGTACCGGACCGCCCCGCGGCCTGCGCCCGGGTCAACCGCTGATCAAAGGAGCCTGACGATGATCCTGTCCGAACTCACCGGCTACCTCGCCGAGCACCGGCGGGCGCCGCTGCTCGACCTCGCCACCCGCTTCGACGCCGACCCCGCGGCCCTGCGCGGCATGTTGGCGACCCTGGAGCGTCGCGGCCGGGTGCGCCGCATCGCCAACGGTGCTGCCTGCGGCAGCGGCTGCGGCAAGTGCGATCAATCGAAGGTGGAGACCTATGAGTGGATCGCCGCCCCGGCTGCGGCCGGCGTTGGGACACCGGCGGTCTGAGTCGGCGCCTCCTCGGTAGGTCGCGTTACCGTGAAAGCACGTAGGGTGCGCCGCGCGCACCTGGGCTGGCGCGATGCCACAGCGTCCGTGCCAAAGGTGCGCACGGCGCACCCTACGCCCGTTGGCGCGGTTCCGGTCAGAACGATGATCGAGGCCGCCGGCTCCAAGACTCCGCGCCCGTAGGGTCCGCTGTGCGGACCGGCGACCTGGCGGATAAAGTCTGAGGGTCCGGTACTGCGGCTTTCATGTTCCGGGGTGAGGAGTACATCGCCATCCACAAGGCGGCGGCGTGACCCCGCGTCTGCTGGTCAACGAGAACTTTCACATGCCGGCCCTGCGCGTCCGCAGTTCGTAGGTCGGGTTACCGTGAAGGTCGCGCAGCGACGCTGTGGGAGCGGCTTCAGCCGCGACGAGGCCTCGCGGGTAGTTTGCGTATCGCGGGTCACCGCGGCATCTCAAGAGCAAGCCCGGCCGGTCTCCTTGCTGCGCAGGCTCGCGACCTCGTGATCGGTCAGCGGCACATATCCGAGTACCTGTGAGCGCTTGCGCCAATCGGCAAGAAAACGCAGGTGTTGGCTGGGCAGAGCGCAGCGATGCCCATCCTCCACACCGCGACGCTGTCGTTGCAGGCCTCGCGCGCCGCCGCCGCCGCGGCTGCTGCAAGCAAAGTTCGGCCCGCCGGCAGCGGCAGTTGCGTCGCAGGCGCTGCCGCTTGACGCTCGCTGGTGCCTGAGATAACGTCATTGTCCGCGGCAGCGATGCCCGCCGTGCGACCCGGCGGTGAGTGCGAAGGGTTCCGTTGGCCACTGTCGGCAGGCCGCCGGGAGTGCGGACGGGTTCCGGATCACGCATCGACACCATGGCGATGAGGGCTCCGGCCCTCGGCGATTGCAGTCATGGCAAGGCGCAGTGACATGAGCGACATCAGCGAACTGTACCGCACCAATTATTCCGCATGGGCGCAGCGCAATGCCGAACTGCTGCGCGCCGGTGATTTCGGCGCGCTGGACATCGCGCACCTGCTGGACGAGCTCGATGATATGGGCAAGAGCGAGCAGCGGGAGTTGGAGAACCGCCTGACGATTCTTCTCGCCCATTTGCTGAAATGGGAATATCAGTTGCCGACCCTCACCGCGGGCTGGCGGGAGTTCGACGGCCGCAGTTCGCGCGCGACCATCATCGAGCAGCGCGACCGGCTCGGCAAGCTGCTGGGTAAGGCCCCGGGCCTCAAGACGATGCTGCCGCGGCAGTTGGCCGAGGCCTATGCCGACGCCGCCGAACTGGCGGCCAAAGAGACCCGGCTGGCTCGCCAGACCTTTCCCGCAGCCTGCCCCTACAGCACCGCGCAGGTCCTCGACGACGGGTTCTATCCTGGTCCCCAACCCTCTCCCTGACCGGCCGGCGCGGCGAGCCAAGCGGGGCTGGGGAGTGCCGGGCCGCGTAGCGTTGTCGTCGCGACAGCGCGCTCGAAGGTGGAAGCCGGCGACTCGTCGGTAGGGCGGGTTAGCGTGAAAGCACGTAGGGTGCGCCGCGCGCACCTGGGCTGGCGCGATGCCACAACGTCCGTGCCAAAGGTGCGCAAAGGCAACCCAGCGTGCCCAGATGGCGATACCGGCCTTGATCATTACTCCGGCCGCCCGGACGGCGGTTGGCGCCCCGTTGTAGGTCGGCCTTCAGGCCGACCGGGGGCACCGCGGTCGGCCTGAACGCCGACCTACAGACCCGTGGCCGGAATGATGATCAAGGCCGCGTTTCCTCCAGCCACTCTTCCAGAAACGCCTTGCGCCTGGAGTCGGGGAGTCGGGCGACGCCAAACGTCAGTTCGTCCGCCACCGGTGCCGCCATGGCAAATTGTGGGTCGTAGCAATGGAAGGAACGGCGCACCGATGCCATGGGTTCCGGGCGCGCCATTTCGGACCAGACGTTGGTATCGAGGAGGTATCTCATTGGTCCCAAGAGAAATCCCGGCCGGTCTCCTTGGAGCGTAAGCTCGCGACCTCTTGATCGGTCAGCGGCTCGCACCCTTCCTCCTGCACGCGCTTTCGCCAATCCGCAAGAAAGTCGAGATATCCGGTTCGCTTCCGCGGTGCGGCGGTGAGCCGATTGAAATCCCGTTCGGACAGGATTACTGCCACACGCTTACCGCGGCGGGTGATATGCACGGGCTCTCCTGCCTCGGCCCGTTGCACCATCAAGGAGGGCGACTTGAGTCCACTGCTGGCATAGTCGTCGTGCTCCGCCAAGACCGAGTCATCGAACCCTGGAATCTCCTGATGCAATTGGGTACTGACACCACAAAGCAACCAATCGCCAAAGCCCGGCATACGGCGCAGCGCAATGGTCGGACGGTTCTTCATGAGCCCGTCGGCCTGCGGGAGCGGCGTAAGAATGACATCCCCCGCGTTCATAGGCATCTCACATCGGCCGGCGTGTACTCGGGGTCATCGTCTCCATAGGCACCCGCAAGCCCGGCGCCGCCAAGGTTCACCCAAGGGTCGCGGTCGAAATCCGTCGCGGGCGCCACCACCGTCACGAGCAGTTGCGCGTTATTGGGAAACTCAAACGGTTCATCAAGGACAATCGCGTGGCCGTCGAAATGGGCGCTCAATGTAATGCTGGGCATATAGACTTCGACCTGAGTCGCGCGGTGAATCTTGACCAGTCCCTTGACTCGTTCCCAAGTTCCGCTTGGGACTGCGGTTCGGAAAGCGCTGCTTTCAATGCGTAGGTCGGGTTGCCGTGAACGACACAACTAGATCTATTCATGCATGCGCGGCGTTCGCAGGGGCAATTAGCACGGATGGGGTCATAGCACGGATGGGGTCACCATTTAGCTGACCCCGGTGCGGGCACGACCCAACTCCTCGTGCCCAGACACGTTTTTGATCATACCGCGAAGCGCCGCATGGTCACCGCAAACGCGCCGTCAGTTCTCATTGCG
>Ga0247839_1000830_pt1 | contig 54520 bp, 49 predicted proteins | sample LaCruzMarch2015__6_FD_192405 | JGI IMG/M metagenome (GOLD analysis project Ga0247839, IMG submission 192405) | Freshwater microbial communities from meromictic Lake La Cruz, Castile-La Mancha, Spain - LaCruzMarch2015_16m | ecosystem: Environmental > Aquatic > Freshwater > Lake | place: Spain...
ACACCAACGCGCCCTTGCCCTTCTGATCCGTCCCGCCGGGGCGCTCCTCACCGAGCGCCCCGATCCACACTCCCCAACACCTGCGAGTCCGCCATTTTTACGCGGTTCTTAGCAGCCGCCAACAGCCTGGCACCCGCGGCGCGTCGGTTCCCGCGGGAGGCGCGGTTCGCCGCGGCCGATGCCTCGGTCTGCCTGGGCTGCGGCGCCTGCGTGCCGGTCTGCGAGCGGGGGGCGATTCGTCTGGTCGAGCGCGCCCGGCGACCGACACCGCCCAAGACGCGCGGTCGCCTGTTCGCCCGGATCCTGTGGGAAAAGGGCCGCCTCTGGCCGTTCGTCCTGGATCGGGCGAAACGGCTGCTTCCCTGAGCCGGACCCGAGCCAACCGACTGACTTGCGCTATGCCCATCCTTGGTCAAGGCATGGACCACCAGAGCTGGATTGGCGGCGCATGCCGCAGGTGTGGCCCAGTGCCCGGCGTAGCCCGCCTGCTTCGCGTTTAACCAAGGTTTAATAGTCGCCTGCGAACCAGCTTGTTATGCTCCCGGCGGTTTCCGAGTGTCGGCGAGGGTAAGGTCGGCGAGCGCCATCGGCTCGACCACCGAAACCCATCTCGCCGCCATCATGGCAGGGTGCCCTAAAGTCGACATCTGGCCCTTACACTGTAGCTTCGCGGCGCCTGCGGATTCGAGCCCGACATGGCGCGAGCCGACGTCGAAGGCATCGACAACGTGCTCGCCCACTACGTCGGTGAGGTGGTGCGGGAGTACCTACCCGATCCTGTTTTTTCTCCATCCATGAGGCCATTCGAATGAGCAACTTCTGGGATATTCTCTATCTGATCGCATCGACCTTCTTATTCTTCGCCTACCTGATCATTCTGTTCCATATCATCGTCGACCTGTTTCGCGATTCCGAGCTGGCTGGGGGCTACAAGGTCCTGTGGCTCATCGGCCTCATCCTCCTGCCGTTTCTTACGGCACTCGGCTATGTGCTGGCCCGCGGCAAAGGCATGGCCGAGCGGCAGCGCACCGCGCTACAACGGGCCAAGTCGGATACCGATGCCTACATTCGGGACGTGGCGGGGAAGTCCCCCGCTGAGCAGATCGCCGACGCCAAGGCGCTGCTCGACGCCGGCACCATCAACCAGGGCGACTTTGACCGGCTCAAGGAGAAGGCGCTCGCCTGACCGCCGCGTGATCGTCTATCGACCAGCGCCAATCGCCCGCCCGAGTGCGGGCTTCTGTGTAAAGACATCAACCCAGTTCCCAGTTATGGAGCAATCGCCACTATGAATGCGCTATCGAATTTCAGTTCGCCCGCGCGCGGTCTGCTGGTCGCCGGGGCCGTCGCGCTGGTCATCACCTTGATGAAGACCGCGGCGCCGCTGCTGACGCCGATCCTGCTCGCCATCTTCATCGCGATCGTCGCCACGCCGGCGCTGGCCTGGATGCGCCGCAAAGGCGTGCCGAAATGGGGCGCGCTGTTCGTGATCGCGTTCGTGATGCTCGATGTCGGCAGCCTGCTCGCGCTGGTGACGACCGGGGCGCTCGAGGGCTTCAAGGACAGCCTGCCGGGTTATCAGGAACGCTTCGCGCTGCTGGCCCAGCACTTCGGCGGCCTGATGGCGGGGACCGGCGTCGACAACCCGGCCGCGGCGGCGACGGACCTGATGGACCCGGCCAAGCTCATGGCCCTGGTGCCGCGGTTGTTGTCCAGCGCCGGCGGGGTTTTCGCGACCGGGCTCCTGGTGCTGCTCACCGTCATCTTCATCCTGCTCGAAGTGCCGACGATGGCGCCGAAGCTGCGGGCGGCCTTTCACATCACCGAGGACGGCGAGGCGCGGCTGCAGCGGATGCTGGACAACATCAATCGCTACATGCAAATCAAGACCCTGACCAGTCTCGCCACCGCCGTCTGTATCTGGCTCCTGCTGTGGTTTTTCGGGATCGACTTCGCCGTCCTGTGGGCCGTATTGGCCTTCTTCCTGAACTTCCTGCCGGTGGTCGGCAACATCCTGATGATGATCCCGGCGGTCCTCCTGGCATTGGTGCAGGTCGACCTGACCACGGCCCTGCTGGTCGCGGCCGGTTACCTGGTGATCAACACCGCGATCGGCAATGTCATTGAGCCGCGGATCATGGGTCAGGGGCTCGGCATCTCCACACTTGCGGTGTTCATCGCTCTGTTGGTCTGGGGCTGGCTGTTCGGCACCGTCGGCATGTTCCTGGCCGTACCGCTGACCACGGCACTGATCATCGCGCTCGATGCGAGCCCGCATACCCGACCGCTCGCCATCCTGATGGGACCGGCGATGACCGAGGAGCCCGCGGACGCCCTGGCAGCGGAGCCGGACGCAGCCGGAACGGATCACTGAGGAGCCCCGCGCGTTGCGTCTTCGGTCATCGAGCCGACGCCTTGTCGGCGCTCGCCAAGTAGCGGCTTGGCGCGCGGCACAGGCGGCTGGCGGGTGCCGTGCTTCGTGCGCTGGCCGGCCCAGTTCAAGGCCGGCACCGTGCTCAACGGCATCGTCACCCACCAAGACTGGCTGGCGACTTTCCTCGCCGCCGCCGGCGAGCCGGATATCAAGGAGAAGCTGCTCAACGGCCACACCGCCGGCGAGAAGACCTTCAAGGTCCACCTCGACGGTTTCAACATGCTGCCCTATCTCAAGGGCGAGGTGCAGGAGAGCCCGCGAAATTTCTTCTTCTACATCAGCGACGACGGCGACATCCTGGCGATACCTACGTCGTCGACATGATGCAGGCCGTGGTCGCCAGCCAGATCGAGAACTTCGTGAAGTTCCCGCCGCGGCAAAAGCCGGCATCGTTCAACCTGGATGCCGTGATGCACGATCTTGAGGAGGCGGGCAGCGGCCGCAACCATTGACCTGCGCGGCCCCATCGGCCGCCCCGATGGGGCCGCGTCCTGGTGACCGGTTGCGCCACCTCCCAGGCTGCCAAGGCGGCGCTGCGCTGTTGCACGGACGGTGCCGGCGCAACCGGCGTGATGTCCGAACATCGAGCGAACGCGGGCGCTAGCAGGCTGTCGGACTTTCGGGGCCGGGCCCCAAATTCGGCCACCGATTGATCGTTTTCGGTTGTCCTAGGCGAAATCTGCGGCTCTCTCGCGTTGGGCCAGGGCCTCAAATTTCGCGTGGGAACGTGCTTCGAGGCGCAGTCCGAGCGGCTGATTCGGTGGCACGACCGGAAACCCGCCGGTCCGCCGGCGGGACTTGGCGACGCGCCACTGGCGGCCCGGACGAGCGCCCGCCGGTGCCCCTTTACCATTGCAGATGACATCGTTTATGTAAGTGGCGTGGGGCACGAACGCGCGTTGGCCCGCGCAATGCGCCAGGCCAGCCGCCGCCACGACGAGCCCCGCGGGGTCACTGAGTGCCCTCGTCGAAGGTCAGCGCCCGAACATCCCGCGCGCCGTGCACCACGCGCACGATGATGACTTCCTGGTCGGTAAACCGGTAATACAACACGTAGTCGCGGTGGAAATGCGCCCGCAACCCCGGGGCCAGACTCTCACGGCGCGGGCCAATCTGCGGATGCGCCTGAACCGTCGCGAAACGCCCTTCGATCTCGCGGATCAGCTTTGAGGCGGCCAGACGATTGTCCTGGGCGATGAAGCACCAGATGTCGACGAGATCCTGCTCGGCGCTGTCGGTTATGCGCAGGCGTCGCGAACCGCTAATTGTTCCTCTCCCTTACGGATGATGCGCTCGGCGTCGAAGTCGCGCACGCGCCCGGCCGCGATGTCGGTCAGCCCCTCTTGGACCTGCGCGCGCAGTTCCCCTAACTCCTGCTCCTGCAAGGCCCGCTTGTGCCGCCAGTCGCGCAGGGCCTCGCGGATAATCTCGCTGCTGGAGGCATACTCGCCGGCCTGCACGGCGCCGCGCACGGCTTGGGCCATCTCGGCGGTGAGTGTGATGGTGATACGTTCGATGGTGCTCATGAGTATGAGAATATCATACTGGCGGTGTTGCGAGGAGGTCGGCCTGCGCCTGTTCGTTGTGGTGCCCGAGGCCCTGGACGACCGGTGCTGAGTGTCCCACAGTCCGGCCGATGTAGTCTCGTGACGCCTTGGCCCCGACGCGCCTTGAGCTATTGCAGCGTTCCTCCAGGAGTCTGGCGGGGAGTGCCATCAGAAATGCATTTCGTGGTACGTCCCCTATTTCCCCTGGTCAACGCGAGGGCGTTGGTCCGCACAGCGGACCCTACGGGGGGTCGGTCAGGGCGGCGAGGGTCGCGGGGTCGGCGATGGCCTGGAGGATGGTGTCGATGATGACGGCGTCCTCCGGGTCCAGGGCGGCGCAGAGGGTGTCGGGGTCGCGCTCGCCGGTGCGCAGCAGGCGGATGGCGGCGGCCAGGTTGGTCCGGCCGTTGGCCTCCAGTTGCGGCAGGAGTTGCTCCAATGCCGCCTGGGGATGCGCGGCGGCGGGACCGGGGGCGGGTGCGGGCCGGAGCAGTCGGCCGATCAGCGGCAGGCGGGCGAGCCGGCCGGCCGGCCCGGGGGCCGGGGCGGCGAGGGCCTGCGCGACCAGGCGGATCAGCGGCAGGTGGGGCTGGAGCCGGTGGCGGGTGCCGGGGAAGGCGCGCAGGGCGGCGCGGGCGCGGCGGCGGTGGGCGCTGGACTGGGCGGCCAGCGCGGCGCCGGTCGCGGGGTCCGGGGCGGCGGCGCGCTCGCGGTCGGTGATCCGGGCGAGGATGTCGTGGGTGTTCCAGATCCCGGCCGCGCCCGGGTCCAGGGTTTCCTTGATCGCCAGCGACTCCTCCGCCAGGCGCCTGGCCTCGGCGAGTCGGGTGGGTTGAGATTGGAGCAGGTCGGCGAGGTTGTTGAGGCCCGCCGCCAGGCTGATCCGGTTGCCGACGGAGCGAAAGCCCTCAATGGCCTTGCGGTACCAGTGCTCGGCCGCCTCCGGCCTGCCGGCGTTCTTGGTGACGATGGCGAGGTTGTTCCAGGTCTGGGCGGCGCCGACCAAATCGCCTAGCTGCTCCTTGATCCGTGCCGCCTCCCGGTAGTGACGCTCCGAGTCGTCCCAGCGGCCCGCCTCCAGATAGACCTCGCCGAGCTGGTGCCAGGCGACCGCCTCGGTGGCCGGTTCACCCAACCGCTGGAAGAGGTCCAGGGCCTCGCGGTAGCGGCCCTCCGCCTCATCCAGCCGACCCTCCCGCATGGCCAGGGTGCCGAGTTGGCCGAGGCTGACGCCTTGGGCGCGCTCGTCGTTCAGGGCCTTTGCGACCTCCAACCCATCCTCATAGGCCCGCCGCGCCCCGGCATAGTCCCCGCTATTGGTGAGCGCATCGGCCAGGTCGGTCAGTGCACACCCCCGCTCGCGCCTGACCTGATCCGTCTGTTCCAGCCGGTCCAGCACCGCGATTTCCTCGCGTTGGCGCACGGCGTCCAGGTCCGGCCGGCCGTCGGCCGTCAGACAGCGGCCGAGCAGACCCAGGATGACGGCGCGCTGATAATTCGGCGATTCACCGAGACGGGCCAGGATCGACTCGAAGCACCCCATGGCCTCGCCGATCCGGCCGGTGGTGCGCAGCCGCTCGCCTCGGTTGTACTCGGCCAGGACCCAGTCTGCCAGGTCGTCCACCCGGGCGGCGGCACCGGCGCGCCCGAGCAGGTCGTCGGACTCCCGGCCGAGCCCGAAGAAGCCCAGGAACTTGTTCAGGCCGGTGGCGAATTCGACCGCCCCCGCCTCGCCCGCGGCCAGTGCGCCATGGCAGGCGTGGATCAGGTTGGGCAGTTCCAGCCGGGCGATGGCCCGGGCCTGGTGGGGGTGCTTATCGTCCTCGTCATACAGGTACCGGGCCGTCCGCGCATAGCGCGCCCGGTGCGCCGCGGTGAGCCGCTCCCGCTCGGGCGCGTCCAGTTCGGACCACAGGAGCGGGGCCAGGCTGGGGTGGAAGCGCAGGTAAGGCCAGCGGACGCCGGGGAGCGGCTCGGGCTCGATCAGGGCCGCGGCCACGAGCTGGTCGCGAACCTGGGTCCAGGCGACGGCCTCTCCCCTGCCCCCTTCCGCGGCCGGGGCCGGGGTTGGGGCGGCGAGCCGGGCGCGGAGTTCATCGACATGCGCCGCGATCTGGTCGCGAATCTGCGCCAGGACCTCCGGCGGCAGGACGGTGCCCTCCGGCATCCCGCTCGCCCGCAGGACCGGCCCCAGGTCCCCGGACGCCAGCGCGTCCAGGAGCATCTGCAACTGGGCGCGGCCCTGCGCGTCCGGCGGCGCCTCGTCCGGCGCGCCCAGGCCGGTGATGGCGAGCAGGTCGTCCTCGCAGGCGCCGCCCTGGAAGACGCCCAGGCGCGGGATCAGGGCGCGGGCGGTTGGGTCCAGGCGGTCGAGCGAGAGTTGGATGGAGGCGAGGAGGGACGCGGGCGTCTCGCCTGCGGCGTCGGGGCGGGACGCCCCGGCTCCAGTGAGCAACGCCTCCAGGCGCTCGCCCAAGGCCTCCGGGCCGCGGTCCTTGAGCTGCTGCGCCAGCACCCGGATGGAGAGCGGGTGGAAGGCGACCCGCTCGAAGAGGTCGATCAGGGCGGCGCGCCCGGGGGCCGGGACGCTGGGCAGCGGGGGCAGCAGGGCCAGGGCGGCGTACCACTCCAGCGCGTCGTCCGGATTGTAACGGCTGCCCAGCCCGGTGAGCGCGATGGCGCGGTGGACCCGGGTCCCGGCGGCGCGGAAGGCGGGGTGGTCAAGCGCGGGTTGGCGGGTGGTGCAGAGGATGCGGGTGCCGCGGTGCCGGGGGTCGCGGCACTGGACCGCGGACCAGGCGGCGGCGGCGTCCAGCAGTTCGTCCAGGGCGGGCTTGAGGTCGGGGGCCGCCAGGGGCTCCAGGTTGTCGAGGATCACGAGCGTGGGGGTGCGGCGCAGGGCCTCCAGGGCGGCGGCGGCGTCGGCCAGCGTCGTGTCCAGCACCGCGCCGATGGCGTTGAGCGCGGCGCGCAGGGCGTCGCGGCCCTGCTCGCGGGCGAAGTCGACCCAGACGACGGCGTCGAAGAGCCCGGTGCGCTTGAGCCAGCGGCCGGCCTCGAGCGCGAGCGCGGTCTTGCCCTGGCCGCCGAAGCCGGTCAGGGTCAGGCGCAGGGCCGCCTGCGGGGTATCGGCGGGGGCGGAGAAGGCGCGCTCGATCGCCCAGAGTTCGCGGCGGCGGCCGTGGAAGCCGGTTTCAGGTTCGGCCGGCAGGAAGGGCGGCGTCGCGCCCGTGCGTGCAGGCGGGGCATCCAGGCCCTCCCCCGCCGTCGGCAGCAACAGCGGCAGGTCCTCCCCCATCTGATAGAGCGCCGGGATGAACCAGTCCTGCAGACTGAGCCAGACCCGCTCCTCGCCCCGCTGGAGCTGGTACTTGCGCGGGTCCTGGGCCAGGCGCAGGCGCGCGGCGTCGAGCGACTCGCCCAAGGTGCGGCGGCGGGCGAGCTGTTTGTAGACCTCGCCGAACAGGGTGCGGGTGGTCGCGACCAGGACCGAGTGGGTCATGGCGAGCACGGCGGGGATGCCGGTGGCGGTGAGGCGCGCCGCGACGCTGCCCAGCTCGGCGGGCCGCTTGCCCGCCGAGTCGTTTGGTTCGTTTGTTTCCGGCGCGGGCTCGTGCCCGTCTTCGGGGTCCTGGTTACCGACGGCGGCGGATTGGCAGGCGGAGAGGATGACCAGGGCGACGCGGCGCCGGTGCAGGGTCTCGCCCAGGCGGTGGGCGGGGACGAAGTCGGTGCCGCCCGCGGCGTCCTCGAAGAGCAGGTAGCCGGTGTCGGGCGGGTAGTCACCCGGCCCGTGCTGGTCCTTCTGGACGGATTCGGCGGGGGCGCCGGACTTGCCGCCGGCTGCGCGATGCAGCGCCGGCAGATTGCCCGCGCGGTCGAAGACGCCGTGGCCGTCGAAATGCAGGCAATCGACGGGCGGCAGGTCGGTGCGGCCCAGCCGGTCGGTCAGGGCCGCGAGCGTGGGCGGGCGCAGGAACTCGCAGGTCACCCGGCCCGGGGCCTCGGCGTCGAGTGCGTCCAGCACCGCGCGCGGGTCCAGGCGCGGGTCGATGAAGCCGGCGTCCGTGGGGCGGCTGACGACGAAGAGGAGGTGCAGGCGCTCCTTGGGCGCGACTGGGAAGGGCAGGCGCCCTTTGCCGCTGCCGGCGACGCGGCGGCGGATGGAGAGGCGCTCGTGAAAGAGATAGGTGCCGTCGGGGGACTGGGGGTCGTGCAGCAGTTCCCAGGGGAGCGCCAGTACCGTCGGGTCGAAGGCGCTGATGGTGATGAGCCGGGTCTGGGCCTGGGGCGCCAGATCCAGGTCCTGGAAGCGGTCGAGGACGCGCACCGCCTCCCGTTCAGCGAAGACGGACCTGAAGAGCGCCTTGCCCAGTTCCGGCAGCCGGGCACGGATGCGCGCCGCCTCGGTGTCGTCCGGGTCGCCCAGGGCGCGGGCGCCGTAGGTCTCGATATACCAGCGGATGTCCGCGTGGTCCTTGGGCGTGAAGGGGTCCGCGAAGGGCAGCGGACCGGATGGCGGGCCGTCGAGACTGACGATTACGTGATCGGCGTCGGGGAATTGGAGATTGAGCTCGGCGGCCATCCGGGGGGCTTCCTGTGTGATCCCGTGGGGCGGATGGTAATCCCTTTTGGGGGTCGGGGTGAAGCCGCTCGGGGAAGGGAAACCCGGCCCGGACCCGCTCGACCAAGCGTCCGGTCGACGTCTTGGGCACGCCGAGGTCGTCGGCGAGCGGGCCGGCTCCGCCGGGGGTTTCTTTGCGCAGCGCGGCTTGCGCGTAGCGATGCTTCTTGGAATGATTGACCCTGTCGGCGCAGCCGGCAGACCGGACCACCCCTGGGGCCGCCCCACCGGCCCGGAGCCAGTGCCATGAACCCCTTGTTACGTATCGACCCGGATGATCCCTACCCGGAGAGCGACGGAGCACCGATGGCGGAGAATACGCTGGAGTTCGATTGGATCGTCAAGATCAAGGAGAACTTGGAGATCCTGTTCGCGGATCGCGCCGATGTCTTCGTCGCCGGGGATCTCTTCTGGTACCCGGTGCCGGACCGGCGGCTCATCGGCCCCCTGGCACCGGACGCCATGATCGCCTTCGGCCGACCCAAGGGCCCGCGCGGCTCGTACCGGCAATGGGAGGAAGGCGGCATCGCGCCTGCGGTGGTCTTCGAGATCATGTCGCCGTCGAACAGCGTCAAGGAGATGCGCGACAAGCTGGAGTTCTACGACACCTATGGGGTCGAGGAATACTATGTCTACGACCCCGAGCACAATCGGCTGGAGGTCTGGCTGCGCCAAGGGGGCAGCCTGCGGCAGATGTCCCACCTGAACGGCTGGACGAGCCCGCGGCTCGGGATTCGCTTTGCCGTGCTTCCGGAAACCCTGGAGATCTTCGACCCGGCGGGCCGTCCCTTCCGCAGTCCGGTCGAGCTGGCACGGCAAGCCGAGCAGGAGCGATTGCGCGCCGAGCAGGCCGACGAACGCGCCGAGCAGGCCGACGAACGCGCCGAGCAGGAGCGGCGGCGTGCCGAGCAGGCGCAGGAGCGCGCCGAACAGGCCGACCAACGCGCCGAGCAGGAGCACCAGCGCGCCGAGCAGCTTGCGCAGCGACTCAGGGCGCTCGGGGTCGACCCGAACGACTAGCGCTTGCGACCGGCCTTGATTGGGGAACGCGACGCGGCGGCGGGGATACGATGGCCGCGGCGAAGCGCTCCGAATCGGCCAAGGAGAGGCGGATGACCTCGGCCTCCGCGATGGTCCGTTGGGCGGCCTCCTGGACCGCGGCAACGACGAAGTCCGGCATGGCGACGCCCCGGATTTCGGCGGCGCGCTTGAGCATGGCGTGCAGGTCGGCGCCGATGGGGGCTAGCCTCGCAACCTGAACATCCAGTCCAAGGCAAACTTCGCGAGCTTTCCGTAGGGCGGTTGCAGCACCGCCTGGATCAATGAGATGCGCGCCTGGCGAAAGACCGGCCGGAGCTTCGAGAAGGTCAGGAAGCCCTCGTAGCCAACGCGTTCAACACCGGGGCGACGACCTTGAGCTCCACGAGCACCTGGTCGGTCACGACGAGGACGGACCGAGCGCCGCGGTCGGCGATCAATCGGGCGAGCTCGACTGACGAGCCAGGCCCCGTCAGCATGAACGGCGTCGGCGCAGGCACGAGGCGAGCCGCGACGCCGAGGGCGCGAATGCGCAGACGTGGAATGAGATGCGTCATAGGGATAAGGGAAGGAATAGGAAAACCAACTGGATGGGCAAGGCGGCGTGACGCAGGAACCTAGCATCGAAGGAAGGTACTCTGCAAGGGCGCAGTGCGAGCCGAGCAGGGTCGCCGTCCTGGCAGGTCGCTTTATTGCCTTTCTTTTGACACTATCTACGACCCGGTTGTTTCCTAAATCCGGATCCGGGCCTCCCGGCTCTGCTTCGATCACTCCCCCAGCCGGACCGCAACCTGCGGCCGAGGTGTCAGTCATGAGTATGTTCACGCGAATCGTTGAGAGTCTGCATGGCGCAAAGATCGAGAGTCTGGCCAAGACTTTTTCCCGTTTGGGGAAGATCGGTTTTTGGCTCCAGGTGGTACTCGGCTCGATTCCCCTGGCTGTTACATTCTTTATCTTTGTGTTTTCAGGCAGCATCTCCGGCCCGCGCAGCGGCCTGCCGATTGTCGGGATGCTGAGCTTGGTGAATATGCTGGTGCTGCTGTTTACGATCGTCTGGTTCTATCGCTACATCGGTCTCGGCAGGCGGATTGCGGATCCCGGGTCGCGTCCGACCGAGTCGGCGGTGCTCGCGACCGTGTGGACAGGCTTGCTCGCGAGCAGTCTGGGCGTCATGTTCTCCATGGTCGTGATGCTGCTGGAAGTGGGGCAGCTCCTCTTCTATTTCCTCGCCGCCCCCCAGGCGGGGGTCGCCACCATCCAGACGGCCGGCGGGGCTGCCAGTTGGGTCTCCGCGGTCGATCTGTTGAGCTTGTTGGCCCTGTTGCAGATGCTTGCCGCCGAGGTGATTACCCTGGTGTTGGGCCTCTGGCTGATGTTCCGTACCACCCAGGCCGCCGGGGAGTTCCCCACGGCGGCTGAAGTCTGACCTCAACCCAGTTCACTCCACCCCAGTGCAGGAGCCATTGCGGCCATGAATGTCCTATCCACCTTCTCTGCGCCCGCCCGCGGTCTGATCATCGCCGGGGCCGTCGCGCTGGTCATCACCTTGATGAAGACCGCGGCGCCGCTGCTGACGCCGATCCTGCTCGCCATCTTCATCGCGATCGTCGCCACCCCGGCGCTGGACTGGATGCGCCGCAAGGGCGTGCCGAAATGGGGCGCCCTGTTCCTGATCGCGTTCGTGCTGCTCGATGTCGGCAGCCTGCTCGCGCTGGTGACGACCGGGGCGCTCGAGGGGTTCAAGGACAGCCTCCCGGGTTATCAGGAACGCTTCGCGCTGCTGGCCCAGCACTTCGGCGGCATGATGGCGGGGACCGGCGTCGACAACCCGGCCGCGGCGGCGACGGACCTGATGGACCCGGCCAAGCTCATGGCCCTGGTGCCGCGATTGTTGTCCAGCGCCGGCGGTGTCTTTGCGACCGGGCTCCTGGTGCTGCTCACCGTCATCTTCATCCTGCTCGAAGTGCCGACGATGGCGCCCAAGCTGCGGGCGGCTTTTCACATCACGGAGGACGGCGAGGCGCGGCTGGAGCGGATGCTGAGCAACATCAATCGCTACATGCAAATCAAGGCCCTGACCAGTCTCGCCACCGCCGTCTGTATCTGGCTCCTGCTGTGGTTTTTCGGGATCGACTTCGCCATCCTGTGGGCCGTATTGGCCTTCTTCCTGAACTTCCTGCCGGTGGTCGGCAACATCCTGATGATGATCCCGGCGGTCCTCCTGGCACTGGTGCAGGTCGACCTGACCACGGCCCTGCTGGTCGCGGCCGGTTACCTGGTGATCAACACCGCGATCGGCAACGTCATCGAGCCGCGGATCATGGGTCAGGGGCTCGGCATCTCCACACTTGCGGTATTCATCGCTCTGCTGGTCTGGGGCTGGCTGTTCGGCACCGTCGGCATGTTCCTGGCCGTACCGCTGACCACGGCACTGATCATCGCGCTCGATGCGAGCCCGCATACCCGTCCACTCGCCATCCTGATGGGGCCGGCGATCACCGAGGAGCCCGCGGCCGAGCCGGCAGCGGAGTCGGACGCGACCGTAAAAGAGGATTGAGGGGCTTGGTGCGGCGGGTCTTGTTTCAAAGCCCTTCCGCCGCGCGATCCGTGGGGATTCCGGTCCGCACGGCGGACCCGGCGATCACCGCCTGACCATCGTGAAGACGCGGTTTAAAGTATCGATTTTATACTACTTTAAACCGCGTCGACGGCAGCAATCGTCACGTCCGGCGGGGCCGATCCCAGCCACAACATCGCCTACTGCGCTGGGCGCGGTTTAGCGCTCCGGCGTCATCCGGACGACCTGGAAAGACTGATTGAGATAGATGTCGGTCTTTCTGCCGTTACAGCGGGCGTCGTCGATCTCGAAGGTCTTGTCGTCATCATCGAACTTCATGACGCCGCCGGAGCAACCCTGAGCGGTGAGGGTACTCTCGATTGACGTGCGTTCTTGCGGTGTCACGTCGCGCCAGGCAAAGGCGGGCGCGGCGACGAGCATCCCGGCGAGCGCAACCAATGAAATCTTCATCACATAACCTCTCGGTTTGCCATTGAAATACCTCGTCACTCCGACCCCATGACGGCCGGTTATTATCTGACTTTACCGCTCTGGTAAAACCTTTGCAACCCACTTGCCAAGGACATCCGCGGCCCCAAGCTGCCCGTAGGAGCGTCCGCTGAGGTCATCACCGCGCCAACCCTCAATCCGGCGGGATTGATTAAGGAGAAACTGATGCAACTCGCAACTCTGCTCGCCGGGCTCGATCGCCCAGCGCTGGCCTGGGCCGTCGATGGCTTGGGTTTCGCGCTGCTGATCGCCTATCACGCCTATCTATGGCGCGTCTTTCACCGAGAGCCGGAGCGGACCTATCGCGGACGCTCCAACCGGCTGCGCCGGGCCTGGGTCGCGACGGTGCGCGCGGGCAACCGGGATCTCCTGGCCGTTCAGACCCTGCGCAATTGGGTGATGTCCGCAACACTCTTCGCGTCCACCGCGATCCTGGTCGCACTCGGTGTCGTCGGGGTGGCGTTCGACCGGCTCGAGCTGGGCGGCCTGTCGCAGTCGCTGAGCCTGGCGCCGAGCGGTGCGGACCTGGTGCGGTTCAAGCTGCTGCTGCTCGCGGCCATCTTCGCCTACGGCTTCCTGCATTTCCTGCTGGCCCTGCGCTACTACAACCACACGGGCTTCCTGATCAATCTGCCGTCCGAACATTTCACTGGCTCCGCCGTCGACCAGGTTGCCGACACCCTCAATCGCGCCGGCGGCCACTACCATCGCGGGACCCGCGGCTTTCTGCTGGCGATCCCGTTCGTGCTCTGGCTGATCGGGCCGGACTGGTTTCTGGCGGGTGTCGGTCTCTGTATTCTGCTGTTGCATCGCTTCGACTTACGGGTTGACGGGGAGCCCGCGCGGGCGGCGGCGGCCCCCGGTGCGTTCGACCTCGGCGACCCCTATGCCCTGCAGGGCGACGCGGTCCTGCACGCACTGCACAGCACGGCGGACGGACTGACTGCCGCCGAGGCGGCCAAGCGCCTCGCGGCGGTCGGTCCGAATCGGCTCCCGAGCCCGCCAAAGGATGGACCGATCAAGCGCTTCCTGAAGCATTTCAATGATATCCTGATTTATATCCTGATTGCCGCCGCGGCCGCAACGGCGCTCAAGGGTTACTGGATCGACACCTGGGTGATCCTCTCGGTGGTGGTCATCAACGCCGTCATCGGGTTCATTCAGGAGGGTCGGGCCGAGGAGGCCCTGGAGGGCATCCGCAAGATGCTCTCGCTGCACGCTCACAGCCGCCGCGGCGGGCACTGGATGGAGGTCGAGTCGGCCGAACTGGTACCCGGCGACATCGTGCGCCTGCGGGCCGGTGACCGGGTACCGGCGGACCTGCGCCTGCTCGAGACGGTCAATCTGCGCATCGAGGAATCCGCCCTCACCGGCGAGTCGGTGCCGAGTACCAAGGGCAGCGAGCCGGTGGACGATACGGCCGGCATCGGCGATCGGCGCGGGATGGCCTACTCGGGCACGCTGGTGGCGGCCGGACAGGGCACCGGGGTCGTGACCGCCACCGGACCCCACACCGAATTGGGCCGGATCAACCGGCTGATCGCCGAGGTGGAAACCCTGGAAACCCCGCTGACGCGGCAGATGACCGCCTTCGGTCGGGTGCTCTCGGTGATCATCCTGGGGATGGCCGTGGCGATGGTCCTGATCGGCTGGTTCCTGCACAGCTTCGGCGTCGAGGAGCTGATGATGGCGACCATCGGCTTCGCCGTGGCCGCCATCCCGGAGGGCCTGCCCGCCATCATGACCATCACGCTGGCGCTCGGCGTTCAGAAGATGGTGCGGCGCAACGCCATCACCCGCAAACTCCCGGCGGTCGAGACCTTGGGCTCAGTCACCGTGGTCTGCTCGGACAAGACCGGCACCCTCACCCGCAATGAAATGACGGCGCGCCATGTGGTCACCCGGGTGGATCAGTACGACGCGGCCGGGATCGGGTATGCTCCGGACGGACACCTGTCGCTCCACGGACAGCCGATCGAAGTCGCGGCCCACTCCGACCTGCAGGCCTTGCTCGAGGTCATGGCCGTCTGCAACGACGCCGAGATCGCCGAGGAAGACGGCCACTGGCGAGTCATCGGCGAGCCGACCGAGGGCGCGCTGCGCACCCTCGCCCACAAGGCCGCCTTCGCCGCCGCGGAGTACGCGCGCCTGGCCGTCGTGCCGTTCGACTCCGATCTGAAGTTCATGGCCACGCTGAACCGGCTGCCCGCGGGCGGTCGGCGCATCTTGATGAAGGGCGCGCCCGACCGGCTGCTCGAGCGCTGCGTCAGCCAACGCGCCGGTGACGGCTCCGAGGAGCCGCTCGACCGCCCCTTCTGGGAGGCCCAAATCGCCCGTCTCAGCGCCCAGGGGCTGCGGGTGCTGGCCGCCGCGAACCGCGAGGTCGCGGCGGACAAGGACGATCTTGGGGTCGCCGATGTGGAGCAGGGAATGGTGTTCCTGGGCCTGGTCGGCATCATCGATCCGCCGCGACCGGAGGCCATCACGGCCATCGCCGCCTGCCGCCAGGCCGGCATCGCGGTGAAGATGATCACCGGCGACCACGCCGGCACCGCCAGCGCCATCGGCCGCGAGATGGGCATCACCACCGACGACCGTGCCGTCACCGGGGCCGAACTGGAGGCCGCCAGCGACGCGCAACTGCAAACCATCGTCGCCGAATACGCCATCTTCGCCCGCACCAGCCCCGAGCATAAGCTGCGGCTGGTCCAGGCCCTGCAAGCCAATGGCGAGGTCGTCGCAATGACCGGCGATGGGGTCAACGACGCCCCGGCGCTCAAGCGCGCCGACGTCGGCATCGCCATGGGCATCAAGGGAACCGAGGCGACCAAGGAGGCGGCCGAGATCGTGCTGGCGGACGACAACTTCGCGTCGATCGAACGCGCGATCGAGGAAGGCCGCACCATCTACGACAATCTGCAGAAGTCGATCCTGTTCCTGCTGCCGACCAACGGCGCCCAGGCCCTGGTCATTCTGGCCGCGGTCCTGTTCGGCTTCACCCTGCCGCTGGCGCCGGTGCAGATCCTCTGGGTCAACATGGTGACCGCGGTGACCCTGTCCCTGGCCCTGGCCTTCGAGCCCTCCGAACCGGGGGTCATGAGCCGACCGCCGCGCCGGCCGGGCGCGCCCATCCTGGGCTGGTATTTCATCTGGCGCATCGCCCTGGTCTCGGTGCTGATCGGCGCGGCCACCACCGCCGTCTTTCTCTTCGAGGAGGGGCGCGGCTATTCGGTGGCGGCGGCCCAGACCATGGCCGTCAATACACTCGCATTCGGGCAGTTGTTCTTCCTGTTCAACAGCCGGTTCCTGCACGCATCCAGCCTGCGGCTCGGTCTGTGGTTTACCAACCGCGTGGTCTGGATAGCCGTCGGGGTGCTGGTCCTGTTACAACTCCTCTTTGTCTATGCGCCGTTCCTGAATCGCTGGTTCCACACGGCGCCCCTGGCCGCAAGCGACTGGCTGTTGCCGGTCGGCATTGGCGTCGGCATTTTTCTGATAGTCGAGTTGGAAAAGGCCGTGGTGCGGTGGGTGGCGCCCCCGGGGGGGCCGCGGCGCAGTGCCTGAGAACAGGCGCCGCGGCGCTCGTTGCGTCCTTGATCGTCGCTCCGGCTAGCCGGGGACGGTCCGCACAGCGGACCCTACGGTAACACCGTGACCTGTAGGGTCCGCTGTGCGGACCGGCGACCGTGCCGATCGCACGGTGGCCGGGTTTATGACAAAGGCCCAATCATCAATGGCAACGACCACAGCACGCGATGGCAACGACTGACGGATCACCCTCGATGCAGGACCAGGAGCGTTTCGAGCGCCTGGGGACCAATCGCCGGCAGGCCACAGAATTGCGGCAGCAGATCGAGGAATTGGCGCGGCGCCTGGAACGGCTCGACCGAGACACGGCGCTGCTCCTGGCGGGCTTGGTCGTCCCTACCTACCGGGACTGGCAGCCGCGTGCGGGCGATACCGCCTTCTATGTGGACGCCCTGGAGGGCATCTATTTCCAGGTCGTGGTCGTTGAGGTCCGCGGCACCTATGTGCGTACCCGGGCGGCATCGCCGCATCACTCTGCTTACTATTCGGTGATGCTCGATCACCCTGCCGACCAATACGAGCGGTCGGGCTGCATCGTGCCGCCGGCGCTGTTTGACCTCCTGCGCGACCGGTTGCCCCTGCGGGTGGCGCCCTTCGTCTAATGCCATGAAGATTTCGCCTAAGAGCGTCAACTGCGACGAAAACAACCTGTGGGTCGAGTTGAACGACGGGCGCACGCTCGGCGTCCCCCTGGCCTGGTTTCCGCGCCTGCTTGCCGCGAGTCCGGCAGAACGAGCAGCCTATGAGATCAGTCCGCGGGGCATCCACTGGGATGGGCTCGACGAGGACATTTCAGTCGAGGGATTGCTGGCAGGTCTGGCTGACATCCGTGAGCCTAATCGCAAGGTAGCATGATCCCACTGGCGGGTACGGACATTGAATCGCTGGTGGACTGCGCTGCGCTTGTCCATCCTACGATGCAGGACCTGACCCGGCGACCACCGGTCCGTTGCAGGAGTGATCCGCACGGTTCAGAATCGCTGCAACGAGCGAATGCCTCCGCACGAGACCGCCATGTACTCGACCAACGTCCGCGACCTCAAGATGGAGATACCGATGCAAGTTTCAGTAACCGAGGCCAAGGGGCAACTACCGGACCTGGTGCGACGCGCCGAGGCTGGAGATGAAGTCATTCTGACCCGCAACGGTCATGCAACCGTTCGTCTGGTCCCCGTCAAGACAGCGCCGGACAAGAAAACCCGGCGTACTCTGCTAGAAGCACTACGTGTATCCGCATCCCCCACGGCCGGGCCGAGCGCTGCGCGTAGCCAGGATTTTCTCTACGGTGACGATGGCCTGCCAGTATGATTGCAGTCGATACCTCGGCCCTGATGGCGATCCTCTTGGATGAGCCGGACGCGGATGCCTGTATCGCCGCACTTGAAACCGCGGACGAGATCCTGATTTCCGCCGGCACGGTGTCCGAGGCACTGATCGTCTCGGCACGGCGTCACGTCGGCGAAGCAATGACCAGCCTAATCGATGGCCTTGGCCTTGAAGTGGTGCCTGTGACAGGAACCTCGGCCCGGCGCATCGCGCAGGCTTATGAGTGGTGGGGAAAAGGCATCCACCCCGCGGCCCTCAATTTCGGGGACTGCTTCGCCTATGAGGTAGCGAAGGAACATGGCTCCCCTCTGCTATTTGTCGGCAACGACTTCGCGGGAACCGATATCGAAGGCGTGCTTTGAGTTTCGTATACTGTCTCCGGAACCGCCAATGGCAACGACCACAGCACGCGATGGCAACGACTGACGAATCACCCTCGATGCAGGACCAGGAGCGTTTCGAGCGCCTGGGGAGCAATCTCCAGCAGGCGACAGAGTTGCGGCAGCAGATCGAGGAATTGGCGCGGCGCCTGGAACAGCTCGACCAAGACACGGCGCTGCTCCTGGCGGGCTTCGTCGTCCCCGCCTACCGGGACTGGCAACCGCGTCCGGGCGCTACCGCCTTCTATGTGGACCCCCTGGAGGGCATCTATTTCCAGGTTGTGGTCGTTGAGGTCCGCGGCACCTATGTGCGTACCCGGGCGGCATCCCCGCATCACTCCGCTTAGTATTCGGTGATGCTCGATCACCCTGCCGACCAATACGAACGGTCGGGCTGCATCGTGCCGCCGGCGCTGTTCGACCTCCTGCGCGACCGGTTGCCCCTACGGGTGGCGCCGTTCGTCTAGCGCCGGTTCCGGGAACCGTTTACTCAATTGCGTCCGCCGCAGAGTATGAAATAAGTAAGCTGTCCCCGAAACTCCCAGGCCGCACTGTGCCCTATTTTCCGGTATTGCGCCTCCCGATTTCCGCTCTTTACGCGAAGGTCGCTACAGGAACCGGGCGAGTAACGGCTAACGCCTTACGATGCGCCTTCACCCGCTCGATCTCATGCATGGTAGCTGCGGTGAAGTATGACTCCCCGCAATTGCCGCAAGAAATTGATGGAATGCCTTCAATAACAAGTAATTTGTCACCTTTTCCAAAACTCCGCGTCACAAGGCGGTGATGGAGATTTGAACTGCCGCAGTAAGCGCAATTCTCAGATGACGTATACTGTGATGAAGATGAGTTCGCCACTGAAGCCGATCTTGACGACAGCTTCCGCTTCATAGTCTGCGATGCTTCTTCCGTTGACGACGTGCTTCGTTTCATCTGTTCCTCCGTCATGTTGTCGTTCGACAATCCGGCCAGTGAGGACGATGCTTTCCAGGTCAAGGATTGTCAGGTCATCGTCTTCGAGTTCATCTGCTGCGTGATGCGAGACGACGTAGTTCTTTGAGCGAATCAGCTCGCCGAGTTCCGGGCGCCGAGTTCCGGGGACAGTTTACTCAATTCGGTATCTGTAAGCCGCGGCGAGATCGACAAACTACCCCCGGATCTCCCGCCCAACTGAGTTCCGGGGACAGTTTACTCAATTCGGTATCTGTAAGCCGCGGCGAGATCGACAAACTACCCCCGGATCTCCCGCCCGAAACTCCCGCATCGTTGCCGGATGCGAGTCAAGCCGAATCGGGGTCGGCCGAGACGGGTGCATGTAATGCTCAACCCGCGGGGTTCTGTGCCTTGGCCGATCCCGGCAGCCGTAACAACCGCTCGCTCCGCCACACACGAACGATGCGAACGCGCTGCGCGTCGAGGCGATAGACGATCCGGAAAGGAGGGTGGATCAACTCGCGCAGGAAGGTTTGGCCGAACTCCGGAACGATACGCCCGATGCTCGGGTGGTCGGCGAGCACCTCCACGCGTTCAAAGATTTCAGCGACAAGCCGGTCGCCAACCTCCGGCACCCCTTCGTCGGCGTACCACTCCTGGATACCCGTCAAGTCGCCGAGTGCGGACTCGGCGAAACTCACCCAGGCGACGGTCACGCCCCTAGGCCACGCCGAACCTGGCCTTGGCCTCGGCGAGAGAGACCTCGCGGCCAGTGTCCAAGTCGGCCAATCCCGCGACCACGGCACGCATGAAGGCCCGCTCCTCGGCGGCCTGCTCGTAGTCGGCCACGGACTGCATGACGGCGACTCCGCGCCCTCGGCTGGTGAGCAGCACGGGCCGATGGGCCTCGGCCGCGTGCTTGACCACACGACCAGGATTGACCTTGAGGTCCGCTAACGGGACCACGTCTTCGGAGAATTTCATGCTCATGGACGCCTGTCGCTGGGCTTGGTTGGTGCGGACAGTAGCACCGGTCAAGTGGTCTGCCAAGAAATAGGGGACGCAAGAAATAGGGGACGCGCAAGAAATAGGGGACGTACCACGAAACGCAAGAAATAGGGGACGTACCACGAAAAAAGCTCGCCGTAGCTCCCCGCACCCGATGCCCCCTCATTCAAGCCGATCCGCCAAAGACCTCCTTCAGGCTCCGGCACTCCAACACGCGGTCAGCCCACTCCTCACGCGCGGTCTCGCTGGCTTGACCAAGGCGCTCCTCAGCCCATGACGGCAGCGGGCCGAAGCGACGAGTGAGTTGCCGACGCGGTAACTTAGCCTCGCCCTCCCGCAAGCCCTGCTCCTTCCAATCCAGGCACGACATCAGCGACTCCGTGGTCTGTTCCCGGTTTCGCGCGCGATGACTTGTCATCCGGCGATGCGCTCGACCTCCCCAATGACTTCGCGCAAGAGCGATGGCTTGATGTGAAGTGTCGACCGTTCAGGTATGGCGCGGAGCAGATCCAGCACTTCCTGCGCGCTGCGCCGGCCGCGGCGAATCGCGCGCAAGAGGATTCCTATCGAAGATGTCCGGCCGGTGCCGCTGCGCCTCGGCCCACACCACCTCGGGCACCAGCACCGACGGGAAATCGCAGAGCAGGCGGAGCGAGTCCAGTTCGTCCAGGTGAACCAAAGGCCCGGCATCGCAAACGACCACACGGGCGATGCGGCTATCCGTCGCCACGCAGACCCCACTCGAGATCCTCACGAACGAATGCCTCGCTCAGCTCCGCGCTGTGCGAACTCAAGTAGCGACGCAGTGCGTCGGTGAGGATCTCGTCGAGGTCGCTCGCCCAGCCGTCGCGGATCAGGATCGCCGCCTGCTGTGCCAAGCGATCGGGGATATTGGCCTGAATGGATGTCGTCATGGCTGGTTCGGTCGATGCGCTTGGCGACCAAGTGAAGAACAAGGGTAACCGATGCGATAAGGGAAAGTAACCAGCCCGCACGCGCATTGAGGGCGTCCGGGCCGCCCGGCTCGCTGGGTCTCCCGCCAGGCGGAATCCGCGGTCACCGCGGCGAGACTGCGCGGGTATTCACCAATTTCCGCACCCGCGAGCGGCCGTTCCTCCAGCTGACGGCCATGGCGCCCGCGGCACCCCCGAACACAAAAACCGCTCGGGCCGAGGTTCCGACCGCCCGCGTGCGAAAGCTTGTGGTCAGGGCTTCCAGCCGTGACCCTTCCGGCGCCGCGCCGCCCGCTCCGTGCTAGACTCGATCTTAATTCAGTCCGAATGAAGCGAGCCCCGATGTCCGACGCCATCATCAGCCTGAGCGAGTTCAAGTCCGACGCCAGCCGCCTGCTGGCCCGTTTGCACGACGAACCGGGGGTGCTGGTCCTGACCCAGAACGGCCGCGCCAGCGCCGTGGTCCAGGACTACGAGCAGTATCAGGCGGAGCACGAGGGCCTCCTGATGCTCAAGCTGCTGGTCCAGGGCGAGGCCGATTGCGCCCAGGGGCGGACCATCGCCCAAGAGGACCTGTTCGGCGACCTACGTCGGGAACTCACCGGCCCCAGAGCAGACGACGCGGTCTAACACCCGTGGCTCGGGTAAGGGTCGACTGGTCCGCAACCGCGCGCCGTGACCTGGAGGCGATCGTCCGCTACATCGCCCAAGACAGCATCGACCAGGCCCTGGCCGTGCTCGACCGCCTGGAATCGCGTGCCACGGCGCTTGCCATCCATCCCGAGCGCGGCCGGGTGGTGCCCGAACTGCGCGCCTTGGGGGTCCTTCAGTACCACGAGATCATCGAGCGCCCCTGGCGCATCCTGTACCGGGTGCAGGGCGCCCGGGTGCTGGTCCTCGCGGTTCTCGACGGACGGCGGAGCCTCGCGAACCTGCTACTGGAGCGGTTCGTGCGCAGTTGAGCGCCACTCCCCGGTCTGCCGTTGAGCCACTGCCGAACCACCGGTTACCCCGCCGCGTCGGCCGGCTGGAGTTCCGGGGACAGACCAGAACGAGAAATAGGGGACGAACGAGAAATAGGGGACGTACCACGATTACTCCGATAGGCCACTTAGCTCGGTGTAGGAGCAGAGACCAAGGTACCGCTCGAGCGCGTCGCGGCCGTGCTGCCGGCGCATCCCGATCGGCAGTTTCCGCCGACCGAGACGTTGACCGCACGCACCGCCTGACCAGCGGACTCGCGCGCCCGGGCCGCGTTTGACGTGGTGGAACCATCGACGGTCATCCTTGAAATTCGATCCGAGAAAGCCAATAACCTGGACGCTTGCGATGATGGGCAACCGCCGTAATCTGCAAGGCGTCTCCGACGATCCGAAAGAATATGGCGTCCAGATATTCCGCCTCCGCACCGGGCAGGAAGCTGTGCCTCACTTCAGCAATGCCCGCGCCTTGACCGCAACGGCCTCGCCGGGAATCGCTTGAACCAGGCCGGCATCGCACTCGTCGGCGCGTCGGGCGCTTTCTTCGCCCCATAGACGGTCGAATTCGGCGTCGTTGGGTTCTTCCAGACTCAACAGCAGCTTCTGAGCGAGCGCGGCCCGTTGGTCCAATGGCAGACCAGGGTGTCCGGCGGAAACCGGACAATAGCGGATAAAAGGGGACGGGATAACAGGGAGTTCAAGTCCGACGCCAGCCGCCTGCTGGCCCGTTTGCACGACGAACCGGGGTGCTGGTCCTGACCCCGAACGGCCGCGCCGGCGCCGCGGTCCAGGACTACGAGCAGTACCAGGCGGAGCACGAGGGCCTCCTGATGCTCAAGCTGCTGGTCCAGGTTCGGAAGTCCCCTGCTGTTTCGGTCCCCTGTCTCGATGACTTCGATTGGTCTGCTGAACCTGGAGTGGAGCGGCGGCACGGGAGACTCGCTCATCCAAACCGAGAGGCGGTTAACTGCCACGTCCCATGCATTGTCGTACCCGGAGCAGCCAGTCATTCGATCGTCCAATCTTCGAGCGCCAACTCGGCGATGCGGCCGAAGTCGCGTCGGTTACGGGTGACGAGGACGGCACCCTGACTCAGCGCGATGGAGGCGATCTTCAGATCCTGCACACCGATCCTGAGTCGACGGGCTGCAAGCACGGCATAACGCTGTTCTGCCTGCGCATCGAACGGCAAGACTCGAAAGGCGCGTAAGAACGTCAAGGTCTTACCCAGCCAGGCATAGGCCAGGACGCGATCGTCGCCGGTGGCGGCGCGACGGACCTGGGCCAGTCGTCCTTGCAGCATCTCCTCAACGCTGATGATACTGATGGCAATCTGCGTCGCCGGTACCGCCTGGAGCCGCGGCAAGAGGGTGGGATAACCCCGCTGGAACAGGCTCAGGTGGTCGGTATCGAAAAGCCGGAGCGCCATGGTCGGCCTACTCGGGCGGACAGTTGTGTTCCTGACGGTAAGTGGCGATCTCAGCCTGCCAGTCATCGAAGGTCGGGTCGTCGGCAAAGCTGCCGAAGTGCTCAAGCAGCGAGGGGCCATCGTTGGGTTCGCCGAGGTCTAAACGGACGAGTTCCACCCGGTCGAAATAGGCTCGCAGCCGCCGCTCGACACCGACCAACGCCGCCTCGCGGGTCGCTTCCTTGGCGCGGATCTCCGGCAGATTAATGACCTGTGCGAGGTAGCCGCTGCGCCGTTTGCTGAGGATGATATCGACCTTCATGGAGTAGACCCTGCCGACGCGACGGCGTAAGACCAAGATGCGACGCTAACACCTGCGCCAACAGTGGGCAAGCTCCTAGGGGCGACTTAAGTCGCCCCTACAGATCCCCGCGGATCTTGCTCCACCTGCATAACCGACCGAAGGTCGAGGCTTCAGCCGGACGCGCCGCTGGCCGCTAAAGCGTCGGCCTCCGGTCGCATCGCCCCCGTCAGCGGAGATTGAGCCCGCGCGGTACGAAATGCTTCGGAAATCGCCGAAGCATCCCCCCAGAGAAACCGGGAGAAATCTGAAGCGCCTGGGTTTCAGCGGCATGCAATGGCATCAGGCGCAAGCGTTGGGGACATCACGGCCGCGTTCGCGGCGCGCGTCTCCGGACAAGGAGGCGCCCTTTATGGTTTAATGCCGCCCCATGTTTCATCCCCTCCCCCTCTATATCGGCCTGCGCTACACGCGCGCGAAGCGCCGCAACCATTTCATCTCGTTTATCTCGCTGGTCTCCATGCTGGGGATCACGCTCGGCATCATGGCGTTGATCGTGGTGCTGTCGGTGATGAACGGGTTCCACCAGGAAATCCGCGAGCGGATCCTGTCGATGGCCTCCCATGCGACCTTGTCCGACCCCTACGGCGGCGGCATGACCGACTGGCGCGAGGGACTTGCCAAGGTCCGCGTTCACCAGGATGTGGTGGGCGCCGCACCCTTCGTGGAGGTGCAGGCAATGCTGGTCGGCCCCTCCAACGTGAGCGGGGCACTGGTGCGCGGCATCCTGCCGGTCGATGAGGATCAGGTGTCGGACCTGCGCCATGAGATGGAGAGCGGCTCGGTGGACGATCTGGCCCCCGGCGAGTTCCGCATCGTCCTGGGTGAAGAGCTCGCCGCCTATCTTGGAGTGGGTCCGGGGGACAAGGTCACCGTGGTCACCCCCCAGGTGACGGCCACCCCGGTCGGCGTCATGCCGCGGCTCAAGCGGTTCACCGTGAGTGGAATCTTCTCGGTCGGCATGGCGGACTATGACCGCAGCGCGGCCTTCATCCAGATGGACGACGCGGCCAAGCTGCTGGCCCTGGGCGACGGGGTCACCGGCATCCGGCTCAAGCTCACCGACATGTGGGAGGCCCCCCGCACGGCACTGAAGATCGCCGAGGATCTGGGCGGCGTCTATCGCGTGGTCGACTGGACGCAGGTCCACGCCAATTTCTTCAGGGCGCTGGCGATCGAGAAGCGGATGCTGAGCATTATTCTGTTCCTGATCGTCGCGGTGGCCGCCTTCAATATCGTCTCCGCACTGGTCATGGTGGTCACGGACAAGCGCTCCGATATCGCGGTGCTGCGCACCCTGGGCGCCTCGCCGGGCTCGGTGATGCGCATCTTCATCGTCCAGGGCACCGCCATCGGGCTGATGGGCACCCTGATGGGGGTCATCGTCGGGGTGCTGTTCGCCCTCAATCTCGAAGCGATCGTCGGTTTCGTCGAGGCCGCCTTCAACGTCCACTTCCTCGATCCGAACATCTACTACATCAGCGATCTGCCGTCCGAAGTTCACTGGCAGGACGTGGTGCTGATCGCCGGTTCAGCCTTCATCATGACCGTCCTCGCGACCCTGTACCCGGCCTGGCGGGCGGCCAACACCCAGCCGGCCGAGGCGCTGCGTTATGAATGACCCCCTGCACGGCGAGGACGGCGCTCCGGCCCTGGACATCGAAGGGCTCGGGAAGATCTTCAGCGAAGGTCCGCAGGAAGTCGAAGTGCTGCGCGGGGTGAATCTGCAGGTGGCCTCCGGCGCTCGGGTCGCCATCGTCGGCTCATCGGGCTCCGGCAAGAGCACCCTGCTGCACTGCATCGGCGGGCTTGACCGGCCCACCACCGGACGGGTCAGGTGGCTGGGCCAGGACATCGGGCACCTCTCGGAGACGCGGCGCGGGCGCTTGCGCAACCGGCATCTGGGCTTCGTTTACCAGTTTCACCATCTGCTGCCGGAGTTCACCGCCGTCGAGAACGTGGCCATGCCGCTGCTGATCGGCGGCGCGTCGTCGGCCGAGGCCCGGGCCAAGGCCGAGGCGATCCTCGCGCGGGTCGGGCTGGCGCAGCGCGGCACCCACAAACCATCCGAACTCTCCGGCGGCGAGCGTCAGCGCGCGGCCATCGCCCGCGCCCTGGTGACCCGGCCGGCCTGCCTGCTGGCGGACGAACCGACCGGCAATCTGGATCGCCACACGGCGGGTCAGGTTTACGAACTGATGCTGGAACTGAACGCCGCGATCGGCACCGCGCTGGTGATCGTCACCCACGACCTGAGTCTGGCCGGACGCATGGATCAGATCTGGCGGTTGGACGACGGCGTGCTGACCGCCGATGCGGGCAAGGCCGCGGCCAGTTCCCGATAGCGCTGCTTGCGCCGCCGGATCTCCCGCACCAGGCGGCGGCGCCATAGGGCCTGTGCTCCGCAGTATCCAAGGGCACTGCTGATGACGGCGCAAACCAACATGCCAAGCCCCAGCGGCGCCATCACCGCGTTCCAGTTGTGCCAGTCGGTCCAGAAACCCAGATCGAATCCCTTGGGCGGCACGCCCAGCAGCCAACTGCCCACCAGGTAGGCAAAATAGAACATGGGCGGGATGGTTACCGGATTGCTGATCCACACCAGCACTACCGCGAGCGGCAGGTTCACCCGCAGCACGATTGCCGCCGCCGCGGCCAGCACCATCTGGCCGAACGGCGGCATGAAGATCATGAAAAAACTCACCGCGACAGCGCCGGAGACGGAGCGGCGGTTCAGGTACCACAGTCGCGGATCATGCAGGCCCTTGCCGAACATGGACAACTGGCGATTCTCCAGCAGCCGGCGCGGCGCGGGCATGATGCGTTTGAGCCATTTTTTCACGTCGCGGTTCCGTCGTCTCAGGCGGCTTGAATCAATCCCGGATGGGTTGCCGATCACACCGACCGGCCGGGGATCCGATGGTACCGATACCCTGTGACGGTTTGGCGAAGGGCCATCACCATCCGGTCAACCTGGCGCGCCTGGGGCTGGCTTTCGCGGCCGGGATCGGCTGCTTCTATTTGTTGCCGACCATGCCCCCGGCCTGGACCGCGGCCCTGCTCGGGGTTCTCGCGATCACGCTGGGCCTGTTCGAGCGGCCCCGCATCTGTCGCCCGCTGGCCGCACTCTGCGCCGGTGTCCTCTATGCCCAGATTCACACCACGCTCCAACTCGCCAATCCTTTCCCGGACGCGCTCGCCCGCACGCCCATCACCATCGAGGGGCGCATCGCCTCACTGCCCACCGAGCTGGACCTGGGCCGCCGCTTCCTCTTTGATGTCGAGCAGGCCAGCGCGGACGGCCAACCACTGCCCTTCACCGGTCTGGTGCGCATCTCCTGGTACGAGGACGCGCCGCGCCTGCGCGCCGGCGAGCGCTGGCGCCTACCGGTGCGGCTCAAACCGCGGCACGGCTTCGCCAACCCCGGCGGATTCGACTTCGAGCGCTGGCTCTTCGCCCAGGGGATCAAGGCCACCGGCAGTGTGCGCCGCGGCGCCGGCGCCGAGCGACTCGATCCCGGACCCGGCCCTTACCGGCTGACGCGCGCCCGCCAGAACCTCAATGACCATCTGGCCGCGGTGCTGGGCGAGGCCCGCGCCCTGCCCCTGGTCCAGGCGCTGGTGACCGGCGATCAGTCCGGCTTCGAACGCGGCGACTGGGAGGCCATGACCCGCACCGGCACCAGTCATCTGGTGGCCATCTCCGGGCTGAACCTGGGCTTGATCGCGGCGGTTGCTTTCTTCCTCATCCGCTGGGTCTGGTCGCGCCGGCCGCGGCTCGCGCTCGCGCTGGCCGCACCCCGTGCGGCGGCGGTCGGCGCCTTCCTCGCCGCCTTGGCCTACGCCGCCCTGGCCGGCTTCTCGGTGTCGACTCAGCGCGCCCTGATCATGGCCGCCGTGGTCTTCGCCGTCTTGTTCTGGGAGCGGACACCGCGTCACTGGCACGCCCTCATCCTGGCCCTGGTCGCGGTCCTGATCGTCGACCCCAGGGCGGTGCTGGCCTACGGGTTCTGGCTCTCCTTCGCCGCGGTGGCGGTGCTGCTGTTCAATCTCGGGCTGCGCCTGCCCAGCCGCGACCTCTGGACCCGCTGGGGACGGGCGCAATGGGCGGTCGCGCTGGGCTTGCTGCCGCTCTTGCTGCTCCAGTTCGGCCGCGCCTCGACCATTGCGCCGCTGGTGAATCTGGTGGCCGAACCACTCTTCACCCTGCTGCTGTTTCCATTGGTGCTGGCGACCGCCCTGCTCAGCCTGGTACCGGGACTGAGCCTGCCGCTGATCCTGACCGCGCACCTGCTTGACTGGTGCCTGACGGCCCTGGCCTGGATCGCCGCCTTTCCCTGGGCGGCCTTTGCCCCGCCCCTGGGGCCGCCCTGGGTCTGGCCCTTCGCCTTTCTCGGGGCGGCCTTGTTGCTCGCCCCGCGCGGCCTGCCGGGGCGCTGGCTGGGGTTGCCGCTGTTGCTGCCGCTGGCCCTGGTCCGGCCGGCGGCCCCCGGTCCGGGCGAGGTCTGGTTCACGCTGCTCGACGTGGGTCAGGGGCTCAGCGCGGTGGTCCGCACCCAGGCGGGCACCCTGGTCTACGATGCCGGCCCCAGTTTCCCGAGCGGCTTCAGCACGGGCGCGGTCGTGGTCGCGCCCTTTCTGGCCGCGCAAGGCCTCGGCCAGGTGGACATCCTGGTGCTGAGTCACGCGGATCGGGATCATGCCGGCGGGGCGGCGGGGCTCATGGAGCGGCTCCCCGTGCGGCGGGTGCGGAGCGGCGAGCCGGCGGCCTTGACCCGCCCGGGCGCCGAGCACTGCCGGGCGGGTGACGGCTGGGAGTGGTCCGGCGTGCGCTTCGACATCCTGCATCCACCGGCACCGCAGACCGGGGCGGCGGCACGCACGGGCAACGACGCCTCCTGCGTCCTGCGAATTTCAACGGCGGGCCGCGCCATCCTGCTGACCGGAGACGTGGGTACCGGGATCGAATCGCGTCTGGTCGAGCACTACGGGACGAACCTGGCCGCCGACCTGCTGGTTGCCGGACACCACGGCAGTTCGACCTCCACCGGGGCCGCGCTGCTGGATGCGGTCAATCCCCGGCTGGTGCTCTTCGCCGCCGGTTACGCCAATCCATTCGGATTCCCGAGCACGGTGGTCGCGGAGCGTCTCGCCGCGCGTGCCGTCCCCACGCTCAATACCGCGGTCACCGGCGCCATCGAGTGGCGCATCGGCGCGAACGGCACCGTCAGCGGCCCCTGGACCTGGCGGGAACGCTCAGGGCGCATCTGGACGCATCGCGCGAACACCCGACCGATTTCCGGACAGCATCAAAGCACCTCACTCCCGCCCAAATAGGACCGCAAGGCCTCCGGCACCGCGATCCGCCCGTCCGCCTGCTGATAGTTCTCCAGCACCGCCACCAGGGTCCGTCCCACCGCCAGTCCGGACCCGTTCAGGGTATGCAGGAGTTCCGGCTTGCCGGTCGCGGGATTGCGCCAGCGCGCCTGGAGCCGACGCGCCTGGAAGTCGCCGAAGTTGCTGCACGAGGAAATCTCGCGATAGGTCTGCTGACCGGGCAGCCAGACTTCCAGGTCATAGGTCTTGCGCGCGGAAAAGCCCAGATCCCCGGTGCACAGCGTCACCACCCGGTAGGGCAGCCCCAGCCGCTGCAGCACCGTCTCGGCATGACCGGTCAGCGCCTCGTGCGCCTGCGCCGACTCCGCGGGCGGCACCGCCTGCACCAGTTCCACTTTCTCGAACTGATGCTGGCGGATCATGCCGCGCGTGTCCTTGCCGTAGGAGCCGGCCTCGCTGCGGAAACACGGCGTATGCGCGACCCATTTGCGCGGCATGGCGTCCGCCTCCACGATGACATCGCGCACCAGATTGGTCACCGGCACCTCGGCCGTGGGGATCAGATAGAACGGTTTCTCACCCGGCACCTTGAACAGATCGGCCTCGAACTTGGGCAACTGACCGGTGCCGTAAAGGCTCTCCGCGTTGACCAGATACGGGACATAGACTTCGGTGTAACCATGCTCACGGGTATGCAGATCGAGCATGAACTGGATCAGCGCCCGCTGCATCCGCGCCAGGGGTCCGGACAGCACGACGAAGCGCGCGCCCGACACCTTGGACGCCGCGTCGAAATCCATCCAGCCCAGCGCCGTCCCCAGGTCGACATGATCCTTGGGGGCGAAGTCGAAGCGGGTCGGCTCACCCCAGCGGCGCTCCTCGCGGTTGGCGCGCTCATCCCGGCCGTCCGGGACGCTCGCATCCGGCAGATTCGGCAGACTCAGTGCGATTTCGGTCAGTTCCTGCTGAATGGCGTTCAGCCGCTCTTCCGCCGCCTTGAGCCCCTCGCCCAGATCCGCCACCGCCGCCAGCAAGGGCGCCGCATCCTCCCCCGCCGCCTTGGCCCGGCCGATCGCCTTGGAGCGCGTATTGCGTTCGTTCTGCAGCTCCTGCACCCGCACCTGCAAGCCCTTGCGTTCACCCTCCAGGGCGTCGAGACGGGCGGTATCCAACTGCAACCCGCGGCGGGCCAGTTGAGCGGCGACCAGATCCAGGTCGGTACGAAGCAGGCGGGGGTCTAGCACGGGAAGTCACCAATCTTGGCAGGAAAAAGCGGGAAGCCGGGGTTGCGCGGCCGATGTCGCGGTGAATTCTACACCGGGCGGCCGGGCCGGCAGGCGGCGGCGAGCGCAACCGGGGCGGTCATGATTTTGCCGACCGCACGAGGTCTTTCATCAACAAGAACAGATGATAAGGATCGTTTGGACTCGGTCTGAAGTTGAAATGCTCGTAGAATGCACGCGCCTCTTCGTCCTTGGCGTGAACAAACAACGCCCGGATACCGGCAATGTCAGCGGCCTGTGCGGTACGGCACAAGGCGTCTTTCAGCAGCGAGGAACCCCATCCGCGCCCCTGTTCGCCTTGCGTCACGGCCAAACGTGCCAGCACCATGAGCGGCACGGGATAACGGCCCAGCCCTTCCGTGACACGGCGCGGTGCGTCCCGATGGTTGGCCTGACCGACGGCCAGACTGTAATAGCCAATCACGTCGGCACCTTGGCACAGCACATAGGTCTGGGCAAGGTGGGCACGTTGATTGCTTAAAGCGCAGCGATGCAGAAAGGTGTTGAGTTCGGATTTACCGCAATCAAAGCACTCCGTATTGTGGGCAGAATGCAGTTTCTTGATGCCCGTGACACTCATGAGCTCAGCGCTTTCTCCAAAGCACTCGGCTCCGCAAACAGGCGTTGCAGTCGGGGCATCGGTTGTGGGGGCGCGTCGAGCGCCGCGAGGAACGCCGACCATTGTTCATCATCGAATTGGAACAGACGCTGATCGGCCATGATTTCGGCGGCCTTCGCCAAGGCACTGTCCAGCAGAAATTCCGATACCGTCTTGCTTGACGTGCTGGCCGCATCCTGCAAGGTACGCTTCACGCTCGGGGTCGTGCGAATATCGATCCGTTCGCTGCGGGCTTCGGTTACGCGGGACATGATGTGAGCTCCTAAACGGTGTTCCCATCAATATGACACACACTGTCAGGACAGACAAGCGGGGTAATCTCGGATAACTTCAGCCTTGGCCTCACCCCTGATCCGCTGCAACCGCCGCCCGCCGCTGCCACACCAGCGTCCGGTTGTTGACCGGCATCGGGTGATCGGCGATCAGGTCCAGGCCCGCCTGATCCGCCAGGCGCCGCAGAGCGTCCAGATCCCGCACCCCCATCCGCGGGTCCTGCGCCCGCAGCGCCGCGTCAAAGCGCGCATTGCTCGCGCTGGTATGGCGCCCGCCGTCACTGAACGGGCCATAGAGCGCGAACAGCGCCCCCGGGGCCAGCAGCCGGCCCACCCCGCGAAACATCAGGGCCACCTCCGGCTCCCCCATGATATGCGCGGTGTTGGCGCTGAAGACCCCGTCCACCGGACCCGGCGGCCAGTCGCCGGTCACATCCAGGCGCAGCGGGTCCGGCAGATTGGGCAATTGCGCCTCCGCCAGCCACAGCCGGATACCCGGCAGATGGGCCGGAACATCGCTGGTCTGCCAGGTCACCTGCGGCAGCCGGGCGGCGAAATAGACCGCGTGCTGACCGGTGCCGCTGCCGATCTCCAGCACCCGGCGCGCCTGGGCGAACAGGGGTGCGATCACCGCAAAGATCGGCGCCTGGTTCTCGACGCAGGATTCGGCGAAGGGTTTGTGGGAAAAGCGATGATGGGTCATTGGTGCTTGTCGTATCGGTCGTTGTCGAAATGATGATACCCGCGAGGCGCTTCGGTCCGCATAGCGGACCCGACGAGGCCGCGACCCGTCCGCTGTGCGGACCAGCAACCTCGCTGTCGATAAGATGGCCGGGCGTATGATCAAGGCCGTAAAGTATGCAGGTCATGCAGGTCATGTAGGTGATGTAGGGGCGACTTCAGTCGCCCCCACACCTAGGTAAATCCTTTCCCGGAAATCACCTCCAGTTCAAAACCCACACGGAGCCCACCCATGAACACGCCGGTCCGCCTCCTGCACCTGTCCGACGTGCATTGCCGCGCACGGGCACACTGGGATGCGGATCCGGTTTTACGTGCACTGGTCCGTGCCATTGCCGACGAGGTGCGCAACGACTTGGTGCCGGACTTGGTGGTCATCACCGGCGACCTGGCCTTCGCCGGCCGCCCGGACGAGTACGCGCTGGCGCGTGCCTGGCTGGAGGATCTCTGGCCCGTCCTCACCACGGACCCAACCGCGCCGCTCCCCCATGACCGCCTGCTCCTCGTCCCCGGCAACCACGACGTGGACCGCGACCGCATCGACGCCGTCGCCCGCATGGTCCAGCACGGACTGCTCACCGGCCAGGATCAGGACCAGATCGCTGCCGTGCTTGACAGTCCCGACCAGCGCGGCACCCTGCTGAAGCGCCATGCGGCCTATCTGGAGTTCTACGCCGCTTGGCTCGGTCTCCCCCAACCCCTGCCCTGGTGGCAGCGCGTCATCGACATCCGCGGCCGGCGTCTGCACATCGCCGGGCTGGATTCCGCCTGGATGGCCCACGGCGATACCGACCGCGGGCGTCTGCTCCTCGGCCGCTACCAGATCCACCAGACCGTGCTGCACCCGGATGGCGATGAGGCCGACTGGCGGCTGGCCCTGCTGCATCACCCCTGGGACTACCTGGCGGAACTCGACACCCGATCGGCACCGCAGGCCATTCATCTGCGAAGTGATCTGGTGCTGCGCGGCCACTTGCACCAGTCGGATGCGTATCGTGTCGTGCCCGCGGACCCCAGGCGCGCCTGTCTGGAACTCGCCGCCGGGAGCGTCTATGACGGCAGCCCCTATGCCAACGCCTTCCAGTGGATCGAACTCTATCCAGCCCCCCGGCGGGCGCGGATCCATTTCCGGCTCTGGCACAAGGGCGCCTGGCAACCGGACTATAACCAGCCGGGCGACGACGATCACGACGGCGCGGTGGACTTCCCCCTGAACCAACCGCCAACCGCAAACACCGCAACCCAGTCCGCCCGTACCCCCGAGGTCCCCGCCGCTTATCTGGACTGGCTGCGCCATCAGTATGAATCGATCGAACTCCTGGGTCTGGAGCCGCAGGCCCAACACCCCACTCAGCTCAGTCAGGTCTATGTCCCCGCCATCACCCCGGCCCGGCGGTCCGCGGCAGCGCCGGACCCGGCCGCCCCGGAGGGTCGGCAAAGCGAGCAGCCGCAACACGAACTGCTGCTCGGCCGCCTGGGCGAGGCGTCGCTCTATTGTTCCGGCGACCCGGGTGCCGGCAAGTCCACTTTCTGTCGCTGGCTCGCCCTGGTCGCGGCCGGCGGCGCCGTGCCCGCCCACCCGATCGCCGAGCCGGACGACTACCGCGAGGCATTTCCCCCGGCGCTGCACGACCGTCTGCCGGTCCTGGTCCCGCTGCGTGACTTCTGGCCCGCGCTGCCCCTGCCCCACGGGGGCCACCACTTGAGTTCGGCTGCCCTGAGCGCCGCCCTGGGCCGCTGGCTCGCCGACTCGGCCGGGGGGCGCCTTGATGCTGCAACCTTCGCGGCCCTGCTCGACGCCGGCCGCTGCCTGCTCATCCTGGACGGAATCGATGAGGTCCCGATCGTGCACGGTGACGGGAACCGGCGGACCTTTCCACGCGCCTGTTTGCTCGCCGCGCTCGCGCACGCAATAGATGATTGGACCCGTGCCGGCAACCGTCTGGTGCTCACCAGCCGCCCCCATGGTCTGCGTCCGGAGGACCTGCGCCGTCTGCACTTGCCCGAGGCACCGCTGTCCGCCCTGGAGGCGGACCTCCAGTCGCTCTTCATCCAGCGCTGGTACGCTGCCGCCGACCCATCCCAGGGCGCGACCAAGGCCAGCGGCCTGCTCGATCACCTCGCCGACCGCCCGGACCTGCAAGAGCTCAAGTGCAACCCCATGCTGCTCACCGCACTGTGCGTGCGCTACAACGAAGGCCGGCGGCTGCCCCAGGACCGTCACGACCTCTACGACAAGCTGGTCAATAACGTCCTCTTCAATCGCTACCGCGACGCGGACAACGAGCGCGCCGCCGTGCGCGGACGCCTGGGCGCCATCGCGCTCGGGATGCACACCGGCACCGGCATCCAGATGCAGCGCGTCACCCCGGAAGCCGCCGTCAGCCTGGAGGAGGTGGAGCGCATCCTCACCGACTATGCCGACCTCAACCCGGCCACCGAGGCAGGCACCACCGCCGCCTTTGAGCGCCGCGACGAGCTGGTCGCCCGCTCCGGCCTGCTGCTCGCCCGCGGGACCGGCAAGACCGGCTTCTATCACCTGAGCTTCCAAGAGTTCCTAGCCGCCGAGCACCTGGCCCGTACCCGCCGCGAACCCGACTGGTTCGAGTCGGTGGTCGCCCGGCGCGCCCCAGTCCCCGAGTGGCGGCTCACCCTGAGTTTCCTGTTCGGCCGGATGCTGGAGCGCAATGGCGAGCAATGGGCACTGGATGCCGCCCGCGACCTACTCGCCACCCAGGACCGCGCCGCGGTTCGGGACAACCCCGCCCCCGCCGTCGTCTGCGCCGACTGGATCGAGATGCTCAAACGCAAAGGACTCAACCTGTTGGACCTCGCGAACCGCTATACGGAGCTTGCCCTCGCGGCCATCGCGGACGCGGTCGCAGTCAAGGACCGGTTCCGGCTGGGCATGGTCCTGGGGCTGGTCGGCGACCCGCGACTCGGCGACCCGCGCGACCCGGCCTGGCAGGAGCGGGGATTCGTCCTGATCCCGGCCGGCCGCTATGCGTACCAGGAAGGTCAGCGGACGATCGACAAGCCCTTTCGGATCGGTCGCTACCCGGTGACCAACTGTCAGTATGGGCGCTTCATCGCTGACGGCGGCTACCGCGAGTCACGCTGGTGGTCCGCGGAGGGCTGGGCCTGGCGCGAGGCCGAGTCCGTGAACCTGCCCGCGTATTGGCACGACAACCGCTTCAACACCGCCAACCAGCCGGTGGTGGGCGTCTCCTTCTGGGAGGCGGACGCCTTCTGCCGCTGGGCCGGGGGACGCCTGCCCAAGCAACAGGAGTGGGAGGCCGCCGCCCGCGGCCCTCAGGGGTACGCGTACCCCTGGGGCGACACCTGGCAGGACGGCATTTGCAACAGCGGCGCGGCGGGCCTCGGGGTCACCTCTCCGGTCGGGCTCTTCCCCCGTTCGGCGCAGGCGCAGCTTGGCCTGGAGGACTTGGCGGGCAACTGCTGGGAATGGTGCGACGACTTCTATTCTGAGAACCAGCGGGAAGGCGGGTCGCCACGCGTGCTGCGAGGCGGTGCCTTCAGCTACCCGGCCAGGCTCCTGCGCTCCCCGAACCGGAGCAGGTTTATGCCCGAGTACCGATATCTGTACATCGGGTTTCGTTGCGTCCTGGCCGCGCGCCGCCAGCCTTGACCCATTGACCCATCGACCCTTTCTTTCTTCTACGGACCGCGCAGCGGTCCGTTCGGGTTTGACACTGACTGACAATTTGTCATTGTGATTGTCAGTGTCGTTGCTAGTGTAAATGACACTGTCAAACACCTTTGTCACCCCCCCAGCGCGCCCCACATCCCCCGAAACGCCGGCAGACTACGCGCCAGGTGCTCCGGGTCCAGGTCGTCAGCGCGGCGTAACCGGCGGCGCAACCGGCGCAACGCCTTGGGCCCAGGACCAATGCCGGCACGGCTGATGCGAAGTAGGATGCGGTGAGGAACGAACCGCATCACTCACCGCTCGGCCTGTGATGCGGTTCGTTCCTCACCGCATCCTACGGCCCTCATCGGCGGGTGCGCCGCTACAGGCGGCGCAAGAGACCAGGGAAGGCGGCCATCAGGTCCTGCTCGATGCCGCGGATCAAGGGCTCCGCCTCGTCGCGACCGGTCAGGACCAGTTCGCACAGGGCGCGTTCGCGCCGACCGACGGCGGCCCGTTGTGGTTCGCTAAGCGGCAGGTCGGCGGCGTCGATCAGCCAGCGCCCGCCGGTCTTGTTCGCCCGCAAGGCGCCGGTCTGGATCAGGTAGCGCACCTAGCGGACGGATTTGCCCAGCCGTTCGGCGGCTTGTTCAAGGCTCAGTTGCATGGCGCGCGGTGACGGGCGTGGTTGTCACTGTCATTTCACACTGACAACGACAATGACAAAGTGTCATTCTGTTGTCAATCGCGAACGGACCGCTGCGCGGTCCGTCGAAGAAAGGGTCAAAGGATCAAAGGGTCAAGGCTGGCGGCGCGCGGCCAGGACGCAGCGGAACCCGCTGCTCAGGTACCGGAACTCGGGCTCGCTCCAGTACCGGTCCGAGGAGCGCAGGTCCCTGGCCACGCTCCAGAAGGCACCGCCGCGCACCACGCGCGGCGACCCGCCGTCGCCCGTCGCGAGCGGGTCGGTTGCAGATCCTTGGTGCAGGCACTCGAAATACTGCTTCGCGCGATAGGCGTCCAGGCACCACTCCCGGACGTTCCCGGCCAGGTCCATGACGCCCTCGGGCGTGCGGTCACCGGTGAAGACCCCCACGGGGCTCGGGCTGCCGACCTTGCTCTGGTCGTAGTTGGCGCGTTGGGCATCGGGCGCAACGTCGCCCCAGGGGTAACGCCGACCGGCCGCGCCGCGGGCGGCATATTCCCACTCGGCCTCGGTCGGCAGGCGGACCGCGCGGTCGGCGGCGAGCAGGATGGTGCCCTTGGCGCCTTGGGGTCGCCGCAGCCGATCGCTCAGCCAGGCGCAGAAGGCCATCGCCTGATACCAGGAGACATTGACTACCGGGCGGCTGGGGTGGGCCTGCTGGTCCTCCCAGTGGTCGGGCGCGACGGACTCATCCGCCCCGCCGACCCCCCACCAGCGTGTATCGGTGTGGTCCTCATCCTCCAGAAACTCGGCGAACTCGGCGACGGTGACCGGGAAGCGGGCCATGGCGAAGGCGCCGACCTCAACCGCGTGCACCGGGGCCTCGTTGTCGTCCGCCTCGGGGTCATAGCCGGGGGCCTTTTGGTCCTTCGTCTGAGCGCCCATCGGGAAGCGCCCGCCCGGCAGTTCGACCCAGCGGTCCGGCCTGGTCCAACCCAGGCGCGGGTCGCCCACCTGGGCCAGGGCCTGCGCGGCGGCGATGCGGTCGGCCAGCGGGATGGCGGGGGCCTGGGCCGGGTCGAAGACGGCCATGGCGACATCGAGGATCCCCAGGTAACGCGGATCGGCCGGGCGATACCCGAAGGGGGCCAAGTCGCGCACCAGTGCACCCAGCAGCCCGGCGGCACGCGCCTGCTCGGCGCGCGTCGGCCGCTCGCCCAGTGCATTGATGACGGCCACCACCAGATCGTCGACCCGGTCCTGACCCTGCAGCCAGAGTACCCCGCCGAGCAGCAGGACCGTCTCCCGCCATTCCGGCCGATAGAGCGCGGGGGCCGCGGCGCCGCCGGGGGTCAGGAGCAGCCTGGTTCGGTCGGTATCGGCGCGACCGGCCAGCGCCTGGGCGGCCAGGTATTCCTGAAAGGTCAGGTGCCAGAACTTGAGTTGATGACCGCGGCGCACGACGATACCGCTGTCGATCTCCTCCTCGGCCAGGAAGGCGTCGGCGCGCGCGATCGCCGCGGGGTCGCCGTCGCCGGCTGGGGCGAAGCGGTGGGCGAGGCGCTCGGCCGCCCAGCGGCGGCTGACCTGGACCTGACGGCCCTTGGCGTCGGCCTGCATGGCAAGCGCCAGATCGGCCAGGAGCTGGCGGCAGCGCTGCGGCTTCTCCCGTCCGGGGCGCCGCTCGCGCGCCTCGCTCAGCCAGCGGATGATGGACTCGTAGAGCTCGGCCCGCTGCTCGGGCAGGCGCTTGTCGTTCCAGTGCACAACCGCGAGCGCGGTGAGCATGACGGTATTGCGGGCGAGCCGCCGGATCTCGGGGCGCGAGGCGAGTGCCGCGGCCAGCTCGCGATGGTGGGCCGCGCCGCGTTCGGGATGATCCGCGAAGAGCGCGCGGCTCCAGCGGGCGAGAAAGCCGTCGATGGCGGCGGGGTCTAAGGCCTCGATGGTGGTTTGGGCGAAGCCGGTCAGGACGGCGCTGTCGCGCAGGGCGGCGGGGCGGCTGGTGACGACCAGTGGGCAGTCCGGGTAGGCCAGGGCCAGGCGTTCGGTCAAGGCCGCGGCCTGTTGACGTTGGAGCCGGTCGGGGGCCTCGTCGAGTCCGTCGAGCAGGATCAGTGCCTCGCCGCCGTCGAGCAGGCGGCGGAAGGCGTCCGCGGTCAGACCCTGGTTGGCGAGTCCGGCGCGGGCGCCCAGGTACTGCGGCAGCCAGTCCGCGCAGACGGCGAGGTCGAGACCGTGGCCGTTGGCGGTCGCGCGGGCCATGTAGTCGAGCCAGTCGGCGATTGGGACCAGCAGCGGGAGCCGGGGCCCGGCCGGAACCGGGTTCAAGCCCAGGTGCCGGGCGGCGGCCCCGGGGTCGCGGCCGAGCCGGTCGGCGGCCAGGCAGTGGGCGACCCAGCGCAGGAAGGTGGTCTTGCCGCAGCCGGGGTCGCCGACGATGACCAGCCGCGGGTTGATCAGGGCCGCGCGCAGGGGGTGGTCGGCGCGGCCGTCCAGGCGGGGGCCTTGACCCTGGCGCTCAAGTTCGGCGCCAGGGTCGGCCGGCAGGGGTGCCGCGGCGCCGGTTGCCTGAAGCTCGATGTAGAGGTCGGCGATGGGAAAGCGATGGGCCTGGGCCCCGCCGGTGACCAGACCGCGGATGTCGATGTAGGCGGTGTCGGACCAGAGGTCTTCCATGTACTTGCGGGGATCGGCAGCGGGCGGCAACCGATCCCGCGGTCCCGTCTCGGGTCCGGAATCGTGCGGGACGACAAGAAACTCGGCGACGCCCTCGCGACAGCCCGGTTGGTTGCGGTCCTCGGTCCAGGCGCCCTTGACCCAGGCGCGGAACTGGACGCGCACCCGCTTGGGGTTAGCGCACAGCTCGATCCATTGAAAGGCGTTGGGGTGACGACTGCCGGCGTAGACGCTGCCGGCGGCGAGTTCCAGGCAGGCGCGGGCCGGATCCGGCGGGAGCACGCGAAACGCCTCGCCCTCATGCCGGTGGCCGCGTAGCACCAGATCCCGGTGCAGGTGGATCGCCTGGTGCGCCTCGTGGGTGTCGAACTCGGCCAGGTAGTCCCCAACCACGGTGTTCCGGCTGGAGAACAGCCGTGCGCCGGAGGATATTGAACGGGTCGTGGCGAGTCTCGTCGACTGGCTTGCGGCCCCGGAGCAGGCCGCCTTGCGGCGGGCCTTCGTGGTGTGGCTCAAACGGGTCCTGCTGCCGACGCGGGTCCCGGGCGTCGACCTCCCTCATGTCATCGAATGACAGGAGATGCAGGCCATGTTAGCCGAACGAGTCAAGACTTGGACCGAACTGCTGTTTCCTTGGCCGCGGTGCCTGGAATCGGCCCGCCCACCGCGGGCACGATCCGATCGGGCCGCGGCAACCCCGGCGCGCGGCGCTTGTTCATTTGACCAAACCGCCCGCGACTGTTAGAACGGCGCCGGTCTTCACCCAGCCCCAGGACGGCCTTTCACGATGTACCCGAACCTCGCGCGACCCGGACGCCTCGCCGCGTCACTGCCCCTACTCCTTGCCCTCACCGCCGGCGCCATCGCGGTTCTGGGCTTTGCGCCCTTCGCGTTCTTTCCTATCGCGGTCATTGCGCTCGCCCTGCTCAACGCGGCGCTGGCGCAGGGATCGGCTCGCGCCGGGTTCTTGCGCGGTTATGCCTTCGGCCTTGGGCTCCTGGGCTTCGGGGTCTTCTGGATCCGCATCAGCCTGAACGAATTCGGCAACATGGACGCCTGGTCCGCCAATCTGCTGATGATTCTCTTCATCACCCTAATGGCCCTCCACTATGGGCTGGTCGGCTGGCTCACCCGCGCCCTGCACCGCGGTCCCGCCTGGACCGTCCCCGTGCTCCTGCTGCCGGGCCTCTATGTCCTGTTCGAGTGGCTGCGCGGCTGGCTATTCACCGGCTTTCCCTGGCTCAATCTGGGCTATACCCAGATCGAGGGCCCGCTTGCCGGCTATGCGCCCATCCTCGGCGTCTACGGCCTGAGCCTGCTCACGGCCCTCTCGGGCGGACTCCTGTGGGGCCTGGTCCGCTGGGGCCGACGCGGGCGGGCGGCGGCCGGAGCGGGTCTGGCGGCACTCTGGCTGGGCGGGCTTGCCGTGCAGCAGATCGAATGGACAGCGCCGGTGGGCGCGCCCTTCCAGGCGACCGTGATCCAGGCGAACATCCCCCAGGCGATCAAGTGGGAACCGGAGGCCCGGATCAGCATCATGGAGACCTATGTCGACCTGACCCTGCCGCATCTGGACTCGGACCTGATCCTGTGGCCGGAGACGGCCATCCCGAATTTCCTGCATGAGGCTCGGGACCCGCTGCTCGACCCACTGGCCGAGCGGGCGCGCGCGACCGGGACGGAGATCGTGCTCGGCATTCCGGTGCTGGACCTGGAGGCCGAGCGTTATTATAACGGGCTGGTCAGCATCGGCAGCGTCGAGGATCTCTATACCAAGCGCCACCTGGTGCCCTTCGGTGAGTTCCTGCCGTTCGGCGCCTGGCTCGGCCCGCTGATCACACTGTTCGAGATCCCGATGTCGGACTTCAGCGCGGGCACGGCCCCGCGCCCTCTGCTGCGCGTCGGCCAGTGGACTGCCGGGGCCTCGATCTGTTACGAGGACGTGTTCCCGGCCGAGGTCGCGCAGGCGCTGCCGGAGGCCCAGTTCCTGATCAACGTCAGCAACGACGCCTGGTTCGGCGACTCGCTGGCACCCCACCAGCATCTGGAGATGGCCCGTATGCGCACCATCGAGGGCGGCCGACCCATGGTGCGCGCAACCAACACCGGGGTCTCGGCGATTATCGACTGGCGCGGGCGGGTGCTCGATCAGGTCCCGATCTTCGTCCGCGGCACCGCCAGTGCGCAGGTGCAGCCGCGGTCCGGCGCCACCCCCTTTGTCCGGTTTGGCAACTGGCCGGCGCTCTTGCTCGCCTTGGGACTGGTCGGCGCGGGCCTCTTGATCGGCCGCCGCGGTCCGGTGTGAGCCAGGGACGGTCGAGCCGGGTTATGATGGTTGTATCGTTTCGCCGCAGGACACCGCCGTGCAGGCCCTGATTACTTTTTTTGCTGAACTGTGCCTGCTGCGCCGGGGCCCCCAGGATCTGCCCGCCGCCCCGGTCCTGCTCTGGGTTACCCTGGTCACCGATCTGGGTGCCGGACTGCTGGTGGGCCTGGTCTCGGGTCTGAGCCTGGGTCTCGGCCTGGTGCAGGGAATCGCCGAACTCGCATTGACCCTCGGACTGCTCTACGGCGGTCTGTACTTTACCGGTCATCCGGGGCGTTTCATCCAATCCGCCACGGCGCTGCTCGGCAGCAGCGCCCTGATCGGCTTCCTCGCCGTGCTGCCGTTGTCCATGAATCCGCAGGGCGGCGAGGCGTCCAATGTCGCGGCCCTGGGTGCCTTCCTCCTACTCACCCTGGTCGCCTGGAGCATGGTGGTGACCGGTCACATCATCCGGCACACCTTCGGAATCAGCCTGGGCCAAGGGGTGGCCGTGGCCATCATCTTCGAGGTGTCGGCCGTCCTGCTGATCGGGAAGTTCCTGGGCGGCGCCTGAGCGACGACGCCAAAGCGCATCCCGCGGGACGCACCGGCCAAGCACTACACGGGATAATGAGGACAGATCGCTATGCACCTGCACATCCTCGGGATCTGCGGCACCTTCATGGGCGGGATCGCGCTGCTCGCCCGCGCCCAGGGTCATCGGGTCACCGGCTCCGATGCCCAGGTCTATCCGCCCATGAGCACCCAGCTCGAGGCGGCCGGCATCACCCTGATGGAGGGCTATGCCGCCGCGCACCTGGATCCCGCCCCGGACGTGGTGGTGGTCGGCAACGCCATGCGCCGCGGCATCCCCGCGGTCGAAGCCATGCTGGATCGGGGCCTGCCCTATTGTTCCGGCCCGGACTGGCTGCGCGACAACCTGCTCACCGGACGCTGGGTGCTCGCGGTGGCCGGCACCCACGGCAAGACCACGACGGCGAGCATGCTGGCCTGGGTGCTGGCGGACGCGGGTCTCGATCCCGGGTTCCTGATCGGCGGTGTCCCCCTGGATTTCGGGGTCTCGGCCCGCCTGGGCTCCACGCCGTTCTTTGTGGTCGAAGCGGACGAATATGACACGGCCTTTTTCGACAAACGTTCCAAGTTCGTCCACTACCGGCCGCGCACGGCGATCCTGAACAATCTGGAATTCGATCACGCCGACATCTTCGACGATCTAGCCCAGATCCAACGTCAATTCCACCATCTGGTTCGCACCGTCCCCGGCGCCGGGCTGCTCATCCACCCCACCAACGAACCGGCTATGGACCAGATGCTGGCAATGGGCTGCTGGACGCCGCGCGAGACCTTCGAGGTCTCAGGCCTCGGCGGTCAGGGTTGGAACGCCCGTCTCAGCGCTGCCGACGGGTCCCGCTTCGAGGTCCTGCTGGACGGTGTCCCGCAGGGCGAAATCCAGTGGGGTCAGACCGGCCTGCACAATGTCGGCAATGCCCTGGCCGTGCTGGCCGCGGCCCGCCATGCCGGCGTTCCGGTCGCGGTCGGCATCGATGCGCTCGGGCGCTTCAAAGGGGTCAAACGCCGCATGGAACTGCGCGGGGAAGCGCGCGGCGTGCGCGTTTTCGACGACTTTGCTCACCACCCGACCGCCATCGCCACCACCCTCCAGGGGCTGCGCCGCCAGGTCGGCACGGCGCGCATCCTCGCCGTGCTGGAACCGCGCTCCAACACCATGCGGCTTGGTGTGCACAACGCGGAACTGGCGGCCTCACTGGCGGATGCGGATCTGGTCTATGTCCACGCGCCCAGGGATCTGGGGTGGGATGCGGCGCGCGTCTTCGCCGAGCTGGGCGAGCGAGCGGCAGTTTTCGACCGCGTGGACGCCATCGTGGCGCGGGTGGCCGCGCAGGCGGCCGACGGCGATCAGGTTCTGGTCATGAGCAATGGGGGGTTCGGTGGGATTCATCAGAAGCTGTTGGATGCGCTCGCAGTCGGCCGTGAATCAAATGCGGATGTCGCAAGCCCGGCAGGGACGTGACATCGATTCCCGACGATCATTTGCGGCGACACGATGATGTCCAGCATCCTCCATGATCAAGACCTGATGACTACCGTTTGCGCCTGTCCGGACCTCACGGCGATGATCAATACCATCCTGCAACTTTGCGGAGGCAAGACAATTGCCTGAACGCTGGCCCAAGACCATTACCGTCGCCATCACCGGCGCCTCCGGTGTGCACTACGGCCTGCGGCTGATCGAGTGTCTGGTGGCCGCCGGTCACCGGGTGTTCCTGCTGGTGTCCCAGGCCGGCCAGGTCGTCATGCAGCTGGAGGCCGGGCTCAATGCCCCGGCCCGGCCAAAGGAGGCGGAGGCGTTTTTCATCGACCACTTCAAGGCGCAACCGGGCCAACTGCGGGTCTTCGGCCGCCAGGAGTGGACCGCCCCGGTGGCCAGCGGCAGCAACCCGCCGGACGCCATGGTGGTGTGCCCCTGCACCACCGGGACCCTGGCCAAGATCGCGGCCGGTTTCTCCACCGACCTGATCGACCGGGCGGCGGATGTGACCCTGAAGGAGGGGCGCAAGCTGATCCTGGTGGTGCGCGAGACCCCTTTCTCCGTGACGCATCTGGAGAACATGTTGCGGCTCGCCCGCGCCGGGGCCGTGATCATGCCGGCCAACCCCGGTTTCTACTTCAACCCGACCCGGATCGAAGAGATCATCGACTTCATGGTCGCCCGTGTGCTGGACCATCTGCGGGTGGAGCACCAGATCGGACGTCGCTGGGGCGAGGACCCGGGCTGAACCGCGGGGCGCGGCTAGCCCTCCATCCGATCACGCCCCGCCGCCTTGGCCGAATAGAGTTTGCGGTCCGCGGCCTCGATCAACGCATCCGCCGTTTGCCCTTGGGCTTCACAGATGCCCCCGCTGACGGTCAAACGCACCCGTGGATCAGCCCAGATCAGGGCCTTGATCGCGATCCGCACCCGCTCGGCCAGGTGCATCGCCCCGCACCGGTCGGTATGGGGAAGGATCACCAGAAACTCCTCGCCCCCGTAGCGACCGACCAAGTCCGCCTTGCGGACGACGCGCAACAAGGTCGCGGCAACCTTGGTCAGGACCTCATCGCCCATCGCATGTCCAAAGCTGTCGTTGATCACCTTGAAGTGATCCAGATCGATCAGGATGATGGCGCATGGCTGGTCAGGGTAACGGTGCGCCCGCTCAAGTTCCGTGGTGAGCCGCGCAAACAACGCGCGCCGGTTGGCGATCCCGGTCAGCGGATCGGTCAGGGCGGCTTGGCGCAGTTCATTTTCGACGGCCTCCAATCGGTGCAACAGGTGGCGGGCGCCGACTCCGGCAACGCCGATCAGGCCCAGGCTGGCCAAACCGATCCACAGCAGCCGGACCCTGACGTTATCGATCAGGCGCCGCAGGAACTCGGGGCTGGAATGAAAGGTCGCAAGCCCGATCAATTGATGACTGCGCGGATGATAGAGCGGAATTTCGGCGACGAAACAGGCCGCGCAGGTCGCGGCTCCGGCGCTGATATCCAAGCTCCCCGGCGGTGCGTCGATCAGGTCGTAGTCAAGGAGCAGGCCGATCCAGCGGATAAAGGGCGTCCCGGTCGCGGGATCCTTGATCAGCAGGATCGAGCCCAACGTGGCGCGCAGTTCGGTCTCCAGCGCGCCCTGATCACAGCGCTCGCTGAACAAGCGCTCCAGACTCCGGCTCTCGGCCTGCGCCAGCGCATGGGAGCGGCTGGCGGCGTCAGCCCGCAGCAGGGGCTCGATGACCAGCAGCCAATGGGCCGTGATCACCCCGGTGAGCAGGACCCCGAGCAAGGCGAAGATCAGAGCGAGGTGTCTCTCGAAGCGGAGCGTTCCGCTGCCGGTAAAGCCCGTGTTAATCATAGGTTCGGGCCACCTTCAAGAAGAAGGGTTTGAACCGGACCCCCGCCCGCTGCGCCTGGGGCGCGTTGATGTAAGGCAGGACCCGATCGGCCACATAGAGACCAGCCACGGCGCCGGCCTCCAGGTCCCCGGCGAAAGGTGAAAACACCAGGGTCTGCAGGCGCTCCGACCAGGCCCGCAGACGGGCACCACCAACCGCGACACTGGTGACGAAGATGCCGCCAACCGCGGTCACGGGGTACTGGTCGAGCGCGTCGGCCGACAGTGCCTTGATGCGTAACCTGCGCCCCCGCACTTCACCGACCGCTTCCAGTCCGCCAACGGCCTCACGGGCATCCGCGGCGGACCCCTGGTAGACCACCAGCACCTGAAGGGTTCCGTCCGCGGCAGATCGGGAATCGAGTGATTCGACGGCGCCGAGGACGGCAGGGAAGATCTTCAATCCGACCCGCAAGCGCTGTTCATCCTCCTGCCACAGGGTTGGATCCGCCGCCCGAACTGCCTGAACCCAGGCCAGGAGGAGCCAGAGGACGCAGCAAACCACCGACCAGACGCGGGCGCGTGCCGACCGGTTCAGGTGCGTCCCCAACATCAGAAGCGATAGCCCGCCGAGAGCCACCAACGGCGCCCAGGCTGCGGATAGTCCTGGGGATAGACCAGATGCACATCCGCGACCCGGGTCGGAATATCCGGGAAACGCTGGTCCGCGTCGGTCAGATTCTTGACGCCGACCGAGAGGAATGGTCCGGCGTCGGCCCGACGGTAGTTGAGCGTCAGATCCAGTGACCCATAGCCTGCCAGCGGTTCGCGGGGGTCGGACTCTACCCGGCTGCGCTCGCCGACATAACGCAGTTGCAGGGCCGCCGTCCAGTCGTCCGCCACCCGCCACAGCAGGGCGAGGTTGCCAAGCAGGTCGGTACCCCCGGGGAGCGCCGCACCGGTGCCAGTCCGGGCGGCATCCACATAGGAGAGATTGGCATCGATCTTGATGCGGGCGCTCAGCCGCTGCTGGTACTCCAGTTCGACGCCGGACAGATGGGCATCGGGGTGATTGATGTAGCCGTTCAATCCGGCGTAATCGAAGCTGATAGGCCCGGTCAGGTCGGAATGAAAAAGAATCAGCCGCGCCTCCCAAGTCGGCTGCTTGCGGATGTAGCCCAACTCATAGGTGGCAATTTCGCTCGCCGCCAGCGGCCCCTGGCCGGGGTATTCCAGTTCGTAGAAGGTCGGCGGGCGGAACGCCTGCGCGTATTGAAACTTGAGGATGTTCCTGGAATCGAGGCGCCAGACCGCGGCCAACCGGGGGCTCAGATAGGCCTCCAGATCGCTGTAGTCATCGTAGCGCAGGCTGCCGGTGAGTGTGACCTGCTCGCCGGCGCGGAACACATCCTGAATGATTCCGCTCAGGATTCGCCGCTCCCGCGTCCTGTCCAACCAGGTGGCGGCGATCGGGAAGGGCAACGCGGGCCAGTCCCAGGACGCCTCATGGATATCGATCCGGCTGGCCTCCAGACCGAACAGCAGGTCATGGCGGGGCTCCGGCCGCCAGTGCAGATCCGCCGCACCCAGGTAGCGCGTCTCGCGGTACCGCTGATTCATAAAGATCGCGGGCGCGGCGAGGTAGTCCGCCGGAAAGACATAGAGTCCGTCGCGTTCCCGCTCGTACTGGAGGCCCTCCAGGCGGATACGGGCACTCAGCGTGCCGGAGAAGCGCAGATCCCGTCCGACCTCGACGGCCAGATCGCGCTGATGAGTGACCAAATCCTGGTCCGCCGGTGGCAGGAAGTGGTTGATCCCAAACTGATCCCCGTAGGCGTCATCCAGCAGCTTGAGCGTGGCGAAGGTGCTCCGCCACCGCAACTCGGCAAAGAGACCGCCATAGCGATGCGCATCGTTGGCCGGACCAGGGGCCGGGGACAGCGTCGAACGGCCGACGGCATACAAGGCGTCCTGCGCCACCCGGAGCGCGCCGCCGTCCCCGGTGAGGCCGGTCACGTTGAGTGACAGGGTTAGGTCCCGCGCCAGGTCCTGCCAAAACCAGATGCCGCCGCCGCCGGCCATCGCTCCCTGATCCGCCTGGACATGGAGGGTGCGCTCCTGCCGCCGGGTGATGACATTGATCACCCCGGCATAGGCGTATTCACCGTAGACCGAGGCGCCGGGGCCGCGGATCACCTCGATCCGCTCCACCTGCTCGATGGGGATATTGAGCACCGGGTTGGCGGTCGCCATGAGACTGGTGTTCATCGAGACGCCATCGAGCAGAATCTTGATGTCACCCGAGGCGTAACCGAAGCCCACGCCACGGCTCAACACCTGCCGCTCCCCGGTCGCCTCCAGACCCTGGCTGAAGCCGGGAACCAGGGACAGGGCTTCCCAGACCGTCCGCACCCCCCGCGCCAGCAGGTCGTCACCCGACAGTACCGTGGCCATCCCCGGAATGAAATCCGCATTCATGCCGGTCTTGGTCGCCAGTTGGGTCTGATCGTCCAGCAGTGCCAGCAGGTCCCGGAGATCCCGGTCATCGTCGACTTCGGGACTACCTGCATCGGCGGCGCCGAAGACGACCACCAGACCCAACGCGAGGATCGGCCGCCGCCCGGCGGGTCGGCGCAGGGCCCAGCCGCGTAAACCCATGGGTCCTGGCGCCGATGCTGTCATGAGGACATCAGCGCGGCGCCGCGGGGGCCGAAAAGCAAGGCGCACCGCAATCCGAACCGCCGCGCCGTACCGTCACCCGGCCCCAAGTCCGGCTTGCTGCCCGGCCTCAATCCGCCGGACTCAAATCCAGACCCAGATTGCTGTACCGCAGGCGCACGAACATCGAGTAGGCATAGGCGAAGATCGCCACCAGGAAGCCCAGGATGTCGACAATCGAGAAGATCCCCTGCTGATCGATGACGAACCACAGGATGGACAGGGAGATACCGGCCAGGAGGACACCCAGCACAAAGAGCGGCGCCAAACCCGCGCGCAGCGACTGCAACCCCTGCAATTGCCGTGAGACCGGTCGCTCGCGCGGGACGCCCCCGACGCGTTCGCGCGCGCCCAGTACCGCCTTGCGATGGGCCAGCGCCCGATAAACCAACAAGGCGCCGAAGAGCACACAAACCGCCCCGAAATAATATTTCATCGCCGTTTAACCCGATAAGACCAGACTGTAGACCGAAACGAACAGCAGCGGGCGCCGCGGCCCGCCGCCGCAGCACGATCGTACCTGCGGTCGGCGGGCTCAACAAGCGGATTGCACCACGGATTAGTCATCATAGTCCGCCGCCCGCCGCGCATCCCCGCGCACCCGGTCCGCCGGATAGCGCCGCTCGTTGATGGCGATCTTGCGGTAGGCGGCGGCGATGGGATCGATGTCCAGACGCTCGCAGAGACGCAGGATGTAGATCAGGCAGTCGGCCAATTCCTGCGCCACCTGCTCTTTTTTCTCCGGGCTGAGCGTCCGGCTTTGCTCCTGGGTGAGCCATTGGAAATGTTCCAGCAACTCACCGACCTCCCCCGCCAGCGCCATCGACAGATTCTTGGGAGAATGGAATTGCTCCCAGTCGCGTTCCTGGGCGAAGCGGACCAGGCGGGCGTTCAGATCGTCAAGACAATCCATGATCCTCAGCCCTCGGCCAGCCGTAACCGCGCCCGGCCGATCGCGGCGCGCACCTGGGCGGGCGCCGTGCCGCCCAGATGATCGCGGGCGGCGACCGACCCTTCGAGGGTCAGCACGGCATAGACCTCGGGTCCGATGCGCGCCGAGAATCCCCGCAGTTCATCGATGGTCAACTCGGCCAGGTCACGCCCCTCGCGCACCCCCAGCGCCACCGCCTTGCCGACGATCTCGTGGGCGTCGCGAAAGGGGATGCCCTTGCGCACCAGATAGTCCGCGAGGTCGGTGGCAGTGCTGAAACCCTGGGCCGCGGCCGTGCGCATCCGCTCGCGCCGACACGTGACCTGCCCCATCATCTCGGCATACACCTTGAGACAACCCTTGAGGTTGTCGACTGTATCGAACAACGGCTCCTTGTCCTCCTGATTGTCCTTGTTATAGGCCAGCGGCTGACCTTTCATCAGGGTCAGGAGGCCCATCAGGTGACCGAAGATGCGTCCGCTCTTGCCGCGCACCAGCTCCGGCACGTCCGGGTTCTTTTTCTGGGGCATGATCGAGGAGCCGGTGCAAAAACTGTCGGACAGGTCCACAAAAGCGAACTGCGCGGAGGCCCAGAGGATCAGTTCTTCCGAGAAACGCGACAGGTGCATCATCAGGATGGCCGCGGCGCCGGTAAACTCAATGGCAAAGTCGCGATCCGACACGGCGTCCAGTGAGTTCTCGGCAGGACGATCGAACCCCAGCAGTTGGGCGGTCAGGTGACGATCGATGGGGTACGTCGTACCGGCCAGGGCGGCCGCTCCGAGCGGCATCACGTTGACCCGACCGCGGCAGTCGGCCAGCCGGGCACGGTCACGCTCCAGCATCTCGAACCAGGCCATCATGTGATGTCCGAAGGTGATTGGCTGGGCCACCTGGAGGTGGGTGAAGCCGGGCATGACGGTGTCCGCCTCACGCTCGGCCAGCGTCAGCAGCGCAGTTTGCAGGCGGGTGATGGCGATCCGGATCAGGTCGATCTCGTCACGCAGCCACAGGCGCACGTCGGTGGCGACCTGGTCGTTGCGCGAGCGCCCGGTATGCAGGCGTTTACCGGCGTCGCCGATCGCCTCGGTCAGCGCGGTTTCCACGTTCATGTGGACGTCTTCCAGGGGAATCGACCAGGTGAATGCGCCGGTATCGATCCGCTCCCGCACGGCTTCGAGGCCGGTGACGATCTGGTCGCACTCGGTCTGACTCAGGATGCCTTGCCGGGCCAGCATGGTGGCGTGGGCAATGGAGCCCTGGATGTCGTAACGATAGAGCCGGCGATCGAAGTCGACCGAGGCGGTGAAGGCTTCGACAAAGGCATCGGTGGGGGCGTTGAAACGCCCGGCCCAGGGCTTTGCGGCCCCGGCGCTGGAGTTGTGGCTTGGCTCGTGCATCGAGAGGTCCGACCGGTGATAAATGAGACATTCTACATGCGCCCCTGTCGGGGCTGGATCTGAAGGCGTGCAAAACCCCTTTGATGATGTCGAACCACCCCCGCCACACCGCGGGTTTTCGCCCGATTTCTGTCGGCTGGACATGACCGTCGGTGTGGTTCTGGCCACCCAGTTGCTCGGCATCAGCCTGGTTCTGGCATCCCACTGCCGGGTCGCCGAGGTTTGGGGACGCCTGGGGCCCATATCAGCGTTCATGCTCATCTTCTCGTTACTCGCCTGCGGGGCGCTCTGCGGCTTGCGCCCGGTGCTGCGGCGGGTTGGGGATCGCTCCGCGGCGTTGCTGGTCTGGCTGATCCTGATGGCTGTTGCCGCCCTGGTGACCTGGGGCGCGTACGCATTTCCGCAAGAGACACTGCGGGTTCGCGTTTTCCCGGACGAGGGGCTTGCCGTGACCCTCGGCCGCATCCTGGGAATCAGTGCAATCCTCGGGGGGATGTTACTGCGCTATCTTTATCTTCATCACCTGTGGCGGCTGCAAGTCGAAGCGGAGGCGGAAGCCCGTTTTCAAAAGCTTCAGGCGCGGATCCGACCCCATTTTCTGTTCAACAGCATGAACACCATCGCCAACCTGACGCAGACCAACCCGCGAGTAGCCGAGGAGGTTGTTCAGGATTTGGCTGATCTGTTCCGCGCCACCCTCGCAAACGCGAACTCGGCATCGACCCTGGCCAAGGAACTCGAATTGTCCTATCGCTACCTCAACATCGAAAAGCAGCGACTCGGCGACCGACTCCAGGTCCTGTGGGATGTCGAAGACCTGCCGGGCGACGCGATACTACCGCCCTTGATCCTTCAACCCTTGGTGGAGAATGCGGTTTATCACGGAATCGCAGCGTCGCGTCGGCCCGGACTGATCCGGATCAGCGGGCGCTATCGCCGCGCACAGGTGAATGTCAGCGTCCGCAACAGCCTGCCGGAAGAAGACGAGCAGGGCGAACCCCACACGGGCGGGAACCATATCGCACTGGATAACGTCAAGCAACGCATGGCCGCAATGTTCGAGGGTGAGGCACGGGTGATCGTCTCGCGCATCGAAGGCGATTATCAGGTTCGATTGGTGTTTCCTTATCCATGGCAACGAAAATGAACATTCTGGTTGTCGATGATGAGGCCCCGGCACGGGAGCGGCTGGCCCGATTGCTTGCGGAATTGCCCGGCGACTACGGACTGGTGGGCGAGGCCAGCGATGGGATCGAGGCGGTGGAGTTGTGCCGCACCAAGCCCGTGGACGTGGTGCTCCTAGACGTGCAGATGCCTGGCCTCAATGGCCTGGAAGCAGCCGCGCAGATCGCCCGGCTCGAGCCGCCGCCGGCGATTATCCTGGTCACCGCGTATGAACAGTACGCCCTGGCGGCCTTCGAGCATCGGGTCGACGACTACCTGGTCAAACCGGTACGACGTGAAAGACTACAGGAGGCATTGGAGCGGGCGCGCATCCCTACCCGACCCCAACAGGCCGCGCTGACCACCCGCGACGAGACGCACCTGGGGCGTCGACACTCGCTCAGCGCGCACTACCGGGGCGGATTGCAAACAGTCCCGCTCGAAGACATCCTCTATTTGCAGGCCGAACACAAATACGTTACGGTTCACCACATCGGCGGCGAACTCCTGGTGGATGAATCCCTGAAGTCACTGGAGGACGAATTCCAGGACCTGTTCGTGCGCATCCACCGCAACGCCCTGGTCGCGCGCTCCCGGCTGAGCGCGCTTGATAAGGATGCCGACGGCAACCTCGAGGTCCACCTGCGGGACTGCCCGGAACGTCTCCCGGTGAGCCGTCGCCATCTGCCGGAAATCCGTCGCTGGCTGCGCGCCGGCGCATCCTGAACCCCGCCCAACGGCCGCGATCGAGATCCCGGTCACTTGGGCTCGCCTGGTGCGAAGTCAGGCCACCCTGGCCTGACACCGTCAGGTGCGGACCAAGGATGACGCGGCGAAATCACCCGGTGGTCCGCGGCGCCACTGATGCGCCAATCATCTGCTAATTGAGATTCCGGTGCCGGACGGCTAACCTCGCGCCTGTCCTCCGCCATCCCGCCCGCCCCCGAGCAACGATTCCGTGCAAACATCCGTGATCCCGCGCCGCTCCTGGCCCGCTCAACTCATCGTCCTGGTGCTGCTGGCCCTGGTCGGTACCCTGCCCTTTTGGTGGACCGACCTGGACACCCGGGCCGCCGCGTTGTTCTACCATCCCGCCGCCGAAGACCCCTGGTGGGAGTCCGGCCGCTGGTTTTGGGTGCTGCTCTACCAGGCCTCCCCCCTGATCGCCGGACTCTTGCTGATCGGCAGCCTGTTGACCATCGGGGCCAGCCGGATTTGGCCGCGGTTGCGACGATTGCAGCTTTACGCGATCCTCATCATGGTCACGACCCTGCTCGGTCCGGGCCTGATCATCAATGGCGTCTTCAAAGACCACTGGGGCCGCCCCCGCCCGCATCAGACAGTCGCCCTGGGCGGCACCCAGGCGTATGTTCCACCGTTGGCGCTCACCGCTGAAGGCCAGGGCAAGTCATTCCCCTGCGGACACAGCTCGGTAGGCTACCTGCTCGGGGTCTTCTACATGATCTGGCAGCGTCGCCGACCGCGGCTCGCCCTGACCGCTCTGCTGGCCTCGATGGTCTTGGGGACCCTGCTGGGAATCGGTCGGATGAGCGCCGGGGATCACTTCCTGTCGGATGTCATCTGGTCCGCGGTACTCGGCTATGGCATCGCCTTCGTGCTTTATTATCTGGTATTGCGTATTCCGCAACGGGAGGCCGCGGCCGTCGGACGCCCGCCCGCGGCACCCCGCCCGCTGCGCTATCCGGCACTCACCGCGGGTGCCTATGGGCTCGCCGCGGCGGCCATGCTGTTCGGCGTGCTGCTCGCCACCCCGGTTCAGGAAACACGGAATCTGGAAGTCCAGACCCTGGCCGCCGCATCCGCGCCGCGCACCCTGCGCCTGACGGCGGACGCCGCGAACCTGACCCTGTTCCCCCTCGGCGACACCGCCACGGCGGCCTCGATCCGCCTCAAGGGCCGCGGGTTTGGTCTGCCGACCAGTCGTGTCCTGGGCGCACTCGAGCGCACGGACGACGCCATCGCCTACACCGTCACCCATACCGGCCTCTTCACCGAAAAAGACACCACGCTCACCGTCGGCATCGACCCGACGGCCTGGGAGCGCATCGAGATCCGGACCGCGCTCGGTGACATCCGTATCCACCCCTTGGGCACCACCGCACCGCACCTGGTTCTGGAGACCGGGAAGGGCGTCGTGCTCGACGAGAGCGGTCCCCGCGGGACAGCGCCGTGAAGGAACCGACGCGGACGCACCCATGTGCGGCATAAGCGGCTTGCTGATGCGCGCCGGACTGGCCGTGGACCCAGACCAGTTGCGCACCATGGCCGCCATGCTGGCCCACCGCGGTCCGGACGATCACGGCATCTACTGTGCCGGACCGGTTGGACTGGCCCAGACCCGGCTCTCGATCATCGGGCTTGCGACCGGGCATCAGCCGATGGTCGCGGCCGATGGGACCCTGGCCCTGGCGGCCAACGGCGAGGTCTACAACTATCTCGAATTGAACGACGATCTGCGCCGGCAGGGGCGGCACCTCCTCACCGACTCCGACTCCGAGACCATTCTGCACGCCTATGCGGTCCATGGGCTCGACTTCCTCAGCCAACTGCGCGGCATGTACGCCTTCGCCCTGCACGACCTGCGTACCGGCTGCCTGATCCTCGGACGCGACCGGCTCGGCATCAAGCCGCTGTTCTATACGTGCCTGCCGGATCGGGTCGCCTTCGCGTCCGAGATCAAGGCCCTGCTGCCGGTCCTGCCGGGGCGGCCCGAGGTCGACCCGGAGGCACTGCGCCGCTTCCTACAGAACCAATTCGCCGGCGGGGAGAACACCCTGCTGCACGGCATCCACCGGGTCCTGCCCGGCGAAGTTTTGATCATCCACCCGGACCTGCGCATCGCACGGCACCGTTATTGGTCAGCCCTGGACGTCACCCCGCGGACCATCGACACCGACACCGCGCGCGAAACACTCGATGGGCTCATGCACGCGGCCATGCGCGAGCACATGCGCTCCGACGTGCCCTTCGGGCTCTTTCTCTCCGGCGGGGTGGACTCGGCGGTGCTGGCGGCCCTGCTCCATCAGCATGGGGCCGGACGCATTCGTTCGTTTTCCGTGGGCTATCGCGGCACCGCCATGGCGCATGAACTCACCGAGGCGGCGCGGGTGGCGGCGCACTTCGGCTTCGACCACAGCCCGCTGGAACTGACCCTGGAGCAGGTCTTCGCCCGCATCCCGTTGACCGTGTGGGCAGCGGATG
>Ga0247839_1000838_pt1 | contig 54274 bp, 51 predicted proteins | sample LaCruzMarch2015__6_FD_192405 | JGI IMG/M metagenome (GOLD analysis project Ga0247839, IMG submission 192405) | Freshwater microbial communities from meromictic Lake La Cruz, Castile-La Mancha, Spain - LaCruzMarch2015_16m | ecosystem: Environmental > Aquatic > Freshwater > Lake | place: Spain...
GAAATCCGCCGCCTCTGGGTCCTGCGTGGACCGAACATCTGGGCTCAGTTCCCGGTCATCGAGCTGGAACTGGACCTGGGCGAGATCAAGGACACCTCCTCCGAGGAGATTCCCGGATTCAACGACCGCATCAAGTCCTGGCTGCCGTCGATGATCGAACACCGGTGCAGCGTTGGCGAGCGCGGTGGCTTCTTCCAGCGGCTGGACCGGGGCACCTACATGGCCCACTGCCTGGAACATGTGACCCTGGAACTCCAGACGCTGGCCGGCACCCCGGTGGGTTTCGGCCGGGCCCGCGAGACGCAGGAGGACGGGGTCTATAAGGTCGCCATCCGGTATAAGGAGGAAGCACTGGGCCGCGCCGCTGTAGAGAGCGCGCGCGACCTGCTGCTCGCCGCCATCCATGATCTGCCGTTCCCCGTGGCTGAGACCCACGAACGGTTGCTCACCCTATGCCGGGAAGTCCGCCTGGGGCCGAGCACCGCCGCCATCGCCGCGGCCGCCCGCGCACGCGGCATCCCGGTCCGCCGGCTCGGCACCGAGAACCTGCTGCAACTCGGCTGGGGCGCCCGGCAGCGGCGCGTCTGGACCGCCGAGACCGACCGCACCAGCGCCATCGCCGAGTCGATTGCCCAGGATAAGGATCTGACGCGGATGCTGCTGGACAGCGCCGGGGTCCCGGTGCCGGCCGGCCGCACGGTGGCGGACGCCGACGCCGCCTGGGCCTTCGCCGAGGAACTGGGCGCACCGGTCGTGGTCAAGCCCCGTTACGGCAACCATGGCCGCGGTGTGACCGCCAATCTGAGTACACGTGAGCAGGTCGCGCAGGCCTTCGCCGCCGCCCGCGAGGAAGGCTCCACCATTCTGTGCGAACGCTTTATCCCCGGCGCCGACCACCGCCTGCTGGTGATCGGCGAGCGCCTGGTGGCGGCCGCCCGCCGCGAGCCGGCGCAGGTGACCGGCGACGGCTGTTCCAGCATTCGGACACTGGTCGCGGCGATCAATCGGGACCCGCGCCGCGGCGCCGGTCATGCGACCATGCTCAGTCGCATCGAATTGGACGGGATCGCGTTGACCGTGCTGGCCGAGCAGGGCCTGACACCCGACGCGGTACCGGCCGCCGGGCAGCGCATCCTGCTGCGCCGCAACGCCAATCTCAGCACTGGCGGAACCGCCATCGATGTGACCGATCAGGTCCACCCGGAGGTCGCGGCCCGCGCCGTGGAAGCCGCCCAAGTGGTCGGACTCGACATCGCCGGGATCGACTGCCTCGCCGCAGACATCGGCCGCCCCCTGGAGGAACAGGGCGGCGCCGTCATCGAAGTCAACGCCGGACCGGGGCTGCGCATGCATCTGGAGCCCTCGGCCGGGTCGCCGCGCCCGGTCGGCGAGGCCATCCTCGATTCGCTGTTCCCACCCGGCGCAGACGGCCGTATCCCCGTGATCGCCGTCACCGGCGTTCAGGGCAAGACCCCCACCACCCGGCTCATTGCCCACCTCCTGCAAGGCACCGGCGCCCTGGTGGCGACGGCCGCCGCCGACGGCCTGCGCATCGGCGCGCGCTGCATCGACCCGCGCGACGCCACCGGGCCAGGTAGCGCCCGGGCCGCGCTCCTGCATCCGCGGGTGGACGCGGTGGTGCTGGCGACTGCGCGCACCGGCATCCTGCAAGAGGGGTTAGGGTTCGACCGCTGCCAGGTCGGCGTGGTGACCACGATCGGTGCGGACGCGCCATTGGGGCCGCGCGGCATCGCGAGTCTGGAGGACCTGGTACGGGTCAAACGCTGCGTGGTGGAAGCGGTCTTACCCACGGGCAGCGCGATCCTCAATGCCGAAGACCCGCTGGTGGCTGAGATGGCCGAACGCTGCCGGGGCGCCGTCCTGTGGTTTGCCCGGGACCCGGCACATCCGCTCATCGGCGCCCAGCGCGCGACAGGCGGCCGGGCGGTGGTGGAGCGGAGCGGGATGATCCGGTTGCTCGATGGTGCGGGTGAAACGCCGCTGCTGGAGTTGACCGTGGTCCCCATGACCGGAGATGGGTGCGACGATCGCGGGGTGCGCAACGTGCTGGCCGCCACCGCCGCGGCCTGGGCGCTCGGATTGTCGGCCGATCAGATCCGCGCTGGCCTGACCAGCTTCCGACTTCCTCCAAGACGTTGCGCTCACTCAAGCTGATCGCTGGTTCAGTTCAACCGCCCTGGCCCGCGGCGCCGGCCCGCGCCTTGGCGATCAATCCGTCGGCGATGCCGAACAAATCCTCATACCCCTGGGCCGCGGCGCCCATCACCACATAGCGCCCGCCGACGACGATCATCGGCACCGCATCGACCTTATAGCGCTCGGCCAGCGTATTGGCGCGGATGAACCGCGTCTCAGTCGTAAAGCCCGAAAAGGCGGCCTTGAATTGCTCCGCATCCACGCCCTGGTCGGCGACCCAGTCAACGATCGCCTGCTCGGTGAACAGGTTGCGGTGCTCCTTGCTGATCGCATCGAACACCGCCTGGTCCAGGCGCGCGAGCGCTCCGATCTGGTCCAGCGCGAAATAAAGCCGTGAGACATTCGCCCAGGCCGCGCGGCCGAAGGTCACGGGTACCCGCTCGAACGTCACATCCGCGGGCAAACCCGCGGCCCAGGTTTTGATCAGCGGGTTGAGCTGACCGCAATGCGGACAGCCGTAGGAGAAAAACTCCAGCACCTCGATCCGGCCGGGGTCCTTGACCGGTTGCGGCGGCATCATGGCGCGCCAGTCACGGCCTTCGATGAGCTCGGCAGCGCGCGCCGGGGGGATCAGGGCAGCACCGAGCACACCGAGCAGGATGCGCTGAAAGCGGCGGCGGGTCATGAGCATTATTCGGTCTCCTGGAGTTCGATCATCGATTGACATCATGGCACCGGCGGAGCCGCCGAGCGCGCGCCGCGGCGCAGCGCCCACCAGGCCGCGGCCAGGGTCAGCAAAAAGCACAGCAGCGCCCAGTTGGCGAGCGACAGCCCCAGCATCAGCAGTTCCTTCTCCTCGCAGAACCCGGTCGCGAGAAACAGCGCCGGGACCTGCTGGCCAAGCCATTCCACCAGCCGTTCGATCAGCCCCGGCTGGCCGCCGATGCAGGAGATCGCATCCGGCGGCTGTTCCTGCAGCCAGCTCTGGTAAGCCGCGCTCGCGGCACCGGCCGCCGCCGCGAGGACGAGCAGCCCCCCCAAGAGGCGCTGGACCAGGCCGCGGGTCAGCGCGGCCAGGAGTCCCAAGCCGGCGATCAGCATGAAGAGCAGCCGCTGGAAGATACACAGATGACAGGGGTCGAGGGCCAGCCAGGCGGTCAAAACCAGGCTGGCCAGCACCACGGCCGCGGCGGCAGCGGCTGTTGCAAGCCAGACGGCGCGGGGCGGGACGGTCGTTATCATGAAGTCTCCGATGCGGACTCAGTCGCCGAGGATGTAGGCCAAGTCCAGTTCGATGTCATCGAACGGCGGGATGCGCGCCCGGACCGGCTCGGCGAGCGTGGCGATGATCCGGTCCGCAATGGTGTTGAGTTTGTGCGCTTCCATCCGCTGCATCCTCCGGGTCGATGGGCGAAGACCGCCATGCTAGGTCGCCGCGAACGGGTTGTCGAGCCAACCGCGTGGGCCGTGACCATCACGCGCCGGTTGACTCCACCGACCGCCTCAGGCAGGGTCGCGGCTTTGCCGTCCCGCCGACTCCATGCACCCCAGCCTCCCCGATCTCCCGCTGCTGCCCCGTGCCCTGCCCGCCCTGCGCTTGGATCACGCGGGCCGGCGACGGGTGGATCTGGGTGCGGTGGTGGCGCTGGCGGCGCCGCTGTTCCTGAACAGCGGCATTCAGGCGGTGCTGAATCTGACCGACACCTGGTTCCTCGGCCGCATTTCCGCCGCGGCGACTGCGGCGGTCGGCGGGGTCTTCTGGTTCACCATCGTGATCCTGCTGCTGGTGGGCGGGGCGGCCATGGCGGTGCAGACCCTGGTCGCCCAGGCCTATGGCGCGGGAGACCGCACACGGGCTGCTTCAGCGGTCTGGGGCGGGCTCTGGGTGGTACTGCTGATGAGCCCGCTGTTCGTGGCCGCGGGGCTGGCGGGAGGCTGGTTTCTCGCGCCGGCGCGGCTCCCGCCCGAGATCGAAGCCCTGGCACTGGACTACTGGTTCCCGCGTGTCGCCGGATCGGTCGCCGGCGTGGCACTCTGGTGTCTCACCAGTTTCTATAACGGCATCGGCCGCACCAGGGTCACGCTGGCCCTGATGACCGTGGTGGGCGTGGCGAACGTCGTCTTGAATCAACTCCTGGGGTTCGGCTTCGGGCTCGGCGTCGCGGGGATCGCTTGGGCCACCACGGCCGCGCAGGCGCTCGGTTTCCTCTTGGGGCTGTGGGTCTTCCTGAGTCACCGGACGCGCCGGGAGTTCGCCAGTCACCACTGGCGTCCGCGATCCGTCACCATGGTTCGGGCCCTGGCCCTGGGTCTGCCGATGGGCCTGCTGCCGGCCGCGGATTTGATCGGCACCGGACTCTTTCAGCTCATGCAGGTGGACCTGAGCACGGTTGCCGGGGCGGCCACCCAGGTCACCATGATGATGACCTCCATCGCCTACATGCCGGCGATCGGCATCGCCAGCGCGGGCACCACCTTGGTCGGCCAGTCCATCGGGGCGGGCGACCGGGACTGGGCACGGCGGGTGGGCAACACGGCCATCGCGCTCACCGTCGCCTATATGGGCCTGGTGAGCCTGGTTCTTGCCGCCGCCGGACCCTGGTTGATGCCGCTCTTCGTCAATCCGGCCGACCCGCATGCCCGGGCCGTGGTGGAGACCGCCGCGCTGTTGATCTGGCTCGGCGCCGCCTATCAGATCTTCGACGGGCTCAATCTGGGCTGCGGGTTTGCGCTGCGCGGGGCCGGGGATGTGCGGCTGCCGGCACTCATGACCCTCATCCTGTCCTGGCTGGGCTTTCTGCCGCTGGCGCACATGCTGACCTTCGGCCCCGGCGAGGGCTGGGTGAACTGGCTGCCGCAGTTCGGATTCGGCGCCTTGGGGGGCTGGGCCGCACTGCTCGTCTACGTGGCCGCCCTGGGGACCATGATGGTCTTGCGCTGGCGCTCGGGGGCCTGGCAGCGGATCACTCTCGCTTGATCCAATTCCTTTTTCAGCCGATCCGCCAGGTCCTCTCACGGCTTCGCGGAACTTCAAAAAGTTTATGCGAATACGATAATATTCAAATATTTTGTATCGAAAAACCAAAAACTTACTATGGACCAGACGCCGTTGTCGCGTTAGTCTTTACCCCGCCAAGCGTATCGTAACTCCGGCATGAGTCCCGCGTCCGCCGGGGCACCGGGAACGCGATTCGCACGGCCACACCCACACCTTACGACGGCCCCGATTAGGAGGGTACATGAGCTTGCTGCAAACCAGGCCAGCCCTACCCAGCGACGACAAACGCTGGAAGTTGGTCAATGCCACGATGCGTCGCAACGGCTACGCCGGGCACGCCCTGATCGAGACTCTGCACAGCGTGCAGGAGGGCTTCGGTTACCTGGACGAGCCGGCGATGCGCTTCGTCGCCGGGTCGCTCGACCTTCCCTTATCAAAGGTCTACGGGGTCGCGACCTTCTACCACCTGTTCATGCTCAAGCCAAAGGGCCGCCATGCCTGCGTGGTGTGCACCGGTACCGCCTGTTACATCAAGGGGGCGGATGCGTTGCTGGGGGCCGTGAAGGAACGCTTCGACGTCAGGCCCGGCGAAACCACCGAGGACGATCGGCTCTCGGTCCTTACCGCCCGTTGCGTCGGCGCCTGTGGTCTGGCCCCGGCAGTGGTGATCGATGGGGACCTGGCCGGCAAACAGACGGCAGACAAGGTGCTCGCCAAGCTGGAGACGCTCGCATGAATCTGGACGATCTAGCCGAGAAGGCCCAAGAATTCCGCGCCCGTAGCGCCGCCATCAAGACCGAGGTCCGGGTCTGTGTCGCCGCGGCCTGTCAGGCGTCCGGGTCCCTGCCGGTCTTGAATGCGCTAACCAAGGAAAACGAGGAGACGTCCTGCAAGGTCAAGGGAGTTGGCTGCATGGGCCTGTGCTCCGCCGGCCCCATGGTGGCGATCGCGGAGAAGGAGGCCGATATCGCTCACTCGGTGCTATACCGTGAGGTGAAGCCGACCGACGCCCCGGAGGTCCTGGCGAGCATCGGCGGCCCACCGGTCGAACGGCTGCATTGTCCGACCAATCAGCCCTTCTTCGCCCGCCAACAGCGCATCGTGCGGGAGAACTCCGGGCTCATCGACCCCGACAGCTTCAGCGGCTATGTCGCGGTCGGCGGCTACCAAGCGCTGATCAAGGCACTGAGCGAGATGAGCCGGGGCGACGTGCTGCGGGAGCTGACCACCAGCGGCCTGCGCGGCCGCGGCGGCGGCGGCTACCCAACCGGCCTCAAGTGGTCCACCGTCGCCAAGATGCCGGCCGACCAGAAATATGTCATCTGCAACGGCGATGAGGGCGACCCTGGTGCCTTCATGGACCGCGCCGTGTTGGAGTCCGACCCCCACCGGGTGCTGGAGGGCATGGTCATCGCCGGCTACGCCATCGGCGCCAACAAGGGCTACGTCTACGTGCGCGCCGAGTACCCGCTGGCGGTGGAGCGCATGACCACGGCCATCCGCAAGGCCAAGCGCTCGGGCTTCTTAGGCGCCAACATCGCCGACACCCAGTTCAGCTTCGAGGTGGAGATCCGCTTGGGCGCCGGAGCCTTCGTGTGCGGGGAGGAGACCGCCCTGATGGCGAGTATCGAGGGCCTGCGCGGCCAACCACGCCCGCGCCCGCCCTACCCCGCCGAGGCCGGACTCTGGGGCTACCCCACCCTCATCAACAACGTGGAGACCTTCGCCAACATCGCCCCAATCATCAAGCACGGGGGCGAGTGGTTTGCCGGCATCGGCACCGAGAAGTCCAAGGGCACCAAGGTCTTTGCGCTGGCCGGATCGATCAGCAATATCGGTCTGATCGAGGTCCCGATGGGGATGTCGCTGCGCGAGATCATCGAGGAGATCGGCGGCGGCTGTCCCGGCGGCAAGGCCTTCAAGGCGGTGCAGACCGGCGGCCCCTCGGGCGGCTGTATCCCCGCCCAGCATCTGGACATCGCGGTCGACTACGACAGCCTGAAAACCCTGGGTACCATGATGGGCTCCGGCGGCATGATCGTCATGGACGAGACCTGCGACATGGTGGACGTGGCGCGCTACTTCATGGAATTCTGTATGACCGAGTCCTGCGGCAAGTGCATCCCCTGCCGCACCGGGACCTGGCAGATGCACGAACTGCTCGATCGCATCACCAAGTCCACGGCGACTCAAAAAGATCTGACCCTGCTGGAAGAACTCTGTGAGGTCGTCCAGGCCACCAGTCTGTGCGGACTGGGGCAGTCGGCACCGAACCCGGTGCTGTCGACCCTGAGGTATTTCCGTGACGAGTATGAGGCGAAATTGGTATCCGAGTGATGCAGTCGCAACCTGATTCGGACTTCTACGCCTGGACGACGGAAAGCGCGGCCCGGCTGCGCGACGGACGGGTGTCCGAGGTCGACATTGAACGGGTTGCCGAGGAGCTCGATGACATGGGCAAGAACCAGAAACATGCCCTGGGCAGTCATCTGAAGGTCCTCGTCGTTCACTTGCTCAAGTGGCGCGATCAACCGGGTTTGCGCGGCGTCAGTTGGCGCCTGTCCATTGCCAATGCGCGCGATGAGATCGCTGAATTACTGGAGGACAGCCCAAGCCTCGCGACGCAACTTCCGGAGATTCTCCGACGGCGTTACCCGGCGGCGCGCAGCCGCACGGCCCTGGAAACCGGCCTTGCGTTGGCGACATTCCCGGCGGAATGCCCGTTCAGCATCGCGCAACTGCTCGATATGGAGTTTTGGGCCGAGTGAATCATTTGAAGTCCGTCATTCCCGGTCGTACCGATCGTACCGATCGTACCGATCGATAACTGAACGTCCAGCAACCGACTAAAGAGACACGACGACACCCGGAGCACCCATGCCCCCACCCGCCTCACAACCCAATGTCCGCGTCGTTACGCTCACGATCGACGGCAAGGATTTCTCGGCCCGCGCCGATGAGACCGTCATCGAACTGTGCCGGGAGAACAAGATCCCGATCCCCAGTCTCTGCTACATGGATGGCCTGAGTATCTGGGGCGCCTGCCGCCTGTGCCTAGTCGAGATCGTCGGTCAAGGCCGACTGGTTGCCGCCTGCTCCACCCGCGTGGCGGAAGGGATGAATATCCTGACCAACACCGAGCGGCTGCAGCGCTACCGCCGTACCATCGTGGAATTGCTCTTTGCAGAGCGCAACCATGTCTGTTCGGTATGTGTTTCCAACGGTCACTGCGAACTCCAGTGGCTGGCGCAGAAATGCGGCGTCGACCATGTGCGCGTGCCCTACCGTCAGGTCCGCAACGAGGTGGACTCCTCCCACGAGATGTACCGGCTGGACCACAACCGCTGCATTCTTTGCACGCGGTGCGTCCGGGTGTGCGACGAGATCGAAGGCGCGCACACCTGGGACGTCATGGGCCGCGGCAGCGACTGTCGAGTCATCACCGACCTGGCCCGCCCCTGGGGTGAGAGCGAGACCTGCACCGGCTGCGGCAAGTGCGTCCAGGTCTGCCCGACCGGCGCCCTGGTTAAACAGGGAACCTCGGCCGGCGAGATGGTCAAAGACCAACACTTCCTGCCCATCCTTGCCCGCCGGAGGCACGCCCAATGACGACCCCTGCAACCCCGCGGATCACCGTCGCAACCGCCTGGCTGGACGGTTGCTCCGGCTGCCATATGTCGTTCCTGGACATGGACGAGCGGCTGGTTGACCTGGCCCAGAAGATCGACGTCGTCTACAGCCCGCTGGTGGACGCCAAGGAACTGCCGGAGCAGGTGGATGTCGGTATCCTAGAGGGGTCGATTTCGTCCGAGTCGGATCTGCATCATGCCCAGGAATTCCGCAAACATTGCAAGCTCCTGATCAGCCTTGGAGACTGTGCCGTCAATGGCAATGTCCCGGCCATGCGCAACCCGTTCAAGCTGGCGGATGTCATGGATCGGGCCTACCGTGAGAACGTCGACGTTCAGCCGCAACGGCCGACCGTGGGCGTGCCGGTGCTGTTTCAGCAGGTACGCCCGATCCACGGCTGCGTGAAAGTCGACGTGTTCGTTCCCGGCTGTCCACCCCATGCCGACGCCATCTTTTATGTACTGAACGAGCTGATCGAGGGACGCACGCCCGACCCCAGTCGGGTCACCCGCTTCGGCGCCTGATTGCAGAGGAACCACGACCCATGGCCGCTAATGAACCCGATAGCGACGACGGACTGGTCGTCGTCTTGCTCGACCGCATGCGTACGCAGCGACTGCCGCGCATCCTGGGCATCAAAACCAAGGTCGATGCGGGCAGCACTCTCGGTCAATCCGACATCGACTTCCTGAAAGAGGTCTTCGACGACGCGAACAACAATAAGGCGATCTGGGTCCGCCATCCGGAACTCCATGACATCGCCGCGCAGATGGTCTCCCTCTACCGCGAGATCACCGAGCGCGCCCTGGCCAATGAGGGCGGGGCTCCGCCCGCGTGACCCGTACCGCACCCGGCGCACCCTCCCAACCGATCTTTCCAAGGGGACTGAACCCATGAGCCGCACCATCACCATCGAACCGGTCACCCGCATCGAGGGTCATGCCCGCATCACACTCCAGCTCGGTGATCAGGGCGAGGTCGAGGACGCCCGGTTTCACCTCACCCAGTTCCGCGGCTTCGAGAAGTTCTGCGAGGGTCGCCCCTACCGCGAGATGCCGGCGCTGACCGCCCGGACCTGCGGAATCTGTCCGGTCAGCCATGTGCTCGCCTCCAATAAGGCCTGCGATCACCTGCTCTCGGTCACCATCCCGCCCACCGCCGAGAAACTGCGGCGGATCATGAACCTGGCTCAGATCACCCAGTCCCACGCCCTGTCTTTCTTTCATCTCTCCTCGCCCGACCTGCTGCTGGGCTGGGACTCGGACCCGGCCACCCGCAATATCTTCGGAGTCATGCGTCAGGACCCGGCCCTGGCTAAAGACGGGATTCGGCTGCGCCAGATCGGCCAGATGATCATCGAGATCCTGGCCGGCAAGAAAATCCATCCCACCTGGGTGGTCCCGGGCGGGGTCGCCGAGGCTCTGACCCAGGAAAAGCGCGAAGCCATCCTCAAACTCCTGCCCGAGGGGCTGGAGATCGCCAAGCGCACCTATGGCTTCTTCAAGACACTGGTTCCCAAATTCAAGGACGAGACCAGCCACTTCGGCACCCGGCCCACGATGTTCATGAGCCTGGTCACGCCCAAGGGCAATCTCGAGCATTATGACGGCTTCCTGCGCATCAAGGACGCTCAAGGGCGGATCGTGGAGGACATGGTCCCGACGGTGGACTACCAGCGTCTGGTCGGCGAGGCAGTGGAAGACTTCAGCTACATGAAGTTCCCCTACTACAAGCCCATGGGCTATCCCAAGGGCGTCTATCGGGTCGGCCCCCTGGCGCGGCTCAACAACGCGGAGGCCTGCGGCACCCCCTATGCCGACGTGGCCCTGGCCGAGTTCCACATGCTGCAGGAATACGGTCCCATCACCAGCAGCTTCCATTATCACTACGCGCGACTGGTCGAAATCATCTTCGCCCTCGAAATGACCGAGCGACTGCTCAAGGACCCGGACATTCTGGATCATCGTGTGCGCGCCCGTGCCCGCAGCAACCGCGACGAGGGTATCGGCGTGTCCGAGGCGCCGCGCGGCACCCTGATGCACCACTACCGCATCGACGACGACGGACTCATCACCTGGGTCAACCTGATCATTGCCACCGGACATAACAACCTGGCCATGAATCAGGCCATCCGCCAGGTCGCGGACGCCTATGTCGATGGCAACCACCTCCAGGAAGGCATGCTGAACCGGGTCGAGGCCGTCATCCGCTGCTACGACCCCTGCCTGTCCTGCGCCTCACACGCGTTCGGGCAAATGCCGCTGCTGATCGAACTCAAGGACGCCGCGGGTCAGGTGGTTGATCGGTTGACTCGGGGTTAGTCCCACGTTCCAACTTAAGTTGTAGCGTCATTCCGGCAAGATGCCGGAAGCAAGTCGCCACGGATGGTCCCTCGCGGCACGCACGGACCTGCAAGAAGAACCATGACCCAGCACAAGACCCTGATCATCGGCTACGGCAGCCCCATCCGCGGCGACGACGCCATCGGCCCACTGGCGGCGGACGCCCTGGCGGCCGGCCCCCTGCCCCCGGGAGTCAACGTCATCTCCCGCCACATCCTCACCGCCGAGTTGGTGGAAGACATCGTCGCTGCCGACCGGGTGATCTTTCTCGACGCAACGGTCGAAGGAGAACCAGGCGATGTGCGGGTCCGCAGCCTTGCCCCGGACGCCTCCGCCATGTCGACCATGGCCCACTTCCTCGACCCGCGGGAACTCCTCGCCTGGAGTCAGGCGCTCTACCAACATGAACCCGAGGCCTACCTGGTGTCAGCCGCCGGCGCCTTCTTCGAGTATTCGAACTACACCCTGACGCCCACCGCCGCCGCCGCCCTGGAACCGATGATCGAGCGGGTGCGCGAGTTGATTGCGGCACATTAGGTAACGCGTCAGAGCGACACCCAAAGACGGTGTCGGCACCTCACACCAAGCCTAGAAAAACGAGAGTCTCGAGGAGAGCCCCATGTCCAGAAACCACCCCATCGTTGCTGTCACCGGCTCGTCCGGGGCCGGTACCAGCACGGTCAAAAAGGCCGTCGAGAAGATCTTCCACCGGGTCGGAGCGCGCGCCGCCTTCGTGGAAGGCGACAGCTTCCATCGTTACGACCGTAAACAGATGAAGGAGGAGTTGGCAAAGACCAAGCTCGAGGGCACGAATCTGAGTCATTTCGGCCCGGAGGGCAACCTGTTCGACAAGCAGTTCGAACTCTTCCGCAGCTACGGGCGCACCGGCACGGGTGAGCGCCGCCATTACATCCACGACGAGGAACAGGCGGCGAAATTCGGCCAAGAGCCCGGCACTTTCACCGACTGGGAGCCGATCCCCGAGGGCTCGGACCTGCTGTTCTACGAGGGCCTGCACGGCGGGGTGGTGGCCGGCGACATCGACATGGCGAAGGAAGTCGATCTGCTGATCGGCGTCTGCCCCACCATCAATCTGGAGTGGGTGCAGAAAATCCAGCGCGATACCAAGGAGCGCGGTTATAGCCAGGAGGATGTGATGTTCAACATCTACCGGCGCATGCACGACTACATGCACTACATCCTGCCGCAGTTCTCCTGCACCCATATCAACTTCCAGCGCATCCCCCTGACCGACACTTCCAACCCCTTCTGCGTCGCCAATATCCCGACGCTCGACCAGAGCATGGTGATGATCCACTTCCTGGAGCCCAAGCCCAGCGTGGAATACAAGCTGCAACTGCGGGGCTTGATTGAAGGCACCATGATCACCGGCTTCAATACCCTGGTGGTTCCAGGAGGCAAGATGATCTACGCGATGGAGTTGATCCTCACCGAACTCATCATGGGCCTGATGAAGAAGCGCGGGCACTCAGGGAGCTGACAGTCGCGGGTCGGGCGCAGGCCCGCCCGCCCCGCGGCGCACTCAGGTAAAGAGGGTCAAGACCCCGGTGTAGCCATACAGCCGGTCCTGAGAGATCTCACCGCTGGCGTAGAATCCGACCAACGGAAAGTCTCCCAGCGTATCGCGGATCTGCTTCAATTCGGCCGAGTCGGGTCCGAACAGGTTGGCGCCGCGCCCCAGACAGGAGCAGTAGATTCCGCCGCGCGGCGGGGCGCGCAGCCGCCCCTTGAGTGACCGCAACATCCGATCCAGGTCATCGCGGGCCGTCGCCATATCCCGTCGGCAGAACAGTAGTTCCCGGCCCTGATCGACCACATCGGCCACGGCCACCAGGCCCTCGTTGGGGTCGATGCCGACCAGATTGCGGACCAGATAGTCTCCGGTGTCCGAGCCCTGGATGGGCAGCCCGACAAAAATGTGCCCGCCGATCCGCATCAGGTCGCGCGACAACTCCTCGCCGATATCCTCCTTGAGCACGTCCAGGGCTGGCCGTCCGTCCAGGGTGATCAGAATGTTGCGTTGAGCGGCCGTGATGGTGCGGTGCGGACCGATGGGTGAGCAACCCTGACTGAGGCGGGTGATCAGCCCGACCTCTTCGGCGAACAGCACCCCGGAGATGCCATCCTGATGCAGGCCGTTGGCGACCGTGTAGGTGGTGCCGCGTGAACTGGCGAACCCGCCCACCAGAAAGCCGGCGCTGGTGCGCTGCGCAAGTTGTTTGATCAGGTCCTCGGTATCCCCGTTCGCGGGGTCGGCGTGGACCAGGGCGAGCAGCGGTCGATGGGCTGCGATCCACGCGCCGCTGTGCGCATCGAATGCATCCAGGTCCTTGACTACACTCGGGAAGACGTGGAAGCCGTCAGACGGAAACTCACCCAGCATCAGCGCCGCGGCCGGCTCCTCGTAGTATTCGACGCCGGTCGCGCAGATGCCGATGCCCACCGCCCCCACCCACGCCTGCACCCCGGTGGCGGTGCGCACATGGGCCAGCAAGTCGCCGAGCTCATCGGCCAGCGAATCAGTCACATAGAGAAAGCCCAGATTGGCGCCGGTCGGGATCGGGCCGAGCCGGTCCAGACAGTCATCCGCGATCACACGCCAGTCGGCGCCCTCAGCATGGGCAAATTGAAATGGAAGCATACTTTGTGCCCTCGGTAACGAACGCTTCAGCCCGGACAGAACAATTCAGCCACATCTTTAGACCTCCGCCAAGTCACCTTTCTCCTGGAGCCAGGCACGACGATCGGCGGCGCGCTTCTTGGCCAGCAGCATGTCGAGGAGTGCGCTGCTCTGATCTTCCGTCTCGATGGTGAGCTGCACCAACCGGCGAGTGTCCGGATGGATGGTCGTTTCCCGCAACTGCGCCGGGTTCATCTCACCCAATCCTTTGAAGCGCTGCACGTTGACCTTCCCCTTGAGATGCTCCGCCGCGATACGGTCAAGGATACCCTTCTTCTCGCCGTCGTCCAGTGCGTAGTAGACCTGCTTGCCGACATCGATCCGATACAGCGGCGGCATCGCCACGTACACATGCCCTTCGCTCACCAGACGGCGGAAGTGTTTGAGAAACAAGGCGCACAACAAGGTCGCGATATGGGCGCCGTCCGAGTCGGCATCCGCCAGGATACAGACCTTGCCGAAGCGCAGCCGCGCCAGATCATCGCTGCCCGGGTCCACGCCGATGGCCACGGCGATATCGTGGACCTCCTGGGAGCCCAGGACCTCGGCGGGATCGACCTCCCAGGTGTTCAGAATCTTACCGCGCAGCGGCAGGATCGCCTGGAACTCCCGATCGCGCGCCTGTTTGGCCGAACCACCGGCCGAATCACCCTCCACCAGAAAGAGTTCGCTGCGATCCGGATCGGTGGAGGTGCAGTCCGCCAGCTTGCCGGGCAACGCCGGACCCTGCGTGATCTTCTTGCGGGTCACGGTGCGCCCGGCGCGCAGCCGCGCCTGTGCCGCGTTGATGGCCAGTTCAGCAATCCGTTCGCCTTCCGCCGTGTGCTGGTTGAGCCACAGACTGAAAGCGTCCTTGACCACCCCGGAAACAAAGGCGGCACACTCCCGCGAGGACAGCCGTTCCTTGGTCTGACCGGAGAACTGCGGATCGATGAGCTTCACCGACAGAATGTAGACCAACCGGTTCCACACATCCTCCGGGGCCAGCTTGACCCCGCGCGGCAGCAGGTTGCGGAACTCGCAGAACTCCCGCACCGCCTCGGTGAGCCCGCTGCGCAGGCCGTTCACATGGGTGCCGCCCTGCACCGTCGGGATCAGATTTACATAGCTCTCGGCCACCGGTTCTCCGCCCTCGGGCACCCAGGCCAAGGCCCAGCTCGCGGCCTCGCTGGTGCCCTCCAGATCGCCGACAAAGGGGGTGGCGGGCACCGTCTCGCAGTCGCCCAGGGTCTGGAGCAGATAGTCCTGGAGCCCGTCCTGATAACACCAGACATGCGCCTCGCCGGCCGCCTCATCGCGCCAGCGCACGGTCAGGCCGGGGCACAGCACCGCCTTGGCTTGCAACAGGTGGATCAGCGGCTTGGGCGCGAACTTCGGGGTATCGAAATACTTGGGGTCCGGCCAGAAGCGCAGCCGGGTGCCGTTGCGCCCGCGCGGCACAGTGCCGAGTTGCGCCAGCTCGCTCGCCTTGTCGCCATGAGCGAACGCCATGTGGTACTCGTGTCCGGCGCGGCGCACCCAAACCTCCAAACGATTGGAGAGCGCGTTGACCACGGACACGCCGACCCCGTGCAAACCGCCGGAGAACTTGTAGCTACCGCCGCCGAATTTACCGCCGGCGTGGAGCTTGGTCAGGATCACCTCCACCCCCGGCAGCCCCTGCTCCGGGTGGATATCGACCGGCATACCGCGACCGTCGTCGCTGACCTCCAGCGAGCCGTCGGCGTACAGCACCACCTCGATGGTCCGGGCGTGGCCGGCCAGGGCCTCATCGACACTGTTGTCGATCACCTCCTGGGCCAGATGGTTGGGGCGGGTCGTGTCGGTGTACATCCCGGGGCGCTTGCGCACCGGGTCGAGGCCGCTCAAGACCTCGATTGCTGAAGCGTCGTAATTGCCTGTCATGGGCGGATCGGTTGTCCCTCTGGTTTGCCCTGGGTGATATGGGCGTGCTAACGGGCGTGATAACGGGATGATAACGGGATGATAACGGAGACGCGGCGTTCGCCGGTTTGACCGTCAAACTGCGGTACGCTACCGTAGCTCTAAACCCTGATGCAAACCCAATGAAGAAAGCCGCTGCCACCTCCCCGCCCCCCTTCGAGCAATCGCTCTGCGAACTGGAGGCCATCGTTGACGCCCTGGAGAAGGGCGAGATGACCCTGGAGGAATCCTTGGGCGCCTTCGAGCGCGGCGTCACTCTGACCCGCGCCTGTCGCCAGGCCCTGGAGGCCGCCGAACAGCGGGTCCGCATCCTCACCGACGGCCGGCCCGACGCCGAGCCCGAACCCTTCAGTCCTCCATCGAAGACACCCGGCACCCCACATGAGTGAATCAGAACTGGACTCCTTTCGGGCACGCTGCGTCGCGCGCGTCCAGGCGACGCTCGACCAGCTCCTGCCCGCCCCGCAGATCGAGCCCACGCGCCTGCACGAGGCCATGCGCTACAGCGTCATGAACGGCGGCAAACGCATCCGCCCACTGCTCTGCTACGCCGCCGGCGAGGCCCTGGGCGTCACCCCGGCGCTGCTCGACCGCCCGGCCGCCGCGGTGGAACTGATCCACGCCTACTCGCTCATTCATGACGACCTGCCGGCCATGGACGACGATGAACTGCGCCGGGGACGCCCGACCTGCCACAAGGCCTTCGACGAGGCGACCGCCATCCTCGCCGGTGATGCGCTCCAGACACTGGCGTTCCAGACCCTGGCCGACGCGACTGACCTCAGTGCCGCGGCGCGCGTCAGTATGGTCGCGGCCCTGGCCCGAGCGAGCGGCTCGCGCGGCATGGCCGGCGGCCAGGCCCTGGACCTGGCGGCCGAGGGCAAGCACCTCGACCGCGTGATGCTGGAGCACATCCACATCCACAAAACCGGCGCCCTGATCCGCTCCGCCGTGCGCCTCGCCATCCTCGCCGAGGGTCCGCTGGACGTCGAACACGCCGAACGGCTGGACCGCTATGCCAAGTGTGTCGGTCTGGCCTTCCAGATCCAGGATGACGTGCTCGACGTGATCGCCGAAACCGCAGTCACCGGCAAGACCCGCGGACGCGATCAGGAACTCGACAAATCCACCTACCCCTCGGTCGTCGGCCTGAGCGAGGCCAAGGAAATGGCCAATAACCTGTTGACCGACGCGCTCAGCGCCGTCTCTGTATTTCCAAGCCGTGCCGACCCGCTGCGCTGGGTGGTCGAGTCGCTACTGCGGCGGACGACCTGAGCGACCGGTTCGTCGGGTGCGGTGTCAGAAACGAACCGCACCCTCTCCGTCAAGCAGCCTGCCGGCGCGCGCCTACGTCGGCAACCACTCTCCGGCCCACCGTTACTCGTCGGTGTCGAATCGATCCTTGAGGGGGAATCCGGGCGGATAGTCGACCGCGCCGGTCTGTGTATTCCAGCTCACTACGCCTGCGCGGGGGACGCCGGCGGTCGGACCGCCCACCGCGTCCGTGTCCACCAGTTGCGCCGTGCGCTCGCCGTTGATCAGCCAGTCGCCGTTCACCGCCCGCTCGGCACACCGGGTCCACTCCTCGCACCAGTCTCCGAGATCGTAGCCGTACCATTTCCAGCGCGGCGTGACCGGCGGCAGTCCGGCCTGTTCCCAGAGCGTGCGGGCCTCCTCCATAATCTCCTTGGTGGGGAGGGCGACCGGCGGCATGGCATAGTGCATGGTCGCGTCGATCATGATCTTGGCTTCCCACTCGCGGTCACGCAGCTTGGGCGCGTGTCCGTTGGCCTGGTGGTCTTCGATCTTCACCGATTTCATGAGATCCGTGCGGTAGGCGATGGCCCACAACACCTCCTCGACGTTGTTGGGATCAATGTCCTCATCAACCGCCACGGTCATCTTGCCGACCGAGCGCATGAAGGTGGTGGCGCCGCTCAGCGCCCGCCAAATCTCGGTCTTGGGGGAATTGCGCTCCATCACGATGACGGTGAACCGGGAGACCCCGATCATGGGGCCGTGCAGGGCGACGTCCTTCACCTGCCGGATGTAGAGGGTGTTCTTCAGGTGATTGAGCATCACCGCGCTGTAATTGAGCTGCTTGATGACCCCGGATTCCGACGGTGCCATCTGCGAGATCATCGAGGTCAGGATCGCCTTCTTGCGCCGGGTGATGGCCGTCACGGTGATCGAGTGGTTGTATTCCTCCACCGACATGTTGCCGTAGGACTCGCCGAACGGCGCCTCCATTTCCAGCTTGGTCGGGTCGAGCCAGCCCTCGATGATGATCTGGGCATCGGCCGGGACCATGAGCGGGATGGTCTTGCACTTGACCTTGCGATAGGGCGCGCCGGCCAGGGCCCCGGCCACGTCCATGTCGTCCAGATACTCAGGGACCTTCTGGGGTCCGATGACCTGGAGCGTCGGCGGGGCGCCGACGATCAGCGCCACCGGCATCTTCTCGCCGCGCGCCTTGTACTTGGCCCAGTTCTGATGGGCGCCGCCGTTGGTCTGGATGAGCCACATGCCGGTGATGCGGTCCGACGCCTTGAGGCTGCAGCGGTTCTGACTGATGTTCTGAATCCCGTTCTCGGGATTCAGCGTCACGAAAAGTCCGGCCGAGAAATAGGGCGCCGTGTCCCAACCGGGGGTGTTGTTGGGGACCGGCAGCGTGTCCATGCCCTTGCCCGCGCCGCCTTTGAGGTCATCGCCCGTCAGTACGACCTCGTGCACCGGCGCCTCCGCGGACGGAATCTCCACGGCCGGAATCGGATTCGCAAAGGACTTGCTCCATTTCTCGAAGATCTTCTGCGACAGGGCCGAGATACTCTCGCCCTGGTAGTCGATCCCCATCGAGGCGGCATAGATGGCCGGCGAGCCGGCGGTGCCGCCGACCTGCACGTCGCAATCCCCCTGGTATTTGCGGCCCTTGGCATCGGTGACGTTGGTGAACAGAAAGGCCCGCTTGGGATTGTTGTTGACGACGGTACCCACGTCGCCGACATAGCCCCAGCGCACGAAGGCGTGCAGGTGCTTGTCCTTGTTGATCTCCTGATCGATGGTCCAGAGCAAATCCAGTTTCTTGAGCTTGGCCAGGTGGTCGTTCAGGTCGTCGTAATTACGTTGAAAGCCCGGTTGCATGGTGATGCCTCTTCTTCGGTTGTTGGCGGAGACCGGCCGGCGATCAGTCCTGATCACCGAGCCGGATAGCGCGGGCCTGGTCCTGCGGCTGTGCGGTGCGACTGCGATTGGCGGCGGAACGGCGCCCGTTGGTGAGCCAGTCGCCCTTGGCCGCCCGGGCCGCGCATGCGTCCCATTCCGCCGACCAGTCCCCGAGTGCGTAGCCGCACCACGGGGACTGGGGCGTGAGTCGGGGGAGTTGCAACTCCTCCCAGATGGCGCGGGCGCGCTCCATAAACTCCTGCTTGGGCAGGGCGACCGGGGGGTAGTCGGCCTTGGCGGTGGCGTCGATGAGCATGGTGGAATCGATTTCGCAGCCCTTGAACGCGGGCCCGTGGCCCTTGCCGCGATGGGGAATCACGTGGGTGTCGACCGCCGGGTTGCAGCGGTAGGCCAGCGCCCAGAGCACATGGTCGGTGTCCTCCGGGTCGATGTCCTCATCGATCGCCACACAGAATTTGCCGATGGCCGGGGTGAAGGAGGCAGCGCCTTCGAGCGCGCGCCAGACCTCGGTCTGGGGTGTTCCCCGGGCAATGGAGAGGAACAGAAAACGGCGCAGGTTGGTCAGCGGCTCGTGCATGGACACCCGGGTGACGCCCTTGATGTTCAGGTGGTCGCGCAGGTGCGCGAGATACAACGGCTCATAGGCCACCTTCTTGATGACGCTCGATTCGCAGGGGGTGACCTGCGAAATGATGGACGCAATGGTGTAGGAGGTCCGACGGGTGATGGCCGTGACCGTCATGGAGAAGTTGTATTCCTCCAGGGCCATGTAGCCATGCGACTCGCCGAATGGGCCCTCGGGCTCGAGCGCATCGGTGGCGATGAAGCCCTCGACGATGACCTGGGCCTCGGCCGGAACCCACAGGTCCTGCGTCTTGCACTTGACGATATTGATCGGACAGCCGGCCAGTCCCCCGGCGACGGTGATCTCATCGCAGTCGAGCGGGAGCTTCTGTGGTCCGGTGAAGGCGACGATGGGAGGTGCCCCGAGCACTGCCGCGACCGGCATCGGCTGGCCGAGCGCTTTGTACTTGTACCAATGCACCGCGCCGCCGGCGAGGGTGGAGCGCTCCATCATCACGGCCACCCGATCGGCCGCCTTGAGGTTGCCCCGATAGAGCCCGAGGTTCTGGATGCCGGTTTCGGGGTCGCGGCTGACCCAGAGCGCGGCGGTGAAATAGGGAGCCGTATCATAGCCGGGAGTGGATACCGGAATAGGCAGGGCATCCAGTCCCTGGCCGGCCCGCAGCGCGTCCCCGGTGATGACCACCTCCTGACAGGGCGCCTGCTGCACCTGGCGCGGGGCAATCGGATGGGCGATGGCGTCGAGCCAGGCCTGGCCGATGGCGGCCTCCGGCTTGTTCATCCCGAGGGCATAGATGCGGCGGTTGCCCGCCAACGCGCCGATCGCCACCTGGGCGCCCGGATAGGTCCGACCCGCCGCGTCGGTCACATTGGTGAACAGAAACGCCTTGCGTTCCGCTTCCGGGATACCGCCGCGGTATTGCCAGCGGACCAGGGGGTGCATCTCCGCATCCTTGTCGATGGCCCGCTCGATACTGTAGAGCAGCCCCTGATCCTGGAGCTTTTTCAGGTGGGCATCGAAATCGTCGTAGCCCGCCGGTTCATAATCCATGGTGGAGTCTCCGGTTTCGCGGTGAAGACGCTCCCGGACGGTCGCTGCGGACCGCCCGGCGTTGGTGCAGGCGAAGGTCAGTGAGTCATCGCCGCACTCACTCGCGTGCCTCCAGTTCCGGCGGGCCGACGGCTTGACCATCCACCAGGCGCAGGGACCAGCGCGTGCCGATGCCGACGGCGTTGTCGAGATAGCGCAGACGCGATGGCCGCAGCACCAGCAGCGTGGCGCCGGCGAAAGCGCCTGCCGTCTCCGCCGGGTGGGCGATGAGGTCACGAGCGAAGGGGAATTTCGTGAGATAAGCGGCGAGTGCGCGGGCCTTGAACACCGTGCCCGCGGGGGGCCGGACCTCGCCCTCGATCTGGAGCCCGCGAATCTCCCGCCAGGAGTTCACCAGCGGATGGATGGTGGCGGCGCAGGCCGGATTGATGGTCAGATTGCGGCTGTGGCGGGAGCGCGGCGAGGAGAGGAACACCAGGTCGAACCCATCCGGGGCGAAATAGACGTCGGTGGCCCAGGGCACCGCGTCCGTGCAGGTCGCAAGCGTCATCACCGCCACCTCGTCGAAGAGTCGCCGGGCCGCCGCCGTGAACGCATCAGTCTGCATCGCTGCCCCAGCGTCTGAACAGGTCGTGCTCGATCCCGAATTGGTCGAGGACCTTACCCAGCGTCTGGTCCACCAGATCCATGATAGTCATGGGCGCGTGATAGAAAGAGGGGGCCGGGGGCAGGACCACGGCGCCCATCTCGGTGACGGCGGTCATGTGGCGCAGATGGCCCAGGTGCAGCGGAGACTCGCGCGGGACCAGGACCAGCTTGCGGCGTTCCTTGAGGGTGACGTCCGCCGCCCGGCTAAGCAGGTTGTCGCCGAGTGAGAGCGCAATCTGGGCCATGCTCTTCATCGAGCAGGGAATGACCACCATTCCCAAGACCCGGAACGAGCCGCTGGAGATCGGAGCGGCCAGATTGCCGTGCTCATGGACGACATCGGCCAGCGCCCGCACGTCGGCGAGGCTGGTTTGGGTCTCCAGCCGCAGGGTAACCTCGGCACCCTTGCTGACAACGAGATGGGTCTCGATGTCAGGGATGGTTTTCAGGACCTCCAGCAGGCGTACACCATAGATGACGCCGCTGGCGCCCGAGAGTCCGACGATCAGTTGTTTCATGAGACCTCCGCAACTCAGAGAGACAGCATGGACGCGTCGTCCGCCCAAGGCTTCAGGTAGATATAGCCTTCCATGATCCGGCGGGCGGTCCGGCCATAGGCGGCCCGCAGTATCCGGTACTCCTGGCCGGCTCGCTCCACCCTGATATCGACGTCCATGATTCCCGAGGGGTGGCCGATACGCACGACGGCGGCCGAACGCGCGGCCTCGGCGCAAACCGCGTTGGCGATGGTGCCCTCGATCTGCGCCGCCACCGCGGTGCATACGGAGCCGGTGCCTGAATAGGCACGATGCACGGCGCCGGCAAAGCGAATGATGCCCTTGATGTCGTAGCTGTCCGGTGTGATGGCCCGGCCATCGACGAAATCCGTATAGCCGATCGGCGGAAAGACCAGAATACAGAAGGGCATGGTGGGGTTGATGCGCAGGAAGCTGTCCAGGTCCGGGTACATCCCGAGCCTGACACCGACCGTTCCGCGAATCCTGTCCGCCTTGTCCCAGACGGACTGATCGTTCAGGATGTCCTGGAACGCCTCGGTACCCTTCAAGCCCAGATCGGTGCCCTTCACGAATACCGAGGGGTTTGCCGCGTCAACGACCGAAACGTCGAATGCCCCCAGTCCGTCGACACTCAGTGCCTCACATGCGTGACCGGTCGGCAGCAGGCCCTTGCCGAGGGTTCCGCCGGTCGCGGCGAAATCCAACAAGATCTTGGCCCCGGTGCCCGGTACGCCGTCAATGTGATAATCCCCGGCAACCTCGGCTCGGCCATTCTTCACCGGCACTTCGGCGATGAGGATGCACTGGGTGTTGGTGTTGAAGATTCGCACCCTGGTCAATGGTTCAACGGCCGGGACCAACCCCTCATCGATCGCAAAGGGGCCGACCCCGGCGGAGATGTTTCCACAGTTGATCCGATAATCGACCAAGGGCTCGTTGATCATCACCTGCCCGAAGGTGTAATCGACGTCCGCATCGGGGCGGGCGCTGCGGGCGATGATCGCGGTCTTGCTGGTCAGCACATTGGCCCCGCCCAGGCCGTCGATCTCGGTAAGGTCCGGACTACCGTAGATGTCGAGAATGATTCGGTCCCTCAGGGAGGGGTCGGCGGGCAGGTCTTTCGCATGAAAATAGACCCCCTTGCTGGTACCGCCCCGCATGTAGATACCGCGCACTCGTTTCATGACGTGCCCCCCTTGCCGTCGATGAAGCACGAGGCGGCGAAGGTGTAGGGATAAGCCGGCCTGTCATCACTCACCCGACCCAGCCGATGCCGCAGATTTCCGAAGGCTCGATAGACCAACGGGTACGGTTGACCACTGAAGCGACTCAGGATGTCGAACCAGGAGCGTGGTGCCTCACGAATGAACGCCTCCATGCTCCGCGTGACGTCCTCTTCGGCCAGCGCCGTTAGTCCGCCCGCGGGAAGGGCAAAGGGGTCAGTCACGTGGCAAGCGGCGAAAGACAGTCGGTCGAAGCCGCCGACCCGCGGAATGGTACAGTCGAAGCCAACCTTTGCGAGATTGACCGGCGGTTGGTTGGTGTTGCACATGGGCTCCAGCGGCAACACGTTCTGTTCCGGGAGGATCAGAATGTCCTTGGCCGGGTCGAGGCGCCAGGCAAAGGCCCACATGACGCGATCCGGGTCGAATATATCGACATCCTCGTCGAAGACATAGGCGATCTTCGGCAACCACTGACGCGAGCAGCTCAGCATGATCGCCAACGCCTGCTTGGCGTCACCGCCACCGACGGTGCGGATTCTGGCATAAGCAATATTGGTGGAGCCGTTACCCGGGAGGTTGACATCCAATACCCGAATACCTGCGTTCTTCAGGGCGGTATAGATGTCGGCCTCGATCGTCGAATTCCAGACGGCCATGTCCGTGCGTCCCGGATGCAGACCGCCAATGGTGGCGTGCTGATAGATTCCACCTTTGCGATACGTCATGCAATCGATCACCAAACGGCAATTGCGCGGCAGCCCGCCGCCGTAGGTCCCGGTAAATTCACCATAGGGACCTTCATCAAAGATCCAGCCCTCGGTGGTCTTGAGGTGTCCCTCCAGAACGATTTCCGCATTGGCCGGCACGGTCAGATCATTGGTCTCACACTTGACGACCTGTGCCGGTCCGCCGTAGAACCCGCCCAGCACGTCCCAGTCATCGGTATCCGCCACCGAATACATCGCGGCAATCTTGTCCAGTGTCGGCCCGCCGATGACCACCGCGACGGGCATGTCCTGTCCGCGCTGTTGATAGGCCTTGGCATGAATCCTTGCCTTATGACTGTCGTTGCGCATGTCTACGTTGGTTTCATTCCTTGCCCGGTACATCATCCGATAGATGCCCCAGTTGATCAGGCCGGTGTCGGGGTCACGGGAAACAACACTGGTGTCTTGAAGATAGGCATGGCCATCGTGCTGGTGGTGCAGGAAGAGCGGCAGCCGGGTCAAATCGACGGCCTCGCCCTTCAGGATGACCTCTTTGCAGGGTGCGGTAGCGACCACCACTGGTTCATAGGTCCGAGAGCCCCGCCTGGCAATCTCCTGCGCCAGGTCGCTCGGCTTACAGTCGAGCGCGCTGGCATATTGCGTACGATTCGAATAGGCGTTCGCCAGGAACTGCAGCTCACAGTCTTTGATCTTTTCCACGAGGACTGCGGTATCCGGATGGGCTTCCATGATCGCCGGTAAATCATTGACATGCCGCTCGTCGCTGATGCGCACGAGCTGGCCGATCTTTTCCAACGTCGCTACGAAGTCCGACAGGGTTTGCTGGGTCATGGTTGCTCTCCGCCGCGAATTTGCTCTGGGGTTGCCGGTTGCCTCGCACCGAAACGCAGGGTTGCGGCACTCGCCTTGACACTCCCGGCCTCGTCAGGAGGTTGCCGAAGGTCTCGGCTCCACTCAGGCCGCCCAGGCCATCGATCTCGGGGGCACCGCAAACATCCAGGATGATGCGGTTCCGCAACCGGGAGCCCGCCGGCAGGTCCCGGGCATGGAAATACACCCCTTGCCGGTACCGCCCCGCATGTAGAGAGCGCGTACAAGCTTCATTCCGCACCGCCCTTGCCATAAACAAAGCAGGCGTCGGCAAAGGTATAAGGATAGGTCGGGCGCTCATCGGCCATACGGCCCAGCCGGTGGCGCAGTTGGCCGAAGGCGCGATAGATCACCGGATAGGGCTGACCGTGAAACTGCTTCAGGATCTGCAGCCAGGTGCGCGGTGACTGTTCGATGAATTCCGCCATCTGCGTCACCAGTTCCGCTTCCGTCAGCGGCGCGAGCCCGGCTGACGGATCTCCCAGCGGCTCGGTGACGGTGCAGGCGGCGAAGGAGAAGCGATCGACATTGCCGACCAGCGGAATGGTGCAGTCGAAGCCGATCTTGGGCATATTGACCGGCGGCTTGTTGGTCATGCACAGTGGATCGAGCGGCAGGATGTTGAGTTCCGGGATGATGAGCGTGTCGAGTTGCGGATGGTACCGGTAAGCCATAGCCCACTTGACGCGTGCCTCGTCGAAGATATCGATGTCGTCATCGAACACATAGGCGATCTTGGGAAACCATTGGCGGGAGCAAGTCAACATGACGGCGAGCGTCTGCTTGGCGTCCCCTCCACCCACGGGTTTGATCCTGGCATAAGCGATATTGTGGATACCATCGGCCGGCACATAAACGTCCAGCACCCGGATACCCGCACGTTTGAGCGCCGCGTAAATGTCGGCCTCGACGGTCGGATGAAAGACATAGAGGTCGGTGCGGCCCGGATGCAGTCCGCCGATTGTCGCGTATTGGTAAATGCCGCCCTTACGGTAGGTGATACAGTCGATCTTGAAGCGGCAGTTGTGCGGCAGCCCTCCCCCATAGGTCCCGGTGAACTCGCCGTAGGGACCCTCGTCATAGACCCAGCCTTCGCTGGTCATGATCCGGCCCTCGATGACGATCTCAGCATTGGCCGGCACCGTCAGATCGGAGGTCTCGCACTTGACGACCTTGGCCGGCTCACCGTAGAAGCCGCCCAGCACGTCCCAATCATCGGTATCGTGAAAGGAATACATCGAGGCGATCTTGTCCAGCGCGGGGCCGCCGATGACGATCGCCGCCGCCATATCGAGACCCTTGTCGGCGTATTTCTTGGCCTGGATCCGGGCATTGTGGCTGTCGTTACGCATATCGACGTTGGTTTCATTCTTCGTGCGATACATGAAACGGTAGATGCCCCAATTGATCAGCCCGGTCTCGACATCCCGCGACACCACGTTGGCGTCCTGGATGAAGGCATGGCCATCGTGGTCGTGATACAGAAACAGGGGAAAGCGGGTGATGTCGATATCCTCACCTTTGAGGATCACCTCCTTGCAGGGGGCGGTATCGACCAGAACCGGCGGGTATCTTCTTTCGCACCGGCGCGCGATCTCTTGCGCGAGTTCCCGTGGTCCGCAGTTCAGGGCCTGCGCATATTGCTCGCGGTTGGAGTAGGCGTTGGAGAGATACTGAAACTCGCAATCCTTGACCTTCTCGACCAGAATTGCCTGATCGGGATTGGACTCCATGAGCATGGGCAGTTCGTCGACCCGACGCTCATCGCTGATCCTCACCAGTTGGCCGATCTTTTCCAGCTCCAGGACGAAGTCTTGCAGAGGTTGTTGGGGCATAGAGATCTCCTGGGCATGATGAAGTGGGCGCTTGCGGCAGGGCCTTGATCATGGTTTCGGCCACGCGGCATCGTAGGGTGGACAAGCGCAGCGCAGTCCACCAGCGTCGGCGCGGGATTCGGTGGACTGCGCTGTCGCTTGTCGACCCTACGGCCGGAACGATGATCAAGGCCTGCGGCAGATTCGAAGCCACTGGCCACGATTGACGGGGGCGGCAAGGCGCGTTGTGCCTTGGTCCTTTGGACGGCTCGACCACGGTCGAGGTGACGTTGTTCAAGACGGACCTTCCCTCCCGGTAAGCGCCATCAGCGTCCCGATCCCGGGAAGCGCGTAGTAATTCCGGATCGTGTCGAGCAGCGTTGCGATCCTGTCCGTGGACACGACCGGCCCCAGGTTCGCGCGGAATTTTTCCTCGAGATCTTCCTCCGTCATCGGGTTCTGCGACGTTCCTTTCGGATAACGGACCCGTTTCTGGTATTCCTGTCCGGACGTCACTCGGACAGTCACCACGGCGCCCATGTTGTCGTTGGCTTCGCGCTGCGCCACGTCATCGACGTAGTGAGTGACCTTGTTGGACAAGGCGACAAGTTCCTTCCGCTTGCAGGTCTCATCGGTCACGTCGTATTCGGCCGGCGGCCCATCGTAGAGGGCCACTGCCAGCATGAAACTCAAGCTGAACTGGGCCTCGATCAACACCCTGGGCTCCTTGATACTACCCACGTGATCGCAGACGAACTTCGATGCACCGACCTTGACGCTCTCGATGTCCTCCGGCTTGACGCCATTATCGTGGCACGCGAACAGGAAGGCTTCGAGTGCGGCCTGGATCGCGTAGCAGCAGTTGTACTTCTTGAACGAGGTCTCCAGAACCAGCCATTCCTCGCCCAGTTTCGCCGTCACGAGGTCGACCGCGGCGCCGTCGTCGAATGATCGGCAAATCCCGTGATCGCCCTCGATGATCGAGAGCGGCCCGGTAATGCCCTCCTTCGCCAGGTAGGCGGCCCTGATCCCGGCGATCGCGGCGATGCCCGGCAGGTTGCGCTTCACCGTGCCGCCCGAGCGCGTGTATTCCTCCACCCCGCCGGAGAAGCTGCCGCAGATGCCCATCATGTTCATCATTTGCGCCTTGTCCAAGCCAAGCAGCAGCCCGGTGGCAATGCCGGCACCGAAAGGTCCGACGACATCCGGTGTGTGGAAGCCCCTGAGATGGGAGTTGGGAATCCCCGCGCCAAGCCGTGTCATCACCTCGATCCCGAGTACCAGCGCGCGCGCTATCTGGTCGGGGCTCCGGCGCTCGCTCTCGCCAACCGCCAGCGCCACCGGAATAACGACGCCTCCAGCGTGAATCTTGATCGCGATGTTGGTGTCGTCGAAGTCCTGCGCGTTGCCGGAACTCGCGTTGATGAACGCCGCCTGCTCCGGTGAAAGCAGGTCGCCGAAATAGATGACCGTCGATCGTCCCTGCGCCGGGAAGGCGGTTGTCGCGCGATAGCTTCCCTCGCTCCACGGGAACTTGGCGCCCGCAATCGTGAGGCCGATCTTGTCGATCAGCAGTTTCCTGACCATCCCACGGAGGTCGTCCGACTGCCCGGAACCGTAGCACTTCGTCGTGAAATCAACGAGTATTTCACTGACAAACGCCTGTTGTTTCATACTGGACGCTCCGAGGGATAGGGGTTTCAAGCAGGCAGTCCCAAGCCCGGCTGGCCACCAAAAAGTCAAATTTGGAATTGTTGCCGTGGCGACCTCCCCGCTCGTGTATTTGATATTCTCGCACCGAACGCGTCTCGGGCTCAGCTGCCGCGAGATACGAAAATCTGCCTCATTTCTACGCGAAACTGTATCGGAGCCCGACCCCATGACCACCGCCTTCTCCCTGGCCGAGGTGCGCTGGCTCACCGACCCCGCGGCCCCTGTGGTCTTGCTCGATCCCCTGACAGACCTGCCGCACCAGGAGATGCCGATGCCTCCCGGCATCGGGAGCGGCTGGGCGGAGATGATGCACCTGGCACTGGGGATGCACCTGTCGCGGGGGACGCACCATTTCACCGAGGCCATGGCCGGGCATTGGGTGCCCTTCGCACGGATCACAGCGGACCTGCCCGATGACTCCTTGACCGTTCAGTCCGCCCGCAGCGGCCGGGTGCGCCTGTACGAGCGGCGGGTCGGATCGGAACTGACCTTCGGGGGTGAGGTCGCGCTGTTTCAGCACTCGGATCAGCTCGACTACGAGCCGCACCTGGACGGCTCGACCATGGTCCAGGTGACGGTCCTCTTGATCGGCGACGCGCTCCTCGCCCGCTTGCTAGGCGAGGCGCTGGCCGGCGCGCTGGTGGCGGGTCTGGGGGTCACCGGGGTGCCGTCGGCCCGGGTGCTGGCGATTCCGGCCGCGATCACCGCGCCCTTGTATGCCGCGTTGTCGACCGAGCAGGCGGGCGCCTTGCGCAAGCTCTATGCGCAGTCCAAGGTTCTGGAGTATCTCGGGGGGCTGACCCGCTTCATCACCGGGGAGCAGAGGGCGTCGCCCACCCTGCCACTGGTCCGGCGGCGCCGGGCAGAACAGTTACGCGAGGAGTTGGAGCGGGCGGACGCCGAGGCCCCGGGCCTCGATGAACTGGCCCGGCGCTATCACACCAGCGCCCGTACCCTGAACGACGACTTCAAACAAGTCGTCGGTCAGTCCATCTTCGCCTTCGTCACCCGACGGCGCTTGGGCCAGGCCCATGTGCTGCTTCAGGAGACCGATATCCCAATGAAACAACTCTCAGCCCGCCTGGGTTACACGCACGTCAACCACTTCAGCGCCGCCTTTCACCGACTGTTCGGCTACACACCGGGGAGCCTGCGGCGCGGGCCGACGATCGGGCCTGATCGGGGTTAGACAGTGTCCATTTTCGACTTCCCGATGGTTGGCCGACATTGGCGTTCAAAGCGGGAAGCAATGAATTGATTTCCGGCTTCTTAGCGGGAGCGGTTACATCCGTGCTAAGCTCATAAGTAGTAGCCGTGTCCGCGCTCTCATGACCGCACCCAAGAGCGTCCTGGCGGGCGCCTGCTTGACGGCGTTGATTCAGAGAGAAACATGCTTCCCGGCGCGGGGCGGGGCATTCGCCCCGTCCCTAACGTTTGATCCGTAGCCGACCGCTGGCACGTACTAAAGGTTGCGAACGGGGCACCTGCCCGGTCCGGCCTGGGAGATCATCGCGATGTACACGATATATCGGCTGAAAACGGATGAACTGGACGACGACTTCCTGGACTCGCTCAGGGCGTTGTTCAAGGGCAAGACTATTGAAATTGCGGTGTGTGAGGCGGAGGACGAAGCGCAGGATGAGACGGCCTATCTGCTCCGCAGTCCAGCCAATCGCAAACGATTGATGGAGGCGATCGAAAATGTTCGGCAAGGTCATATCGTGCCTTGTGACTTCGACAACCGGAAATGAAACGCGTAGTGTTCGAACAGGGAGCGTTCCAGGATTTCTCCGAGTGGGCCGAGCGCGATAAGAGAATTCACAAGCGCATTACCGCTCTGATCATGGATATCCTCCGTCAGCCTTATGCGGGTATTGGAAAGCCGGAACCCTTGAAACATCAACTACGCGGTTGCTGGTCCCGGCGCATCAATGATGAGCATCGTCTTGTCTATCAGATCGAGCCGAATGCCGTCATCATTCTCGCGTGCCGCTATCACTATGAATGAAGCCTTAATGCCGCTTGCACCCATCGGCGCGGGAGCGACCCGAGCGGGACGGGGTGTGCACACCGTCCGCGATGTTTAGGCCGACGTTGGCCGCCGCCACGAGCCAAGCGTCAAGAGTGAAGCGAATGACCTGTATGAACCAGAAGCGCACAGCCTTTGGGCAGCAGTTCAAAATTTGGGTGGCCGCCGCCGGCAGCGTGTCGGCGGCGAGACTGACGGTGGATGCGCTGCGCTTATCCACCCTACTACACTACGACACCGGTGCCGCTGTAGGGTGGATAAGGCGCGCCGCTCGGAGTGAGGGACCCGGCACGGCGGTCGCGCGCGCCGCATCCACAAGGGGTCGCGCGATGCCGCCCAAATTTAGAATTGTTGGCCTTTGGGCGGCATCCAACCGTTTCGGACAAGGTGAATGCCCCGTCCGGCCCGAGAATCAAGCGAAAGGACTAGCACCCGTGCCCACCCTGAACTGGATCGGCAAAGCGTCGGTGGTCAAGCACCACCAGGAAGTGCCGCTACGCCTGCTGGAGCCGATGCCGGAGCACTCCTGCGGGCCCGCCGACAGCGGCAACCTCATCGTGCAGGGCGACAACCTGCACGCGCTCAAGGCCCTGCTGCCGCGCTATGCGGGTCAGGTTCGGTGCATTTATATCGATCCCCCCTACAACACCGGCAATGAGGGCTGGGTCTACAACGACAACGTCAACAGCCCCGAGATTCGCCGCTGGCTGGGCGAGGTGGTCGGCAAGGACGGCGAGACCCTGGACCGCCATGACCGCTGGTTGTGCATGATGTATCCGCGACTGGTCTTGCTGCGGCAGTTTTTGCGGGAGGATGGGGCGATCTTTGTCTCCATCGACGACAATGAGCTTGGGAACTTGCAAGCCCTGATGCGCGAGGTATTTGGCTCCACGAACGAGGTGGCTGCCATCGTTTGGGAAAAGGGTAAAAAGGGAGACTCGAAGCTGGTGTCCATCACCCACGAGTACATCGTCGCCTTCGCTCGCAACAAGGCCCTATTGCAGACACATCAGGTCAAGTGGCGACGTAAGAAGCCGGGGATCGAGGAGGTTCTGGATTTCTACGCTGGACTGCGACACAAGTACGGCGATGAACATATCAAGATTCGCCAGGAGATGATGGCCTGGTATCGCGCGCTACCCAAGGCCGATCCCCGCAAGGCTCACAAGCACTACAACTGGTCAGATCAGCGAGGGCTTTACTTTCCCGATAACTTCCACGGACCCGACGACGGCCGCGAGAACCGCCCACGCTATCCAATTCTCCATCCAGTGACGCAACAGCCCTGTGCGATGCCATCGACGGGATGGCGATGGGAAGAGCGCACCACACAGGCCGCTTTAGCAGACGACCCACCGCGCATTCATTTTGGCAAAGATCATACGACGATTCCAAACCGCAAGAGTTACCTGCGTGAGATCGACGAGGAACCCATGCTCAGCGTGTTCTACAAGGACGGACGCGCCGCGACCTTGGAAGTCGAATCCATCCTGGGTGCCGGCGCCTTCCCCTTCCCGAAAGATTCGGAGGTCATTGCAGACCTGATCAGCATGGTCGTCGGGCCTGGAGATATCGTACTGGACAGCTTTGCCGGCTCCGGCACTACGGCTCACGCGGTGCTGCGCTGTAATCAACACCTGCACCCTCCGCTGCGCTTCATCCTTGCCGAACTCAATGAGGACGTAGCCCTGACCAAGACCCGCGAACGAGTGAAGAAAGCCATCGAAGGCTACTCCCCGCTCGCAGGAAAAAATCGCGCATTGGTGCCTGGTCTGGGCGGCGGTTTTCAATTCTGCCGCCTGTCGGCCGAGCCGCTCTTCACCGCCGACGGCCAAATCCGCCCGGATGTGCGTTTCACCGAACTGGCCGAGTTCGTCTGGTTCGCCGAAACCGGGTCTGGCTATAACCGCCGCGCCGACTCGCCCCTGCTGGGTGTGCACGAGGGCCGCGCGATCTACCTGCTCTATAACGGCATCCTCAAGGACCAGTCGGCGGACGGCGGCAACTGCCTGACCGGCGCCGCGCTTGATCTGTTGCCGACGCTTGACGGTCCGAAGGTGATCTATGCCGCCGCCAACCGGCTCGGCAGCCGAACCGCTCGCGAAGGCATTACCTTCAAACAGACGCCGTATGCGCTTGACTTATGAGCATCGCATCGCACCCTAACGTCATCACCCGGTCGCTGCATTGGGACACGCCATGACCGGCTTCACCGCCAAAGTTTACCAATCCCAGGTGCTGGACAGCATCCAGGCGTATTTCCAGGCCTGTCACGCGCTGCCCTCAGCGTCACTGGCCTATACCGCCACGACCGAACAACTGTGGGGGCACGGACTGGCGTATCATCCGCTGCCAGGCTTTCCGGCGGACATGCCCTATTTCTGTCTGCGCGTACCCACCGGCGGGGGCAAGACCTGGCTGGCCGCCAAGGGTGTGGCGCTGGTCAACACGCACCTGCTGCGCTGTGAGCACAGCGTCTGCTTGTGGCTGGTGCCGAGCAAGCCGATCCGTCAGCAGACCCTGCGCGCGCTGAAGGATCGCCGCCATCCCTAGGCCCTGCGCGAGGCTGGCCCGGTCACGGTGCTGGATCTGGAGGAGGCCAAGAGCCTGACCCGTGCCACCCTGGACACCTCCACCGTCATCATCGTCGCAACCCGCCAGGCGTTTCAGGTCGAGGACGAGGAGTGCCGCAAGGTCTACCAGTCGAGCGGTGCGCTGATGCATCATTTTGAGCATCTGGCACCGGCGCAGCGTGCGCAACTGCTGGTGGACAAGCTTGGGGACGACCAGACCGCGGAGCGGACCACGCCCTATTCGCTCGCCAACCTGCTGCGCCTGCGGCGCCCTTTCGTCATCGTCGATGAGGCGCACAACAGCCGCACCGAGCTGGCCTTCGACATGTTGGCGCGCTTGCGCCCCAGCGGCGTGATGGAGTTGACCGCGACGCCGGATCTGGAACGGACACCGTCGAACGTGCTGCACAGCGTCTCCGCCGCCGAACTGAAGGCGGAGGAGATGATCAAGCTGCCGGTGGTGCTGGAGACCGAGCCCGACTGGCAGCAGTGCCTGGCGGATGCCATTGGCCGCCGCGAGGCCCTGCATGCCCTGGCCGATATAGAAGGGCGCACCGGCACGGACTATCTGCGTCCACTTGTGCTGATCCAGGCCGAACCGCGCCGCTCCGGTGTCGAGACCCTGGACGTTGAACGTGTTCGCACCGAACTCATCACCAACCACCGCATCCCGCCCGCGGCCATCGTGATCGCCACCGGCGAGGAGCGGGGGCTGGAACAGATCGAGGCTGAGTATAAACTGGGCCTGGCCGACCCGACCTGCCCGGTGACCTTCATCATCACGCAGAAAGCGCTGGCCGAAGGTTGGGACTGCCCCTTTGCCTACTGCCTGGTCAGCATGGCCTCGCTCCACTCAGCCACGGCCGTGGAACAGATCCTCGGGCGCGTGCTGCGCCAACCGGGGGCGGCCCATCGAGCGAACCCGCTGCTCAACCAATCCTATGCGTTCGTAGTGTCGCGCAACTTCGCCGACACCGCGGGCGCGTTGCGTGATCGGCTGGTGGCCGGCGCCGGCTTCGAGCGGCGTGAGGTAGGCGCGTTCGTCACCGCGGCCCGACCCGACCAGGGCCGGCTCGATCTGGAGGGACACGCGGGGCGCGTGGTGGTCGAGCCGGTCGCGGTGACCCTGACCGAACGGCCGGATCTCAAGGCGGTGCCCAAGGCGCTGCGCGACAAGGTCAGTTGGGACGGTCAGCGCAATACCCTGACCATCAGCACGCCCCTGACCATAGATGAAGCCGAAGCGCTCAAGGGCTCGGTCCGATCCGGCGACGCCATTGCCGCCATCACGCAAGCGGCCGAGATCAGTCGCACGACAGCAATCACATTCTTTCAGACCCCTGCGGAACTGGGTGAACGCTTCCAGGTCCCGCGGCTGGCTTTGCGCCGACGCAGATCGCAGCAAGGTGAACTCCAATTATTCGATGACCCTGAGGCTTTGGACTATCCGCGGGACCTGTCGCCCTACGATGCCGCGCCGACCGCCGATGATCTCAAGGCACTGGGCGCCGGATTCCAAGCCTCGGAAGGGGGTGAGATCGATGTGGATACCGCGAGCGGCAAGGTTGTCTCGCATCCGCGACCTGCGCAAACGGGCGGTGGGGGCAGCCTTCCAACAGACCTTGTTCGGCGAGGCCGCCGCGGAGCGCGTGGCCGTCAGCGACGCCGAGGATGGCCGCCTGGCCTTCGCGTATCATCCCCAAGCCTATGCGCCGAGTCGCGACTATGACGGACGTTTCGGTCACTTCGCGTTCCGCCGGCATTACTAATGTTTTCTCGGGATCTGCGGGCTCATACCAACGGTCAGCGAAGGAATAAACGTTCGGGACGGGGCGAATGCCCCGTCCCGCCACGGTTGATGGGACATGCCCCGTCCGGCCTGTTGACGCGCGATGCCGCCTTTGCCCTCCCGGACGCGGGGTCCAAACCGGCCGTCGCCGCCGTTCGAGTACGTTGCGGCGAGGGGTTCGGGGCCTTCAGGTTTGCGGCCTATTGATCCTGAGCGGCGGATCACCCTACTGGTTCCGCTTGAGGCCCCGGTAGAAGTTCTCATGCACGCCCAGGGCGCGCAGGATACGCAGGTCGGGGCTCCACTCGTAGGCCAACAGGTACTGCTGGCCGACACAGTCGAACTTGTGCACATAGACGCCCGCCAAGTCGCCGCGCTTGACCTCGCCGATCTCGGGCGCGACGATGATCGCCGCCACCGCCCCGTCCACGGCGGTCTTCTGTTGGTTGTGCAGCCGCTTATAGACTCGCTTGAACGGCGGCAGTTGGACGACCCGGACCTCAGCCACCGGGTCGGCCTTCCGGGACGAAGGGCTCCGCATCCTCTACCGGCACCATCCGCGACATGAGGATGTCGCGTACCAGGTCGATGGGGAGGTCCGGGTTGTCGAAGGCGGCACGGCCAAGCTGCGCCCAGAATTCGATCTGCTGGGGGATGGAGCGGTATTCAGCCTTGGCGGTCGTACTGGCCGCCTTGTAAAGGTCGTCGCTGACGCGTACTGAGACGCTCATGGTAACTCCTGATGCGATCTGCCACAGTTGTAACAAACTGCATCATAGCGGCTCATGTCGGGATGTTCCACTGGGGCCGTCCAACCCACCGAGACATTCTTGCGCTGTTCGTCGGCGGCACCCAGTAAGCGATTCCGATCCGCGCCCCTTAGATAAAAAAATATCAATTGCTTACGAAAACCCTACAGCGTCTCGACCTCAAACCCGACCACCCCGCGCTGCTCGCGGCTGAATTCGATGCCGATCAGATGGATCGGCTGGCCCGCGGCCCGGTACTTATCCGCGTAGCCTCGTTCCTTGAGCTGTTGCAAAGCCCGCCCCGCTGGCTCCAACTCCACCACCTTGAACTCGAACAGCCAAATCCGGTCATTGAATTTCAGCGTCAGATCGACCCGGCCCTGACGGCTAGCGTCCTCCGCCGTCAAGTCCAGGCCCAGCGCGGCCAGATGGCTGTAGAAGACGCTGGCGTAGTAGCCCTCATAACGCGCGATGGGGTTGCCGGTATGCCACTGATACGGAATGGCGGCGAACAGGCTGTCGATATGAGCGCGCAGGCCGGCGAAATCCGCCGCCGCCAGCAGATCGTAGAGCCGACTCGCCAGCTCGCTGGCCTGCCCCGGGTGGCCGATCAGTGCCTTGACCAGGCTGTCGTTCAGCGCGCTCTCGACCTCGAGATTGGGATAACCCAGGGTGTATTCGCGTCGGGCGCCGAGCTGCCGTGTGCCGGTGAAGGTGAGATAGCCGGTCTGCCATAGCAGCGCCTCGGTGGCCAGATGATCCACGTCGAAGGCCGACAGCAGCGCTTCGTCGGCGCGCAGGCGCGCCAGACTGGGGGTGAAAACGCCGCGCTGCATGAGCAGATCCACCAGAAAGGTCGGGGTGCCGGTCTCGAACCACCAGGTGCGAAACTCGCGCGCGTCGAACAAGAGCAGCAGGTCGAAGGGGTTGTAAACCGCCTCCCCAGTCCAGTTATAGCCGTTGTACCAGCGGCGGATCGCGTCCCGATCGAGCCCAGTCAACTCGGGGGCGAAGACCGTCTCGACATCCTGCTCGGTATAGCCGCACAGGGCGGAATAGCGGGCATCGATGGTGATGTCCTTCAGGTTGTTCAACCCGGAGAAGATGCTCACCTTGCTGAACTTGCTCACCCCGGTGATGAACACAAAATGGACATGCGCGTCATTATCTTTGATTACCGAATAGAGATCGCGCAACCCGTCGCGGGTGGCGCGCGCGGTGTCGGGTTCGGTGAGATTGTCTAGAATGGGTTTATCGTACTCATCGACGAGAATCACCGCCCGCTGGCCGGTCGCGGCATGGGCCTGCTGGATCAACCGGGAAAACCGCCCGGACAGACTCGGCGCCTCGACCGTCAGGCCGAGCCGCAGGGCATTGTCGTCGAGCGTCTCGCGGATCTTGTCGTCCAACGCCGCCCGGCTGCGCACGAGACCGCCGCCGAAGCTGAGCCGGATGACCGGATAACGGGTCGTCCAATCCCAGTGCGGATGGATCAGCAGTCCCCGAAACAGCGCCTCGTTGCCGGCAAAGAGATCTCCCAGGGTGTCGATCAACAGCGACTTGCCGAAGCGGCGCGGGCGCGACAGGAAGTAGTGCGTGCCTTCGTCAGTCAACTGCCGGATGAAGCCGGTCTTGTCCACGTAATAGTGATCATCCGCGCGGATTTTGGCGAAGGTCTGGATGCCGATCGGCAGTCTGCGGCGGTGCATGGCGGGCCTCGGAAGCGGGGACGCGCGTCGTCCGCGTTCAGGTGAGTCATGAGTCAGGTACAAGTTAAACACAATCGTTGTCGTTTTGGATTCTGGGCTATCCTAACCGGCTTGCATCCTCCAACGGTGACCGGACGAAGAGACCCATGAGCCCAGCCCAGCACGCCCTGCCCACTTTGCGTTCCCTGCTGTTCAGCGGCCTGCTGGCCCTGTGCGCCCTGCCCTGGGGCAACCCCGCCGTCGCCGACGCGGTGAGTCAGGTTCAGGGGCTGTCCAAGGCGGGGCTGCTGGTGCAGGAGGCCGGCAAGGCGGCCGTCTCCCACAACCCCGACCTGCCGCTGATGCCGGCCTCGACCATGAAAGTGCTGACCGCGCTGGCGGCAATCGACACCTGGGGCCGCGACTATCATTTCGAGACCGATTTCTACCAGGACGGCCAGGGCCGGCTCTGGGTGAAAGGACGCGCCGATCCCTATCTGGTCTCGGAGGAGCTGGACCTGATCGCCCAGGGGCTCAAGTCCGCCGGCGTCAAGCGCGTGACCGGCATCGGGCTGGACGACAGCTATTTCGACAAGGATGTCGAAATCGCCGGCCGGTCGGCCTCGAACAATCCCTATGACGCGCCGGTGACTGCGCTGGCCGCCAACTTCAATACCGTGAATCTGGTCCGCAGCGGCGCTACGGTTTCCAGCGCCGAACCCCAGACCCCGCTGACCGACACCGCCCGCCGCTTCGGCAAGATGGGCGGGGCCGGCACCCAGCGGGTGAATCTCAAACAACGGCCGACTGCGGTCGGTTATTTCGGCGAATTGTTGGCGGCCAAGCTCCAGGCGGCGGGGATCCAGGTCTCCGGCGGGCAGGAGATCGCCCCCATGCCGGGCGGTTCCAAGCTGGTCTATCGGCACAAGAACACCCGCACCCTGGCAGCCATGCTGACACCGACGCTGAAATACTCGAATAATTTCGTCGCCAATGCGCTCTTCCTGCGCCTCGCGGACCCGCAGGGCAAGGGCCGGGTGAGTATCGCCGCCGCCCAGCGCGCCATGACGGAGTTTGCTCGCCGCAAATTCAAATGGGCCGATTTCAAGATCGAGGACGGTGCCGGACTCTCGCGCGGCAACCGCCTCTCGGCCCGCCAACTGGTGGACGTGATGAATGCCTTCGCACCCAACCGTGACCTGATGCCGGTACAGGAGGGCAACAATGACGTGCGCGCCAAGACCGGCACCCTCACCGGCGTCAGCGCTTATGCAGGCTATGTCCGACGCGACGGCACCTGGACGCCCTTTGCCCTGCTGATCAATCAACCCGTGGATGCCGGTCTGCGGCGGCGCGTGGCAAGCGCCCTAGTCCGCTGATTCGTTTCCGCTGACCGGTTCCACGGCCGGCTTGCCGACGGTCCCCAAGCCCTAAAAGGATGTCATCTTGCGTGAACCCGACGTTGCGCCGCGCCTGTCGCGACCGCCAAGGCACCATCGACCGGCCGACGCGTTCCGGCCGGCCGGCCTGATCCTGGCCTGCCTGACGCTGACCGGAACACTCGCCGGCTGTGGCGAAACGTTGAGCGCGCTGAACGGTCGGGCCGCGGCCCCCGCATCGCGCGAGAGCTTCCTGTTCCGCAAGCCCGGTGCCGCCTATCCATCACTGGCGCCGCTGCTGCGGCGCGTCACCCCGGCCGTGGTGAATGTCGCGGTGGATGCGGTGGTGCGGATCGAGGAAAACCCGCTGCTGAGCGATCCGGATTTCCGCCGGTTCATGGAGCGCTTCGGCATGGAGGTGCCCGAGGAGGGCGACACCGAGCGGCGCCAGAGCGTGGGTTCCGGGTTGATCGTGGACAGCGGACGCGGCTATGTGCTGACCAACAAACACCTGCTGGAAGGGGCCACCGCCATCGAGGTGACCCTCAAGGACCGACGCAGCTACCGCGCCCGCCTGCTGGGATCGGATGATGGCACCGACCTGGCGGTGCTGCAGATCCCGGCGATCGACATCACCCCGCTCGCGTTCGGCGATTCCAAGACGCTGGAAGTCGGCGATTTCGTGATCGCTGTCGGCAACCCGTTCGGCCTGGGCCAGACGGTCACCTCGGGGATCGTCAGCGCGGTGGGGCGCAGCGGCGTGGGCGACGCCAGGCTGGGCGAACTGGTACAAACCGACGCCTCCATCAACCCCGGCAATTCCGGCGGGCCGCTGATCAACCTGGCCGGCGAAGTGGTCGGCATCAATACCGCCCTGATGGGTCCCACCGGCGGCAATGTCGGTATCGGCTTTGCGGTGCCGAGCAACCGCGCGCGCGCCGCTCTGGCGCGGGTGCTGGCGCGGCGACGCGGCGGCGGATAGGTGATTTCCGGGAGAGAACCTAGCGACCCGCACCGCCGCAGCTGGCCGCCGGGCGGCTCCCTCGGCTTCGCCTGGGCGGTCGCCATGCCGCTGGTCATCGGTACGCCGGCCGCGTTGGGGGCGGGCGCTCGGGGTAACGACCTACTGGACCTGCCATTCGCGGATCTGCTCCAGGTGGAGATCCGCTCCGCGGGTAAACGCGAGGAGCAGATCCGCGACATCCCGGCCAGCGTGACCATCCTCACCCGCGCGGAGATCGCGCGCTATGGCTGGGTCACCTTCGAGGAACTGCTGCGCAATGTGCCCGGCTTCTATCTGCTGGACAACACCGAGGATCGCTTTATCGGGACGCGCGGGACGGTGGGCGGCGGATTGCAACTCCTGGTCAACGGGATTGCCCAGCACCCCGCGCTGCAGAAGACCCTCACCGGCACCGAGATCGCGCGCCTGGACATCCCCGTCGAATCCATCGATCGGGTCGAGATCATCCGTGGACCCATGTCGGTGATCTACGGCAACAATGCCTTCCAGGGCGTCATCAACGTGGTGACCAACGCAATCGATCAGAGCGGCCCCCGGATCTCGGCCAGCCTGGGCACCCAGGAGAGCGGACACGTGTTCGGGCGCGCCGGCCAGGTGTTCGACGACGGCTTCATCGTGCTCAATGTCGGCGGCTACCGGACGGCGGGCCTGACGGGGTCCTTTGCGGACATGATGAGCGCCGAGCAGTTCGCGGCCCTGAGCCCCGCCATGCACGACGACCTGGACGGCGACCTGGATCATCGCTGGGCCAGCCTGGACCTCTCCGCGCAATGGCATGGCTGGCAGACCAATCTGCGCCTGAATCGACGCGACTACGGCGTCTATGCCTTCACGCCGCCCTTCGACGAAGGGACGCGCATCGCGCTCGATACCCTACACGCGTCACTGGGCTATGCCCACCGCTTCAGCGACGACCTGGGGCTGCGGCTCACCGGCATCTACAGCGCCGAGCACTACGACGCCTACCAGGTCGACTTCGTCCTCCCCGAGGTGAGCGGTGAGCAGCGTCAGGCGTCACGGCGCTGGGACCTCGAGATGGATCTGCATTGGCAGCCAACCGCGACCCTCGACACCCTCGCCGGCTACCGGCTGCTGCGGATCGACGGGGTGGAGAACCGGGTGGATATCCCGCCCCTGTTCGAGGCTCGGGTTCAACTGGAGCCCGTGATCACCCATGACCTGTTCGCCCAAACGAGCTGGCAGGTCACATCGCCCTTGCGCCTGATCGGCGGCCTGCGCCTGAGCCTGCTGCCGGACGACTACCGGCGTACCAGTCGGCTGCGGTTGGACCAGACGCCGCGGCGAGAGACGGCGCCCGTCGCGCACACCAGGCCGCTCAACGGCCAGGTGGCCCTGCTGTGGAGCCCTAGACAGGATCAGGTGCTGAAGCTCGCCTGGGGGACCGCGTCTCAGGACACGGACCAGTTCAACCTGCCCGAAGCCGAACGCATCGCGACCCTGGAGGCCAACTACACCCTGACCCGCCCACGCTGGCTGGTCACCGCCGCCCTGTTCCAGAACCGCCTGAGCCAACTGGTCCGCACCATTCAGCGCATCGATCCGGTGACCAGCCGGTATGTGACCCAGGACGACAACTCCGGGCGCTGGCGCACGCGCGGCCTGGAGCTGATCGCCGAGGCCCAGCCGCTGCCGGCACTCCATCTCAGCGCCAGCCTCACCAGCCAGCAAACCGAGGACCTGGAGACGGCGATCGACCCCGGCTATTCGCCGACCCTGCTGGCCACGCTCAGGGCCGACTGGCGCCGGGGGCCCCTGATCTATGCCGCTTACGCCCGCTATGTGGACGGCATGGCGGCGGACTGGGACTTCGTCGCCGGTCCCGAGCGGGGGATGGTTGCGCGCATCGGCCAGCCGGTTCCCGGTTACTGGGACCTGGGGGTCAATCTGCGCTGGGCACCCAGGGACACGGGACTCTATGCGGCACTCCAGATCGCGAACCTGCTGAATACCGAGATCCGCTATCCCGCCAACGAGCTGACGGATTTTGCCCGCGGTCTCATCGGACCGGGACGGGTGATCACCGCGACCGTCGGCTGGGAATTTTGAGCAGCGGCCCCCGCGCGGCACCGCGCCAGGCGGTCGGCCGGGATGCGCTTGCCAACCCCGACGCTCAGGGGTCCGCGCGGCCCGGTACCCGGCGGCGGGCGCCTTGTCTCAACCGCCGCGCGGTTGCGCTGCTGTGCCTGTTCCTGTTCCTGCCATACCTGTTGACCCTGCCCGCGACTCAGGGCGCGGGGTCTGGTGACCGGCTCACCGAGCTCAAGGTTGCCTACCTCTACAACTTCACCCGCTTCATCCAGTGGCCAGCGGCGCCCGCTGAGCGACCCTTCGTCATCGGCGTGATCGGCGACCCGGTCATTGAACAGCACCTGCGCATTCTGGAACAGGATGCGAAACGGGTCGGCGAGCGGCCGATCGTGATCCGGGCCTATCCGACCCCGGAGGCCATCGCACCGTGCGAGATCCTGTTCGTCGGCGCCGGGGCTCAGGACCAACTCACCGGTATCCTGCGGCGCATCGTCGGCAAGCCGACCCTGCTGGTCGGGGACACCCCCGGCGACGCGGAGCGCGGGATGGCCATCGAGATTTATCGCAAACCGGACATCTTCCGCAAGACCGAGCGCCTGCGCCTGCGCATCAATGCGGCGGCACTTAAAGACCGTGGTCTGGACGTGTCGGCCCAACTCTATGATGTGGCGGAGGTCGTGCGATGAGGCGCCCCCTCCCCAAGGCGGCCCGCTCGATCCGCACGCGACTGCTGACCGCCCTGACACTGGTCACTCTGCTCACCCTGGGTCTCAGCACCCTGCTGTCGGCGGCGCTGGACATCAAGCTATTTCGCGACCACATGGTGCGTGACCTGGAGGTGCTGGCAGCGGTGGTGGGAGAGAACTGCGTCTCCGCGTTGGTCTTCGACGATCCCGAGACGGCGCAGCGCCACCTGGCGACGCTCGAACGGGAATATCAGATCCGCTCGGCCGCGCTGCTGGACGCCGGTGGCCGCCCCTTCGCCCAGTGGCTGCGGGAACCCGCCGCGGGGGCGGCACCCGAGCGGCGATCGGTGATCACCGGGCTCAGCCCGCGCCTGGTGATCGCCTACCCGATCCTGTTCGACGGCCGGCCCGCGGGGCGGCTGCTGATTCATGCCGAGCTGGTGGAACTGACGCGTCAGTTCCGGATCTATCTGCCGTTGGCCGCCCTGGTGGGTCTGGTCACCCTGGGGGCGGCCCTGCTGGCGGCGTTGCGCCTGCGGCGGCGCATCGCGGAACCCATCCTGCAGCTCGCCGAACGCAGCCAAGCGATCTCGGCGGAACGGGACTTCTCGGTGCGGCTGCCGGATCCTGACGCGGGGAAGGAGATCAGCACCCTGGTCGCGGGCTTCAACGCCGTTCTGCAAAGCCTGGCGGAGCGGGAGTCCGACCTGTCCCGTCAGAGTCGGACCCTGGACCAGGCCAACGACAAGCTGCGCGACTTGGCCATGGACCTCGCCATGCAGGAAGAGACTGAGAAGGCCCGGTTGGCTGCCGAACTGCACGATGGTCCCTTGCAGAAGCTCGCATTGGCCCAGATCCAGCTCGAAGCGGGTTGCCGGGAGCGCGATGAGGAATCGCCGGAGCGGCTCGCGGCCGGCCTGGAGTTGCTGTCCGAAGCCACGGGGGAACTGCGTAGCCTGCAATTCGACCTCAGTCCGCCGGTGCTGGAGCGTGGCGGGGTCTCGGCCGCACTCGCCTGGCTGGCCGAGAGCACCCAGAGCCGCTGGGGCCTGAACATGAGCTATCACCTGGAGGGGGCCGCTCCGAACCTGGACCGGGCCCGCAACCTGCTACTCTTCCAATGCGCCCGTGAACTGGTCATGAACCTGGTCAAGCATGCCCACGCCAGCCGCGGGGACATCCGCTTGACGCGACGGGGGGGCGACCTGGATCTGTGGGTGGAGGACGACGGGATCGGCTTCGCCGCCAGCCACGCGGCCCGGACGCCCCAGGACGGGCACGGCTACGGCCTGCACGGCGTCTGCGAGCGCCTCGCCCTGGTGGACGGCGGCCTCACCCTGGAGGACCTGCGTCCCGGCGCCCGGGTGCGACTGACCATTCCGATCGAACGGGAAAGCCCTTAGGCGATTTTCGACAATTCGGATACCGGTCAATGTAGGTGCGACTTCAGTCGCACCTGCGTCCGAATCGGTGCGACTTCAGTCGCACCTACATCCGAGGCGATGGTGGGTGGTATCCGGTGTTCCGGAAATCACCTAAAGTCGCCCCTACACGTCGGTAGTTCATTTCCCGGAAATCACCTTAGGCCCCGGTGGAGGGGACCCGGAACTCCGACTTCAACCCTATCGGTCCTTGAGTTCCTTGATCCGTGACTGGTACTCGGCCTTGATGCAGCCATGCTGGTCACTGGACTTCCAGCAGTCGTCACGCCCCTTCACCCAGCCGCGCTGCTCTGTCTTGAGTGCGCCGTGCTGGCTGGCCGGCGTATGCTTCAACACGAGCGCGTACAGCTCCGCGAGGCTCTGGTCGAGGGCGGCGAGGTCGGCGTCCTTGCAGATGAGTTTTTCGACCTCGTGGGTGGTCTTGCTGCAGTCGAAGCTGGGGTGCGCCGCTTGGGCCAGCGGGGCGGCCAGGCAGCAGGCGGCGAGGAGCATCAGCGGGGTCTTGGTCATCGAATCATCTCCGGTGAGTCATGCGGTTTATTGGGCAACGCTCAGGTCCTGAACTTTCCCGTCGTTTGAGACCAGGCAACGCCAGCGCTCGGATGCGGTGCCGCCGCGGACCCCGACGGCGTCGACCATCACGGTCGAGTTGGCCTCGGAGTACTCGGAGCGGACCACCTGTACCGTCTGGACTTTACCCCCGTAATTGGAGTTCACCGCCACCATGCAGGCGCTTTCCGCGGCGCTGCCCGCTTGGCGCGACGCGCTGCTGCCGGCGCCCGCATCATCGTTCGAGGTGGCACAGGCACCGAGGGTCAAGCCCGCGGCGGCGATCAGGGCGACGCGAATAGCGTTGTTCATTTGCATGGCTTCCGTTGTTCGATTGGAGTTTGTTATGGGTGGAGACGGTCGGGCGGCGCCCTCGACATGCCTGCGTGCGGATCAGTCCCTCGTGATCAGGCCCACGACGAACAGCAAGACAGCCGCGCCGATGGCAGCCGTGATCGGTGCGCCGACCAGCCCGACCTCGACCGTGAACGGGGCCAGACCGAACAGGAACCCCCCGACGAAAGAACCGCCGATGCCGACCATGACGTTGCCGAGCGGACCCAGGCCGCCGCCGCGCATCCACATCCCGGCAAGCCATCCAGCGACGGCGCCAATGAGCAGGAAACCGATCAGTAAGCCGACAACGAGACTGGTGACATCCAAGAGTGGCTCCTCCACCATTCGGCGTGCGCGAGCCCAGCGAACAGGTCTCGAACATCCACTGGGGGTGAACCAGGACACGAGGGGCGGGGCGCGCTCGCCGCTTGCATCCAAGATCGGTCGGACACGCCGATGTCACGGCGCGCGTTGGACCCCTGGTTTCTTGCTTGATGTGCCAGGATAGCGGATACGCCGACGCGCTGGTAGCCGGGTTTTCATGTCAGGAATTCCCCCGACAGACACGGTACCCCCTCCTCAATTCCACTGCAGCCATCAACTGTTGTACGAGTAGCTGATCCTGGAGGACCGGCGTCCCGGCGCCTGGGCATCTCTGCGAATTCCGATCGGGCGGGAAAGCCGTTAGGATGGGCGTACCGCTTTTTCAGCGATTGCCGGAAAATCCCGTAAAAAAACGGGATTTGACGGAAATCGCCTCACAACGATCATCCACCCAGCCATGCCAGCAACGCTTCTCCTGTGCGACGATCACACCCTGGTGCGTGAGGGACTGGCCGCGCTCCTGCGCCTGCGCACCGACTGGACCGTGGTCGCGGAGGCCGCCGACGGGCGCGAGGCCGTCGAGCTCGCTTACCGACTTCAGCCGGACGTCGCTGTCTTAGATGTTGCCATGCCCGGCATGTCGGGCGTCGAGACCGCCGCCGCCATTGGCGCCGTGGCGCCGCAGACACGGATCGTCGCGCTCTCCATGTACGGCGACGCCCTGTATCGACGCGGCATGTTCGAGGCCGGTGCCCGCGCGTATGTCCTGAAAAACATGGCGGCCACCGACCTCATGGCGGCAATCGATGCCGTCCTGCACAACGAGACCTACGTCAGCCCGGCGCTGTCGGCGCCGGGGCCGGGGCCCCGTGCCGGTCATTGCGAGTCGGCCGAGCTGTCCCGGCGCGAGCACGATGTGTTGCGGCTCTTTGCCGAAGGGCGGCGGATCAAGGAGATCGCCGCCGAGATGGGAATCAGCCCCAAAACGGTCGAGACCTACCGCGCCCGCATCGGTCTCAAGCTGCGCCTCGACACCCTGGCCGACTTGGTCAAGTACGCCATTCGGACTGGTATCGTTCGCACTTGATTCTCTCTATGGTCATGGGGAACGTTGCCATCGAAACGGGATCGCAGAAAGCCGAAACGCCGCAACGGCGAGGCGGGAACGGACCGTGGGGAATCTCCCGACAGGAGCGACCCGATACCCGGCGCTGAAGCCGACGAATATCATCCGGCTTGTACTGAACGTCGGGCAAACCAGCGTCGCCGAGCGTTCACGTACCTCGGGGAAAACCGTGGCGATACCGCCCCGTCCGGAGCGCTCAAGGCCCGCTGGCGGCCATCGCTCCGGCACGGGGGTCGTCGCTCTCGGGCCGCCCTCCCCGCCCCAAGGAGTCGCCCTGGCCATCTGGACCGGTCGGCAACCGATCATAAATCTCGCGTTCTCCTCATCTGGAGTGACTATGCACAGCATCCATCGACAGCATCCGCCGGGCTTCCAACCGCCCGGTGCCGAGCATCCGCATCGCGCACGGTGGCAGCGTAGAACCGCCTGCCTCAGCCTGCTCGCGCTGCTTCCCCTCGCCCTCCCCCCGCAAGCCAACGCCACGTGCGGAGCGAGCGAGGCTTGCGTGCCGCAGGGTTGTATCACGCTGAAGAAAGAAATCAGTGTTGATGGTCGTAAGAACTACTACGATGCCAATACGCCCGCGGACGCCGTCAGGAGCGTCCCGCCGAGGAACGCGCACTATCGCTTGACCGTCCGCAACTGCGGTACAACCGCTCTGGATCGGGTGAAAATCAGCGATCCGGCCATTGGTATCTATGGGGTTAAGACCCCGGGCAGCCCGACGGGCCGGCTCGTGCCGGGCCAAGAAGTCATCATCACCTCCGATTCGGCGGGCTTCGGCAAGCTGTTTGCCAAAAACCGTTGCACCCAGGACGGAACCTATCCCAATGTTGCCGGAGCCGAAGGCTTTGTGGTAAAGGGCGGCGTGACGACTGGGACTGGGGTCCGCGACGACGATGCCGCCTACCTTGTCTGTAAGACCCAGCAGCCCGCGGTGGGTATCGAGAAGCAAGTCCGGTTGCCGGGCGGAGCCTGGGTCGATGCCGATACAGCCGACGCGGCGGTCGTGCAGTCAGTCGGGGCGGGCGTGGAATATCAGTTTGTCGTTTCCAACGTCGGCAGTGGCGCTCTCACGAACATCCGGGTCTCGGACGCGGACCTTGCCATTCAGGACGCCGTGGCGAGCAATCTCCTAACGTATGGTAAATCCGTCACTGTCACGGCGGCCACCCCGGGATTCCAGAATTTGGATCAGATCGGCCGCTGCACCGCCGCGGGTGACCTCCTCAACACGGCCATGGTCACGGCCTCCGCAAGGAGCAACCCGGCGCTGGTGGTCTCGGCGCAGGACCCGGCCTGGGTGAAGTGCGAGCCCGTCGCCGGAAACCCGGCCATCGAGATCAAGAAGCAGATCAGCTTCGACAATGCCACCTGGTCCGATGCGGACACCCTCGACAACCCCCTCCAGGGCACCTTCCCGCAGGATGTCTTCTATAGGTTCCTCATCACCAACACCGGCGATGAGATCCTCGAAAACCTGCTCTTTAACGACCAAGACCTCGGTCTGGACGACGTCGCTTTGGCCAATGTAGCGCTTCGGCCCGGCGCTGAGGTTGGGTTGACCTACTTGCAAAGCGGCTTCGAAGCGCTGAAGCAACCGAACCGCTGCACCGCTGCGGGAACGTTCACCAATACGGCCCAAGTCTACGCCACCTCGCAAGTGGACGGTGCTCCCGTCTCGGATGACGATGCGGCGATCCTGGTGTGCTTCGGCACCCCGGAGATCGATCTCCAGAAGCAGGTCAGCGTCGATGGCGGCATCACCTGGTTGGACGCCGACACCGATGCCGACGCGGTCGCCACGCCGGTCGGCAACGACGCACAGTATCGGTTCCTGATCGAGAATGTCGGCACCCAAGCCATCGACGGACTCGCGATCAGCGATCCGTCGCTGAGTCTCGCCAACGTCGGGATCACCGGCGGAACCCTGGACCCCAGCGAGACCAGAACCGTCACGTCAACCGACGAGGGCTTCGCCGCACTCGACCAGCCCGCTCGCTGCTCAGTTGCCGGGAATGTCACCAACACCGCGACGGTATACGGTCTCTCGGTCGACACCAACACGCCGGTCTCCGACACCGATTCGGCCGTGGTGCGGTGCGAGGAGCCCGCAAATCCGCCGGCGATCGAGATCCGCAAGCAGGTAAGCGTCGATGGCGGCACCACGTGGGTGGACGCGGACACCACTGCCGATGCGGTTGCCGCTCTGGTCGGCCAAGGCGTGCGATATCGGCTCTTGGTCAAGAACACCGGCGGTGAGGCCATCATTAACCCCGTCGTCAACGATCCAACGCTCGGTCTGAACGATGTCGCGATCTTCGGTGTCCCCGCGTCGTTGCCGGTTGGCACAACAGTCGAACTAGACTCATCGGTGGAGGACTTCGAGGCCCTCGACCAGCCCAACCGCTGCGCTGTCGCGGGCGATGTCAACAACACCGCGACGGTGAGCGGCACCTCGATGGTGACGAGCACCTCGGTCTCCAACACCGATTCGGCCGTGGTTCGGTGCGAACAGCCGCCAGCGGCAGCGAATTGCTCCGTCTGTTCCGGCTTAAATTGTCTCGATCCCATTCCCGCCCCCTTGGACTGCGCGAGCGGCCAGGATGTTTGCACCGTCACGGTTTCAGATTCGGCGGCCGGCCGCGAAATCGCCAGAGCGTGCGCGGTTCGTGCTGACGCCCTGGTCACGGCGGGACAAAATCCTGAGGCGTGCGCGAACGTGGAGATCAGCGTGCAACCGGGGGCGGTGTGTACCTTCGTGTGCGACGGTGTGACCAACCCGAACTGCAACCGGCCACCGTCCCTCTTGCCCGTAGAGGGAGTGATCACACCCTGAACCCAATCGGTATCCGGTAACGGAGGGCCCTTCCAACGAGCACCCGGCCGGGGGTCCCGCTTCGGGACCAGCGGCCGGCGCACGGCCCGGAGGGACCCGCGGCGCCCGAACACGGTGCAACCGGCCGGAGAGGCTTTCGATCCTTCTCGACGGATCGAGCGACCGGGTCGGTCGCGGAGGGGCATATCCCCGCCACGCACCGAGCCGCGCGGGGCACGGACGCTTCGACACCAAGGCAGTACCGGCAGTTCTTCCATCCAGTCACATCCATCAGGCCCGGTCATCCGGGCCTTTTTTTCGACCGATCGGAGCGGCATCGTCCGCGCGCCATCCCCCGTCGTCCAACACGCATTGCCGATGCACCCCGGCCGCATCATGTAGTGTTGAGCATCCTCCCGTCAGGCAGTTCCTGACAGAGAAACCCGGATTTCGGCCGGCGGCGGAAACAATTATCCTTTTGGGAGTCGCCGCCTTCTCCCCGGCCGACGGCCCGACCAGCCCGCGGCGCGGGGCCATGCGGATGACGCCGGGCCAAGAGGCCCCCTGTACGAGTAGACCGAAGGACAACCCGGTTCAATCACCTGACTCAAGCGAGGTTTACCGCGATGACGACGAAAGAAGAATACACCGCGAAGCTCAAGGCCCAACTCGACGAATGGGAGGCCGATCTGACCGATCTGCGCGCGAAGGCTTCCGTGGCGTCCGCCGACGTCAAGGACAAGATCGATCTCCAGATCGCCGAACTGAAGGTGAAATGGAATGAGGCCGACGCCCGCCGCCGCGAACTGCTCGACGCCGCCGACGATCAATGGGACGACCTCAAGGAAGGCGCGGAAGCCAAATGGGCCGACCTCAAAGCCGGCGTGAAGGACGGCCTGGACCGCATGAAGGCCCTGTTCAGTTGAGACTGTAGGATGGGTCGAGCGGCCCCCGGGCCGCGAAACCCATCGCACCGTTGCGTCGTCGGATGGGTGTCGCTGCGCTCTACCCATCCGGCGAAGCGGCGCAGGCGCCGCTACGACCATCCACCTAAACCCTGACTGGAGACCCCCATGGACATCATGAGCCTGTTGATTTTTCTTGCCATTGGCGCGGTGGCCGGCTGGCTGGCCGGCGTGATTCTCAAGGGCGGCGGGTTCGGCCTGCTGGTGAATATCGTCGTCGGCATCCTCGGTGCCATGGTCGGCGGTTTCACTTTCGGCCTCCTCGGCATCAGCGCCGGCGGCATCCTCGGGTCGATCATCACCGCCACCGTCGGCGCGGTGCTGCTGCTCTTCATCGTCGGGCTCATCAAGAAGGCCGCATGACAAGACCCGCGACCCAGTGCGGCCCGGGCGCGCGGCTCTCGCCATCGCACGGAATCCGGCTTACGCCCTCACGGCCCGCGGGGATGCCAACGATGCCTTTCCAGGTCTGGAGCATTGAACAATATGAGGGTTCGCCACATCGCTGCCGCGACCGCGCTCACGTTGCGTACATTGGGAGCGCTCGCGGGCATCCAAGGACCCTCCGCGCCGCACCTCGGCTCCGCTGCCGCCGCCGCGCCTGTCGTGATCGCAGCGCAGGACAGCGAGGCGCATGACAAGACGCCCGCCGGCATCGCCCGGCAGGCGGTGCCGGGTGTGCCGAACCATGAACCCCCGGTCGCGGCCCCTCGGGCCGGCGGGTCCGTCACCGGGTCGGCGCTGGTTAGTCACGGCTCGCTCGGTGCCACCGTCCTGGGCGAGGCGGTTGACACGACCGACCCCGAAGCACTGCGGGATGCCATTCTCACCCCATTGCTGGATCGCTATGCAGCCGAGCACGGGATCGCGGTCGGGTCAGGCGAAACGGACGCCTTTATCGCGCACTTGCGGCACGGTCCGGCGGCAGAGCTAGCGAAAGCGGAGGCCGGGCTGACGGCGGATGAAGCCGCCGAGGTTGACGCCCTGCGGCAAGCCCTAGCGTGGGGCATCGTGCGGCAGTGGAAAGTCAATCAGACACTGTATGCGCAGTACGGGGGTCGCATCGCCTACCAACAGTTCGGGCCCGAGCCGCTTGACGCCTTACAGGCGTTTCTCCGGCAGCGCCAGGCCGAAGGGGCGTTCAGCATCCATGATCCGCAACTGGCGAAAGGATTTTGGCGCTACTTCACCGATGAATCGCGACACGACTTCATGGCGTCGGGGGGCCTGGACGCGGCGCAGGCCTTCAAGCTCCCGCCTTGGGAGCGCGGTCCATGAAGACCGGCGTCGTGCCGACAGCGCCGCGTCCGCGCGGCAGTCCCGCCCCAGGACACGCGTCCGGCGCTGCGGCAATCCGCGTTTCGCTGCACGCGACCCAATAGACGTCCGACCGTAACCACAACCATAGCGGAGCACCCTGATGGGCCTGTTCAATTTCGCACGTGATATCGGCAAACATCTGTTCGGCAAAGAGGCCGAGGCCAGTGACAAGATCAAGGAGGAGATCGAACACAACAATCCCGGCATCCGTGACCTCAAGGTCGATTACCACGACGGCGTGGTCTCGCTCAGCGGCCACGCCGACAGCGCCGAGGCAATGGAAAAGGCCGTGCTGATGGCTGGCAATGTCAAGGGCGTCGGCGAAGTCAAGGCGGATCAACTCCAGGCCCCGGCCCAGACCGCGCCGGTGGAATACTACGAGATCGCTGCCGGAGATACGCTCTCCGGCATCGCCAAACGCTACCTCGGCGACGCCAATGCCTGGCAGCAACTGTTCGATGCCAACCGCGAGGTCATCAAAGATCCTAATCTGATTTTCCCGGGCCAGAAGATCCGCGTGCCGCTCTCGACCACCAGGTAAGGGGAAACGCCAAAGAATCCGGCGTTTTCCGCCGGGCAGGATGCCCGACCGTTTTCAAGAGCGGATAAACGGCCATCACCTTGCCCGAAGGCGGCGAGTATCGGATCCGAGTCCACAGTATGGACAACGACCGTGATGGCGTTAAGCTTTTCATCATTTCGGAGTCTGCTGATCATGAAAATCGCCATCGTTGCCGCCGCCCTCCTCTCCGCGGCGGTCACCCACTCTGCTTTTGCCTCAACGGTTGCGGAACGCGAATACCAGCGCGGCTATGACGACTGCCTCCACGGACGCTACGATCAGAACCAGCATGCCGAGTCCTATAAGAAGGGCTGCCGCGCCGCCGAGGATCATGCGGCCCACAAGGACACCGCTACGACGAAGCACGCACCACACGCGAAGGTTTCCGATCTCAGGGGCATGAACTCGATCAAAGCCTTCGACGTGATGACTTCGAGAGGCTTCAAGTCCGTCGACTCCATCACCTCGGGCGATACGCTCTACGGCATCTACTACAACGCCAAGACGCATCAATGCATCCAACTGACCAATGCAAACGACCACGTTGAGAGTGTAAACGACATCGGCACGCATCCGAACTGCAACTGACCGTTTGCGACGCCTTTGGGCTGCGGCAGTTGCGTGCCGGGTTTCAACGGACCCGGCCAGCTCGGCAACCGCACCAGCAGGGATCGCCTGAGTCATTTTATGTCGCGCCCGCGCCGCTTCGGCAAGTCGCTGTTTATAGTGTAGGGGCGACTTAAGTCGCCCCTACAGCCCTTACGGATTTTGCAGGTATACGCAGTCGGGATGTTTAATTCTGGGAATCGCCTTCGGGTTGTGGTGACCCGTAATCCGCCGCCTTTACCTGCTCGGCAGGGATGAAACGCGGGGTGAAGTCACGCGCTGTGCCGCCGGTGACCACACGACCGCCGCGGTAGTCGCGCAGACGCCGCCAGACGATCCCGCGCTGCCCATCGCCCCGCACCACCTCGTCGGCGGCCAAACCGAAGGCCTGCTCGCGGGCGTCCCAGGCGAGCGTCAGGCGCACATAGACCAAGCCGTCCGCATTGCTGATCCAACTCACCGTCAGTTCACGGTCCGCGATGTCGATCTCGAAGGGGACGGCATCCGGATCACGGTTGATGGTTCCCATGCACTGGACGCATGGCAGGATGTCCTCGGCCAGAACCTCGCGGCGATAGACACCCGCGTCCGTCAGGCTGAAGATCGCCAGCGCGCGGCTGCCCGACGGCCGCAGCGGATCATCACCGAAGGCCTCGCGCCGGTGCACGAGGATTACCACATCCTCCAAAGCATCGTCGGTCAGCAGCCCGCCATAGGACGCCACCGGCTCCCATAAATGGGAGATCCAACGGCCCGGGTCAATGGGTTCGATCGGCTCCGGTCGCGGCGTCTGCGCCGCCGCCGGAAGCGGTGCCAACCAGCAACCGAGCGCCAGCAGCAACCCTGACCAGCCGACGCGCGCCGGTTGGCGGATGCGGTGCGGCCCGGCGTCATCCCGGACCGGCACGACTGGACCGCGGACCTGATCCACCCGACCGGCTCACCCGCGACTCAGGGCCTCGTAGATGGCCGAATAGTCCTGGTCACCAAGACCGAGGTCCTGAGCACGGATACAGGCGGCCTCGATGGCGCCGGACAGGGCGGTATCCAGCCCGAGCGGCGCGGCCGCCTGCCGGAACAGACGGACGTCCTTCAGCAGGTGTTTAAGCGGGAAGTTGGCGGCCCCGTAGTCATGACTCAGGTACTTGTCGAGCTTCTTGTCGAAGGTCTGGGCATAGAGTGCGCTGCCGCGCAGCAGGGTCATGAACTGATCGACGTCGATCCCCTGGGCGCGCACCAGCCCCAGGCTCAGCGCGAAGGTGGCGGTGAGCCCGGCAATCAACTGGTTCAGCGCCAGCTTGAGCGCCGCCGCCTGACCGACGGCGCCGATCCGTTGCGGCTGCGCGCCCAGCCGCTCCAGCACCGGGCGGCATTGCGCGAACAGTGTCTCATCGCCGCCGACCATGATGATCAGCCGACCGTCCCGGACTTCAGTCAGACTGCCCAGGACCGGGGCCTCCAGGTAGCGGGCACCCAGGGCATCCAGCCGGGCGGCGAGTGCGCGACTCTCCTCCGGGCCGATGGTGCCCATCTGCACGATGAGCCGCCCGCGCAGCGCGGCGGCGGCAGGCGGGGCGAGCAGGGTCGCCTCGATGGCGGCGGCATCGCTGAGCACCAGCAGCACCAGATCCGCGGCGCCGATGGCCGTCGCGGCATCCGCCGCCACCGCCAGCCCGGCGGCGGCCGCGGCCTGCGACCGCTCGGCACCACGATTCCAGCCGGTGACCGCGACCCCCTGCGCATGCAGGCGCAAGGCGATCGCGGTGCCCATCAGACCCAAGCCGAGTACGGCAGTCTTTGGCAGCAACTCCATACGTTTTGATCCTAAACCGCGCCCAGCGCGGTATGATGTTGTTGGATGGGATCGGCTCCGGCAGACTCGACGATTGCTGGAGCTGGCGCGGTTTACAGTTTCAAAAACACACTGAACGTTGCAAAGCTCAGCCGGACCTCAGCAGGTCGATTACCGCGGCTGTTTCCGGCCGCATCCCCCGCCACAAAAAAAACGACTCGGCGGCCTGTTCTACCAGCATCCCAAGCCCATCGATGGCCCGCGCCGCTCCCTGGGCCAGACCCCAGCGGCAGAAGGGCGTCGGAGTATCCGCGTAGACCATGTCATAGGTCCAGGCGCCGGGCGCCAGCACCGACGGCG
>Ga0247839_1000842_pt1 | contig 54004 bp, 48 predicted proteins | sample LaCruzMarch2015__6_FD_192405 | JGI IMG/M metagenome (GOLD analysis project Ga0247839, IMG submission 192405) | Freshwater microbial communities from meromictic Lake La Cruz, Castile-La Mancha, Spain - LaCruzMarch2015_16m | ecosystem: Environmental > Aquatic > Freshwater > Lake | place: Spain...
AGAGGCTGCTTGTAAAACATGTCCAGCAGGTGAAAAGCAGACTAGCTCTACATATTTCCGTAAAGCTGTTTAATTAACGATCTAGTAAGTTTCTAGTTGCAGAGTACTTACCGCCTGATTTCTTAAGCGCAATCGCACTAAGTGCCTCAAGCACCACTCGATTAGCCAAGATTGCAGTGATATCGCTGCTGTCATAAGCAGGTGCCACCTCAACTACATCAACACCAACAATTGGTAATTCAAAACAAATTCTTCTAACTGCTTCAAGTAACTCTCTGCTTGTCATTCCCCCTGGCTCTGGTGTGCCTGTACCGGGCGCCATACCTGGATCAACTACATCAATATCAACAGATAAAAAGACACCATCACAACCATCGGTAAGAATCGCAAATGATTCATCAAGAACAGCTTTCATTCCACGGTGATGAATCTCAGTCATCTCATAGGATTTCATTCCTTTTCCTGCCATCCACTTTAAGGTGGCATCATCTGGCCAGTAACCACGAAGTCCTAATTGCAAAAAGCGATCCCCGCGAACAGATCCTGACTCAATTAATCTGCGCATTGGTGTGCCATGACCAATAAGAGCGCCAAATTGATCTTCGCCAGTATCAGCATGGGCATCAAAATGAATCATCGAAACTTTGCCTTTGCCTAAATGATTTGCAATTCCCGCCACATCAGCTGAAGCAATGGAGTGATCTCCCCCCAATACAACTGCAATAGCCCCGGCTTTAGCAATTTTTTCAGTGGCAACCTCTAGAACCTTAAGTGAATTAACTAAATCTCCACCGGGCATTAATAAATCACCTGCATCAAAAATCTTAAGTTTTTTTAGCGGATCAATTCGCATTGCAAGATGTGGCCTAGAGCCATCATGGGGAAGGTAATCACCCATGCGAATCGCTTGCGGTCCCATTTTTGCCCCTGATCGATGAGATGTTCCACTATCAATAGGTGCACCAACAATAATTACATCAGCGCCTTTATAGCTCTCTGGCTTATCGAGATCACATCTTGAGATACCAAGAAAGGTGAAATCTGGGCCATACATATTGCCAATATTTGTCATGACTTCTTTCGTTGCCGGGAAACTACCTGACCCACTATAACAATGATTAATGCGATGAAGAACATCGCACTTCCAATCACATTTGCTTGAGCAGGAATGCCTCTGGCGGCTGAGACGTAAACAAATTTTGGAAATGTTGAAACTATTCCGGAGTTAAAGTTGGTGATAATAAAATCATCAAATGATAAGGAAAATGCCAGCAATGCTGCGCCGGCAATACCTGGCATCACAAGTGGTAATGTGACATATCTAAAAGTTTCTCGTTCATTTGCATAAAGATCCATCGCGGCTTGCTCCAGCCGTGGATCTAAGGATGCAATCCTTGCCTTTACTGTTACCACCACAAATGAGATGCAAAACATCACATGGGAAATAATGATTGTCCAAAAGCCTGGATTAATTCGCAGATTTAAAAACATTGCCAGTAGCGATGCTCCCAAGACCACCTCAGGCGTTGCCATAGGTAAAAAGATTAATAGGTTTGTGGTTTTGCGTCCCTTAAATTTATGACGACCCAATGCAAAGGCGATCATGGTCCCTAAAATAGTTGCTAATACTGTTGAGATAACACCAATCTGCAGTGAGTTAACAACTGATTCACATACTTGAGCCGCACCACATGGATTCTTCCAATTATCTAAGGTAAAGCCCTGCCAGACCAGATTACTTTTGCCAGCATCATTAAATGAAAAAGTAAAGGTGTAGGCAACTGGAATGAATAGATAAATAAATGCCAGCCCTGCATAAATACGGATTAGATTCCGAGCAAACCACCGAGATGTGCGATGGCGAAGTGATGGCATTGGCGCAGATAAGGTGGTCATACCAGCTCATCCGTTCCAGATTTTCTAATGTAAAGTGTTACTAAAATTAGAATAGTTGCCATCAACGTAAAGGAAAGAGCTGCAGCAGTTGGGTAATCTACAACTGCAAAAAACCTTGATTCAATAACATTTCCAATCATCTTTGTGCCCGGATTTCCTAAAATTGCTGCGTTTACATAATCACCAGCTGCTGGTATAAAGGTAAGCAAGGTGCCGGCAACTACTCCTGGCATTGACAATGGCAATGTCACCTTTCTAAAGGTAGTAAATCCATTGGCATAAAGATCACCTGAGGCTTCCAAAGTTCTAGGATCAATCCGCTCAAGTGAGGCGTAAAGTGGTAGCGTCATGAAGGGTAGAAAGTTATAAGCAAGTCCAATTACTACCGCAGTTGAGGTGTTATTAATTCGAAACATTTCATCAACAAAGGGCAACACTTTTATGGCAGAGACAATAGGTCCTGAGTCAGCCAAAATCTGAGTCCAAGCAATAGTTCTAAGCAGGAAGGATGTAAAGAAAGGTGCAATAACTAGCACCAGCAAAATATTGCGATACTTTCCAGATTTGAAGGCAATTGCGTAGGCAAGTGGATAGGCAATTGCTAAGGCCAACAACGTAGCAAAGGCTGCGTAAATAAATGATCTTAGGTACTGCTCTTTATTTGCTAGAAATGCATCCACATAATTAGCAAAACGCAGCTCTTGTACATATGTACCAATTTGAGCACCCTCTGGCCGCACCATAGTTGAGGTGCTGGCTAGTGAAAAAATCGGAATAATAAAGAAGGTAACTAACCAAATCAATCCAGGTGCTAGAAGTATGTAAGGGGTAAGTGACCTACTTTTTAATCCGCTCTTTGCGCCAGCGTGTGAGGTGCTTAAGCCATGCAGAAATGCCATTTACTCACTCTTCATCATCAAGATCAGCGCCAGCATTAATATCTTGAGCGCCATCTAATGCAAAAGTGTGTTCCGGATCCCATTCAAGTGAGACTTTATCGCCAACCCTAAGATCATGTAATCCCTCATCATTTTGTTCAAAGACAACTAGATCTAAATCCCAAGGCGATTTCACTAAGTATTGGGTTGAAGTGCCCACAAATGAACGATCAATTACTACACAATCTTTGATGGAGTTAACCCCAGTATCATCAAGGCGTAGTTTTTCCGGCCGCACACCAACAAAAACCGATTCATTATCGGTTGCCACTCTAGATAACGGAACTTCAAAGGTGAGCCCCTTAGCTGAAATAACCGCTTTGCCATTACCTCTGGAAGTAACTTTTCCTTTAATTAAATTACATTGACCTAAAAAGTTGGCAACAAAGGCGGTCTTTGGCGCTTCATAAAGCTCTGTTGCAGATCCCATCTGCTCAATTTTTCCTTCATTCATCACCGCAATAGTGTCAGCCATAGTCATCGCCTCTTCTTGATCATGCGTAACATGAATAAAGGTAATTCCGACCTCAGTTTGGATTCGCTTTAACTCTATCTGCATCTGCCGGCGAAGTTTTAGATCAAGTGCTCCTAGTGGCTCATCAAGCAGTAAAACCTCAGGGCGATTAACAATTGCTCTGGCAACTGCAATTCTTTGTTGCTGACCACCAGATAATTGATTTGGTTTACGTGCAGCTAAGTGCCCCATCTCAACTAGATTTAAGGCATTTTCTACCTCAGTTTTTACATCTTTAATTCCACGTCGCCTTAACCCAAATGCAATATTTTCAAAGATTGTAAGATGTGGAAAAAGTGCATAATTTTGAAAAACTGTATTCACATTCCGGCGATAAGATTTTTGGGTCGTGATATCAGTATCACCGATAGATATTGTGCCGGCCGATGGTTCCTCTAGACCTGCCACCATACGAAGTGTGGTGGTCTTGCCACATCCTGATGGCCCAAGGAGAGCAAAAAATGAACCATCGGGGACTACTAAAGATAAATCATCAACAGCGCAAAAATCACCGTAATGTTTTGAGAGGCGATCTAACTTTAAATCACCAGTATCTTGCGAAACTTTATTGTTCGCCATTACCGGATACTTATCTGATCCTTAGCTAGTTGGTACTTAATTACCGATAGCTTCGTCAAAAGCTGTCTGGAATGTGGTTGCTTCATCAGCAGAGAGTGATCTAAATACCTTTACCTTTGCCAAGGTAGCCGCATCAGGGAATATGAAAGGACTTGCAGCTAGTTTAGGATCAATTTTTTCCATCTCAGCTTGCGCAGCTTCAACTGGGCAGATGTAATTTACATAAGCAGCTACCTCTGCGGCCACTGCCGGCTCGTAGTAATAATTTATTAAGCTTTCCGCATTTTTCTTATGGGTTGAAGTTGATGGAATCAGCATATTATCGCTCCATAATGTGCCACCAGATTCTGGGATGGCAAAATCAAATTGGCCATCACTTTCTGCTCTTAGAATAAATATGTCACCAGACCAACCAATTACTGCGTTAGCATCTCCACGCTTTAGATCCTCAGAGTAGGAGTTACCTTTCACTTGGCGAATAAAGCCATCTTTAATCTTTCCCTTAAGGAAATCAATCGCATTCATGTATTGATCCTCAGTGAAGTTAGAGGATGGATCAACGCCTTGATAAAGCATGATTACACCAATTGTGTCCCGTAGCTCTGATAGCACCACAATCTTGCCTTTATTTGCTGGGGCAAATAATTGATCCATGGTGCGGACACCCTTTGGAAGTTTCTTCGTGTTCCAACCAAATCCTGCAAAACCTGATTGCCAGGTTAGTGAGTACTGGCGACCTTTGTCATAACCAACATCAGCAAGAACTGAGCGAATATTTGATTTGTTTGGCACATTAGCTGGATCAAGCTTTTGGGCGTATCCCTGTTCAATAAATCTTGCAGCCATCCAATCAGTTGGTGTAACAATGTCATATCCGATATCAGTTCCAATTGAAAGTTGTCCTTGTACTTTTCCATAAAAAGTATTGTTGTCATCAATATCTTCGGTATAGGTAGCCTTTAGACCACTCTGCTTTTCAAAGGCAGCAAGAGTTGGATAAACCTTTGTATCTTCATCAAAATCTAAATAAAGTGGCCAGTTTGCCCAGCGAACTATTTTTTCAGTATCACTTACATCCACAATTCCTTCAGCAGTAGTTGAAGAACCAGTTCCACAAGCAGCAAGTAATCCAGCAGCTGAAACTGCGCCAACACCAGCTAGAACTGAACGACGAGAAACCTGGGCGCGGATAATTGCGCGGGCTTCCGGAGATATTGAGTTGATATCTTTTTTCATTATTTCTCTTCCTTATTCATCTCGAAGTAGTGGGAGTTGTATGGGGGTGTGGGGAAAATCTATCAGGCGTTGAGTTTGCCATCTTCTTATTGCTCCTTAAGGTCTCTTAACTTAATCTAGATACCTCATAATTTCTAGTATTTCGCTTAAATTGGTCCTTTTTTTAAACGTATGGTGGCGCCTCTAAAGCCCTAATTGATCAGATTCAACCATAGGTTCAAAATCCACCGCCTAGATTCTAAAGTGAATTGTTTTTTATTTTCAATTTATCGCCCATAGAACATATCCATACCCAACGGAGTGAGATACCCTTTTATTGTCAGGAAGCAGGCGATGTCAAAGCAGATATCAGTTGCGTTAGCTCAAGTTACACAGCGCCAATTTACAGATGACTTGACCGGCTATGCCGAAGAACTAAAGGAAATTCTCAGCCGCTCCCCTGGGACCCAAATGGTGGTTCATCCAGAACTTCATTTATTTGGCTCAGATATGAGTGCTGATGCGTTGCAGGAAATCGCACAATCACTTGATAGCAAGTTTGTAGAAGAATTAGGTGAAATAGCCAAGCGATTTGGCATCTGGTTAATTCCAGGAAGCATCGTGGAACCCGCACCCAATAATGGGATCTACAACACCGCCTTGGTATTTAATCCTGCTGGAGAATTGGTTTCATTTTATAGAAAGATCTTTCCATGGCGTCCTTCTGAGCCATTTACCATGGGGTGTGAATTTTCAGTATTTGAACTCCCGGGACTAGGTCGTGTTGGCTTAAATATTTGTTATGACATCTGGTTCCCAGAGGTAACTCGACAATTAACTTGGATGGGTGCGGAGTTAATAGTTAATCTCGTTCGAACAACAACGCCAGATCGCAAGCAAGAATTGGTTTTAGTTCAAGCTAGCTCAATTGTAAATCAAGTTTATATCATAAGCGTAAATGCAGCAGGTCCAATAGCAATGGGTAGTTCTTTAGTTGTAGATCCAGATGGGGATGTAGTTGAGCAAATACTTGATGACAGTAGTTCAATTATTTACACCATCATTGACTTTGATCGTGTTGCCCAGATTAGACGAGATGGCACGGCGGGAGTTAATCGAATGTGGGATCAATTTCTGCCGAATGATCCAGAGATAAATCTTCCCATTTACAGCGGACGAATAAATCCACGGACATGGTGTCCGGGAATGAATAGATAGAAAAAGGAGAGAAATATGACGACACTAGAACGTACGCTGGGCTTGCGCTCAGTTGTACTTTTTGGCCTTGCTTACATGACACCAATTATTGTTCTTGGAATATTTGGTATCACGGCCGATCTAACCTTTGGAGCAAGTGCTGGTGCTTATGCACTTGGATTGATTGCAATGCTCTTTACTGCATTCTCATACGGGCAGCTAGCACGGGTATTTCCCGTTGCCGGCTCTGCTTACACCTATGTTCGTAAATCAATTAATGATCATCTTGGCTTTTTGGTTGGTTGGGCAATTTTGCTCGACTATCTATTCTTGCCAATGGTTATTTGGCTGATTGGGGGTGCTTATCTACAAGCGCAATTCCCATCAATTCCATTTGCAATTTGGATTCTTCTATTTATTGCACTTACAACCGCACTAAATATTATTGGTTTTAAAGTCGCAGATAAAGCAAATTTTGCACTGATGGCCTTCCAAAGTTTGGTGATGATTATTTTCATCGGACTTTGTATCGCTTACGTTGCTGGTGGTGATGGTGCGGGAACCTTATTCTCAGTTGAGCCGTTTTATGCCAACACAACTACCTGGACCGCTCTAACAGCAGGAGCTGCAGTTTCTGCTTATTCATTCCTTGGATTTGATGCGGTCACTACATTGACCGAAGAGACAAAGGATCCAAAGAACACTATTCCAAGAGCAATCATGCTGGTTGCATTAATTGGCGGTGCAATATTCATAGTGACTGCTTACTTCACTACTTTGGCAAAACCAGGAAATGAATTTGAAGAAGTTGGTTCTGCTGCATTTGAGATTGCAAAAATGATTGGCGGTGCCTTCTTTAGCTCAGTATTCGTTGCTGGTTTAGTTGTAGGCCAATTCGCTAGCGGGCTTGCAGCTCAAGCGAGTGCCAGTCGATTGATCTTTGCAATGGGTCGCGATGGAGTTCTTCCTAAGGGCCTTTTTGCGAAATTAAACGATGCATATAAGACGCCAGTTCCTGCAATTATTGCCGTAGCAGTTGTGGGTCTCTTAGCGCTTCAGCTAGATATTGCAACTTCAACTTCATTTATTAGCTTTGGTGCATTTACCGCATTTACCTTGGTAAATATCTCAGTCATAGCTTATTACCTGAAGAACAAAAGTGCAGATAAGAACCTCTTAGGCTGGGTACTGATACCTGCGATCGGAGCAGCAGCTGATGCATATCTTCTTATGCAATTAGATGATAATGCAAAACGACTTGGGCTAATCTGGCTAGGCATAGGAGTCCTAATTCTTGTAGTAATTACTAAGGGATTACGTCAGAAGCCTCCTCAGATGAGTGATCCAGTTGGTATGTAAGAATAAATAAAAAGTAAATGAGGTGGGCCTAAAAAAGGCTCACCTCATTTTTTTATGTAATCTTTTAAATCACTAGTAAGTTGTAGTTAGGGTTAGATAAGAATTTTATTAATTAGGCGTTGAGGTTTGTCATCACATGTTTGATGCGAGTGTATTCTTCAAATCCATAAGCTGAAAGGTCCTTGCCGGTACCTGAGTGCTTAAATCCCCCGTGTGGCATCTCTGCCACCATTGGAATATGGGTATTGATCCACACGCAACCAAAGTCAAAGGCCTTGGCCATACGCATTGCCCGGCCATGATCCTTAGTCCAAACACTTGAGGCCAATCCATACTTAACTCCATTGGCGTAACGAACAGCCTGGGCCTCATCGGTGAACTTTTGCACAGTAATAACTGGCCCAAATATCTCACTTTGAATCATCTCATCATCTTGTTTTAGATCTGCCACCACTGTTGGATTCCAAAAGTAGCCAGGGCCTTTGATCGCACTTCCACCAGCAGTAACTCTGGCGTGAGTTGGTACCCGATCTAAGAATCCTTGCACTCTTGCTAATTGATTTGCGTTATTAACTGGACCAACTAATACATCTTCATGTGGCATACCAACCTTAATAACATTTTTTGCTTGCTCAGAAAGCAAGGCCACCACATCATCATAAGCACTTGCCTCAACTATTACCCTAGTTGCTGCGGTGCAATCTTGACCGGCGTTAAAGTAACCAGCCACTGCAATCCACTCACACGCTGCCTGCAAATTAGCATCATCAAAGATCACTACCGGTGCCTTGCCACCTAACTCAAGGTGCAACTTCTTTAAATCTTTAGCAGCACTTCCTGCTACCTCCATACCAGCTCTGACTGAACCAGTAATAGAGACCATCTGTGGAATCTCATGTTCAACTAATGCCCTACCAGTATCGCGATCACCAATTACTACATTGATTACACCCTCTGGTAAAAACTCCTGCATCAACTCTGCCATCCAAAGTGTTGAAACTGGTGTGGTATCACTTGGTTTTAATACAACAGTATTTCCGGCTGCTATTGCTGGTGCCCACTTCCAAACCGCCATCATCATTGGATAATTCCATGGTGTTACCTGCGCACAAACCCCAATTGGTTCGCGGCGAATAAAAGATGTGTGTCCCTTGAAGTATTCGGCTGCAGATTTTCCCTCTAGATTTCTAGCAGCTCCTGCGAAAAATCTAATTTGATCAAGCATTGGACCGATTTCCTCTGCCCGAGTTACCGCAATTGGTTTACCGGTATTTTCAGATTCAATTCCAATTAACTCTTCACTTCGCGCCTCTATTGCATCCGCAATTTTATTTATCGCTTTCTGGCGCTCACCTGGAGTGGACTCCTTCCAAACCTCAAAGGCACCTGCTGCAGATTTCATCGCCTTATCAACATCGGCGGCATTTGATACTGGCGCTTTAGCGAATACCTCCCCAGTTGATGGGTTTATTAAATCCTGCACCTTATCTGAGGTAGCACTTACTTTTTTACCATTTACAAAATTTTGCAAAGTTTTCAATTACATCTCCTTGGGTGCTGAGTTAAGTAAAGTCTAGTAATTACCTGAACCCTTATCAAGAGTTTGTTCTACTCGTTGGAGTTGTTACTCAACTGTGATGCTGCAAGTTGCCCACAGGCACCATCAATCTCACGTCCTCTGGTATCGCGCACCGTTACCGGCACGCCATATCCTTCTAATGTTTCAACAAAAGCTGCCTCATCCTCATGCCGGGATGCGGTCCACTTTGATCCTGGCGTTGGGTTTAATGGAATTAAATTCACATGAGCATTTTTATTTTTCAGCAATCTGCCCAACAAATCTGCCCGCCACACTTGATCATTAATATCTCTAATTAATGCGTACTCAATTGAGTACCTTCGCCCAGTCTTTGCTTCATACTTATCAGCAGCTTGTAATACCTCTTTTACCTTCCATCTTGAGTTAACTGGCACCAATGTGTCACGGAGTTCATCATCTGGGGTGTGTAATGAGATGGCAAGTGTTACTGGTAGATCCTCTTCAATTAACTTCTCGATTCCAGTTACTAAGCCAACCGTTGAAAGGGTCACAGATCTTGCGCCAATTCCCAAACCATCAGGCTGTGGATTTGTAATATTTCTAATAGATTGCATCACGGCTTTGTAATTTGCCATCGGCTCACCCATTCCCATGAAAACCACATTTGATAATCGAGTAGGACCTCCTGGTAACTCACCTAAATCACATGCCTTAGCTGCCATCATTACCTGAGCGGTTATCTCACCTGCAGTTAAATTCCTAGTTAACCCTGCCTGTCCGGTGGCACAAAATGGACAGCCCATGCCGCAACCTGCTTGAGATGAAATACAAACAGTAGTGCGGTCGGTATAGCGCATTAAGACCGATTCAACTAAGACTCCATCATGTAAACGCCATAAATCTTTTCTAGTTTTGCCACCATCGCAGGTAACTGATTTAACTAGCGTTAATAACTTTGGTAAAAAAGCATCAGCCAATGATGTGCGCAGCTCCTTTGGAATATCGGTAAAACTTTCTACATCATCATTATGGTGGGTAAAAAAATGCACTGCTAACTGATTTGCTCGAAAGGATGGCAAACCTAACTCTTCAGCCCTCACCTTTCGCTCTGCCACAGTTAAATCTGCTAGATGTACTGGACTTTTCTTCTTAACAGCAGGAGCATCAAAGACTAAATCAACCACTATAAGTACCGATTAATTAGCTCGAATGCAAACCAAACTGCTGGAGCGGTGAAGAGAGCAGAATCTAGGCGATCCATTATGCCGCCATGGCCGGGAAGTAAATTAGACATATCTTTAATAGCTAGATCACGTTTAATTGCCGATTCAATTAGATCGCCACAGGTAGCAGTTACTACACACATTAATCCAATCACCGCTCCTACAAACCATGCAGTTTCAAAAAAGTAATGAAAGGTTGCAGCCCCACCAACAACAGCAGCCACTGCGCCGCCAATTAATCCTTCCCAACTTTTCTTAGGGCTTATTTTTGGTGCCAACTTATGTTTTCCGATTGCAATACCGGTGAAGTATGCAAATGTGTCATTGCAAGCAATTAAAGCAACTAAGGCAAAGATGCGAATCGGGCCATCTTCATGGTTTGCAAGCAAAAGAATAAATCCACCTAAAACTGCTAAGTAGAAGGTGATAAATACTGCTGAGGTTGAGCGCTTAATAAAGTCACTTTGCGATATAAGTAATAAGGTAAACATTAAAATCGGTATGGTAAGTCCAGCTGAAACTGCCAGTCCTTGGGTATTTCCAAACCAGGTAGCAAACAGTAAAACTGATGCTGCGCTCATCAATGCTAAATCTGGTAATTCAATTCCACCAGTGCGATAAGCGTGGGCTAACTCCCTAACTCCCAGCATGATTACCACCCAAATTAATAGAAAAAACAGAAATGGCTCAATGATTATTGAGCCGAAGATCAAGCCCAACAGAAATAATGAAACAAAAATGGATGGTAGTAGTTTTCGACCTGCGCGTTTGTTTATTGCATCATTTATAGCGTGCAGATCCGCCATCATTAAACCTCTAGCAACTCAGCTTCTTTATGCTTTAACAACTCATCAATCTTGGCCACATGATCACTGGTAGTTTTTTCTAACTCTTTTTCTGCCCTTGCCAAATCATCTTTACCAACCTTGCCATCTTTTTCAAACTTTTCCATTGCCTCTTTCGCAGCCCGCCTGATAGCACGAATGGCAACCTTTGAATCCTCTGCTTTTCCCCTTGCCACCTTAATAAATTCTTTACGTCTCTCCTCAGTTAATTGCGGGAAATTGACTCTAATCACATTGCCATCTGAGCCCGGATTTACCCCTAAGTCAGAATCTCTAATTGCTTTTTCAATCGCCGCCATGGCGCCCTTGTCATAAGGAGTGATCATGGCAAGACGAGCCTCTGGAACTTGAACTGTTGCAAGTTGTGAAAGTGGTGTGCCAGTTCCGTAGTAATCAACCATTAATTTAGCAAACATCGCAGGGTGGGCCCTGCCAGTTCTAATTGTGGCGAAATCCTCTTTAGCAACCTCAATTGCTTTATTCATTTTAGTGTTGCACTCTGCCAGTGAGGTAGTTAAATCTGCCATTTTATTTACTCCCTTTATTAAATCACACTCTACTAGCAATCTAGCAGAGTGGGTAAATTAGGCTTAGGAAACTAAAGTTCCAATGCTCTCACCAGAGACCGCTCGCTTGATATTGCCCTTATTTTTAAGATCAAAGATCACAATTGGCAGTTTGTTCTCACGGCATAGTGCAAATGCTGCGGCATCTGCCACCGCTAGTGATTTACTTAAAACCTCATCAAAGGAAATTGAATCATATTTTTTCGCAGATTTGTCTTTGCGAGGATCAGCTGAGTAAACCCCATCCACTCCGCTTTTTGCCAACAGCAGCGCCTGCACACCGATCTCAAGTGCTCTTTGAGCTGCAACTGTGTCGGTGGTAAAAAATGGCATACCAGCACCGGCACCAAAAATTACAACTCTTCCTTTTTCTAAATGTCTTATTGCCCGGCGTGGCACATATGGCTCTGCCACCTGTCCCATTGTGATTGCAGTTTGAACCCGGGTTTCAATTCCCTCTTTTTCTAAGAAATCTTGTAGCGCTAAACAATTCATTACTGTGCCCAGCATTCCCATGTAATCTGCCCTGGCGCGATCCATGCCCCGTTGTTGCAGCTCTGCGCCTCTAAAGTAATTTCCACCGCCAACTACTACTGCAATCTGTGTACCAGCTCTTACCACCTCAGCGATTTGATTGGCTACATCATGAACTACATCAGGATCTACTCCGATGCCTTTTTCACCACCAAATACCTCACCAGATAATTTAAGGAGCACTCGTTTATATCCCTTGCGTGACATGAGCACTCCTTCCCTAATTATGGTGTTGAAAAGTTTACTGACCTACCCGGAATCTATTAAAGGTGGACACGGCAGTCTTCGCCTCATCTAAAATTTGCTGCACGGTTCTCTTGGCATCCTTGGCAAATGCTTGCTCTAGAAGTGAAACCTCTTTCACAAAACCAGTAACTCGACCTTCAACAATCTTGGCAATTGAAGCCTCTGGCTTTCCTTCACCACGCGCTGTCTCCTCCGCCAATCGACGTTCTTTGGCAATCTCATCAGCTGGCACTTGATCCCGGCTGACATAAACAGGTGCGAAGGCGGCAATATGTTGGGCAATATCTTTTCCAACAATTTCAGCTGCATTTTTTAATTGCACCAAAACACCAACCTGTGGTGGTAGATCAGGGGATGTCTTATGTAGATATAAAGAGACTGGTGAACCAGTTAAAACACTAATTCGCTTGATCTCAATCTTCTCCCCCAACATCGCATTGCCCTCATCAATTACCTCTTGCACAGTTTGGCCTGATGAAAGTTTTGATGATAAAAACTTATCAAGCTCGGCAATCTTTGATGTTGATAAATGATTCAGTAGTTGGTCGGCAAGAGCTTGAAACTTATCCCCTTTTGCCACGAAATCAGTTTCACAATTTAGTTCAAGCAGTACGCCAAGATCACCCTCTGCTTTACCAGCAACTAAACCATTTGAAGTGGCACGTCCCTCACGCTTGGTGACTCCTTTTTGACCTTTGACACGAATGATCTCTACCGCTTTTTGGTAATCACCATCTGCTTCATCCAATGCTTTTTTGCAATCAAGCATTCCGGCAGCGGTCTGCTCCCGTAATTTCTTAACATCCTCTGCCGTATAAGCCAACTTATGCACCCGCTGTTTCAGTTGGTTCTTTAATTAAATCTTTCTCCCAGTCAGCAAGTGGTTGCTCTGCTGTTTTTTCAGCAGCTGCTGCCTCTGCCGCTGCCTTGTCAGCAATCTTTGCCGCATTTGCTGAGCGAATTTGTAATCCAGCTGCAATTGCATCTGTCATTACTCGGGTAAGCAGTGCGATGGAACGAATAGCATCATCATTTCCAGGAATTTTAAAATCAACCTCATCTGGATCACAGTTGGTGTCCAAAATGGCAATTACTGGAATGCCCAGTTTTTTCGCCTCAGCAACTGCAATGTGCTCCTTCTTAGTATCGATTACCCAAATTGCCGCCGGCAACTTAGTCATATTTCGAATTCCATCTAGGTTTTTGTTTAGCTTCTCGCGCTCACGGCGAAGTACTAGCAACTCTTTTTTAGTTAATAGTTGATCATTGGCGTTCTCAAGCGCTTCTAACTCTTTAAGTCTAAGTACTCGCTTATAGACAGTTGGAAAGTTGGTAAGCATCCCACCCAGCCATCGCTCGGTGACATAAGGCATGTTGACTCGAGCAGATTGCTGCTTGATTGGCTCATGTGCTTGCTTCTTGGTGCCAACGAAAAGTATGTGGCCACCTTTAGCAACTGCATCTTTAATAAACTCATAAGCAGCATCAATTAGCGCTAATGATTGTTGAATATCGATGATGTAGATACCGTTGCGCTCAGTAAAAATAAAGCGCTTCATCTTTGGATTCCATCGACGAGTCTGGTGACCAAAATGAACACCACTGTCGAGAAGTTCTCGCATTGTTACAACCGCCATGGCGGCACACTCCTTTTTCACTCCTTTATTTACCGCTGTGTTTTCACACATTTAGTAACAAAGAGCACTCGGTTTGTGATCAAGCAATTTGCTAGATCCCTAGCATCTTGAACCGAGTAGTTATTGCTAACTACACCGAACAGGTCCATAAGTTATTAATTAGTAATTAATTAATCACTTTAAGATGCGTGAAGTCACAGAACTTTTGATTCTGTGCTGAGATGAATCCTACCTGAAGATTTATGCAAAATTTTCCACACCCTAACCCCTCACCCATGCGCAAAAAAATGGAGTTACTGCAAGATTGGCAGGTGACACTGACCTATCTAATTACCACCCCACTTACTACTTTGGCGATTGGCTTAATAATTGGCGTTGGAATTGGAAATTATCAGGTTATTGATTGTGAATTAGTAAGTGAAAGTGGGTACTGCCAAAATCTAGGGCCGGCTGATCTGCGCCGCAGCTTTTAACTCATCTGCCAGTAACTGTGCCAGGTATGGTTTTATTTGCCAATCATTAATCATTTGTTGATACCGTTGTTTGTCAAGATCAGAGGGCGCAGCTCCAGTTTTAACAGCTCTAATTAAAATATTACGCGCAGTATGTTCTCCGCCAATAAACTCCACAATATCAACTCTAAAGCCAAGTAATTTTAAAATTTGTGCTCGCAGTGAATCGGTCAGTAGATCAACTAAGCGCTCCTTTACCAGACCATACTTAGTTAACAAGCCCCAGGGTTCAGGGGAATCTTTAATCTGGGTTTGTAATTCATGCATACAACATGGAGCTGCCATAATAACTTTGGCATCATTTTTCACCGCCCAGTAAATTGCATCATCTGTGGCAGTATCACAGGCGTGCAGCGCTATCGCAATATCAACTTTTTGATCTGGTGTATCAGCAATTTTGGCAGCTAGGAATTTGGCCTCAATCTTTAACTTAGCTGCCACCTTTTCATTATGACTTTTTGAATCTTGTCTTTCATCAACTCCTAAAATCAAAACCTTGCCGTACTTATCCTTTAGAAACTCCTGTACTGCAAAGGTGAGATAGGCATGACCGCAACCTAGGTCAACAACATTTATCTCATCTTTAGGTATTAATTGGGAATCTAATGTTTGATTAATTAATCTTAGAAACTCATCAACTTGTTTGTACTTATCCATTTTGCTTGGCTTAATTCGCCCCAAAATATCTGTCATATCAAGTGCTTTGAAAACCTGATTTCCTTCGGCCAGCATCCGCTGCTTTTGCCGGTCATGAGATAACTCTCTACTTAACTTCACCTTACTGACAGATAAAAGTGCCTCATCTTTTTTAGATACTTTTACTTGATAGGATTCAGTTTCAGTATCAACTAGCAGGTTGGCATAGCCAGAGTTAAGTAACTGCGCAAAATCAAAATCTGCTGCCACATTTTTGGTGGAATCTTTCTTGCCATCACTACTTACAATTTGAAGCTTCAGCCCATCTTTAAGTAGTACTGGCTTGATATCAATTCGCAGATACTGGGTTTGCAGATTACGGCGTTGACCAGAGAGAACCGCTCTAACAAATTGTGGTGATCTTATTTTTTCTACTAATTGCGCAATTGCATCCGGCAACTGGGTTTTCATTAACTATGCCCTTGGGTGTGCTTGCTTATAAGCTGTTTGCAATCGCTCAGGAGATACATGGGTGTAGATCTGAGTGGTAGATAAAGAGGCATGTCCAAGAATCTCCTGCACAGTTCGCAAATCAGCACCGCCCTCTAGTAAATGAGTTGCGGCGCTATGACGAAGTCCGTGTGGCCCCATAGATGCACCAACCGCTTTCATCGCTTCATAAACAACCTCACGTACTGTGCGCTGATCAATTCGCTTACCGCGAGAGCCTAGAAATAAAGCATCAGCAGATTGTTGATTAACAAACTCAGCTCTAGCGTTGCTTAAATAGCTTTCAATTGTTCGCATTGCAGGTAGACCCAACGGCACTACTCGCTGCTTATTTCCTTTGCCAATAACATTTAGAGTAATTCTAGATCTATCTACATCACTAAGATTTAAGCCACAAAGCTCAGAGACTCGAATACCGGAGCCATATAAAACCTCAACTATTGCCAGATCGCGTCTGTTTAATGCACTGGGTTCTTCTGTTGCTCTAACTTCAAGTGCTTTCATAACAGTTGCAGCCTCTTCAATATTTAAAACTTCGGGCAATACCTTGTGCGGCTTGGGAATAGCCAAAGTTGCTCCTAAATCTGAGGTGAGCCAACCATTTGCTGCTGCCCAGTTTGTGAAGGCACGAATGGAAACAATTCTTCGAGTTAAGGTGGATCTTGCAACTCCAGTGCTTTGTAGATTAGCAAGCCAAGATCTAATGTGTTCAATTTCTAGTTGACCAAACTCAACTATTCCTAGCTTCTCCATATGCTTTAAAAATGATTCTAAATCTGTGACATATCCTCTTATTGAGTTGTCAGATAAATTCCTGACCAAAGCCAAGTGCTCTTCATACTGGGTGATCAATGCAGCAGACATGATCAGCAGATTACTCGGGTTTTCGCCCCTGTCTTAGTAAGCCATAGGTAACTGCGTCATCTAATGCCATTGCTGAGGCTGCAATCACATTCTCATGCACGCCTACTGTGCTCCACTCACCATTGCCATCACTGGTCTCAACTAAAACTCTAGTGACCGCACCAGTTCCAAGACGACCTTCCAAAATACGTACCTTGTAATCAGTCAACTCAAGCTTTGATAGCTCTGGATAAAAGCTTTCTAATCCAGACCTTAATGCGTTATCAATAGCATTAACTGGACCATTTCCCACACCATTTGCAGAGATGCTTTCACCCTTTGCTTTGATTTTAACTGTTGCCTTACTTGTTACTTTTCCAGATTCATCCTGATGAACTGTGGTTTGCCAATCTTCAATAGTGAAAAAACTTGGACGCTTACCCAAAACTTCAGTGCGAAGCAGTAATTCAAAGGATGCATCGGCTGCTTCAAAGGTAAAACCTTTACCTTCAAGCTCCTTAACTTTTTCAACTACTCTGGCAATCAAGTTCTTATCCCCACCCAAATCAATACCGAGCTCTACTGATTTCAATTCAATCGAGGCACGTCCTGCCATCTCTGAGACCAACATTCGCATGTCATTGCCAACAGATTCTGGTGTTTCGTGTTGATACATCATGGGATCAACCTTGATTGCAGATGCATGAAGTCCTGCCTTATGGGCAAAGGCTGAGGTACCAACATATGGCTGACGAGCACTTGGTGCAACATTTGTAATCTCAGCAACTGCATGTGAGATGCGAAAAGCCTCTTGCAATTTGCCTTTAGGTAAGACAGTTTTATTCTTTTTTAACTCAAGATTTGCAATTATATTTACTAAATCAGCATTTCCTGTTCGCTCTCCATATCCATTTAAAGTTCCTTGAACATGGGTTACACCAGCAGAAATAGCCGCGAGTGAGTTCGCAACTGCGCACCCAGTGTCATTGTGGCAATGAATACCAAGACGTGCTTTTGAGGCAGTTAATACCTCATGCACAACGTTTGATAACTCATCTGGCAGCATGCCACCATTTGTGTCACAAAGTGCAACTACATCAGCACCCGCCTCTGCCGCAACTCTTACCACCTCAAGCGCGTAAGCTTTATTTGAAATATATCCATCAAAGAAATGCTCAGCATCTAAGAAGACTCGTTGTCCTCCTGACTTTAGAAATTTAATTGAATCTGCAATCATCGCTAGGTTTTCATCTAATTGAGTTTTTAATGCCAGGTCAACATGGCGATCATGACTTTTTGCCACAAGTGTTACCGCGGCTGCTTTTGAATCAACTAATGCTCTAAGTAGTAAATCATCAGCGGCTTTAACACCAGGTCTCCTGGTTGCACCAAATGCAACAAAGGTGGCATTTTTAAGTTTTAACTCAGTCTGTGCTAATTTAAAAAACTCAGTGTCCTTAGGGTTAGCTCCCGGCCAGCCACCCTCAATAAAACCAACACCTAAATCATCTAAGTGTCTTGCAATGGTTAACTTATCGTGGACTGAAAGATTTAAGCCCTCTTGTTGGGCGCCATCACGAAGTGTGGTGTCATAGATATGAAATGAATCATTTATTGACATCAGATAACTCTTTTATTCCAGCCATACTTATCAGCTGCTATGCCATGTTGAATCGCAAGCAATGCTGCTCGAATCTCATTAGTTATTACACCAGGTTGGCCATCACCAGTTTGCCAGGTGCCATGAATACTCTTTGCAGCCCCTACTGCTGAGACAACTGCAGCAGTTCCACATGCAAATATCTCAGTTATCTCTCCTGTCTTAACGCCATCGCGCCAATCATCAATTGAGATCATCGCCTCTTCAGTTTTGTATCCAAGATCTGCCGCCAAAGTTAATATTGAATCTCGAGTGATGCCAGGAAGTAATGTGCCAGTCAACTTTGGTGTGATGATCTTGGCACCTTTGCCACTTCCTTTAATAAAGTAGAGATTCATTCCGCCCATCTCCTCCACCCACTTGCGTTCAACCGCATCTATGTAGACAACTTGATCACAACCCTCTTTAGCTGCTTGTTTTTGTGCAAGCAGGGAAGCTGCATAATTTCCACCGCACTTCGCCTCACCTGTGCCACCTAATGCTGCTCTTACATACTCAGTTGAGATCCAAACAGTTACCGCTTTTGCAGCGTTAAAGTAAGCAGAGGCAGGAGTTGCAATTAATATGTATGTTGCGTGATTTGATGGGCGCACACCAAGTCCAATCTCAGTTGCAATCATAAATGGGCGGATATACAAAGATTCGCCAACCTTTTTTGGTACCCAACCCGCATCTACCTTTACCAACTCCTCAATAGTTTTAACAAAGAAATCAACTGGCATTTCAGGTAGGGCAATCCTGGCCGCAGATTTTGCAAAGCGTTTTGCATTTGCATCTGGCCTAAATAATGAAACGCCACCATCTGGCTGTGAATACGCTTTCATTCCTTCAAATATTTCTTGGCCATAATGAAAGACCATTGCCGCTGGATCTAAAGTTATTGGGCCATATGGTTGTAATTTTGCATCATCCCAACCAGTTGCCTCACTCCAAGTAGCAATCACCATATTGTCGGTGTAGTACTTACCAAAGCCAGAATTGGCAACTCGCTCATCGCGTTCAGCTGCGCTTACTGGATTTGAATTTGGATTGCTGATTACTTTCATAAGACTCCAGCCACTAATGCATCACCAATTTCGGTAGTAGATCGCTTTTTATCTGCGCGAGCAGCTAGATCCTTTGCCACCGCAACCTCCACATCATTTGCTGCTTTATCTTGCCCAAGATGATTTAACATCATTGCTACCGATAATACCGTTGCAGTTGGGTCGGCTAAATTCTTACCAGCAATATCTGGGGCTGAACCATGGACCGGCTCAAACATCGAAGGAAACTGCCCGGTTGGATTGATATTTCCACTTGCTGCTAGGCCAATACCACCACAGATTGCAGCTGCGATATCAGTAATGATGTCGCCAAATAAATTATCAGTTACTACCACATCAAATCGCTCTGGGTTAGTGACAAAAAACATTGATGCTGCATCCACATGTAGGTAATCGGTTGTGACTTGCGGGAAATCCTTAGCCACCTCATTAAAAACCCGAGTCCAAAGTCCACCTGCTCGAGTTAACACATTATTCTTGTGCACCAAGGTAAGTTTTTTGCGTGGGCGATTTATCGCTCGATTAAAGGCGTCTCGAATTACTCGCTCCACACCCTTATAGGTATTAATTGATTCTTCAATTGCTAACTCTTTATTTGTTCCCTCATCTTTAAGTGAGCCAGCACCAACATATAACCCTTCAGTGCCTTCTCTGACTACGATGAAATCAATTCCCTTGTTGTTTGTAATAGGGGATGTAACTCCTGGAAATAATTTTGCTGGTCTTAGATTTATGTAATGTTCAAAGGCAAATCTAAGTTTAAGCAATAAGCCACGTTCTAATACCCCACTTGGCACAGTTGGATCCCCTACCGCCCCCAGTAAAATTACATCAGATTTAGCTAACTCTGCCATTACGGAATCTGGCAATGTTTCTTTAGTTTTATGCCAGTAAGCAGCGCCCAATTCGTAATTAGTTTTCTTAAATTCTAAATCATATTTTTTGGCTACTGTATCCAAGACTCGTAGACCTTGAATTACTACCTCAGGTCCGATGCCATCTCCAGGAATTGTTGCTAAATTATAAGTTTTCACTCATTCACCAAATTCACAAAGCGAACTAAAGATGCCCCAGTCTCTTTTGCAATCACATCAATAATCTCTTTTGGAATAACTGAATCAACAGTTAATGACATCAAAGCCTGACCACCCTCTTGGGTACGACCCACCTGCATATCGGCGATATTAATCTTCAACTTGCCTAATGCATTTCCAACTACACCAACTACACCAGGTCGGTCGGTATACCTTAGGAATAGCAAATTATTGGTAGGTTTTAAATCTAGATCTAATTGATCTATGCCAACAATCTTTTCAATCTGTTTAATTCCCATTAATGTGCCACTTACAAGTACCTGGCTGCCATCAGCACAAGCTGCTCGTACTGAAACTAAATTACGATGATCTGGACTTTCAGAATCAGTTGAAACTGTTGAGCTAATTGATCTTTCAGTTGCTAATGCTGGGGCGTTTACATAGGTAACATCTTCAGCTCCCATTGCAAGGAGTGCGCCTTTTAGCGCGCTAGTAGCAAGTATTGATACATCAAGGGATGAGATCTCACCTCGAACTTCAACATCAATTGCAGAAATAACATCCTCGGCAAGTGCGGTTGCAACTTGTGCCAATTTTTCAACAAGTGGTAGGGCTGGGCGGACTGCTTGATCAATCGCACCACCCTTAACATTTACCGCGTCCGGTACTAACTCACCAGATAAAGCTTTTCTAACTGAAATAGCCACAGCAATTCCAGCCCGTTCCTGTGCTTCATCAGTTGAAGCACCCAAGTGAGGTGTTGCAACCACATTATCTAATGTAAACAAAGGTGAATCTGTACATGGTTCAGTAGCAAAAACATCAAGTCCGGCGCCAGCAACTCTTCCTGATTTCAAAGCTTCATAAAGAGCAGTCTCATCTAACACACCACCACGGGCAGCATTAATAATTCGCACAGAGGGTTTAACTTTTTTTAGTGCTTGCTCACCGATTAAATTAGCTGTTTCTTTTGTCTTTGGTAGGTGAATTGTGATGAAATCACTTATCTTAAGTAACTCATCGAGTTCAACTAACCTGACATCTAACTGCGCAGCACGTGCTGGCTGAAGATATGGATCATATGCAACTACATTCATACCAAATGCTTGCATTCGGTGTGCAACCAACTGCCCTATCCGCCCAAAACCAATGATTCCTAAAGTTTTTTCAAACAATTCAGCACCGGTGTATTTAGAGCGCGCCCATTTCCCACTACGAAGGGCAGCGTGAGCTGGTGAAATAAATCTAGCTGATGCTAGAAGTAATCCAATTGCAATTTCAGCAGCTGAAACAATATTTGATGTTGGTGCATTTACTACCATCACACCAGCCGCAGTTGCCGCTGGTATTTCAACATTATCTAGGCCCACACCTGCTCTAGCGATTACCTTTAATCCTTTTGCTGCAGCAATTGCCTCGGCATCCATCTTGGTTGCAGAGCGGATTAAAACCGCATCTACTCCCTTAGAAAGTGCTGCTAGTAATTCACTGCGATCTGCACCGTTGCAATTGCGCACCTCAAACTCAGGTCCTAGCGCCGCTAATGTGGCAGGACTGAGTTCTTCGGCAATTAATACAACGGGTTTAGCCACGCGCTGCAGTTCCCTCTTTGTAATCATCTTTGTTTGAAGATTTAACCCAAGACATCATCTTGCGAAGATCTCTACCAACTTGCTCAATTGGATGCACTTCACCTTTTGCGCGAAGTGCTTTGAATTCAGGAGCACCGGCATCTTGATCATCGATAAAGCGCTTAGCAAATGCACCTGATTGAATTTCAGCAAGAACTTTTTTCATATTCTCTTTAACACTCGGATCAATAACTCTTGGACCTGAGATGTAATCACCATACTCAGCTGTGTCTGATACTGACCATCGTTGTTTTGCGATACCACCTTCATACATAAGATCAACAATAAGTTTTAACTCATGTAAGCACTCAAAATAGGCTACCTCTGGTTGGTACCCAGCCTCGATTAAGGTTTCAAATCCATACATAACTAATTGGGATGCACCACCACAAAGCACTGATTGCTCACCGAATAAATCTGTTTCACACTCTTCGGTAAATGTGGTCAAGATTCCGCCAGCACGCAGGCCGCCAATCGCTTTGGCATAAGAAAGAGTTAACGGCCAAGCATTACCAGTTGCATCTTGCTCTACCGCCACAATTACTGGCACTCCCCTACCTGCTGAAAACTCTCGTCTTACTAAGTGTCCAGGGCCTTTTGGCGCAACCATACAAACATCAACCTTGTTAGTTGGTTTGATATAGCCAAATCTGATATTAAAACCGTGGCCAAAAAATAGAGCTGCACCATCTTTGATATTTGGTGCGATTGAATCATTATAAATATGGCGCTGCACATGATCAGGTGCTAACAGCATCACCACATCTGCGCCCTTTACGGCATCTGCAACTGTTGCCACCTTAAGACCTTCAGCCTCTGCTTTTGGTCTTGATTTTGAACCTTCCGCTAAACCAACCACAACATCAACACCACTATCACGAAGTGATAGTGCATGAGCATGTCCTTGAGAGCCATAGCCAATTACCGCAACTTTTTTAGATTGGATAATTGCTAGATCTGCATCTTCATCGTGATACATCGTTGCCACTGTATATCTCCTTAGGTTGTTGGTTTAATTTTGGTAATCAGCAGTTGAGCTATTTGGATCTGACTCGTTAGCAGTTCCCATAGTGCTTAGCGTACGGTCCGCAAGGGTGTGATCTCCCCGCTCTAACGCCACTAAGCCTGATTGAACTAATTCACGAATTCCACTTGGTTTTAAATCATTTAATAATGCTTCAATTGCAGCAGAACTTCCGACCGCTTCAATTGAAACCGTGCTGGCAGATTCATCTACAATTACAGCCCGATGCTTCTTTGCGATTTCTTTGTTAGCAGAGGTGTTAGCAACCTTCACTAATAAAATTTCACGCTTTAAGGAGTCAGAATCCTTCATTTCAGAGATGCCAATAACATTTACTAATTTAAATAATTGCGCACTTACTTGATCAAGAGCGTGTCCCTCTAAGTTTAAAACAATAGTCATTCGAGAAACTATTGGATTCTCAGTTGGACCCACCGCAAGTGAGTCAATGTTGTAACCGCGACGAGAAAACAAAGATGCCACCCGCGCTAGCACACCTGGAGAGTTTTCAACCAAAACTGCCAATGTGTGAATTGCCATTACAACTCCTGTGAATCCCAGACAGGTGCCATAGATCTGGCAACAGTAATGTCATCATTTGATGTGCCAGCTGCCACCATTGGCCAAACCATCGCATCACGATGAACATTAAAATCAACTACTACTGGGCGATCATTAATCGCCATAGCAGCCTCAATAGTTTTATCAACATCCTCTGGTTTCTCACATCGCATTCCAACGCAACCCATCGCCTCTGCTAACAATTTAAAATCAGGGACTCGCTTTGAATGCAGATCTGTATTTGAGTAACGTTGGTTGTAGAACAGTGTTTGCCACTGGCGAACCATTCCTAGTGATTCATTATTAATCACCGCTACCTTAATTGGAATATTATTTAATGCACAGGTCACTAACTCTTGATTTGTCATTTGGAAGCAGCCATCACCATCTATTGCCCACACAGTTGTGTCGGGTGCACCAACCTTTGCGCCCATTGCCGCTGGGACTGCATATCCCATCGTGCCAAGACCACCTGAGTTAAGCCAGGTTCTTGGTTTCTCATAACCAATAAATTGTGAAGCCCACATCTGATGTTGACCAACACCAGCTGCAAAAATTGTATCTGGACCAGAAATTTTTCCAATTCTTTCAATTACATATTGCGGTGAAACAGAACCATCTACTGGCTTGTCATAGCCAAGTGGGAATTTTTTGCGCCAGCCATAAACCTCATTAAGCCATGGAGTTAAATCGGGGGCGGATTTTGCTAACGCTGCTTTGGTTGCTGGGTTAAGCGCCTTTAATATGTTTTTTAAATCACCAATCAGCGCAACATCAGCATGGCGATTTTTGCCAATCTCGGCTGGATCAATATCTGCATGAATAATATTGGCATTTGGTGCGAAGGTGGAGAGCTTGCCAGTAACTCGATCATCAAATCTAGCACCTAAAGTTATTAGTAGATCTGCTTTTTGTAGCGCAGTAACAGCAGCGACTGTGCCATGCATACCAGGCATACCAAGATGTTGGTTATGAGAGTCTGGGAAAGCACCTCTTGCCATCAAGGTAGTGGTTACTGGTGCGCCAGTTATTTCAGCAAGCTGCATCAACTCTCGTGCGGCATTTGCCTTAATTACGCCGCCACCAACATAAAGCAGAGGTTTCTTGGATTGAGCAATTAGCGCAGCCGCATCTCTGATCGCTTCACTCTTTGGCTCTAATACTGGGTTATAGCCTGCAAGTGAAACAGTTTTTGGGTAATTAAAAGTCGTCTCTTTTTGAAGTGCATCTTTGGCAATATCAACTAAAACTGGACCTGGTCTGCCGGTGCTGGCAATATAAAAAGCTTCAGCGATCGCCCGTGGAATATCATCTGGATTAGTAATTAAATAATTATGTTTAGTTATTGGCATAGTCACACCGCGAATATCTGCCTCTTGAAACGCGTCGGTACCAATCGCTGCTGAAGGAACTTGTCCGGTAATTGCCACCATTGGAACTGAATCCATCTGGGCATCAGCAAGTGGGGTTACTAAATTTGTTGCGCCCGGACCTGAGGTTGCAATACAAACACCAACTCGCCCAGTAGCTTGGGCATAACCAGTCGCTGCATGTCCTGCGCCTTGCTCATGTCTTACTAAAATATGGCGAATCTTAGAATCAAAAATAGGATCGTAGGCAGGAAGAATTGCGCCTCCTGGGATGCCGAACATGACATCAACACCAGCAGCTTCAAGTGCGTTAACTAAACTTTGCGCACCGTTTATCTTGCCCATCATTTCCTTCCTTTATTTATTGCTCCTGTAATACAAAACCCCCCAGTTTTATCTGAGGGGTGCGAACTAACTATTGCTGTTAGCGCGCACGCTCGATAATCACCACGACCACAGATGTGATCGAAAGTTGTGAGATTAGCGATGTCTTCTTCATAGGCATAGTTTCGCAGGTCAGATATCAGGTAGTCAAACCCTGAGATAGTGATCTCATTATTTGAGCGTGCTTATAACAAAAGTGCAATTAATCGCAGACCGCACCCTTTGAAGCACTGCCTACTAGTTTTGAATATTTCGCCAATACACCACGACGGTACTTATGTGGAATTGGCTTAAAGCTTTTCTTTCGCTCACTCATCTCTTTTTCATCAACTACTAAATCTAAAGTGCGTTTTTTTATGTCAACTCTGATCAGATCACCATTTTTGATAAATGCTATTGGTCCTGCATCAACCGCCTCTGGTGCAACATGGCCAACACATAATCCAGTCGATCCTCCCGAGAACCGCCCATCTGTTAATAGCAAGACAGATTTACCAAGACCTGCCCCTTTAATGGCGCCAGTAATCATCAACATCTCTCGCATACCAGGACCACCTTTTGGTCCTTCGTATCGAATTACTACAACATCTCCTGCCACAATCGCACCACTTTCTAATGCATCCATCGCAGATTGCTCACGCTCGAAAACCTTTGCTGGACCCTCAAAAAATTCAACATCTATTCCCGCTGTTTTACAAACTGCACCCTCAGTTGCCAGTGAACCACTTAAAATTGTGATGCCACCAGTTTTTGATATTGCATTTTTTACCGCTTTTAGAATCTCACCATCAGGATCTGGAGGCGTAATATCCTTAAGATTTTCAGCCATACTCTTGCCAGTAACTGTTAGACAATCACCGTGAAGCAACCCAGCATCCAGTAAGGCTCGAAGAATTACTGGTATTCCGCCCACCTTGTCCACATCAGTCATTACATACTTACCAAATGGTTTTAAGTCTCCAAGTAATGGCACCTTGGAGCCGACTCTGTGAAAATCTTCAAGTGTTAAATCAACTTCTGCCTCATGTGCAATTGCAAGCAGGTGAAGAACAGCATTAGTTGATCCACCCAGTGCCATAACAACTGTGATTGCATTTTCAAAAGCTTTTTTGGTAAGAATCTGCCTAGTTGTAATCCCTTTGCGAATTAGCTCCACAACCGCTGCTCCTGATTTAACTGCATAATCATCACGCCGGCGATCTATTGAAGGTGGAGAAGCTGAACCAGGAAGTGATAAACCAATTGCCTCACCTACTGCTGCCATCGTGTTAGCGGTATACATACCACCACAAGCACCCTCACCTGGGCAGATAGCTCTTTCAATTTTATCTACCTCCTCCTGCGAAATTAATCCGCGAGCGCAAGCACCAACCGCCTCAAATGCATCAATGATTGTGACATCTCTGCCATCTATCTTTCCTGGCATGGTGGAACCTGCATAAACAAAAACACTTGCCACATCCATCCGTGCTGCTGCCATCATCATCGCTGGCAAAGATTTATCACAACCAGCAAAGGTGACCATGCCATCGAATCGCTCTGCCTGCATCACAGTCTCAACTGAATCAGCGATTACCTCTCTTGATACCAGAGAAAAATGCATTCCTTCATGTCCCATAGAAATTCCATCAGAGACTGAGATCGTGCCAAATTGCATTGGAAATCCACCAGCATCAATTACGCCCTTCTTTGATGCTTTGGCTAATCTATCTAGGGATAAATTACAGGGTGTAATTTCATTCCAAGAGGATGCAATACCAATTTGTGGCTTAGCAAAATCCTCATCCTTCATACCAACAGCACGCAACATTCCTCGTGCCGGAGCTCGCTCCATACCATCTGTAACTAAGCCAGATCGTGGCTTCATTTTATTTGGTGGATTTTTTTCGCTCATGAGATTAGTTTATTGCCCTAAATGCTTTAGTAATAGTTCTCTCACCTTAGCCGCATCTGCTTGGCCACCTGTTAATTTCATCACCGCACCAATCAAAGCACCCGCTGCTGGGATATTGCCACTGCGAACCTTTTCAGCTGTATCAGGAGCGGCAGTGATTGCTGCTTCGATCGCCTTCATAAGTGCGGAATCATCAGAGACAACCTTAAGTCCACGTTTTGCAATTACCTCAGTAGGTGATCCTTCACCTGCAATTACACCCTCAACAACTTGCCGAGCTAATTTGTCAGTTAATTCACCCTTACTTATCAATTCAATTATTTGAGCAACATCCTTCACTGATATTAATTCAGTTGCTAACACCGCGCGATCATTGGCAATTCGAGAGATCTCACCTAACCACCAAGATCTAGCCTTTGTTGGATCCGCGCCAAGTAAAACTGTTTGCTCAACAGTATCTAGCAACTGCGCATTAACCATCGCTGCCATCTCTTTATCTGGCACATCCCATGCAGTTTGTAATCGTTTGCGACGCTCAGCTGGTTTTTCTGGTAGCAATTTACGTAACTCTTCAATCCATTTACTATCTGGTGCAACTGGAACTAAATCTGGCTCTGGAAAGTATCGGTAATCCTCCGCCTGCTCCTTAGATCTACCTGGCCTAGTTTGACCACTCTCCTCTAAGAAGTGACGAGTCTCTTGCACAATTTTTTCACCACTTTCTAATCTATTTCCCTGGCGCACCGCCTCACCACTTACCGCTCTTTCAACTGAGCGCAGTGAATTAACATTTTTTGTCTCACTTCTAGTACCAAGTTTTCCACTGCCAGATTTAGAAAGTGACAGATTCACATCACATCTAAGTGAACCTTGCTCCATCTTTACATCAGAGACTTTTAAAGCTTTTAAAATATCCCGCAAAGTGGCTACATAAGCCTTGGCAACAGCTGGTGCGTATTTGCCAGTATTCGGCACCATCTTGGTAACAATTTCTACCAACGGAATTCCTGCCCGGTTGTAATCAAGGAGTGAGTAATCAGCGCCATGGATTCGCCCGGTTGAGCCACCGACATGAAGTGATTTACCAGTGTCCTCCTCCATATGCACTCTTTCAATCTCCACTCGAAAAGTTTTACTACCCTCATCTGTTTCAACCTCAACATCTAAATAGCCGTTGATGCAGATTGGCTCGTCATACTGGGAGGTTTGAAAATTCTTAGGCATATCTGGATAGAAGTAATTTTTACGAGCAAATCTTGAGAAGGGTGCGATGGAACAATTCAAAGCTAGGCCAATTAATATTGTGCTTTCGATCGCCCGCTTATTAACAACTGGCAACGCACCTGGTAACCCCAAACAGACTGGACAGGTTTGGGTATTTGGCGCCGCTCCAAACTCGGTGGCGCAACCACAAAACATCTTTGATTTGGTATTTAACTCAACATGTACTTCAAGTCCTAATGTTGGCTCATATTTTTCTAATACTTGATCATAATTTAAACTCATTTTGAACCCACTAACTTTGGTGCGAAATCTAGAATAGGTTTTTTCCACTTAGCCAGCAGTGCTGCCTCAAGTGCTCCGCCAACTAAATACATTCGATCATCTTTCATTGCAGGTGACATGATTTGAAATCCAACCGGTAAATTATCCTCATCTGCTAAACCGCAAGGCAGACTCATGCCGCCAATACCAGCCATATTTACTGGAATTGTTGCAATATCATTTAAATACATCGCAAGTGGATCATTGCTTTTTTCACCAATTTTAAATGCAGTAGTCGGAGTAGTTGGTGAGACTAATACATCACATTTGGCAAATGCTTTATCGAAATCTTGCTTGATTAGTGTGCGCACCTTTTGGGCTGAACCATAATAAGCATCGTAATAACCAGAGGATAAAGCGTAGGTGCCAAGAATAATTCGCCGCTTTACCTCACGACCAAACCCAGCCTGCCTGGTTAGATTCATTACCTCTTCGGCGCCCTTTGTCCCATCATCGCCAACTCTTAAACCAAATCTAATTGAATCAAATCTTGCTAGATTTGATGAGCACTCACTAGGTGCGATTAAATAATAAGCAGCAAGTGCGTACTCAAAATTTGGACAGGATACTTCAACAATTTCAGCGCCTAACTTAACCAACTCAGAAATCGCTTCATTAAATTTGTTTTCAACACCTTTTTGGTAGCCATCTCCTGCTAATTGTTTAACTACACCAATCTTGACTCCCTTTACATCAAGTTTCTTAGCAGCTGCAACTACATCTGGGGTTACCTGATTTATGCTGGTTGAATCCTTTGGATCAAAGCCGGCAATAACTTGGTGTAAGAGTGCTGCATCTAAAACTGTTCGAGCACAAGGTCCTGCTTGATCAAGTGAGGATGAGAATGCAACTAATCCATATCTAGAGACTGCGCCATAAGTTGGCTTTACGCCAACAGTTCCAGTAACAGCTGCAGGTTGGCGAATTGATCCACCAGTATCGGTACCGATTGCAAGTGGTGCCTGAAATGCTGCAAGTGCTGCTGATGATCCACCGCCTGAACCACCAGGAATTCTAGATAAATCCCAAGGGTTATGAGTTGGACCAAATGCTGAGTTCTCAGTTGATGATCCCATTGCAAACTCATCCATGTTTGTTTTACCTAAAATTACAATCCCAGCAGCTTTTAACTTACTAACCACAGTTGAGTCATATGGTGGTTTCCAGCCCTCTAAAATTTTAGAGCCACAAGTTGTCGGTACATCTTTTTGAACCATTACATCTTTCAAAGCAAGTGGCACGCCTGCAAGAGGTGATAATTTCTCACCAGCAAGGCGCTTCTTATCTACTAACTCTGCTTGCGCTAAAGCACCTTCTTTATCTAAATATAAAAAAGCATGCACATCTTTATCGACTGCATTAATTTGATCAAAATGCTGATTTGCTAACTCAACTGCGCTAACTTCTTTTTTATTAAGGGCAGCTGCCATTTCTGAGGCATTATCTCTAATGCTCATTTACTCTTCACCTAAAATTTGTGGCACTTTAAATCTTTGCTCAGCAGTTGCTGGCGCACCAGATAATGATTGCTCTGGCGACAGACTTGGGGTTACTACATCTTCACGGCTTACATTATTGACATCAAGTGGATGCGATGTTGGTTTAACATCTGCTGATGCCACCTCTTGAACTCGCTTTACCGCACCAAGAATTACATCCATCTCACCAGCTAAATGATCTAGCTCTACATCCGACATTGAGATTCGGGCTAGCCGGGCTAGGTTTGCTACTTCATCGCGGGAGATTGCAGCCATAATTGGTGAGTATAACTGGTGCTAATTCACTCGCGTATTTGCCCGCTACCGCTAACAATCCATGTTGTTGTTGTCATTTGCTCAAGTCCCATCGGCCCTCGAGCATGCATTTTTTGATTTGAAATTCCGATTTCAGCACCAAATCCCATCTGTCCACCATCGGTAAATCTTGTCGAGGCGTTTACCATGATCGCAGCGCAATCATTTAAAGAGGTAAATTTAGAGATCGCATCTTGATCACTAGCCACAATTGCCTCAGTATGTTTTGTGCCATACCTAGCAATATGATCAATCGCTCCCATTACATCACTGACCTGGGCGACATTGATTTCTAAGGTTCCATACTCAGTTGACCATGATTCTTGGGTTGCAAGATTTACCTTTACTCCAGTTTTATCGGCAATCTTCTTACTTTGTTCATCTGTATTAATGATTACACCAGCCGTTGTCAGCGCCTTAAGGGCGATTGGTGAGAACTCATTGGCAATATCCTGATGAATAAGTAAGGTCTCAGCTGCATTACAAACACTTGGCCGATCACATTTGGAGTTTATTAAGATTGCGATGGCTTTTTTAAAATCTGCAGATTTATCTACATACACATGACAAACCCCAGCACCAGTCTCAATTGTTGGCACAGTTGCTTCATCAACCACGGAGCGAATCAATTCAGCACTTCCTCGGGGAATTACCAAATCAATTTTTCCTCTGGCGGTAAGCAATGCGGTGACTGTGCTTCGATCTGTTGCAGGAATAAGCTGAAGAACCTCACTTGATATCGGCGTACCATTAAATGATTTCTTCATAACATCTATCAGAACTTGATTGCTATTTACTGCAGTTGATGAGCCCCGTAAGAGTGCAGCATTGCCAGACTTTATTAAGATTACTGCTGCATCAACTGTGACATTTGGGCGGGCTTCATAAACCATACCCACAACGCCAAAAGGTACGGAGATCTGTTTTAGATTTAAACCATTAGCTAAATTGCGTTCCACAATAATCCTGCCTAGCGGATCAGGTAACTTTGAAATATCACGCGCAGCTTGCGCCATCGCTTTTACTCTATTCGGCGTAAGCAATAGCCGATCTTGTAGCGATGAATTAATGCCAGCACTCTGTGCTGCCTGCATATCTATTTGGTTAGCCTTTAGAATTAAATCTAGGTTTATTTCTAATTGATCAGCAATATTGAGTAAAACTTGATTGCGCTCTTTTGCAGATGAATTTGCTAAGGTGCGTGCTGCTGTTCTAGCTTTTTTGGCAATTTCTGCAATTACCGTAGTGGCATCCATACCCTTAGCCTACGGTGAAATATAGTAAGCAGATGATGCGGCTATTTCGGATCCTGCGTAACACAGTTGTTTCAATCGCCATTTTATACGTGGCTCTTTTTATCTTTACCCGAGTAATCCACTATCCCGAGCCAATTGCGACTATAAAATTAGGATTAGCGCCGGCATCAAAAACTCCCACTTTAATGCCTTGGCATGTAATTGATCCTTCAAAAAATCCCATCACACTGCCGGTGGCTTCCGAAAAAATGCCAGCAGAGCTTATGTATCAGGGCACCTCGCTACCCTTCAATGAGTTTCTCAAAAAAACAGATACAAATGCATTTCTGGTGATCAGAAATGGTGTGATGACATATGAGTGGTATAAAGATGGTGTAACACAAAGTAGTCAATTGCCTTCATACTCGGTAGCAAAAACTATGACCTCAATAATGATTGGCCAACTAATTAATCAAGGCAAGATTAAAGAGAGTGATAAATTTGTTGATTTCTTTCCCGATTTAAAAGCCGGCAGTAGCTTTGATTTAATAACAATAAAGGATCTGCTTGATATGAAAGCTGGTGTGGGGGTTAGTGATAATTACCCATCAGGTCCTTCTGGCTGGGGAGTTGCAATTGCGCAGATGTATGCCACAACAGATTTAGATCGGTTCTTAAAGAACAATCGCAAAATGGCATTTGAACCTGGCAGTAAAGCTGAGTACCGAAGTGTAGACACACAGATGCTTGGCATGATTATCAAAAAAGTGACTGGAAAAAGAGTTGCTGATTACTTTAGTAAAAATGTTTGGCAAGTTGCAGGCGCTAAGTACCCCGCCACTTGGAATGTTGATCGGGTAGGGGGTACAGAGAAAACCTTTTGTTGCTTTAATGCCTCCGCAATAGATTATGGTCGAATTGGCATGCTCTTCTTAAATGGTGGTTACGCTGGTCCAAATAAAATAATTGATAAAAACTGGCTAAATAGGATGTCAACTCCTGTAACAACCCTAGATCACAACTGGGGATACGGCGCGCAAACTTGGCACCCATACCCAAATACAATTATGGCAGAGGGACTTCACGGTCAATTTATATTTGTAAATCCGGCCACCAGAACTGTAATTGTAAAGTTAAGTGATAACCCCACTGATTCAAATCACGAAGAAGATACTGTATCTATACTTCTCAAACTATCTAATCTAAAAAACTAGTTAGGGTAAAAGTAAGTACCAACTTCACCACCAGCTAAAGCAGATGGTAGATCAGATAAGCTAGTAAGCAACATACCAATTCCGGCTTTAGTTACCACCTTAGCTGCTTCAATTTTTGTAATCATGCCGCCGCTACCCACTCCTGCAGCACCAGCGCCACCAAGTGTCTTGATATCAATCTTTGAAATATCAGATACGCGGTGAATTTGTCTAGCACTAGCATCTTTTGGATTAGCATCATACAAACCATCAATATCGGTAATGAGAATAAGTAAATCTGCTTTGATCAATGTTGTTACTAGCGCTGCTAGGCCATCATTATCACCATACCTAATCTCATCGGTGCCCACAGTGTCATTTTCATTAATAATAGGGACAACACCTAGTTTTAATAAGGAATTTATTACACCCTTAATGTTTTCAACATGTCCTTGACGCTTTATATCCTCTATCGTGATTAAAACCTGTGATGTAGTTATTTTAAATCTATTGAAGGACTCGGTATATCTGGCCATCAGCAATCCTTGACCAACTGAGGCGGCTGCTTGTTGGGTGATGAGATCTGAAGGGCGAGAGGACAAACCAAGTGGCGATAAGCCCGCTGCAATAGCACCTGATGAAACCACAATCACATCTTTTTGTTCTGCTCTTAATTTTGCAACTACATCAACTAATTGATCAATCGCCTTGGGATCAAGGTTGGCACCAGCGTTGCCAGTAAGAGTTGATGAACCAACTTTTATTACAACTCGGTTGCAACTATTTAAATTAACGGACATCTTCATCCACGCGAGGGTTTCTTGGATTTGCCACGTTGTACTCCCATTGCATTTCAATCTCATCATCACTTAATTGATCAATATCATCCTCTAATAAATCCATCCGCCATGGAGTTGAAAGACGAAGATCCTCTCCTCTTGGGCCACCAGCAAGTAATTCAGCGCCTGCTTCAATGCTTGGCTCCCAATCAAAAATTACTGCATCGTCCCCTGATCCAATTCTTACCTCATCGCCTGATTTAGCGCCTTGTTTAAATAACTCTTTCTCAATACCGTAGGAGGCAAGTCGATCTGCTAAGTAACCGATTGCTTCAGCATTTGAAAACTCTGTTTGCTTAACCCATCGCTCTGGCTTATCACCAGTAATGTTGAAGGTGCCATCTTTATTAGCAATAACTTCAAAGCCAGCATCATCAACTGCAATTGGCCGCAGCACAATTCGAGCAACCTGCGCCTCTTTTTGCACTTTTCTAACCTTTTGAATTATTTGTGCCATGGCATAAATTAATTCTTGAACACCTTCACGAGAGGCAGCAGATACTTGAAACACCGGAAAACCTCGATCCGCTAATGTTTTTTGCACCATATCTGCCATAGCTTTACCATCTGGTAAATCGATTTTATTTAATGCAATAATTCTTGGTCGATCGGCTAAGCCGCCATAATCTTTTAACTCCTCTTCAATAACATCAAAATCTTTTACTGGATCTCGATCAGTTTCAAGGGTTGCACAATCTAAAACATGGACTAATGCTGCGCACCTCTCCACATGCCTTAAAAACTCATGTCCTAAACCTTTGCCTTGGCTAGCACCTGGAATTAACCCCGGTACATCAGCTGCTGTGAACCTAGTATCACCCGCTTGTACAACACCAAGGTTTGGTACCAAGGTAGTAAATGGATAATCAGCAATTTTTGGCCTAGCAGCTGAGATTGCCGCAATTAAAGAGGATTTACCTGCACTTGGATAGCCCACTAATCCAATATCAGCAACGCTTTTTAACTCTAAAAATAATGTCCGACCCTCACCTGGCTCACCAAGGAGTGCGAAACCTGGCGCTCTGCGTTTTGAGTTAGCTAGACCAGCATTTCCCAATCCACCCTTGCCACCTTGTGCTGCCATGAATCTGGTACCAAAACCAACTAAATCTGCGATGGTATTTCCATTTACATCCTTAACCACCGTGCCATTTGGAACCGACAAAATTAAGTCTTGTCCTTCAGGGCCATTACAAAAATCACCAGCACCCTTTTTACCATCAGTTGATTTACGATGTGGTGAGTGATGAAAATCCAATAATGTAGTCACATCAGGATCAACAACTAAAACTATGTCGCCACCGCGTCCACCATTGCCGCCATCTGGGCCACCTAATGGTTTAAATTTTTCACGGTGGACTGAAACACAGCCATCTCCACCTTTACCAGCGCTAGCATGCAAAGTAACACGGTCAACAAAAGTTGCCATGTTAACTCCTCCCTTGCTAGCTATTTAGATCAAATAAAAATGGGCCCGCAGATAGCGGACCCATAATTAAATATCCGCTGGGTTTAAGAAACCGGAACGATGTTTACTACACGACGACCGCGAGCGCGACCGAATTCAACTGATCCACCTTCTAGTGCAAATAATGTGTCATCTTTTCCAATTCCAACATTTTTTCCTGGGTGGAAGTAGGTTCCGCGTTGGCGAACCAAGATCTCCCCGCCCTTAACTACCTGACCAGCAAATCGCTTGATGCCAAGGTACTGCGCATTTGAGTCGCGACCATTTCTGGTTGAGGAGACACCCTTTTTACTTGCCATCTGCTTTCACCCGCCTTAAGTAGTAGTTACTTGTTAATTCCAGTTATTTTTACACGCGTTAATTTTGCACGAAATCCCTGACGGCGACGATATCCAGTTTTGCTCTTGTATCGTAAAATCGCAATCTTTGGTCCTTTTTGTTCTGCCAGTACCTCACCCGTTACTTTAATGCCAGCAAGAACCTTTGGGTCAGCTGTTACATCTGCGCCATCAACTAGTAGGACCGCTGGAAAAGTTACCTTTGATCCAACCGCCGCATCAAGACGATCAACAACAAGGGTCTCACCAACTGAAACCTTCTCTTGCCGTCCGCCTGCTTTAACAATCGCGTACACCTTGTACTCCTTCTAGTTATTAACCAAGAGTGAATAATTCAAATCTGGCTAGGTAGATAAGGGTAGAGATTGATCTACCCTTGGTCAAATTCACTTGATTAGTTGGTTGAAATTACCCCAGTACTGACTGCTCTACGCCCCTTGCGGCGGCCAGATGTCGCTGGTGGTTGTTCAACTGGTTCATCAACTTGATTTGAATTTAAGTTTTGATCGGTATCTATATCATCACCAGTTGAGCCATCAGCTGAATCTGTTTCCTCATCTGAATCATCATCTTGTGAGGCTTTATTACTCTTTGAAAATCGTTGATCCATATCTTTTTCAAGTGCAACCTTTTTAACTGGCTCACTGTGAATATGAATTCCTCTACCGCCACAACTTTCACAAGTTGTTGAGAAGGCTTCAATTAATCCTTGACCAACACGTTTACGAGTCATTTGAACCAAGCCAAGTGAGGTTACTTCTGCTACTTGATGCTTTGTGCGATCTCTGCCTAAGCACTCAACTAATCTGCGGAGAACTAACTCACGGTTTGATTCCAAAGTCATATCAATAAAGTCAATTACGATAATTCCGCCCATATCTCGCAGCCGTAGTTGACGGGCAATCTCCTCCGCTGCTTCCAAATTATTTTTAGTAACAGTCTCTTCAAGGTTTCCACCCTTACCAATAAATTTACCGGTGTTGATATCAATTACGATCATCGCTTCAGTGCGATCAATTACCAGCGACCCACCAGATGGCAGATAGACCTTACGATCAAAGGCTTTTGCTAACTGCTCCTCCACCCGATTTTCGGCAAATAGATCTCTTGGGCCTGGCCACTTTTCAATCTTGCTTGCCAATTCAGGTGCGATATGGCCAATATAATTTTGAATATCATCCCAAGCTTGATCACCTTGAACTAGCATTTTGTTAAAATCTTCATTAAAGATATCGCGAATAACTCGCACAGTTAGATCTGGCTCACTATATAAAAGTGATGGCGCAGTGGTGGCAGAGTTCTTTGCCTGCTTATCAATCTCCTGCCACTGATCTTTTAGCCTGCTTACATCCGCCTCTAACTCAGTTTCACTTGCTCCTTCAGCAGCGGTTCTAATAATTACGCCAGCCTGCTCCGGGATTAAATTCTTTAAAATAGATTTCAAACGATTGCGTTCATTATCTGGCAATCTGCGAGAAATCCCACTCATGCCACCACCAGGAACATAAACCAGGTATCGACCAGGAAGAGATATTTGACTTGTTAATCGAGCACCTTTTTGTCCGATTGGATCCTTAGTTACTTGTACCAATACAGATTGACCACTCTTTAATACATGTTCAATTTTGCGTGGTGCGGTATCAGATAAGCCATGCGCATCCCAATTCACTTCACCGGCGTATAAAACTGCATTTCTGCCCTTACCGATATCAACGAAGGCTGCCTCCATAGATGGCAAAACATTTTGTACCTTACCTAAATATATATTTCCGACATAGGAGATATTGCTATTTCGGTTTACATAATGTTCAACCATTACCTCATCTTCAATAATTGCAATCTGAGTACGATCTGCAATTTGCCTGACCAACATAGATCTATCAACTGCTTCTCTACGTGCTAGGAACTCAGATTCAGTAATTACCGTTCCGCGTTTTCGCGCAAATGATCCACGCTCCCTGCGATCGGGTCTATCTCCACGTTCAAAACGTGGACGATCTTTGCGATTAAAACCTCTACCTTCACTTCTTGGTTCGCGAACTCGAACCGGTCGCACCTTAACTACAGTAAGTACGCCATCCTCTTCAATAGTTTCACCAGGTGTTACACCTTCACCACGTGCCCTGCGACGCCTGCGGCGCTTATGTGTAGTTGTTGAGCTCTCCTCATTTTCATCAGAGCTCTGCCCTTCATTAACCTCATCACCTTGCTCACTTTCAGTGATCTCTTTGCCGTTACGACGTCTGCCTCTTCCGCCACGACGGCGTCTGCGACGAAACTCCTCTTTTTCACTCTCGTCACCTTTAGCTTGTTGCTCACCATCTGCTGGCTCAGTTTTAACTGGCTTTACAGCCTTTGGTGACTTACTTACTGGGGCTGCCTGAAATAGTGGAACTGGAATAGCAGCAGATTTTTTACTTACCTTTTTACTTTCACCCTCTGCCTCTTTTTTGGCAGCGCGTTTACGTGGTGCTTTAGGCTCATCGGCCATATAAATCAAATCCTTTTCAAAAAATAACTACTGCAGTTTTGCAGTATCTCTTACAATACTTTTTTAATTCACCTGGTTAATTAATTTAACTTAACTAACTTAACTTACTAAAAAATATCGACGTGATCGCGGCGTTGGATATTTATCCTCGCGCTGATTTCCGTGTCATAAGTATCGCAGATACTCAAGCAATCAGCCAACTTTGGCTAATTTAAGCGTGTTATCGGCTGCGGGCATGAACATTTAGCAGCAGACCAATTCCAATTAAATTGGCAAACATCGAAGATCCCCCATAGGACAAAAAGGGTAGTGGCACACCAGTCATCGGCATTAGCCCCATAGTCATACCAATATTCTCAAAGGTTTGAAAGGCAAACCAAGCTATAACCCCTATACAAACTAATCGACCAAACAGATCACTGCTGCGGCGGCAAATTGAAAATGCCCTAATAAATACCAGTAAATAAAGGAGTAAAATGATTGAGCAGCCGAGGAATCCAATCTCCTCTCCAGCTACCGTAAAAATAAAGTCAGTTTGTTGTTCAGGCACAAACCGCCCATTAGTTTGTGGCCCATTAAATAAGCCTTTTCCAAGTAAGCCACCTGAACCAATTGTGATTCTAGATTGGCGCAACTGATATCCAGTTGCTTGTGGATCAGAGGATGGATCAACAAATGATTCCAACCGAGCAACTTGATACTCACTTACCGCACCTGTTTGAATTGCAGTTATCACACCGACCACCCCTAGCAAAAGTAAGCCAACTACCCATCGCACTTGCGCGCCAGAGGCGCCAATCATGGCAACAACCGCTGCGCTAATAATTAAAACTGTTCCAAGATCTGGCTGGGCAACTATCAATAAAATAGGAATTGCTGCAACTAGAAGTGCCTTTAGGACATCTGGTGTAGTTGGATCTTTATCGACTTGATCTCTATCGGCCAAAATCATCGATATGCCAACAATGATTGCAATCTTTGCTAGCTCAGCTGGTTGTAATTGAAATCCACCAGGCAATGCAATCCATGCTTGAGCGTTATTAACCTCTAAACCAATTCCAGGAATTAAGACAAGAATTAAACCAATTACTGCAGCTCCCCAAATTACTGGCGTATAAGCACGAAGCAGACGATAGTCAACCAAAGTAGTGCCATAGGCAAGAAGTGCACCGATTACAATATTAATAATGTGACGCTTTAAGTAGTATTCAGGATCTAATCCAGCAGACCTAAACCACTCTCTTGTTCCGGCGTAGACCAACAATGTGCCGATAGCCAATAGGCCAGCTACTGCAAATACCAATAACTTATCAAATTTTCCAAGTGAGCTTCTTGCCGCTGAGCGATATTTTAGATTTGAACTCACTTTAACTTCACCCCGCCCACTTTAACCCCAGTTAAATCTACTTTTTTTGCAACCTGTTTGAGATCTACCTTAGCAATGGTACTTGGCACACCAGTTGGGAATATCACTTTCTCTGAGTCAATTTTATTTCCGTTAACGCCAAATAATGTTGCATAAATCTCTCTAACGCCGATACCAGAGGTTGATGCACCAAATCCGCCTTGGCTAACCATCATCACTACCGCATACTGTGGATCATTTGTTGGCCCATAAGATGCAAACCATGAAGTGTCATCCTTGGCACTACCATTTGGATTTTTTCCAAAAACCTGCGCAGTTCCAGTCTTGCCACTTACGGCAACTGGAAAACCAGAGAAAACTCCAGCAGCTGTTCCCCGGGTTACTACCATCCGTAAACTTTTATGCAGGAAATCCCAAGTACTTTGGGCAATATTTATATTGTCAGCAACCACTGGCTTAAAATCCTTAATAACTTTGCCATCCACATCAACAATTGCTCTGGCGACCTGTGGTTGGTAATAAGTGCCATTGTTAGCAATAGCTGCATATATCTGCGCTAGGCGAAGTGGGGTTACTAAAGTATCGCCCTGACCAATTGAGAAGTTAACTGCATCTCCAGCTCGTACCTTGTTGCCATCTATACAATTTTCTCGAGCAATCTCAATTAGATATGCAGTTAGATCGGCCTTTTTGGCTCGTTGCTTATAGTTGCAGTAAAAATCTTTATTTTGTTCATACCAATTCTGCTTCCACTGCCGATTTGGCAACCTGCCCTTTAATTCACTGGGTAGATCTATACCAGTTAATTGACCAACACCAAAGCTTTTTGCGGCGTTGAAGAAATGATCATTTGCACTTGGTTTTGGTTTCAGTCCGCCATCTCTTACCCATTCATCATATGCAATCTGATACCAAAGTGAGTCACAGGAGATTGCGATCCCGAGGTCCAATGGAATTCGACCAGCGGCGATGCTGTCAAAGTTTTTAAAGGTTCGATTGCCAATCTCAACTGTTGCTGGGCAGTTATAACTTGCATTTAGTGGATAACCAGCGGCAGCGGCAGCAACTACTGAAACTGATTTAAAGGTTGAAGCTGGTGCAAATAATCCTTGTAGCGGGCGAGAGAGTGCCGGTACGCCTTTAGCCTCACTAAATAAATCCTCTGCTTGTTTAACAGTTAATCCCTTTTGCCAAATACTTGGGTCATATGTTGGATATGAGGCCATTGCCAGTACACGGCCAGTTTTTATCTCCAAGACAACTGCTGCGCCAGAATCTCCACGATAGCCAGAAGCTCTTGCCCGCTTAACAGCTGCCTCTAAAGCTTTCTCTACCCCAGACTGCAATTTTGCATCTATATTTGTAATTAAATGATTCCCAGCAACTGCTTGAATATTTTTATCTTCTTTTGTCACAACCTCTTTACGATTTACTAAGAATGTTCTAACCCCTGGCACACCACGTAAGAATTGGTTGTACTCAATCTCCAGCCCTGACTTGCCCACCACCTCATTGCGGTAGTAATTAACCTCTGGATTTTTTAAATCCTCATCTGTCACCTGCCCAACATAACCAAGCACATGCGCCACATTTTCACCAACGAGTGAGGGATAACTTCTGATTGGTACAGATGAGACCTCAACACCTGGATAAAAGTCTGAATTTTCCATGATCTCAAGTGCATCATCTTGGGAGGCACCACCAACTAGTGGAATTGGCTGATATCTAGTGCCATTCCAACAACCAGCACGGTTATTTTTTGGTAGTTCACCGCATAATCTAGTTCGTTGATAAACATCGGAGTACTGTAAATTAAATAAATTTGCAACCCTAGACAGTATCAAAACCCCCTTGTCCGTTTGCTTATCAATAACTATTCGATTTATTGATATAACTAAACCAGGCAGGTCAACCACCATAGGTGTGCCATTAATATCAGTAATCGCACCTCTGATTGCTGGCGTTACCACATCCCTACTTTGAATGCTGATAGCTGCATCCTGATACTTATCACTCTCTAGAACTTGCAAATAAAACAATCGGCCAAATAAAGCAAATAGCAATGAAAAAACTAAAGTTTGAAAAACAATCAGGTTAACCCTAGCGCGAAGGCTCATATCCGCTCTCGATTACTCATTAACATTTTTCTTACTCTTATTATTAGTGGTAAAAATAGTGGTGTAATTAATATGGTCCACAAAGAGTTGGCAAAAATTAACGAGAGATTATGCAAGAGGCCACCATTATTGGCTCCGAGCATTACACCAAATACCAAATACATTGAAAATGAAAGCGCAGTAGCAAAACTTACGAAAAGTAGAAATAAAAATGGGCTATCAAGGAAATCGCCAATACTCTCCCTGTTAATTGAATAGAGGTAGCCGATTATGGTTAGTACTAATGCCCACTGACCCAAAGGAGAGTCTGCAGAGGGTGAAAAATCTAGAATCACGCCGCCAATAAAGCCGAAAACTAAAGATCCACTCCTATCCTCTAACGCCAGCACCACCATTAAAGCTGCTAGGTATAGTGAAAAGCCATTTATAGGAAAGTTGATTCGAGCAATAGCTAACTCCTGAATCATAAAAATCACAAATAAAAATAAGGAGGTATTAATAACTCTTAACCGACTCATATCTAATTACTTACTTGGCGAAGGTGTTGGGGTCACCAGAACTGTCACTGTAGGCAAAGGTTTTGGGATCAAAGCATCTCTGGGGTCACTCTTTGGTGGTGCTACAACCACCGCCACCACACTTACTCGATCATTGTTCACAAAACCAATCACATCGGCATTTTGAGTAATTGCCGAAGCATTACTTTGCACCTTAGTTACCTCCCCTACTGGTACACCAGGCACATATGGCCGGCCGTTCTCACTGCCTCGTGCAACTAAATTATCACCAACTTTTATTTCACCAGTTGCATCTAGTAGCTGTAGCAAGTAAGTATCGCCACCTTGTCCAGAAATTACCCCGATGCTTTGAGTACCAGCAATTCTGACACCAATTTTAAATGACGGATCACTCATCAACAAAACTATTGCATTGTTGCTCGTTACTGATTTAACAACTCCAACTAATCCACCATCAGCAATTACCGTCATATTTTTTGCCACTCCATCATTACTACCAACATCAATAGTTATGGTTTGCTTAAATGTCGCTGCCGAACCCCGATTCACTACCTTCGCTGCCACAACCTTATATCCACCGCGGCCTGCTAAATCTAAAAGATTTTTCAATTGGCTAACTTGCGCCACTAAATCTTCATCCAATACCTCTTTAGATTTTAAAAGATCAACCTCTTTAGTTAAATCATTTATCTTCTTTTTTGATTGATTGAAATTACGTAAATCTGAGGTGAAATTACCAATCGGTGAAAAAATTCTTGCGGCTAAACTTTCCAAGGGTGAAAATGCGGTAGCCACAACTGACCGAACACTGGTAGCCAAATTAACTCCGCGCAGATCTAGCGTGATTAGAAATAGCGCTGAGACTAGTAATAGGACTAGTAGCAGACGCGAACGATTACCGCCGCCTCTAGCCACAAATGAACTCCCTTACAAATTAATTATCGTCGTGGTTCGGAGATCAAAACCCTCTCCAAGGCTTCAAACTCTTCAATACATTTACCAGATCCTTCCGCAACAGCCTGTAATGGCCGTTCCGATACATGAATTGGCATCCCAGTTTCGTGGCGCAATCTCTCGTCAAGACCGCGTAGTAATGCTCCGCCACCAGTTAAAACTATGCCCCGATCCATAAGATCACTGGCCAACTCAGGTGGGGTCTTATCTAACGTATTTTTAATGGCATTAACAATTGCTGCTACTGGCTCCTCGATCGCCTTTCGAATATCGGCGGAGGTGACCAGGATAATTTTTGGTAATCCAGTTGCAAGATCTCGACCTCGAATTTCAGCATCTGGCTCACCAGGCATTGGAAATGCTGAACCAATCGCCATCTTTATCTCTTCAGCTGTGCGCTCTCCGAGCAATAAGGAGTACTCGCGTTTAACCCAATTAATAATGGATTGATCTAACTCATCGCCACCAACCCGAATTGATAATGCGGCAACAATTCCACCTAGTGAAATCACTGCAACCTCAGTAGTTCCACCGCCAATATCCACCACCATATTTCCAGTTGGCTCATGAATCGGCAGATCTGCACCAATCGCTGCTGCCATTGGCTCTTCAATAATGTAAACCTTGCGAGCACCTGCGGCATAACCGGCATCTTTTACCGCACGTTGTTCCACGCCAGTTATTCCAGATGGCACGCAAACCACAATTCTTGGCTTGGCAAGATAGCGACGCTTGTGAACTTTTTGAATAAAGTACTTAAGCATTCGCTCAGTAGTATCAAAATCAGCAATCACACCATCTTTAAGAGGTCTAATCGCCACAATATTTCCAGGAGTTCTGCCAATCATTCGCTTAGCTTCAAGTCCAACCGCCAAAATCGCACCAGTATCTTGATTGACCGCCACTACAGATGGTTCATTAAGCACAATTCCACGGCCGCGCACATACACCAATGTGTTAGCTGTTCCTAGATCAACCGCCATATCACGGCCAATCCAAGACATCCGATTTGATCCCTTAGCCATCGCTGCCTCTTCCTGTTATCTGCTGGTAGTAAATTAGTTAATTACCGAAAAAAATCTTTATCTCACGTGCTGCTGACTCTACAGAGTCTGAGCCGTGCACAATATTTTGCACTACCTTTGTTCCCATATCTCTTGCTAAGTCTCCTCTTATTGTTCCTGCTTCAGCCACAGTTGGATCAGTGGCCCCTGCCATCTTTCTAAACCCTTCAATTACTCGCTCCCCTTGTGCCACCATCGCCACAATCGGACCTGATGTCATGAACTCAAGTAATGGCTCATAAAATGCTTTGCCTTCATGCTCGGCATAATGCTTGGCAAGAAGCGTGCGGTCTGCAGTTAACATTTTTAAGTTGGTAACTTTATAACCTTTGTTTTCAATGCGAGCGATAACTTCGCCAACCAAACCACGCTTTACGCCATCTGGTTTAACCAAAATTAAAGTTTGCTCTGAACTCACTTACTTATTCTACGCACCTTTGGCTGAGGCTGAAAATTATGGCCGATTCTGCGGATCCCCCTGCTGTTTTTCGATAAGGCTCGCCTTTATTGCCTCACCCCTGCGACCAAGTGCAATAGCTGTGATCCATAAAAGTGCGAATAAGCCACCCATGTAATACATGTGCCAAATGACTAATCCATAACTGATCATGAAAATCTGCAAAATACTTCCCAGCAGATACCCACCTTTGCGCTTTAGCAGACCTGCAGATAACAAAAGTGCGATCGCAAGACCTGCTCCCGACCAAAGCTGGGCATTACTGGCGGAATCTTTTGCAATCAAAAGCGCAAATCCCATCAGCAATGACTCCATAGTCAGTACCGCAGCCGCCATTACTCTCATTTATTTCACCCTCGCCAATCCCTTTACTATCGATCTTGCCATGCCCGCAGTCGCCACCGAACCGGTGATTACCACCGCCCCGACCCCTTCATTAACCTGATTAAAAAGTGCCACCTTTTCAATTGCATAAGTTATCGCAGAATTCATATCACCAATGATTTCAATCTGCTCCTCCTTGAAGAATTCACTGGCCATCTTAGCCAGCAGGTTTGGCTTCATCACTCTTGATGAATCATTTTCAGTAATAACTAGGTAATCCAAAACGGCTGAGAGATTTTTTAGAATCCCAGCCACATCTTTGTCAGCTAGTACTGAAATCACGCCAACTACTAACTCAAAATCAAACTCAGTATTTATGGTGGTAGCAATAGCGCCAGCACCATGGGGATTATGGGCGGCATCAATAATTACAGTGGGATCTTTATAAACAATCTCACACCTACCAGGAGATGACACCTTGCTAAATGCATCCTGGACTAACTCAGTATCTAGTTTTACACCTGCAAATACCTCAACTGCAGCAAGTGCAACTGCAGCATTATTTCCTTGGTGATCACCGTAAAGTGGCAGAAATATTTCATCATAATCACCTTGTACTCCTTGTATGGAGATTAATTGTCCACCGACAGCTAATGCCCGATTTTTCAGGGCAAACTCAACACCTTGCCTAAAGGGTTGCGCAGATACTTTCGCAACCTGCGCCAGCAATACCTTTGCCACCTGAGCACTTTGTGCAGCAAGAACAACATTGGATTCTGGTTTAAAAATGCCTGCTTTGGTTTGTGCAATCTCCTCTAAGGTATTTCCTAAATACTCCATATGGTCAAAGCCAATCGGTGTCATAACTGATACCGCAGATGAGATCACATTTGTGGCATCCCACTGCCCACCCATGCCAGCCTCAATTACTGCAATATCAACTGGGTGCTCGGCAAATGCGACAAATGCCATCGCAGTTAGCGCTTCAAAGTAAGAGATTGGATGAGGCTGGCGAGAGTCAATCAAATCTAAATATAAATGAATATCTTCATAGGTTTTGATCATTTCTATCTCGCTAATTGATCCTCCCTTAATACTTATTCGTTCAGTGAAGGATTCAAGATGTGGTGAGGTATAGCGACCAACACGGTAACCAAGATTTGCCAGTAATTGATCAACCATTCGGGCGGTACTGGTTTTGCCATTAGTACCAGCGATATGAATTGTGGGATAGGTAAGGTGAGGTGAACCAAGAGCATCGACCAAAGCCAAAATTCGATCCAAAGTTGGCTCAATCTTATTTTCTGGCCAACGTTTATTTAACGCAGCCTCTATCACATTTAGTTTTACTAGGTTTTCTTTATCCTTCATTACTTAGGGAGTTTTTCCAGCAATTGCGTAAGCCGAGTGATATCTGCATTAGTTTGGGCAAGTCGAGCCCTGATCTCTCCAACCACCTCAATCGGAGCTTTTGCCATGAACCCTTCATTCTCTAACTTAACCTTGGCGGTATCACGATCTTTTTTAGCCGTTTGTAAATCTTTACTTAACCGAGCACGCTCTGCCACTAAATCAATCGCACCGGTTAGATCAAACTCAATTACTACCTCTGCTACCTGAGTTTTAGCGGTAAAAGTACCTTGATCAGATTCACACTTAGTCACACTTCTAATTGCAGCTTCGTAGGGGGCTAATCCCACCTTTGATAATCCCGAAAACTTTGCTGCAACCTTGGCAGTAGTTTTAATTCCTTGATCATTTCTAAACTTTCTTATCTCAGTAACTATCTCTTGAATTAGGTTAACTATATTCACCGCTTCGTGATCTTGGCCGGCTAAATTTGATTTTGGCCATTGAGTAATCATTAACGACTCAGCCCCAGTTAATGAACACCAAAGCTCCTCAGTAATAAATGGCATCACCGGGTGCATTAAACGAAGTAATTGATCTAATACCTCCCCTAATACCCGTTTGCTGTTTTCGGCTTCAGCACCACCCGTTATAAAGGTGGATTTAGATAGCTCTAAATACCAATCACATAAATCATCCCAGGTGAAGTGATAAATAAGATCACAGGCTTTTGCAAACTCAAATTTTTCAAATAATTCATCAACCTCAGCGATACTCTGATCTAATCTAGTTAATATCCAATTATCAATCGCATTTAATTGTGAAGCCTTAGGCAATGGACCTGCAACACTGGCGCCATTTAGCAATGCAAATCGAGTGGCGTTCCATAATTTGGTCGCAAAATTTCTTGACCCAGCCACCCAATCTTCAGCTAAGGCTTGATCAGTTCCTGGATTAGCGCCTCGTGCCAAGGTAAAGCGCAGCGCATCAGATCCATACTTATCCATAAATTCAATTGGATCGATGGTATTTCCCCGGCTTTTGCTCATTTTTTTACCAAATTGATCACGCACTAGTCCGTGTAAAACAATTACATCAAAGGGTTGCTTGCCATCCATTGCAAACAATCCCATGATCATCATTCTGGCAACCCAAAAAAACAAGATGTCATACCCAGTTACCAGCACTGAAGTGGGATAAAACTTTTTTAAATCTTCGGTTTCATTTGGCCAACCTAAGGTTGAAAATGGCCATAAGGCAGATGAGAACCAGGTGTCTAAAACATCTGGATCTTGGGTGTATCCGGCAGGTGGTTTTTCATCTGGCCCACAAACTATTACTTCATCATTTGGTCCATAAAAAACTGGGATTCTATGTCCCCACCAAAGTTGGCGAGAGATACACCAATCATGCATGTTATCTACCCACTCAAAATATCTGGCAGACATCTGCTCTGGTTCAATTTTAACTCTGCCATCTCGAACAGCATCTCCTGCTGCCTTTGCTAACGGTGCAACTTTGACAAACCATTGTTTCGAAAGTCTTGGTTCAATCGTGGTATCACAGCGTTGGCAATGTCCAACTGCATGAATGTATGGCTTCTTTTCTGCCACCACTCGGCCAAGTTTTCTCAACTCCTCCACCACCGCTTTGCGGGCAACAAATCTATCCATGCCATCAAATTTTGTACCGGTGCCTGCCATAACGCCATGCTCATTCATAATGATTACCAACTCAACGCCATGGCGCATGCCCATCTCAAAATCATTTGGATCATGAGCAGCTGTCACCTTAACTGCGCCAGTTCCAAAATCTGGGTCAACTAACTCATCGGCTATAATTGGAATCATTCGGTCTACTAGTGGCAACAAAACTTTTTTACCGACTAAGTGCTTATAACGCTCATCATTTGGATTAACCGCAACCGCGCCATCTCCCAGCATGGTCTCTGCCCGAGTAGTGGCAACTGTGATATTTAAACTGTCATCACCATATTTGATAGAGACAAACTCTCCAGAATCATCCTTATGTTCGACCTCAATATCAGAGATAGCGGTTAAACACCTTGGACACCAATTAATAATCCTCTCCGCCCGATAAATCAAACCTTGGTCATATAACTTTTTGAATATAGTCAAAACCGCTTTACTTAGATTTGCATCCATAGTGAAGGCTTCGCGGTCCCAATCAACTGAATCACCAAGGCGTTTCATTTGATCTAAAATTGCCCCACCTGATTCATTTTTCCACTGCCAAATTTTTTCAATAAATGCATCTCGACCCAAATCATGTCGAGTTTTTCCCACCTCAGCTAACTGTTTTTCCACCACATTTTGGGTTGCGATTCCAGCATGGTCCATGCCTGGCAGCCAAAGTGCTTCAAAGCCCTTCATCCGCTTCATGCGAATGAGTAAATCTTGAATTGTGTGATCTAGCGCGTGACCAATATGTAAAGAGCCGGTGACATTTGGTGGTGGAATAACAATGGTAAATGGCTGCTTCTTAGATTTTGCATCCGCTTTAAAATAGCCAAGCTTCTGCCACTTTTGATAGAGCGGTGCTTCGATTTCTGCAGGTGAGAAGGTGGCAGCTAACTCTTTCTTGTTTTTACCACTCATAAGGGTTGATCTTATGCGCTTTTTTCTTCAGCACTCTTTTCACCCTTAACCGACCGCTTTGGCCCACCCGCAGGACGCGGTACATAAGTTGGTGCTTCCTCTTTTCGTACAACCGCTGGGGTGATAATTACCTTGCCAACATCTTTTCGACTTGGCACCTCATACATCACCGACAATAAGGTTTCCTCCATTATTGCCCGTAAACCTCTTGCCCCAGTACCACGCTTGATCGCTAAATCAGAGACCACTTGCAGTGCTTCATTACTAAACTCCAACTCAACCTCATCTAGATCAAATAATTTTTGGTACTGCTTCACCAATGCATTTTTTGGCTCGGTAAGGATCTGCATCAAGGCGTTTTGATCCAAACTCTCAACGCTAGTCATAATTGGAAGTCGCCCAATAAACTCGGGAATCATGCCAAACTTAAGTAGATCCTCCGGCATAACATCTCCAAAAATATCAGTCTTGACGGCATCATCAATAGTTTGAAGCTTGGCATTAAATCCAACACCAGCTTTTCCTTTGCGACTTTCAATAATTTTCTCTAGTCCAGCAAATGCACCCCCTACAATAAATAAAATATTTGTAGTATCAATTTGTAGAAACTCTTGATGTGGATGCTTGCGCCCACCTTGTGGTGGCACCGATGCAGTGGTTCCCTCTAGGATTTTGAGTAGCGCCTGCTGCACTCCTTCACCAGAGACATCTCTAGTAATCGATGGATTCTCAGCTTTCCTTGCCACCTTATCAATCTCATCAATATAGATAATTCCAGTCTCAGCTTTTTTCACATCAAAATCAGCTGCTTGAATCAACTTCAGTAATATGTTTTCAACATCCTCGCCCACATAACCAGCCTCAGTTAGGGCGGTGGCATCTGCAATTGCAAATGGCACATTTAGCATTCTGGCTAAAGTTTGTGCTAATAAAGTTTTACCACAGCCAGTTGGTCCTAAAATTAAAATATTACTTTTAGATAATTCAATGGCATCTTCTCGTTTAGTATCCCCAGATTGCACCCGCTTGTAATGGTTATAAACTGCAACTGAAAGGGATTTCTTGGCTTGATCTTGCCCAATCACATACTGATCTAGGAATTCAAATATCTCCTGTGGCTTTGGAAGCTCTGCTAATCCAAGTGATGATGTTTCATTTAATTCATCAATGATGATTTCATTACAAAGATCAATACACTCATCACAGATATATACGCCAGGTCCGGCAATTAATTTCTTAACCTGCTTTTGAGTTTTGCCACAAAAGGAGCACTTAAGTAAGTCACCACTCTCACCAATTCTTGTTGTGCTCACGCTTGATTGCTCCAGTTCACTAGGGAAGAGGCTAAGCGTAGAAGCAGACGGTATTTACTCGCTACTTATTTCCCCGCAATTGTGTTCGCTTATAGGCGAAATTACTTATGACTTCGCTTTAGCCTTACGGGTAGCAAGCACCTGATCGATAAGTCCATACTCAACCGCTTCCGCTGAGGTTAAGATTTTATCTCGCTCAATATCTTTCGCAATATCCACTTGGCTCTTCTTCGAGTGACGTGCCAACATCTCCTCCAGCAAGGTGCGCATGCGCAAAATTTCTTTTGCTTGAATCTCAATATCAGATCCTTGCCCGCCGCCTTCAGAGTAAGGCTGATGAATCAAAATCCGCGCATGCTCTAATGCATACCGCTTTCCAGGAGCTCCACCAGCAAGTAGTACGGCAGCAGCTGATGCTGCTTGGCCTAAACAAATTGTCATTACATCAGGGCGAACAAATTGCATAGTGTCATAGATTGCAGTCAGTGCAGTAAATGAGCCACCAGGTGAGTTGATATAAATCATGATATCTCGATCTGGGTCCATTGACTCAAGTGTCAGTAATTGCGCCATCACATCATTGGCAACAGTGTCATCAATAGCTTGACCTAAGAAAATAATTCGCTCTTCAAATAATTTGGTATACGGATCTAATCTCTTGTATCCATAACTTGTGCGCTCTTCAATTGTTGGCAAAATGTAACGAGCGGTAATCTCATTTACCTTATTGATATCTGGCTTCATCGTGATGTACCTCCACTACCTGAGACCTGACCTGCTGATTTCACAACATGATCTACAAATCCATACTCTTTCGCCTCCGCTGCAGTAAACCAACGATCTCGATCAGAATCCTCGGTAATTGTCTCTGCTTTTTGGCCGGTATGAAATGAGATTAACTCCGCCATGCTCTTTTTAGTAAAACTCATCTGCTCTGCTTGAATCTTGATGTCTGAAGCTGTGCCACCAATACCACCAGAGGGTTGGTGCATCATGATGCGAGCGTGTGGCAGTGCATATCTTTTCCCGGCAGTCCCGGCGCAAAGTAGGAATTGACCCATTGAAGCTGCCAGTCCCATCGCAACTGTTGCTACATCATTTTTGATGTATTGCATCGTGTCATAAATTGCCATTCCAGCTGAGATCGATCCACCAGGTGAGTTGATATAAAGATAGATATCTTTCTCTGGATCCTCAGCGGCAAGTAATAACATCTGTGCACAGATTGCATTTGCCATGGAATCTTCTACAACTGAACCAAGAAAAATAATTCGCTCTTTTAGTAAGCGCTGATAAACCTGATCATCAAGGCCACCAGCACCATTACTTGCTGCCCGTGGGGTAGTACTTAGCTCCACTTATATCTCCCTGCTAGATTGATTTAAAAAATACAGTCATGACCTTAACAATCTTTTCCTTAAATTGCTTCCCTATTTACGCTCACTCGTTGTTCGCCCAAAGCGATTATTTCTCATTTGCCTTGAGACTTCCTTCACTCTTTGGCGCAAGTGCTTCTAGATCAACCTTATTTCCAGATTTATCAACAACATCTACTCGAGCTAGTACCTCTGCCAACGCCTTCGCCCTAGCAACCTCGGCCACCATGGTGGTGACCTGGCCAGCCTGTGATACCTCTTTAATGAATTGATCAGGGCTCATTCCATATCGAGCTGCTGCGCGAACTAAATACTCAGTTAATTCACTCTCATTAACTGCAACTGATTCTGCCTTCACAATTGAATCTAATAAGAATTCGCGGGTGATGGTCTTCTTCACCTCATCATTAACCTCAGCGCGATGCTTGTCATCATCTAGTTTTCCCTCTTTTTCTAGATGATCATTAACCTCATCTTTGATAATCTCATCTGGCAGTGGAATATCAACTGAAGAAAGCAGTTTTTCCATAAGCAAATCCCGGGCTTGAGCTCCTTGTTGCATCTGTTTTAATTTACTCAACCTGGTGGCTAAGTCTGCTTTTAGCTCTGCTAAGTTTTCAAACTCTGAAGCCAACTTAGCAAAGGCATCATCAACTGCTGGCAGCTCTCGCTGCTTCACCGCCTTCACACTCACCTTCACCGTGCCAAGCTCACCAGCTGGCATACCAACTAATGCAGTATCAAAACTTTTTTCATTGCCAACTGATAAACCAATTAATGCTTCATCTAAGCCATCGATCATGGAGGCAGATCCCACCTCATATGAGAGATCATTGGCGGTGCCACCATCTAGATCTTTTCCATCCTTAGTAGCTACTAAATCAATGCTGACAAAATCACCCTTTGCTACCACTTTTTCAACTGTGGTGAGGGTGCCAAAGCGAGTCCGTAAATCTTGAAGCTGCTCTTCAATATCAGCATCGCTAACCTGCACATCATCAACCTCAATTTTAATTTGTGAAAAATTTGGTAATTTAATCTCTGGTCTGATATCCACCTCGACTGTGAAGGTGAGCTTCTCATTATCTTTTAACTCAGTAATCTCCACATTTGGCCGACCAATTACCAATACATCATTATCTTTAGCAGCCTGGGAGTAAAAAGTTGGCAGCGCTGCATTTATTGCTTCATCTAATACCGCGCCTCGACCAACTCGCTGATCAATCATTGCAGCTGGCACTTTTCCTTTGCGAAAGCCAGGGATACTTATTTTTTCAGATAAGCTCTTATACGCCCCATCAATATGTGGCTTAAGCTCATTAAATGGCACATCAATAGAAAGTTTCACCCGAGTTGGTGAGAGTTTTTCAACATCACTCTTCAAGTAACTCTCCTTAATTATTTAAGTAAATACTTTTTTATTTGGTCGGGGCGGAGGGATTCGAACCCACGGTCTCCTGCTCCCAAAGCAGGCGCGCTAGCCACTACGCTACGCCCCGAAGGCTGAAAGTCTAGAGGGTGATTTTCCCTTCTCCTAACCGAAGTAATAAGGTATGACTGCTACGGCAAACCAAGATAAACTTGGCAACTGCAGTAGCAGATCACGCAACAAATTTGCGGGTGTAGCTCAATGGTAGAGTTCTAGCCTTCCAAGCTAGCTGTGCGGTTTCGATTACCGTCACCCGCTCCAATCTTTAGTTGATAGAACCCACTTCTTGCCCGACAAAATCACCTCCAAGTGTCAAAGTTGTATCTGCATTACCCGTAAACATTCCACAAGTCACAGTTGCAATCAAAGAAAAATTCGTAGCCACTGATGACGCATCAATAATTACTTTTGAATATATCGAGAATTCGAGCTTAGAACTAGAAGTGCGATAGCTCTGACCACGTGCAACTATGTATTTTGTCGTAATCGTAGGGCTACCGGTACTCGCAGCAAAAGCAATTTTCAATGGGTAAGTATCTATATCTTTATTTGTTGCAAAAATTAATACATCAACTATGTATTTTTTTCCTGCGAGTAGTGTGGCAAACCCGGTTGACGCTGACGTAGATCCCGAGTTTCCACTCAACACACTTGGGAATGTAACGACACCTACAAAAGCACTTATTGAACCAGCAGTCCCCGTATCTCCCTTTGCACCAGTAGCTCCAGTAGCACCCGTTGCTCCTGCTGCTCCAGTATCACCTTTTGCTCCCGCACTTCCACTGCTAGAGCCAGTTGCACCTGTCGCACCAGTCGCTCCAG
>Ga0247839_1000846_pt1 | contig 53837 bp, 41 predicted proteins | sample LaCruzMarch2015__6_FD_192405 | JGI IMG/M metagenome (GOLD analysis project Ga0247839, IMG submission 192405) | Freshwater microbial communities from meromictic Lake La Cruz, Castile-La Mancha, Spain - LaCruzMarch2015_16m | ecosystem: Environmental > Aquatic > Freshwater > Lake | place: Spain...
GATTACCCTGCCCCTAATCCTGCCACAGCCCCGCCGCCGTGTCTACCCCCTTGTGCGAACATTAACTTTCTCTAACCCCCGCCAGCCCGCGCGGTGACTGGGGTGGCGCGGTTATGCTTCAGGGCTGAGGCGCGGCTGGGATTGGGGACCGTCTTTCTGGACGAGTGGTTCGAGTATTACCTGGCCGGTGACGACGCGGATTTGAAACTCCAGGCCATCTATGGTGAGCGGTGCGATCTGGCGGTCGTCTGCGTGTCCCAACGTTACGGCGGCAAGCCCTGGACCCGGGCGGAACATGCCGCCATCCGCGCCCGGCTGATCCAGGCGCGCGCATCCGCCGACGAGCGGGAAGCGCTCGCTATCCTGCCGATCCGCGTGGGAGAGGGCGAGGTCCCGGGCATCCTCTTCAATACCATCGTGCCGGACGTCCGGGAGCGGACCCCGGAACAGGCCGCCGAGCTGATCGTCGAGCGTCTGGGGCTCGTCGTTCCGGGCCTTGCGGCTGGATCGACCCCGACACCCGTCGGACCGCCGCCGTCGAGCGTGCCGCCCGCCCTCGCGCCCCACCGCGCGAGTCAACGCAAGGCGCTGACCGAGGCGCTGGATCAGCTTGCGCGACAGTACGAGGCGGCCATCCAGCAGAGCGTCAACGCAATCGATGCGGTCGCCAAGGTCCAGGCGCAACGGCAGGCGGAGTTGCTGGAGCAGCGGATGCAGGAGATTGCGGGCAAGCTTGAAGGATAGGTGTCGCAATGGCCGATGACTTTCGATCCGTGCAGCGGGAGGCCCTGGAGAACAAATCGAAGGAGCTTGCCAAGCAATACAAGGCCGCGCTTGAGCAAAGCACATATGCCAGCGACGCGACGGTGCGGGTCCAGGCGGAACAGCAAGCGGAGACGATCGACCGCAGGATACTGGAGATCCATGCCAAGCTGGAGCAGATCGAGCTCGCACTCCCCGCGTCGGTCTGTCCCGAGGATCCGGGTCGAAATCCGGTAACGGTCGAGACAGTGCTCGCCGGTCGCCTGCACAAGATCGACTTCCGCCACGTCGCGCGGGCCATCCGCCATCTGCTCGACAGCGAATGCGATGCCGGTCGCGCCGGGCTGCTGCTGTTCCAGCGTTGCGAGCTGATGAGCGGGCGACTCTGCGCACAGCGGATCAAGAAGATCCTCGTGTCCGAGGCCGGCGGTATCGTCCACCCGATCGAGCTGGGCCTTCAGCCCGCGGACTGTAACGACCCCGGCGGATTGTTACGGCGCCTCGCCGGCTGCCTGAATCTCGATTCGTTCGGGCTGTCGACACCGGACCTGCTGGGGCGCGTGACCGCGAGGATTTGCGGGTCGATGCAAACCGGCAGCATCGTGCTCCTACAGATCGAATTTTGTGACCACCTGACCCATCGTAATCCGGCTGCACTGCACTGGATCGTGACCGACCTCTGGCGCGCCTTGCTCGACGATCTGGGGCGCGCCGCCCGCGCCGTGCCCGGCAGCGTCACGCTGATCGCCACCCTGTTCTTCGAGGGCGAGGTTCCGGAGGGTGCCTTGATCCCCGAGCACTGCTGCTGCATCGACGACTTCCGGCGCGAGCGTCTGCTTGAAATCGAGCTGTGCCACTGGAAGCTCTCCGAGATCGAGGACTGGCTCAGCCGCTGTGGCGAGTTCCATACTTGCCCCGCCGCCGAGATCCGCCAACTCGCCGAGATCGTGATGGACGCCAGCCGCGGCATCCCCGCCCTGATCGCCAACCAACTGCTGAAGCAATGCGCCGCATTCGTCCCCGCCGGTGCGCGCTGCTGACCGGAGGACCCGAGATTGAGCCAAGAATTCCCATTCCAGCTCCCACCTGAGCACCGTCACCCCGAGGGTCGGCACCCCGACGCACCCAAGGGCCCGGTGCCCTATATCGCCTCCGACGAGCTGATCGAGGCCGTGAACCTGGCGATCTTTCTCAACCGCCCGTTGCTGCTCGAAGGCGAGGCCGGCAGCGGCAAGAGCCAGCTTGCCTGGTATGTCGCCCACCGCCTGGGTCTGCCGCTCTTCCGCTGGCCGGTGCGCTCGGGCAGCAACGCGCAGGAAGGGCTCTATAGCTACGACGCCATCCTGAGACTGCACGACGTGCATCTGGCGCAGCTTCAGGGTCGGGGCGCCGCGGACCGGCGTGACCCCCAGGATCCCATGGACTATGTGAGCTATGGTGCGCTCGGGGAGGCATTCCGGGTCCAGGACTGCTCGGCCGTGGTCCTGATCGACGAGATCGACAAGGCCGATATCGACTTTCCAAACGATCTGCTGACCGTGCTCGACGAGCCGCGCGAATTCCCCATCCGCGAGGCGGACGTGGAGCCGGTCAAGGCCCGGCACCCGCCCATCGTCATCGTCACCAGCAACAAGGAAAAGGCGAACCTGCCGCTGCCCTTCCTGCGCCGCTGCATCTATTACTACATCCGCTATCCCACCGAGCGGCTACGGGAGATCCTGGCGGCCCACGAGATCGCGGGTGCAGGAGCGGACGAGTCCGCGACCCCGGGCGGCGCGCTGGTCGCCGCCGCGCTGGAGCGCTTCCTGGGTCTGCGCCGGCGCGAGGATCTGTTCAAGAAACCGGGCACCAGCGAGCTGCTGGATTGGCTTAAAGCGCTGGCGCGCCGTGTCGATACGGGCGCGGACCCCGGTGCGGACCCCGGCGCGTTGATCGCCGCCTTGAAGGACCTGGACGGGCGACTGCCCTATCCTGAGCTGCTGCTGAAGCTACGCGCCGACTGGCAGCGACTGGTCCCGGAGCGCCCGCATCCGGCACCGCTCGCCGACTAGCCATGGACCCCGGCGTGCGCGACGACCTGCTGCTGCGTCTCTTCCGACAACTGCGCGCCGGCGGCCTGAATCTGGGCATCGCCGAGCTGCTCGCCGCGCGCCAGGCGGTGGCGGACGCCTGTAGCGGCGCCCGTATCGGCGCCAGTCTCGGTGTGGGAGAGGAAGGGCTCGGGCGGCTGCTGCGGCTGCTCTGGTGCACCTCGCAAGCGCAGAGCGCGGAGCTGGACGAGCTGCTGCATCGTCTGCTGGTCGAGCTGGAAGGGGCGCAGCGCCCGGAGCCCGCACCATTGCCGCCCGCCGAGCCGGCACCGCCCCCGACCCCGCATCCCCAGGAGCGACCAGAGCCCGAGTCGCTCCCGCCCGTCCCGGTCGCCGTCCCGAATCCCGCTCCCGCCATCATGCCCTTGCCGGTGCGCTCGCCCGAGCTTGCGGTACCGGCCGGGTCCGACCCGGGTCTCGCGCTCTACACCCCGGTCTCGCGCCGCGCCATGGCCTACGGCTGGCGCTATCTGCGCCGCCCCGCGAAGGACGGTCCCTGCGACCGGCTGGACCTGGGCGCGACCGTCGAGCGCGCCGCCCGACTGGGCTATTTCGATCGACCGGTGCTGGGTCGGCGCATCATGGATCGCGGCCATCTGCTGGTCCTGGTGGATCAGGGCGGGTCCATGGTCCCCTTCCATCGACTGACCCGCGACCTGGTGCAGACCGCGCGCGAGTGCGTCTTGAGCCACGCCGGGCGGCGGGTGGACATCGCCTATTTCCAGAACGTCCCGCCCGAGCAGGTCTATGCCGATCCTCACCTGACCGAGCGGCTGGCCCTCGCCGACCTGCTCGCCGACTGTAGCCCCGAGTCCGGGGTGCTGGTCGTGAGCGACGCGGGCGCCGCCCGCGGCACCCGCAGTCCGCCGCGTTTCGCCGCCACCGCCCGGGTCCTGGTACGCCTCAAACAGCGTAGCGGTGCGCTCGCCTGGCTCAATCCGGTGCCCGAGTCGCGCTGGCCCGGCAGCACCGCGGCCTTGATCCGGGCCATAGTCCCCATGTTCGCCATGAACGAGGACGGATTCGCCAACGCGGTCGATGTCCTGCGCGGCCAGGCGCTGGGGGCGGCGACATGAGCGCCCCGACCGCTGACGCACTGGCCCGCGACCGCATCGAGCGCTTCGTGCGCCGTTTCGGCGAGCCCTACCGGCGGCTCGCCTGGTACGCCGCACTGCCGCTGGTCCTGACGCCCGAGCTGATCGGCTATCTGCGGCTGCACTTCCTGGGCGACCGGTCGGTCCCCTGGATCGCCGAGGCCGATCTGCTGCTCTCCGACCTGTGCCGGCCGGTCGGCTACGAGCAGTACGCCATGGACCAACCGGTGCGCGCCTGCCTGATCGCCGAGATGCGTACCTCACCACGGGGACCCGAGGCCATGCGCGAGGCCGCCCGGCTACTGCTGCGCTATGTGCGCTATCTTGGGCGCAGCGGTGCCGGACTGGGACCGGCGGAGCTTGAGGCCGAGCGATGGTCGGCGATGGCCTATCTGGACGAGCACCGCGGACAGGCGGCGCGCGAGATCGCCGCGGCCTTTGCCGCATCTCTGGTCGCCGGCCTGACCGTTGCGATCGAGGAACCGGCGGCCATCGGGATCTCGGCGGCGGAGTTGGCGAGGCTGGTGCATATCGCCGACGAGCTGGCGGTCAATCTTGCCGATCATCGGGAGCTGCTCGAGTATGCGGGGGAGATCGGCAGGCTGCTGAGTGATCCCGAGGCGCTGCGGGGGGTGGGGGAGCGGTTCGCGCAGAGCGGTGGGGCGGTATCCGTTCGGATCGTGGAGGGGGTGGTAATGCCGGAGTTGGTGCCCGATTCGGTTGCGAGTCCGGTCCTAGAGTGCGACGCTGGCGCCGTGCCGCTCGATTCCCGCTTTTATGTAGAACGTGAGACGGACGCTGAACTCTGGGCTGCTGTGGCCCGGCGCGACACCATCGTGCTCGTGAAGGGCTCAATGCAAATGGGCAAGACCTCGCTACTTGCCCGCACTATCGCTAAGGCACGCCTACAAGGCATGCAGGTTGTGTTTATTGACCTACAAGGAATGGACCCGTGTCCGGCCGCAGCGCCGACCTCGGCTTCCGCATTTCAAGGACCGTATAGCTTGGCGCTCTTACCGTTTCGCAATCCTGTGAACATGCGAGCGAATCCACCTTGTCAGGCGATCCCGAAACGTTTGCTTGCCAGAAGGCGTGCCGACCGAGACGGTCGCGAAGTCCGGCGGACTTGTTACGGCTAGCGCCGATGGTCGCTGCCGATCGTCCCGGCCGGATCGTCGCACCGCGCGTCCGTGCTTGCAGGCGCACCCGCGGGCGCGTCCCACTGCCGCTCGCGGGCGGCGATCTCGCCGGCATGGACGATCACGCGCGACAGCATCTCGGACAAGGCATGACCGAACGCGACCGAGCTGTCGCCGCCGAACATGTGGGCGAGTTCGTGCAGGTAAGTGGACAGCGCCGGACCGAGTCGGCCGGGTTGCAGCAAGGTCTCGTCGACCGCCACATAGGGCAGGCGGTAGCGTACCGTCATTCCGCGCCAGGAGTCCCTGGCGCCGTCCCGCGGAATGCAGGTCGTCATGCCTTGCCAGGCCGCGAAGACGTTGCCGATGACCCGGCAGGGCGGCAGTCCGACCTGCTCGATCAGATCGCCAAGCAGGGTCTGGGCGAGCGATTCCAGAATGGCAATGCGACTGGGCTCGGCGCCGGTCGGCGCGCGGGGAATGGCAAAGCCGTCGTAGGCCTCGCACACCGCCTCCAGCGTCGGATAGCCGAGTGCGAGGAATCCGTCCTGGACCAGGCGATAGCGCCGCGGTGCGATCCTGGCCCAGGCGAGCGCCTGCCGACGGCGGTTATACCGCGGCAGGTCGCTGCGCTTGACCGGCGCTGCGACCAATAGGTCGGGGAATCGCTCGCGCCAGCACGCGCGCTCGTCCGGGGATTCGGCGACGCGGTGCGCCAGGGTACGGATAATGGCGGTCCAGCAGTCGAAATCGTATTTCTTGTGCGGATGTTCGTACCAGCGGCGGCTCAAAGCCTCAAGCACCAGGACCGCCGCGGCAGGCGGCAGATCGGCGACGACCCGCTGGATCGTCTTCACCACGTCCATCATGTAGAAATCGTTGCGTTCACGGTCGCTGCTTCGATAGTCGTGGAGGCAGAAGACCAGCGGGTGCGGAAAGGACCCGAGCGCCTGGAATCCGGCGAAGACGATCCCCGCTCCGGGGCTGTCATAGGTCGTCGGAAAGTAATCGGGCTTGGGCCGCTGCGAGCGAGAATAGACTGCCCCGGATCGCCCGCTCCAGATCTCGGCCCCGAGCAGCGGATTGGCGGGATAGAAGAAGCTCAGCAGCGCGGATTCGAGAATAGCGGCGTCACGGAAGGGTGCGATCGTCAGCACGGTGTCGGCGCTCTGGTGCGGACTGTGCGCGATGTCATAGGCGAGTGACTGCAGCTCCCGGCCGTCGACCTTGAGCGTATCGGACACGACCGCGAGCCGCCAATCGCGGGAGCGGACCTCGATCTGCCAGCCGTGGTCGCGCACCGCGCAGAGCGCCGCGATCTTGAATCCCTCGCCGAAATAGCCGGCATACAGGCCGTCCCCGTCGCGCTTGGTCGATGCGCCGATTGGTATCAGCCAGTCGTAGCTGAAATCGACCCCTTGGGACGTCAGGGTCAAGCGCTCGCCGACCAGGCGGTGGCCGAAGCGACGGTGCCACTCGGCGCGCGGGATGCTGTCGAAAAAGTTCTGGATCAGGTCGCGCAGCACCTTGTACTTCGACCAGCGGACAGGGTAGTCGTAGACCAGGTTCAACGGGATGCGGCGAGCGGGACCCTGCGCCCGGGGCGTGGGGCTGTCGGTCATTTCGGGGTCCGGCGATGGTGGTGTCTCGTGCATGGTTTTGCTCGGCGGGTCTGCGGTCGTTATGGATGTTACGGGATTCCTGGGCGCGGGCCGATCTGGAGTGCGCAAGACGTTCGGGACCGAGCGGGACGCGCCTTAGGGGCGGCTGTCCGTGCTATAGTCCCCGCCGTCCACGTGGGAACCGGGTATGGCGGAGGACGACGCATTCGACTGTTTTTTAGCCCATACCAGCCCAATCAGCGTTTCCGATCATGATGACGGGAGACTCCATGAACATCGACCACGGGCCCTATCGGCTTATTCAGCTTCTCGGTCACCGTTTCAACGGCATCAATGCCGTTGCGTATTCCCCGGATGGCGCCTGGATCGCAGGCGGGGGCGCCGATTCATTGATCCTCATCTGGGATGTCGAAAGCGGCCTCGTGCTGCGTACCCTGGAGGGCCATGACGACGGCGTGACCAGCCTGTCCTTCAGTCCGGATGGGCGCTGGATCGCAAGCGGCTCCGTCGATCGGACGGTGCGACTCTGGGAGTCGGCAAGCGGTCTTCCGGTACGCACGCTGAAAGGCCATGACGACGAGATAACGAGCGTCGTCTTCGGCCCGGACGGACATTGGTTGGCAAGCGGCTCCAGTGATCGGACCGTACGGCTCTGGGACCCGGAATCAGGCGATGGGCTGCGGACCCTGAAAGGCCACGAGGACGGCGTGACGTGCCTGGCCTGCAGTCCGGACGGGCGTAGGCTGGTTAGTGGCTCCAAGGACAAGACCGTACGGTTCTGGTCCCCGGACAGCGGTCGCGCCGCGCGTACTCTGAGTGGGCACGGTTCAGACGTGACGAGCCTGGCGTTTAGCAGGGACGGGAACGTGTTGGGTAGCGGGTCCTTGGACCGCACCGTGCGTTTGTGGGGAGGGGACGGTGGGTCGGCGCTGCGGGTACTCGAGGCTGCGGACCCGATCAAGAGCCTTGCCATCAGGGCTAACGGCCGATCTTTGGCGATTGGCTCCATTTCTGGAAGCGTTCTGCTGTGGCGCGCCAAGGGGCAAAAGACCCTACCCCAGTCAAGAAACAAAGAGATTGAAACGACCAAGCTTGCCTCGAATATAGAAGGAATTCAGGCTATGAGTCTAGCGTTTAGCCCGGATGGGACCTTGCTGGCGGGTGGGTTCTCAAATGGGTCAACACGCTTGTGGAGCGTTGTGGGAGCCCCGAGAGAACGCGTATTGAAGAGTAATCAGGAGGTGAGCAGCATGTGCCTGAGTGCGGACGGGCATCGGCTGGCGTGTGCAGCAGCGGACAGCCTAGTGCGTCTTTGGGATGCGACCAACGGGCAAGGCCAGGTTACGCTCGATGGTCATCAGAAGGTCGTGACCACTTTGGCGTTCAGCCCGGACGGGAGACTCCTGGCAAGCGCCTCCGATGACCAAACCTTGCGGTTATGGGACTTGAAGTCACAGGGGGTCTTGGGCGTTGTTCGTAGCGCTTCTCGGACGGTCGAGTGTCTCGCGTTCGGCCCAGATGGACACTGGTTGGCGAGCGGCTCAAGCGACACTGTTCGGCTTTGGTATGGATATGACGACGAACTGAAATTGAGTTGGAGACCGACAAGCATCAATGGCGGGGTTCGCAGCGTTGCATTCAACTCAGACGGGCATTTGCTGGCTGGTGCATTGGGGGACGGCAACGTATGTGTCTGGGCGACCGATAGCACGCACCGTCTTTGGGTCACGGAACGACGAAGCGCTCCAGGGCTGTGCCTGGCTTTCAGCAAGGACGGTCGCTCGCTGGTGTCTGGGTGTGACGATGGGTCCGTGCGGTTCTTGGACGCGCAGACCGGGCGGGAGTTGCAGACGTTGGTGGGCCATACCGGGCGGGTGACCGTACTCGCCTTCAGTCCCGACGGCCGTTATTTAGCCAGCGGCTCCGTGGATCGTACCGTGCGTTTGTGGGATACCGCGACCGGCGATCTGGTGGAGCTTCACAGCCCGCACCCGGCGAAATTGGAGTGCCTGGGGCTCGCCTTTGTCTCGGCCCCGATCTATACCAAACCCTTTGCCAACGGCAGCATTTGGTTGCGTACACTCGACGCCACTACGATGGAGGAGGGACACCGGTCGCCGCGGCTTACGGTCGTGACCAGCGCCAAGGTGGTGCTTCTGGGTGAAAGCAGGGTGGGCAAAACCACCCTGGCCTTATGCATTGCCGAAAACCGTTTCGAGGACCAGGACACCACGCGCGGGATGCGGATCTGGAACCTGCCGCTGGAGCGGCTGGACCCATCCCAGGTACCGCCGCCGGGTGAGCGGCGAGAGGTGGTGCTGTGGGACCTGGGCGGTCAGGACGAATACCGGCTGATTCACCAGATCTTCATTCACGACAGCGAGTTGGCCCTGTTACTGCTACAGCCCAACCGTGGCCAAAAGGCTTTCGACGAAGCCCGTGAGTGGTCCGCGCGCTTGGATGCCCAATGCCGGGGCCGGTCAGTTACGCGGTTGCTGGTGGGGAGCTGGCTGGACAATGGGCCCGCCGATGTGGACCGCACGGAAATTGAACGCCTCCAAACCGACAGTGGGGCCGTCGCCTTTCTACCCACCAGTGCCAAGAATTTGCTAGGCATCAGGGAGTTGCGCCTGGAACTGGCCCGGCGTATCGATTGGACGGCGCTGGGGCGGACACGTCGACCTGCCCTGTTCCAGCAGGTACGCGATGAGATCGAACGGCTGCGCACCCAAGGGGAGGTGACCCTATCCGTGGCTGACCTGGGTACCCGGATGCAGGAGGCGGAACCGGACGACTACAGCGGCGAGGGCCTGGACCAAGTGCTGGACCAACTGGCCCGTCAAGGATTGATCGCCGACACCCGGCTACCCTCGGGCGAACGGGTGCTGGTCTTGCAGATCGAAGAGATCAACCGCTATGCGGGATCGTTGATCTACGCCGCAAAGGAAAACCTGCGTGTCCGCGGGATACCGGTCCTGGACGAGCGGGAGATCACCGACCCGGGGTTCGAGTTTCCGTTCATCCTACACCAGCAGCGGCTCGCCCCGTTGCGTGAGCGCGTCGTGCTGGAATGCGTGATAGGGCTATTGATCGAGCACGGCATCTGTCTGCGGCAGCCGGGACTCCTCATCTTTCCTTCCAAGTTCCCGCAGGGATCGCCGGACGACGAAGCCGAGCTGCCCAAAGGGTCGGCAGCCGTCTCACTCTATTACGACTTCACCGGACCCATCGGTGACCTCTACGCCAAACTGGTCGCGCAGGCGGCCGTTACGGAGCGCTTCGGGCGGGTCCGGTTGACCGCCGGACGGGCGGAATTCGATCACGCAGAACATGGGCTGTGCGGGGTGCGGCTCAAAGATCGGCGCAGCGGTTTGGGGCACTTGGACATCTACTTCTCGGAGTCGGCGACGCTCGCCACCCGGCGCCTGTTCCGGGGCTTCGTCGAGGGCTTCCTGAGACACGACGGGGTTGAGGTCCGCGAGGCATTGGAGCTGCGCTGCGTCGAGTGTGGACACCGGTTCGATGAATCCGACGTCCGCGGCCGGATCGCTGAGAACGCGGAGTCGATCGGCTGTCCGCGCTTGCATGTCACCCGGATCGGTGAGGCCATCATGCGCACCCGGGAATCCAGCCCCGAGGTGGAAAGCGATTTGGTGGCCCTGCGGACCGACATCGAGCGACAGTTGCAGCGGTCCGCCGCGGAGGCCAAGCGTGCCCTGGGCCGGATCAGGGTCTATGTGTCCTATGCCTGTACTGACGAAGGGCTGTGCATTCGATTGGTCCGCCCCCTCAACGCGCTGGCGAACGAGGGGGTGCTGGAGGTCTTTTACGATGGGGTGCGCGACCTTGAGCTTGACCGCCCGGATAGCATCGACGTCCGCCTGGATGAGGCGCAGATCGTCCTGCTCCTGGTGAGTGAGGACTTTCTGGCGTCGTGCTACTGCGGAATCCTCACTGCACGGGCACTCAGACGCGAGGCCAGGGGTGAGGCGACGGTGATCCCGGTCTTGTTGCGTCCGGCAGCTTGGCAGTCGGCCGACATCGGCCGGCTACCGCCCTTGCCGCGCGATCGTCGGCCGGTGACCGAGTGGCCGAGCCCGGACGCGGCCTTCGATGCGATCGTCACTGACTTGCGCCAGGTGATCGACCGGTTACTGCGTACCCCTGATGCACCGGACGGACCCGTGGTGGGCGCAACCATCGGTACGGGTCAGAGCGCCACCATTGGCGCACCGACGCCCAGCTTGCGCCTGCTGCACCTGAGCGACCTGCACTTCGGCCCGGAGACCGATCCGGTCGCGATGTTCCAGCCGCTGGAGCGCGACATCCGGGACGCGGACGGCGACCTGAGATTCTCCAAGCTGGATTACCTGGTGATCTCGGGTGACCTGACGCAGCGCGCCTCGCGGGAGGAGTTCGAGCGCGCGAGCCGCTTTCTTCGCTTGTTGATCGACGCTTTCGGTCTTTCCCCGTTGCGGTGTCTGATCGTCCCCGGCAACCACGACCTGAGCTGGGATGTGAAGGTCTACAACTGGCGGTACGCGCATGAGGTGAAAGAGCACGAGCTACCGGAAGGTCATTGGCGCCGGAAGGACGACATCTATCTGGTGCGTGACCCGGCGCGCTACGACAGCCGCTTCGAGAATTTCGCCCGGTTTCACCATGAGTTGACGCAAACGCAGTACCCGCTGAACCCATTCGACCAGGGTTTGGCGGTGTTCGCGGAGCGCGACCGCATCCAACTGATCGGACTCAATTCCGCCTGGGAGATCGACGAGCACTTTCCGGAGCGCGCCAGTATCCATGACGGCGCCCTCGCGCGCGCCCTGAGCGACGCGGACAAGAAGGTTGCATCCGCGGTGGCCGACGGGCGTTTGGCCGCCGACCATGATCTGCTGCGCATCGGTGTATGGCACCACCCGCCGGCCGGAAACGACAAGATCCTGGCGGACGGCTACGTCGATCGCCTGCGCCAGGCGAAAGTGACGCTCTGTCTGCATGGCCATGTGCACGAGGACCGGGCGGAGCTTTTGCAGTACACGCATCCGCGTAAGCTGTATGTTGCTGGGGCTGGCTCATTCGGCGCGGTAGCCGCGGGTCGGCCCGAGTCCACACCCAGGCTTTACAATCTGGTGGAGATCCCACCGGACCGCTCGGTGATTCGTGTCCATACCCGCTGTATGCGCAAGCCCGGCGGTGCCTGGGAGGGTTGGGCGAGGCCCGGTCGGGCGAAAGGGGAGTGGCAGGCCTTCTATGAAATCCCGTTGGGCGCGGAAAAACGTGGGTAGGTTGGCGTCCCAGTGTGGCCAGCGCAACTGGTCACGCCCCGGCTGGCGATGGAAGAACCTGGGGGCGCCGCACCCCAGTGAGATGGGGCAAATATTCCCGTCGGATCGGCAAAGCGCAGCGTGCCCATTCTGCATCGGCTGAGGAAATCGCGCTGCGCTTCGATGCGCTGGACCTTCACACCGTCTACGCCACCCTGAGCCACTCCCTGGGTCACCGCTGCCCCGGTGCGTCAACGAACAGTCGATCCCGGATGGCCGTCACCGGACGCTCCGGACGCGACAGCGCGAGATAGAGTCCCGCCGCGTCGGCCTGGGTCTGCGTACCGGTGTCCTGCACGACGACGAGGCCCGCGGGCGCAAGCGGCTGCCCAGCCAGGTAACACACGGCGGGGTTGAAGGCGGGGGCCGTTGCTTGCCGATCAGCAACGCGATGGTGTCTGCCAGCCCTAAGGTGGCCAAATGCGCGATGCGGACCGCGACCGGGAGCGCGCTGCGCACGATCCGCTCCGGCAAGCCGGTCAGGTGGGCGGCGGACGCGCCGGCATAGCGCAGCAAGAGCGCCTCGCGTAGATACGGCGATACGCAGTAAAGGAATGCCTCCAGCGCCTCCGCCGCCGCCGGGGCGTCCAGCAACACCTCGGCGCGGGCGGCCTGGTAGCGAACCGCATCGACCGGGTGGCCCAGGTGCGGGGTCGCGCACGGGAGAAAGGCGCGGCGCCGGGTGTCGCCGACCAGGCGCAGGGCCGCGGCGAGCACCTGCGGGTGCGGGTCCGCCAGGTGCGCGCCGAGGCGCTCGTCGAGTCGCAGGTGGCCCCTTATTCCCCAGCCAGTTCAATTTAAGTCGACTCCGGCCCTTCTGCGCGGCCCCTTTTCGCTTTTCGCACAATTTTTCGCACGCTGAATCGCGCGAAGTGATCAGGTCTTTTCCCCCGCTCGCGGTTGCAGGAGCTTGGGAATGCCGAGGCCGGAGCCTGGGGGAAAAGACGCTGCGATTGCGTCGCTAAGCGCGGCAACAAAGAGACGCCGTTGCTTGGGTTCCAAGAGCAGCGACAGATTATTCAGGAACGCAGGCAGTTCACTTCGCTCTTCACATGCCCCTGCCAGATCAAGAAATAGGTATTCCGGCAGGTCAGGGGTAAGGCCGCGCAAGTGGCTATCCCACTCGCCGGACGCATCCAGCCACTCGTTTTCGACGCCGGCCAGGCTAAGCGCAACATCCTCTGCAGACGCCATGCAAGCTGCGATGATATCACAATCACTCCGCTGAAGAATCCCAGCTTCATCGGCGCCTGGGTCCCGCGCCACACGCGACATGTAATTCATGGTATACGCGATATTCCTGCGTTCGCTCTTGTCGCTGCAGTAGTTATAGGCCAACGTATCGAATAGTCGCTTCCCCCGCTCACTAAGCACCATTAGTCCTTTACCGAAAATCTCCCTTGTCCGGGCCAAACGGGATTGGGAAAAATCAATGTTCCAGAACACCGTCTCGCCAGCCATGAAATCGTCGACCGCGTTCCTGGCGGACGCGCAAATCAGGTCTTGATCGGCTTCTATAAAATCCTGCTCCGCAAGAAGCTTCCAGTACGGAACAAAGGTGTCAGCACTCAGGAACATGATCAGCCTATCAAGCCGGTCGCAATCAAGTAAGATCGAACTCATGAGGGCTCCAGTCACCGCGGCGCGGTGGGTAGATTCACATAGGCCAAGTTGCGTATCGATCTCGGTATCCTAGGTGCTTGGCACTGCGCAATATCGTACGCTTTAATCTTGTTTCTTAGACCGTTCTGTACTCCTTCCGCTTGGTGGATGTGGCCGTCCCAACTGCCACTACCCTTGGGAAGCGACGGGCTCGGCTTACTGCGGGCCAAGTTAAACAGATAGAGATACTCAGATCCCGGCTGACCGGATAGGGCAGCGGTGGGGTGTCGGCGCCAACCGGTGTCCTATTGAAGGAAGGGGCGGTGTAGGCGGCCTTGAAGCGTGCGTCCTGACGGGCGGTGAGCGGGTTACCTATGACGCGGCGAATTGGCCCTGGTTGGCATCGCTTGGAAGTAAAGAAGGTACGCGCGAGCTATTCCTCCCGGCGTGCGACATCGCTCCATTGCTTGGCCTCATCCTTGATCGCTTGTTCAAAAAATGCTTTATCCTTCGGGCGGTCCTCCATCTCGCTAGCCGCATAGATGAATCCATCAAGATCGTGAAAATCTTTCAACCCGGCATTCAGCGTTGCCCGCCAGATCAGTTTAGCTCCAACCAACGGCGATACCTTCGCAGTCAAAATCGATAAGGAGATGTGCCTGGCGTAGTGCTTCAGCGCTTCGGGTTTCGACATCCCGCCGCCGCCCAGCTCAGAGAGTACCAGTGCGAAGAGCCTGCGAATATCGTCGCTCTCGTCAGGAGAACAGACGGCGAGCTTTAATAGTGATCGCGACTCCAAGTCTTGCGCTAACCAATCCGATGCCAATTCGGGGATTTCTTCGGTTGGAAGAAGCTTTAACACCCATAACGCTTCTGAGATCTGTATCGGTGAAGTTTCATTCATTTGAACAGGCAGTCGCCTCCCATTGAGTGCTTGGCTCTGGCAATAGGCGCAACGCATGGGAAAAAGAATCCACTGCGTCTCGATGCCTACCAGCTTTCAGTTGCCGACTCCCTTTCTCACTCCACTCAACGACACGAGAGTAAATCCAGTCATTGATCTACATGATGCTTTCAATCCTCCGGGGGTGCCTGAGCGTTCCTCAAGATGTCGATAAGCGCTTGATCGCCAATCTGCCGAGCGAAATCCAGCGGACTCCTGCCAGCCTTGTTCCTGTGAGTCACGTCGGGCCCACATCGCAGAAACCGTAGAACCAGTCCGTAATCACCCCTGGCATTGAAAGCGGCTGTCCATAACGCTCGGCGACTCCTCAAATGCGAGATCAATTTCGTGGATCTGCGGAATCAGGCGACTCCCCTTCTATCCGATTTTCAATGCCCAGTCCTTGGTAGTCGATCTGGCTGGCGACCGCTTGCGCCAGCATATTTGGTCGTTTCCGTAACGAATAGCCTCGCATCACTGTGATGGGAGAAAACTGAACGTCGTATTTGGAGTGACCGACGATGACAGGCATATTGTAGTTTAGGCTTCGCGGATCGTCGAGCGTTAGTTCCCACTTCCCACCATAGCGAAGTCGCACGACTTCCCCGAGGTAGCGGCCACAGGTAACGATCAGACTATCCCGATCTACCGTCTTTGCATCATCCGCAGCGGCAAAATCGAAGTACCGCTCGAGATCGTGTAGGTTATCCGCATTGAAGTCGAGTCTTATGCCGTATGTCTCGGCATCATCCTGCAATGCTTCCAGTTGATCATCCATCCTCATCAAAAAATCGTCAAAAGCCTCGCGGGCGGCTTCACGATCAACGGTTCTTTTTGTCACTACGATTAACCTCGTGATGTTGGGGCAGCGGCCTGATCATGGTATCTGCGGTCCGATACGATAATCGATACCAGCCTTCGCTAATCCGCATCTATATGGCTTTGACGCCCCTGTTCCAGTATGTACTGGACGGCCCACGCCTGCTTGACCAACCCACCGTCTTTCTCAATCACCCGCATATTCTCTTGAGTCAAGCTGACAGGGCCTGTCTTCGGTTGATTCGCATAGCAATATCTTGTGTCCAGAATAGGGTGCCAGCTAAATGGCGGCGCCCAGGCGCTCGTCGAGGCGCCATTCTCCCGGCCACGGGCCGATGTTGGTCGCCCTTCAGGGCGACGTGATCGCGGACGGTTGCCGTTAAGGGCAACCGATTTGTAAAAGAAACCAGTAGCCGGGACCATGATCGAGGGCGAAAGGAACCGCTGAGTCACCGCGTTTCGCTCAGACTGGGAATTACTCAGAAACGTCACGGCGCGCACCCTTGCTCGCTGCACGTCCCCGGTAACAGTGGCTTCGTGCACGCTCTCCTTTAATCCAAACGACGCCCCCGAAATAGTCTGAGCACTGACGATCATAAGCGAGAGTGCGTCGTCGTCTTGCTCTATATCCAATGCGCCCAGCAGATAGTTTAGCGCTTCGTGCGGAATCGCTGGAAGCCTCAAGAGAATCTGTCTGAGAGCGGTAGCTAAATACCCGCGCAACTGCGGAACACATTCGTGCGGAAAGCGTGCGCCAAGAAGCGGGACGTCATCGGGGTCACCCATCCAGCCCAGTACGATGATGGCCTTGTAACGTAGCACAGTGCTCGGGTTTTCCAGGTAGTGTCGTGCAAGTGGCACGGCATCATCGGCGCGCACGTTCGGCTGGCCGCCAACGCCTGCGAAGTATACAGGCGACGGCGCGTTACTCTTCCCAGCCAGCGAAAGTTAAGTCGACCTCGGCCCATTTTCGTGCCACTTACCTGACCGGCTCGATGGCCTTTCAGGAATCAACAGGGTTTCGCTTGACATTATTGAAATCGATATCCCGGTCAAAGAAAAACGCCTCGGCTCCGATTTTCCGTATCACTGGTATTTCGGACGCGTGAACGGGATAAAGTTGAATTAAATTAATGCGTTCGTTACCGAGTCGGACTACCTCGTCACCATCATCAAGAACGGAATTGGAAAAAACCAGAAATGCCGACATCTCAGACTCGTCGGAGATTTGCACCTTAAAGTCAATTACCGACCCCAGGCTAAAAAGGTTATGGGCACCACCCGCTCTTATGCATTCACCCATCGCCAATGCCCAGGCGTCGTCGCTGGATCTCACACTGATGATCAACTCCGGCTTGCCGCCGACCCATTCCTTATGATCATACAAGGAAAGACCATAAGAGAATGCCGTTAGCTCGCCATCGTCCGGCACGCCATCAAAAACAACGAGCGATATCTCTGGATCTTCGCCATCATCACTGGCAACCAAGCGCCGGCCTTCGCCAGCAAGCTTGTCAAGGTGCGCCAGGTAAAGCTTTTCGCGCTCGTTCATTTTGCTTCAAACCCATGGTTTCTATTGCTTGAGCGATCCTCAAGCCGATATAGATCGGGATTGTTTTCTGTTTCGATCACTTCTTTGCGAGTGGAGCCCAGATCCTCATGCATTTGTTTTCTGGTCCGCCACTCCTCGCCCGTTCTATGCCCCACGTCTATTTCGCCCTCTTTAAGGGGCTGCCTGGTATTGGGATCTATCATTTCTCCATTTTCGTTGCGCGGCTGACGGGCGCGAATCTCCTCGTTCGTCCTCTTCCGCAACTTTACTCTGTTCTTAGTCGCCGGATTGCCTTTGGGATCCTTGTCCCCCTTTATCTGTACCCCATCACCCGGCGGCTTCGGCTTGGCTGCCCCCTCCTTCGCTTTGCGTAAGGCTATGGCCTCCTCTTCCAGTTTCCTTAGTTTAGCCGCCTCCTCGGCCGCTCGCGCCAGTTTGGCCGCCTGAGCCGCCCGCTCGACCTCGACCGCCGCCTTGGCCGCCTTTTCCGCCATGACCAACTCGGCCGCACCCTTCACCACCTTACCGGCCGTGGTGGCGACTTTACCGCCGGGGATCATACTCACCGCGGACAGGCCGGCGGCGACATAATCGCCTTCGGCGGCATAGATTGCCGCATCGGCCGCACCGGTGACAACCGACAGACCGGGGACAAAGCTGGCGACCCCCAACACCCCATGCACCCAGGGGCTGGCGCTCGCCCAGAACCCCTGTTCCTCCGGGGTCTCGGGGGCGACCGGGGGATTGGGGTCGGCCGCCAGGTTGGGGGCGGGCGCGCCGGGCGCCAGGTAAATTCCGGGGCAATTGCCGCTGTTGAGCGTACAGGGGTCGCCGTCGCGGACGATCGGCTGGCCGCCCACGCGCACCGTGCTGGAGGCGCCGGTGGGTTTGACCTCGCCGTTGACGGTGCCGCTCTTGATGCCACCGGCGGTCCCCGGGTCATCGCCGATGCAACGGGGTTGGCTGCTCTGATCGAGAACATAGGCGGGATCGCCGTTGAAGCGGACGCTCCCGACCAGGCCGGTGCTGGTGCTCAGATCCTGGCTGACCGGATAGGGCAGCGGCGGGGTGCCGGTGCCGACCGGGGTCTTGTTGAAGGAGGGGGCGGTGCAGACGGCCTTGAATTGTGCGTCCTGACGGGCGCCGAGCGGGTTACCCATGACGCGGCGCCGTGACCTCAGCGGCCATCGGGCGGGAACCCGGAGGCGGCGGCGTCCGCCCGTAACGCCGCCAACTGGGCCGGCCGCAACAGACGCGCCTCCAGTCGGCGCACGGGCGGGGCGCTCCCCAGGGTCGCACGCCACACGCAGGTCACCTGTCGCGCCTCCACATCAATGAGGAGGGTGTCGAGGTTCGCCGCCACCTCGCCCAGCGTCCCGCTCTCGAACCGGGTCAAGATGAACGGGAGGTTCCCCGGCAGGGTGAGCCGCAACCAGGTGTGTCCTTGCCGGTCGCAGGTGGCCCCCGGGGTCTGCGGTTGACAAAGGTTCACCAGTTCAATGACCTCATCGCCGTTCAGAAAGCCGCACTGTTGATCGGGAGGGGCGGCGTTCCAGACGGCGAAGTCGAAGTCCGCGGGGAGCCAGGCGGGGCTGGCGGCGAAGGCGGCGTCGAGGGTGCCCGCGAGTCGGCGCCGCTCCGGGTGACCCTTGGCCCTTACCCCCAGCCCGACCGACAGGCGGGCCGCCTCGGCGGCGGCCAGCCGGCCGTCGAGGAGGTCGGCGAAGTGGCGGGCGGTGATGGGGCACTCGGGGTCTTCGATCTGGGGTGCGGGGACGCTGTTGACCCCCGTGGCCTTTAGGTACCAGGGGGTAGCGAAGCCGCGGCCGATGGGGTTGACCTCCCAAGCAGCATGGGCGACGGGTTGCCGCGGGGGCGGCAGGGCCGCATCCGGGTGGGCGGCCCGTTGCTCAGGGGTCAGCCGGTCGCGCGCAGCGACGCGTGCGGCGGCGGGATCGCCCGCGTCGATCCGGCAGTCACCGCCGAAGGCGAGGTCGTCGCGTACCGACACCCGCAGCGCCGGTTGCGGTTCCTCAAGCCGCCAGGGGCTTGGGCGCACCTGCCCGAAGGTCAGCCAACCGAGCAGCCGAGCGGCCCAGCGCAGGGGTGCGACGCGCCGCACGAAGCGGCGCGCACCCGTGACGCAGAGGGTCTTGTGGATCAGCGCCGCCGACGGCGCACCCGGCTGCCGCAGCGCTATCCGCACCAGCCAACGTGGGGTTGGCGTGCCCTCGGGGGCATAGGCGTCGGCCACCACCAGCAGGTCACAGTGGGGCTTGTAGTGGCACAGGTCCGATTCCTGCCGCACCGCGCTGGTATTGCATGCGCCGACATATTCATCGACCTCGCACAGGGGTGCCTGCACATCCGTAAAGGTGAGCGCGCCGGTCGCATCCCAGGTCAGGGTCTGGCGCAGCACGACGACGTGAAACGACTGCCCGTGCGGGTCGATCCCGGCGAAGGCGAGCGCCGGGAAGGGCGTATGGTTGACGAAGTCCATGGGCGTCCCGCTCAGTTGATATCGACATCCTTGCCGGAGAGTTGGACCGGCCCGCTCGCCTCGAAAGTGAACCGGGTGCCGTTGATGATGACGGTGCCATCGGACTTCATGACCAGGCTTGCCTGGCCGACGGTGATCTTGAGTTCGTCACCGGCCTCGATGGCGAAGGTCTTGCCGACCAGGACGGTCTTGGACCGACCCACTTGCTCGGTCTGGGACAGGCCCACCGTCGTAATCATGGCGGCGCCGACGGATACGGCATAGCCGGCGCCGACGCTCAACGCCTTGGCAATGGCGACCGTTTCACTCTGATTCTGGCCGATGAGGATCGTCTGATTGGCACCGATCTTAATCGCTTCGTTCGCCCCAACGTCCTCGGTGCGATTGGCGCCGATGTGGATCTTCTCGTTCCGGCCCACGCTTTCCGTGCGGTCTTGCCCGACCTTGGTGGTCTCATCATGCTCGACCACATTGTCCTGATTCTTCTGGGCATGGATGTAGAGTTGCTCCGCCCCCTTGGCGTCCTCGAAGCGCAGTTCATTGGAACCGCCGCCGCCCTTGCTGGAGTTGGATTTCAGCGTACTCTGCGTCTTATTGGCCGGCAGCGCATAGGGCGCCCGGTTGGTGCCGTGATAGACGCGCCCGGTGATGATGGGGCGGTCGGGGTCGCCCTCCAGAAAGTCGACGATCACCTCTTGCCCGATACGCGGGATGACCATGCTGCCCCACGCCGGTCCGGCCCAGGCCTGGCTGACACGGATCCAGCAGGAGCTGTGCTCGTCGCGGCGGCCCGCGCGGTCCCAGTGGAACTGAACCTTCACCCGGCCGTGCTCGTCGGTGTAGATCTCCTCGCCCGCGGGGCCAACGACGATGGCGGTCTGGCTGCCCTGGACCCGTGGGCGGGGGGTGACCCGCGGCGGGCGGTAGGGGACGCGCCAGGGGATGCACTCGAATACATTGGAGAATTCGCTCCCGCCACCGGCGGCGGTTTCCTCCAGCGCCTGGGGCTGGGCGCCGGTGGTGCGGACCTCGGTCAGCAGGTAGCGCTGGTTGAGGGTGTAGCGCAGGTGGCCGGTGAGGGTGAAGAACTGGCCCGGCAGCAGGTTGTGGCAGGTGCTCTCGCCCGCCGCGGTCTGGGCCGGGGTGCGCAGTTCCTGCAAGCGGATGCGCGCGAGCGTCTCGCCAAAGGCGGCGGTCTCATAGCTGCCGGGGTAGTCGTAGACCTCCAGCCCCGCGGCGCTGTCGCCTTGCTGGCGACCCTCCAGGTCTTGGGCGGGGCGCTTGAAGTTGTAGTCGCGCAGGGTGGCGGTGCCGGGGCGCAGGCGCTCGCGGTAGTGGAAGCCAAACAGGTGTTCATTGGTGACACGGCCGGCGTTGCGCGGCTGGTACGGCAGAACACCACTGCCGGTGACGGGGGGATGGACCGACGCATGGTCGGTCATGACCAGCACATGGGTGTTTTCGGCGTGCTCGAAGTAGTAATAGATGCCCTCCTCTTCCATCAGGCGGCTGATGAAGTCCAGATCCGATTCCCGGTATTGAACGCAATATTCGCGCGACGGGTGTGTACCGTGGAGCACCTGGCGCGCTCGGTCGCCCCCCAGGCCGGCCTCGGTGAGGACCTGGGTAATGATCTCGGGGGCGCTGCGTTGCTGGAAGATGCGGCAGGTGTGGCGATGGGTCAGCCGCCAGAGGGTGGGCACCAGTTCGGCCTGATAGAGACAGAAGCGCTGCCCCGGCTCGCCCTGGCTGAAGGCGTGGACGATGCCGTTGATGTGGCGGCGGCCGTCCTGACCGATGAGGGTGAGGGTGGCGGGGCGGTCGATGACTTGGGCGAAGTCGATAGACTCGTCTTCGGCGGCCAGATCGAGTTGGAACAGGAAGGGCCGCGAGAGGGCTTCATGGCCGGCGAGCCGTAGGACCTTGAGCTCGCGCTCCAGGCCGGCGATGGCGAACGCGAAACGACTGGCGTTGGCGGCGGGCAGATCCATGGTGGCCGTTCCTCGCGGCGGGTGGATAGAACATGCGTCGCGGTCCGCGCTCGGGCGGGAGCCGACGCCGTTCGTGACAGTCCTGCCGCACCATCGGGTACGCCGACAGTTGAGTGTCGGCACCCCGGCAAGGCCCTGTGCTTACCTAGGCTTACCGCCGGAGCGCGCCCATGCAGACAGTGCTGACCTAGGGAAAACCGTGGCGGTTTCACTTGATTCTGCGGCCATCCGTGGTCGCCGTCAAGCGCAAACGATGGGTTTCGCTGCGCTCTACCCATCCTACGGGAATGCTTGCCCAGTCTCAGGAGCGCGGGAGCCAGAAGGCAGGGCGCTGCGCGCCCTGGCCGACAGGATGTCGGCGCTCCCGGGCGCTCCCAGCCTCAGACCTCCCCGCGGTTGTAATCCGGCTGCGCGGTGATCTTATGGATGCTCAGATCCGCGCCCAGGTATTCGGCCTCCTGGCTCAGGCGCAGGCCCATGACGGCCTTGATGGCGCCGTAGACCAAGAGGCCGCCGCCGAAGGCGAAGGCGACGCCGGTCAGGCTGCCGGCCAGTTGGCCGCCGAAGGTGACGCCGCCGACCCCGCCCAGGGCTTTGAGGCCGAAGATGCCGGCGGCGATGCCGCCCCAGAGGCCGCAGAGTCCGTGCAGGGGCCAGACACCCAGCACGTCGTCGATGCGCCACTTGTTCTGGGTCAGGGTGAAGGCGTAGACGAAGAGGCCGCCGGCCACGGCGCCGGTGACCAGGGCCCCGATCGGGTGCATCAGGTCGGAGCCGGCGCAGACCGCGACCAGGCCGGCGAGCGGGCCGTTGTGCAGGAAGCCCGGGTCGTTCTTGCCGACGACGAGCGCGGCCAGGATGCCGCCCACCATGGCCATCAGTGAGTTCACCGCGACCAGGCCGCTGACCGCGTCAATGGTCTGGGCGGACATGACGTTGAAGCCGAACCAGCCGACGGTGAGCGTCCAGGCGCCGATGGCGAGGAAGGGGATGGAGGACGGCGGGTGGGCCGTCATGCCGCCGTCGGTGCGGTAGCGCCCTTGCCGGGGCCCGAGCAGGAGCACGGCGGCGAGCCCGATCCAGCCGCCCACCGCGTGGACCACGACGGAGCCGGCGAAGTCATGGAAGGGCTCGCCGAAGAGGCCTTTGATGAGCGTCTGGAACCCCAGGTTGCCGTTCCAGACCAGCCCCTCGAAGAAGGGGTAGAGCAGGGCGACAATGACGAAGGAGGCCAGCAATTGCGGGTGGAAGCGGGCGCGCTCGGCGATGCCGCCCGAGACGATGGCCGGGATCGCGGCGGCGAAGGTCAGGAGAAAGAAGAACTTGACCAGGGCGTAGCCGTGTTCGACCTGGAGCGCCGCGGCGTCGGAGAAGAAGTCGATCCCGTAGGCGATCCAGTAGCCGACGAAGAAGTAGGCGATGGTCGAGACGGCAAAGTCGCTCATGATCTTGGCCAAGGCATTGACCTGGTTCTTGGCCCGGACCGTCCCCAACTCCAGAAAAGCGAAGCCCGCGTGCATGGCGAGCACCATGACGGCGCCAATCAGGATAAAGAGGACGTCGCTGCCGCTCTTCACTGTCTCCATCGAAACTTACCTCTGTGCTGTGTGGGTCGTGCAAATTTGGTGCGAGTGCAAGCAGGAAGTGTGCCGGAATGTGGCGGCCCGGTGTCCGCGGGTGATTCCCGTGGCCGGACTGGGGCAGCGCGGCGTTGGCGCCGCGCACCTGGTGCGGTGATGGCCTGATGGACGCACCAGGGCGGCGCATCGGGACCGGGGCGACGCACCGGCTTGGATCGTACGGGGCCGCGGCCTCAGGTCGTGACCCGCTCGGTCAGGGCCAGGTGCAGCGGCGCCGGCAACCCGGCGCCGTCCGCGTCCGCCAGGCAATGGACGGTGCGCGCCTGGGCGCAGATCTGCCCCTGTTCATCCAGAAAGCGGTAGTCCAGGGCAAAGGAGCGGCGCCGCACCTCGGTAACGTGCAGTTCCACCCGCACCCGGTCGCCGAGCCGCAGCGCCCGCGCGTAGTGCGCCTCCGCCCGGGTGATCGGCAGCCGGACCCCGCGGTCGAGCAGGTCATGCAGGGGGAACCCGAGTCCTTCCATGAACGTCTCATAGGCGTCGTGGGCGTGCCTGAAGAGGTGCCCATAGAAGAGCACACCGGCCGCGTCCGTGTCGTGGAGGCGGATGCGCAGGGGGTAGACATGGGGTTCGGGCGGCATGGAGTGGTCCTCCGAGGAAGTGGGGTTGCGGCTGGGGCGCCGGTGATTGCAGCAGGGCCGAGCGATGCCGCCCAACTTTGGAATCGCTGCGGTGATTGCGTCCTTCGCCACGCACCCGCCCGGCGCGTTACAGTAGCGTCCTTTGCGTGCGGTCGGCGGCGTTCCGTCGCGGTACATCGTCGGCCCTGCGCGCCTGCCATGAGACCGGGTCCTGACCTGGGAGTCACAGCATGAACGCAGATGTCATCGTCATCGGCGCCGGGCTTGCCGGCTTGGCCTGCGCCTTGACGTTGCGTGAGAACGGGCTCGAACCCCTGGTACTGGAGGCGGCCGACGGGGTCGGCGGGCGGGTGCGCACCGACCGGCGCCAGGGCTTCCTGCTCGACCGCGGCTTCCAGGTGCTCCAGACCTGGTACCCGGAGGCCCGGCGCTGGCTCGATTATGGCGGCCTCGATCTGCGTCCCTTCTATCCGGGGGCGCTGGTGCGCACCGGCGGGCGCTTCCACCGGGTCACCGACCCCTGGCGCCGCCCGGGGCGGCTGCCGGAGATGCTGACCTCCCCCATCGGCACGGCGCTGGACAAACTGCGGCTCCTGCAACTGCGTCGCCGCTGCCTGCGCGGGACCCTGGAGGACCTCTACGCGCGGCCCGAGACCCTGGCCCTGGAGCGCCTGCGCCAGGCGGGCTTCTCCGAGCAGATCATCGGGCGCTTCTTCAAGCCCTTCTTCAGCGGCGTCTTTTTCGAGCCGGAGTTGGCGGTTTCCTCGCGCAGCTTTGAGTTCACCTTCCGTGCCTTTGCCCTGGGCGATACGGCGCTGCCCGCCCAGGGGATGGGCGCGATCCCGGCGCAACTGGCCGCCCGGCTGCCCGCCGCGACCGTGCGCACCGGCGCCCGCGTGGACCGGTTGCGCGAGGGCGCCGTGCTGCTCGACTCCGGGGAGCGTCTGCGTGCCCGCGCCCTGGTGATCGCCACTGCGGGGGCGGAGACGGCGCGGCTGCTCGGCCGCCCGGCCGCCGCCGGGCCGGCGGCCGGGCGCGGGACCACCTGCGTCTATTTCGCGGCCGGGCACGCGCCCTTTCGGGGGCCCTATCTGCTGCTCAACGGTGAGGGTCAGGGGCGGATCAACAGCCTGCTGTGCCCGAGCAACCTGTCGGACCGCTACGCCCCGGCGGGTCAGTCCCTGATCGCGGTCAACTGCCTGGGGGCCCAGGACAACCCGGACACGCTGGAGACGCAGTTGCGGCGCGAACTCGGCGCCTGGTTCGGCGACCGCGTGCGGGGCTGGGAGCGGCTGGCCGTCGATCGGCTGCCGCAGGCCCTGCCGGTGCAGGCGCCGCCGGTCCCCTATCCAGGCGGGGGGGAGCAGCAGGTTGCCGCGGGGCTGTGGGTCTGCGGCGAGTATCAGAGCGCCCCCTCCATCCAGTGGGCGCTGCACTCCGGGCGCCGGGCCGGGGCCGGGGTCGCTCGCGCCCTGCTCGGGCGGGTGGCGGCGCAGAGCGCGGCGGGGCTGCGGTTGCCTGATGACCAGCCGGCCGTCGGGCCGCTCGCGGGGGGGCGCTGAGGCGCACGCGAATGAGGTGCCCCGCCCCTGGCCCGCGCGCCCTGCTGTTGTCGGGGCTGCTGATGGGTGCCGGCCCGCTCGGTGCCGCGACTATCTACAAGTCGGTGGACGGGGACGGCCGCGTGAGCTATTCGACTGAACTCCCGGCCCACGGCAGCTCGCGCTCGGTCGAGGCGATGCGGATTCGTACCGGGCCCGAAGGCGAGGCTTCTCCCGGGGCGGGATTGAACGCCCAGGTGCCGCCGCCAGGCCCGGCGGCGAGGCCGGGTGCGACCCAGGGTGCCGGTCGGGGCGCGACCCAGGGCGCCGCTCAAGGCCAGGTCAAGCAGGCCCAGCAGGACCTGATCCAGGCCAAGGCGGAGCTCGAACAGGCCAAGATTCATGGTCCGGAAGATTGGCAGGCCGACGCCGGCGACACTCAGGTCTCCACCCCGCAATACGAGCAGCGGGTCGCCGCGGCCCGGGAGCGGGTGCGGGACCTGGAGGCGGCGCTGGAACGTGCGCGCCGCCCCGGATCCGGGACCAGGCAGGGGCCGCCGGCCGCGGACCGGGGTACGTCCGGCGGTCAGTCCCAGTCCCCCGCCGGTGTAGGTCCGAGGTGATACAGCAGGGGCGGAGGTTTCATCGCCGCGCGCTCCCGCGGGGTATGGGACCGCGCCCGCGGGGCTTCTGGTGTATAGTCTTGCGCTTTCGTTCGCGGTTCAATCGGTATGGACGCAAGCCCCGCGAGGGGTTGGGACCCAAGCGGGTGGCGGCCCCGGGTCAGTGGATCGGCAACCGCGGGCCACGGCATTGACCACCGAGAGACCAGCATGCCCAACTATCGTTCCCGCACCACGACTCACGGCCGCAACATGGCCGGCGCCCGCGCCCTGTGGCGCGCCACCGGCATGACCGACGGTGATTTCGACAAACCCATCATCGCGGTGGTCAACTCATTCACCCAGTTCGTCCCCGGTCATGTGCATTTGAAAGACCTGGGCCAATTGGTCGCGCGCGAGATCGAGCGCGTCGGCGGCGTGGCCAAGGAATTCAACACCATCGCCATCGATGATGGGATCGCCATGGGCCACGGCGGCATGCTCTATTCGCTCCCGTCGCGTGACATCATCGCCGATTCAGTGGAGTACATGGCCAACGCCCACTGTGCCGACGCGCTCGTGTGCATCTCCAACTGCGACAAGATCACCCCCGGGATGCTGATGGCGGCCCTGCGGCTGAATATCCCCGCGGTGTTCGTCTCCGGCGGCCCCATGGAGGCCGGCAAGGTGCATCTCCCGGGTAAGGGCGACCTCAAACTCGACCTGGTGGACGCCATGGTCACGGCCGCGGACGCCCGCGAGAGCGATGCGGACGTGGCCGCCATCGAGCGTTCGGCCTGCCCGACCTGCGGCTCCTGCTCCGGCATGTTCACCGCCAACTCCATGAACTGTCTCACCGAGGCACTGGGGCTCAGCCTGCCCGGCAACGGCACCCTGCTCGCCACCCATGCCGGCCGGAAGGAATTATTCCTCGCGGCCGGGCGCCTGGCGGTGGACCTGTCGCGGCGCTGGTACGAACAGGACGACGCCAGCGCCCTGCCGCGCAGCATCGCCAGCCGCGCCGCCTTCGAGAACGCCATGGCGCTCGACATCGCCATGGGTGGCTCCACCAACACCGTGCTGCACCTGCTGGCGGCGGCCTACGAGGCCGGTGTCGACTTCAGCATGGCGGACATTGATGCACTGAGCCGCCGCGTGCCCAACCTGTGCAAGGTGGCGCCGTCCACCCAGAAATACCACATGGAGGACGTGCACCGCGCCGGCGGGGTCATCGGCATCCTGGGTGAACTGGATCGGGCCGGACTGCTCCACCGCGACGTGCCCACGGTCCATGCCCCCACCCTGGGCGCGGCCCTGGACGCCTGGGACATCGCCCGCGACAGCGCCACCGAGGCCGCACGTCACCGCTATCTGGCCGCCCCCGGCGGTGTTCCCACCCAGGTCGCCTTCAGCCAGTCTCGCCGCTGGCCGGATCTCGATCTCGACCGCGCCGAGGGCTGCATCCGCGACCTTACACACGCCTATTCGCGCGACGGCGGGCTCGCCATCCTCTACGGCAATCTGGCTGAGCACGGCTGTATCGTCAAGACCGCGGGGGTGGACGCGGCCAACCTGACCTTCACCGGGCCGGCCCGCATCTTCGAGAGTCAGGAGGCGGCGGTCGCGGCTATCCTGGTGGACCGCATCCTGCCGGGTGATGTCGTGCTGATCCGCTACGAGGGCCCCAAGGGCGGCCCCGGGATGCAGGAGATGCTCTATCCCACCAGCTATCTCAAGTCCAAGGGGCTGGGCAAGGCCTGTGCCCTGGTGACCGACGGGCGCTTCTCCGGCGGGACCTCGGGGCTGTCCATCGGCCATTGCTCGCCGGAAGCGGCCGAGGGCGGGGTTATCGCTCTGGTGGAGGAAGGCGACCGGATCGCCATCGACATCCCCAACCGGCGGATCGAGTTGCTCATTGCGCCCGCGGTGCTCGCGACGCGCCGTGCGGCTATGGAGGCCCGCGGCCGGGACGCCTGGCGGCCGATCAAGCGCCAGCGTGAGGTCTCCGCGGCGCTGCGGGCCTATGCCGCGCTGACCACCAGCGCGGCGCGGGGGGCGGTGCGGGACCTGGCGCAACTCGGGTAGGGTGCGTCCGCGCGCACCTTGCCGCGGTCGGGGATGATCCGGGGTCTTGTGGTCTTTTTCGCTTTGGAAGCCTATCCTGTCCCTTCGATTACGCCCCGCAACTGCGCTTCCACCGGCCGCCCCGCGGTTTCCTGATCCGTCGCCATCAGGAACAGGCAATGACTCCCGCTTGCGGCGGTCCTTCGTGCGCTGATGTCGTGTTTCTCCCGCGGGTCGTCATTGATCACGCTTAGGTATCGATCGCTCCCCACTGGGGGGTCGGATCCGAAGGCGAGTTGACGCCTTCCCGCCGCATGTGCTCCAACTCCAATCTGATGAGATGGTCGCGGCGGGCGACGAGAAAGCCGTCGCGATCCCCGGACTGCAGCAGCCCCCAAGTTTCCGGTGGAATGCCATGACTTTCGAGCACCGCGTCGCGAATCCCACTGTCGAGTTCCAGCAACCAATTCATGGCCTGAGCGCGGTCGTGCGGGTCAGGACGCAGGATGCGATTCGCTGGGCTCGACTTGAGGTCTTTATCGTTTACGGTGGCGGCGATGTAGCCGATCGCATTGAAACGATGCTCGGTGACGAGGCGCCAGGGCTCGGGCAGCGGCACGCCATCACTGCGCCTTGGGTGCAGCGAAAGCAGGACGAGCAGCCAGGTACGAGTTCTGGCGCTACGCATATCGAATGCCTTTGGAAATGGTTGCGCTGACTCGTCGATACGCATGAATTCGAGGCGGATTGGTTGGTCGATGCCTGAGACCTGATCGCGCATCTCCGCGATCAGGTGGCCAACTCGGGATGGATTGCCCGATGCAAACCAGCCAGCGTAAGACGATACCCAGAACCAACGCCGTAGAAACGCGTTCTGTGCAGCCGTGGGTTTTTCACAGTCGCGAAAAAACGCGGTTAGAACGACGAGTTGCATCGCATAGGGCAGCAAGGGATCGGAATAGACACCGATACTGTTAAGGAACTGTGCTGCTCGCTCCATAGCCGTCGTTGCCGGCGCGATGATCAGGGGCAATCGCTCCTGAAGGTCTCCGCGCTTAGTGTCTGCAAGGCCTGTCCAGTCCGTCCGGTATATGTCCTCACCCAAGCATGCAAGAAGGCCACGCAGCACGATAGTGCGATCGATGCCACCGAATCCATAGCCGTCCAACATCCGCAGCAATTCATCGATATCCTCGGATAAATTAAGGCTTGGCTCTCCGGAGGGCGTCTGCCTGTAGGTCAATGCCGACACCATCTGATCGGCGCTCATCGGCTCCCCCTTTGAGTTCAGCCGGGCGAAAATGTCCACTGCCTGAGTAAGTTCGGTGTTGCGGATTCGTACGATGGGTAGTTTGTACTCAGTGAAAGCCGTCAATAACTCTTGGACCTTACGCACATACCCATCGCCATCAGCCCCTCCGTCGCGACGGATGCGCTCGCACTCGCCTAAAAATGCGATGGTATCCATCAGCTTGCGCATCGGGAAATGCCAGGCTTGAATCTGATCTACGGCGCGCAGATGCTCAAATTGATCGTTCGTGGCGTTATACCAAATATCCCAGCGTCCGGGGTCTGCGTCTTCCGGAATTGGAACGTCATCCGAGGGTGCCATTAAGGCGCCGGCCAGCGTGGAGAGGCGTTGGTGTCCGTCCAATACATGGGAAGACACAACGTCGGTTTGTTCGGGTATTCGTATTGGCCCGATATTGGGGCGACTGCAAATATCCGCTTCGGTGTCCCAGACTAAGAGGCTGCCGATCGGATAACGTCGCCGAATACTGTCGAGCAACTCCAACATCTGCTGGCGCTTCCATACGTAGCCGCGCTGGAAATTGGGGATACGGAGCTTGCCGGCCGTGACATCGCGGACCAGTTCGAAGACGAAGACAATCTCCGGCTTGACCTCGGGGGAGAAGGGTCGCAGTGCCATCGGTTCCTCCGGGCTAGAGTGCCTCAATGATCATGTCAACGAGTCGGTCGAGTTCGCCTTTGCCATCACGGTGGCGCAGGGCCTTGGCAGATAAGTGGCATTTATGGGTTCTAAGCCGTTCGATAAGGTCATCATTGAAGCTGTGCTGCCGCAAGAAGGCTGCATCGGGCTCAGCGACGCCTGCATATAGTACCTGCTCCTCCTCCGTCGCGAATTTCTGCGGGAGCCTTTTCTTCATTGCCATGTGATCGCGTTGCTCCGGGGTAAACCGGCAAATCGCCGCAACTAGCGGGCGCGCTGCGTGATTGGAAGGTTCTGCTGCCCATCCCTGGAGCACCTCGTCAGGAATGTAGTTTTCAATGGCCCGCTTCGACAGAATCAGACAAGCGATGCCGTGGGTCTGACAAGACTGAGCAATTGTCTGAGCCCCGGTGCTGATGTCTCCTGGAAATCGGGCGTCGCTGTCTGCAAACGCCACGGCACGCGGCGGGAGCCCGAGCGCTGCATGTTTCTGCACATGGGCCTCGATAATCTTAGGCAACTCGCCAAAGCCCCCTCCGCCATCGTAGTCTATTGGGCTGACCTCGCACCCACATAGATAACCACGAAATTCGTCGGGTGCCAGCATATCCATTACTGCATCCAGAAATAGGCCGTCAGTAAAGCGGTTCTCGACGTAGATATGCAGCGGTTGGCCGAAAAACCGTGCGGCCGCCGACGGGGCGAGCGCCCCGGGCTTGGCCCCAAGGGATACGAGCCAAATTGTCCGATGGAGCTTGGCGGCGCGTGGATAGGCGCTACGAACCGCTGCCTGCTCGAAAACTTTGCGTATCAGCGGTCGATTTCCTCCCCGTAGCCAGGGGCTCGCCTCGAATAGGTCCGGGTCATCGATCTGCCACTCGTGCCAGCCGTCGTCTACCGTCGCGAGGATGCGATCAAGGTGGTGCCAATACTGAGGATCTTGCAGCACATCCGCTGCGAATACGAATCTCATGGCACTGGGGTCGTGTCGGCCCGGGAGCGGGCAGCTCGACGCAGGGCGCGCACCTCTTGGTACCCCTCGGAGAACACTCCATCGGGCCAGTCATCGACGTCGCCATTGGCGAGAATCCGGATCGGACGGACGCCGCTGCTGCCGTCCTCCCGATCTTCGATCCAATAGAGCGCCACTAACGCTGCATCGGCGCCTTCCGCGATGCGCCGGCGGATTCGCAACAACAGGTTTTCAGAGTGGGTCTCTACCAGAACCTGCCCATTACCACTCGCTACTGTTTGAAGAAAGAGGTCCGCCAGAGGGGCGTGAGCAGCCGGATGCAAGTGTAGTTCTGGTTCTTCTATCAGGTCGAGGAAAGCGGGTGAAGCCCCTAGGGTGTGAAGGAGTTGCTGTACGACGACCGGCAGCACTTGCTGCATGCCGTCACCGGCGTCGGCAAGGTTGATCTCGACCCCGCCGCGGCGCAGCACGCAGCGGAAGACGCTGGCGGCACTATCGAGCGACAAGCGCCATCCATCCATGTTCGTTTCATACCAGTCACCGACCGCCTCCAGCAATTCCGATGATTCTGCCAGCCACTCAGGTGCTCCGCTGCCGTCCAGGCCGATAGGCCGGGGCGCACCGCGTTCGTAGGACCTGCGCAGGGGCCGACGGTGGGCGCTAAGGTGGGACACTCCATCCTCGAAATCCCGAACGCGTTGACTCCAGTCCTCGAACAGTTCGACGGGCTGGTTACCCGCTTCACGGAAGTCGGGCAGCAGGCCGCGAAAGTCACATTGTCCGGAGTTCCGGTAGTTGGGTGGTCGCCCCCGCTTGCCGTCCCAGTCCAGATCCAATGGTGGATTTTTCGAGCGAAACCGGGAAACGACTTGGTACTCCGCGCCCGCGCCTTGTCCCAGTGCTGACTCGGCAATGTTCTGGACTGTCCCTTCGACAACGAATCCTTGGTTCTTGTCTTCCAGTGCGACGGACAAATCAATGTGTCCGTGGACCAGACGCTGATGAACGAGATCGCGGAACGATTCTCCGAAGGTCAACTCTTCGACGTCCAAAGGAAAACCGCTACGGCCGCGCGATGACAGCGCTCGCAGGAGTAATCGTGGCAAGCGAAGGATTGCGGTCTTACCGCTGTTATTGCGACCAAAAAAGATCGTCAGCGGGCGCACTGCAATGTCCACCTGCTCTCGAAAAGGCTTGTATCCGGTGCAGCCAAAAGTATCGAGTTTCATGAGTGTACCTATTCTTCTTTCGCTTGCACGGGCTTCCGCGGTCGGCTGGCAGAGCCGCCTGCCTGACTTGCATCAAACGGCACCGGCTGCCGGCCTCCCGCCGACGACATAGTAGGGCCGTCACGGCTTTCAGGTTGTCACCCTGGATCAGCCAGTTGCCGGCCGTCGGGTCGCCGTGGACCGCGGCGGTCGCCAGCAGTCGGTAGGGTACACGCCGGGCGGCGGGCTTGGCCTCTGCGTCTCCAAGCCAGGTCAGTTGGGGCATGGGGTGGATCGGTCCTTGGGGCTCAGTAAACAACGGGTCTGCAAGGTTAAGCGAAACCGCCCGCCATGGCGACCGTGGGAGCGGCGTCCCGCCGCGAGGGGCCACGCGAACCAACAGGGTGCCACTCGCCGCAGGCCTATGGTTCCCGTAGGGTGCGCCGCGCGCACCTTGCGGCGGTCGGGATGGTCTGTGGCGTCTTGGTTCCAGTGGGTCTTGGAAGAGGTGCGCGCGGTGCACCCTAGGGCTCGGCGATCGTTCGCGGTGAGCGATTATGGTGCCGCTCGGTGCGACTTGGTCGCGCCGAGTGCTGCCATCTGCGGTGTCCGGGACCTGAGGATTCTACTGTCCGGCGGTTGAAGCCGCGCGCCTGCGTGCCATGGCGTACAGACAAGGCCTAGCGGGCACCTTAGTCTCATGGTTGTCGCCGGGTGCTGCGCGCCTGGCGCTCGATACTTTGACCTGAAGGGTCACCAGAGGTCCCACGGCGGGTCTTTTTTAACCAACGAGAGGTGTTGTGATGCCAAGTTTGACTATCCTGATCTGGATCGTGATCGGCGGGCTCGTCGGTCTGGTCGTGCGGAAGCTGATCGGCGGGGATCCGCCCTTCGGGACGGTGGGAGACGTGGTCCTGGGCATGGCCGGGGGTGCGTTGGGCGGTTTCTTGCTCTCGCTGTTCGGGGGCTTGGCCACCCTCGTGTGGATCGTCGGCAGCGTGGTCACCGCCCTGCTTGGCGCCGTCCTCCTGATCTGGCTCGCCGGTTTCCTGAAGGCGCCGACGGCGAAGCCCCTATGAGTCTGCCGTGAGTGACTGCGGTTGATTGCAATGACGGGTGCCGCGGCAGCGTCAGGGTGCGCACGGCGCACCCGACGGGTGCCGGGGCCTTATTTGGCCGCGAGTGGATAGACCCAACCGGCCACTTGCCCGCCGGTGGGGTTGTGGACTTGCCGCGGCGGTACGTCGATGAGTGTATAGCGACCCCGATCGCGAACAGCCGGCTCTGGCGCGCATAGCGTTGCGGGGCCTGTCGGCGGGTATTGCTGCACTGCTCGGCCACTGAGACCAGGCCGCGGCGCAGGTCGACGCCGACCACGACCGCGACGTGGCCGAACCGTGATTCGGGATCGTGGCGGTCCGCATAATAGACGATCAGGTCCCCGAAGTGCGGGGGACGTTGCGCCGTGCCGTTGATCGAGCAGGCGAATGCGACCGGCCGGCCGGTAAGTACCGTTTGGGCGTGATGTAGCCGAGGTCGCAGGCGTTGTTGCCGGCGCCGAACTGGCGGTTACGCTCGGATTGCGTGAGCACTTGGTAGTGCTCCCGGCAGCTAAGTGGTCCGCCATGGCGACGCAGGTGCCAGTCAGCCCGGGTCGTCCCCGGGGGGCGGGCGGGGCGCGGGCGCCCCGTCCGGTCCAAGGGGCGCCGCGGCGCCAGGCTCAGGCGTCGGGGCGATCCGTGCGGTCTGGCATCGACACGACTTCGCCAGCCGGTGCTGAGGTCGGCGTCGGCCGCTGCGCTGCGTCGGCGATTGCCGTCGGCGCCTGTTCCTGCGGCAGGTCGGCGACCGGCGGGGACGCCTGCTCGGCAGGTGGTTCAATGACCGGAGCCGGGGTCGGCGCTTGCTCGGCAGGTGGCTCAACGATCGGCGCCGGGGTCGGCGCCGACTTGACAGGTGCTTCGGCGACCGGAGCCGGGATCGGCTCCGGCTCGGCGGGCGCTTCGGCGACCGGAGCCGGGGTCGGCGCTGGCTCGGCGGGCGCTTCGGCGACCGGTGCCGGGCGCGGCGCCTGCTCGGCGGATGCCGCGGCGACCAGTGCCGGGGTCGGCGCCTGCGCGACAGGTGCCACGGCGACCAAGGCCGGGGACGGCACCTGCGCGGCGGGCGCTTCGGCGACCGGCGCCGAAGCCTGCCCGGCATCGGCGGCACGGTCCGGTGCCACAGCCGCTTGCTCTGCGGCCTGGGGGGCCGGCGCCGGGATGGGTGCGGCCGCGGGGCCTTCATCCGGGCCGTTGGGGGGTGGGGCGGGCGGTACGGCCAGCGTCAGGTTGCGGTCTTGCGCGACGACTGCCGGCGGGGGCGCCTCGTCCGCGGCCCCCTGCTGCGGGCGGTGGCCGACCTGGGACTCGCCGACGGTCTCGCTCGGCTCGTCCCGCGGGGTGTCCGTCGTGTCGTCCCCAGGCCCCTCGGCCGTCTGGGCGCGGGCGACCTCGGCGCCCGGACGGCGCCGATTGCGCCCGCCGCGGCGCCGCCGCGGCCGGGGGCGTTCGGCCGGGTCGAGCCCGGCGGCGTCGCTGCCCTCGGCAGTGTCGCTGCCATCGCCCGTTTCGCCCTCGGGTTCACCCTCGTCGGACTCGAACTCGTCGCCCGGCGTAGCGGTCTCGGTTGGCTCCGGCGGCAGGACCTGGGTCGCGGGGGAGGTCGCCGGGGTGACGACCGGGACGAACGCGGGCCCGGCCGCTGTCGGATAGACCGGGTAGGTGTCGTAGTCGTCATCGTCCCAGTGGTCTTCCTCCGGGGCGACCGGGACCGCGGCTTGGGTCCGTGCGTCCGGCGCATCACCAGCTTGGTCCGCGGCGTCGCCGGTCACTGCCGACGGCGGGGCGGTGGGCCTTGCGTTGGTGTCACCGGCGTCGTCGGCGGCGTGGCCGGTCCCGGCGGGCCAAACGGCCGCACCGACCGCGGCCAGGGTTTCGATCACCGGCTGGACGCCGACCGCCAGGTCCGGGGTTGGTTCGCCCGCGGCGGCCTGGCTTGCGAGTGCCGCCTGGGACTGCTCCCGTGCTTCGGCTTGGTCAAACTCGGGTTGTTCCGTCCGGGTGCGCTCGCGGGGCTGGCGTACGCGCGGTGGCTGGCCCGGGGTTTGGCCATCGCGCGGGGTGTCGCTGCCGGGCGCCCGGCTGGGATCACGGCTGGGTTCCCGATTGGGCTCCCGACCGGCGTCCGGGGTGGCGGGCTGGCCGGCGGCCCGGGCCTCGTCGCCCGGCTCGTCGCGCCGCCCGCGGCCACGGCCACCCCGGCGGCTGCGCGGCTCGCCCTCACGGCGCGGCTCTGCGGTCTCGGGACGCTGGCCGTCCGCGCGCGGCTGGCCGCGCTGGCCGTCCCGGCCGCCGTTGCGTTCCGCGCCGCGGTCGGCCGTCTCGGGCCGGTCCGTGGGCCGCTCGGGAGCGCGCTCCGCCGTCCGGTCGGCGTTCCGCTCCGGGCGCTCAGGGCGCTCATTGGTGCGCTCGGCCGCCCGCTCGATGGGCCGCTCGCCTTGACGCTCCCCTTGAGGCTGACCGGGCCGCACGCCCTGGCGCTCCGCCCCGCGGCCACCGGTGCGCTGGCCCGGCTCGCCACGCCCTTGGGCGGGCGCCGCCGGCCCCGGGCGCTGGTCACGCCCCTCGTCACGACGGCCCTCACGCCGTCCCTCCTGGGGCCGCGGCGAGCCCTGGTCGGGCCGCCGCTGGCCGCCCTGGGGCGGGCGTTCGGGCCGGGCGGCGCGCTCGTCGAGTTCGGACGGGCGCAGCGGGGGCTGGGCGATGGGTTCCACGCGGGGGGCGAAGAGCCCGGTCCAGATGCGCTTGAGCAGGTTCTCCGCGGCCGGGCGATCCTGGGTGTGGGCGTCCTGCGGGTCGGCGTAGTGGGCGGGCTCGCGCTCGGGAGCGCGGGCGGTCCAGGGGGTCTCGGGGCGCTCCGGTTCGGGTGCGGGCTCGCGCGAGGGCATGGGGGAGGTCGGGGTGATGGCCTTGACGGTCGGCTCTTCGCTGCGCGAGGGTTCGCTCGCACGGCCGTGGCTGCTGCCCAGCGCCTGGGGGAGGACGGCCAACTCGTAGCTCGGCCGCTCGTCCGGCTGCTTGGTCAGGTCCTGGCTGCGCAGGCGCTCGAGCTGATAGTCCGGGGTCTCGATGTGCGCGTTCGGCAGCAACAGGACTTCTACCTCCTGTCGGGCTTCCAGGTCCAGAATGGCCCGGCGCTTTTCGTTGAGCAGGAAGGTGGCCACCGTGACCGGCAGGTGGGCGATGATGCGCTCCGTACTGTCCTTCATCGCCTCTTCTTCGATGATGCGCAGGATGGAGAGTGCCAGCGATTCGACGCCGCGGATCTTGCCCTGGCCATGGCAGCGCGGGCATTCGCTGGTGGTGGAGTCACCGAGCGACGGCCGCAGCCGCTGGCGCGACATCTCCAGCAACCCGAAACGCGAGATGCGCGCCACCTGGACGCGGGCGCGGTCATGCTTCAAGGCATCGCGCAACCGGTCCTCCACCGCACGCTGGTTCTTGGGCGGCGTCATGTCGATGAAGTCGATGACGAAGAGACCGCCCAAGTCGCGCAGGCGCAACTGGCGGGCGATCTCGTCGGCCGCCTCCAGGTTGGTGTTGAGCGCGGTCTCCTCAATGTCCGCGCCCTTGGTGGCGCGCGAGGAGTTGATGTCGATGGCGGTGAGGGCCTCGCCGTGGTCGATGACGATGGAGCCGCCGGAGGGCAGGCGCACCTCGCGCTGGAAGGCGGACTCGATCTGGCTCTCGATCTGGTAGCGGGTGAAGAGCGGCACCTCGTCCTGATAGATCCGCAGCTTCTTCAGGTTGCCGGGCATCACCTGGCGCATGAAGGCCTCGGCGCGCTCATAGACGGCCCGGTCGTCGATCACGATCTCGCCGATATCCACCCGCAGATAGTCGCGGATGGAGCGGATGATGACGTCGCTCTCCTGATAGATCAGGAAGGGCGCCCGGCGCCCGGCGGCGGAGGATTCGATGGCCCGCCAGAGTTGGAGCAGGTAGTCGAGATCCCACTGGAGTTCTTCGGTGTTCTTGCCCACCCCGGCGGTGCGCACGATGAGCCCCATGTCATCGGGGATGGCAAGCTGGCTCATCACGTCGCGCAGTTCGCTGCGGTCCTGGCCCTCGATGCGGCGCGAGACCCCACCGGCGCGCGGGTTGTTGGGCATCAGTACCAGGTAGCGGCCGGCCAGCGAGACGAAGGTGGTCAGTGCGGCGCCTTTGCTGCCGCGCTCCTCCTTGTCGATCTGCACCACGACCTCGCGGCCCTCGCGCACCACCTCCTTGATGTTGATGCGTGACCCGGGCTTGGCGGTGTCGGGCTCGAAGTAGGTTCGCGAGATCTCCTTCAGCGGCAGGAAGCCGTGGCGGTCGGCGCCGTAGTCGACGAAGGCGGCCTCCAGGCTCGGCTCGACGCGGGTGATGGTACCTTTGTAAATATTGGCCTTTTTTTGTTCGCGGCCGGGGGATTCGATGTCGAGGTTATAGAGGATTTGACCATCGACGGTCGCTACACGCAACTCTTCCGGCTGAGTCGCGTTGATCAGCATTCTTTTCATCTTGTTCCTTTTCTTCTTCTGGGCGCAGGTCCTGCCGACGGCTCCCGGGGGCACGCGGCGGCCCTGGGGCGTCGCCGCGGGGCCGGGCGCCGCCGCCTGAGAGGCAGCGGCGCGACCGGGTCCGGCATCTCACCGGCGGGCCGCGACGATCGCGGGCCGCACCGGGGTTGGACATGCGCGTCCGATTTCTTACGTGTTACGGCCACGCACCAAGGCGTGCCCGCGTCTCTTGGGGCGCCCCCGGTCCGGGCGGCGTCCCGCCATTGAAGCGGTGAGTGTGGGGTCGACCTTGAGCGCGCCTGCCGTTCCGGGGCGCGCGGGGCGGTCAGGGTGTAGAATCCGCGTCGACCCGCGGACTGCACCGATGCCGACCCAGTGGGATCCGGCATCTCAAACCACCCCCTTGAACCTTACTCCGTGAACCCTGGTCCGCCGGGCTTGACTGGCGATCGGCGCCGACACGGCGCGCGCGGGACCCAGGGATGCGCTCACCGCTTACGGAAAGTTCTTGCGTCTTTCGCTTGCCAGCGCAACTTTTGAATACTAACAGTGAATCCTTATGCCAGCAATTAAGCCGCGGGACAGGGTGCGACCCCGTTGAACCCACGTCAGCACCGTTTCTATCCCCGCACGGGTCCCGGCGCGCGCAAGGCGCCCGCTCCCACCCCGGCCATGGGCCCCGTGGTGCGGCGTCCGGCGCCGGTCAAGGGCCCGGCCGCTGCGCCCGCCGAGACGCTGATCGAGCGTGTCCCCGCCGTGGTCGTGGTCTGCGTCGACCTGGAGTCGGATGGTCAGCGCATCGACAACTTCCTGCTGCGACACTTGAAGGGCGTGCCGCGCAGCCATCTGTATCGGGTCCTGCGCCGCGGTGAGGTGCGGGTCAACAAGGGTCGGATCCAGGCCGACTACCGGCTCAAGACGGGCGACCTGGTGCGTATCCCGCCGCTGCGTCAACCCACCCCCGAGGCCCCGGTGCGGGCGCCGGACAGCCAGTTGGAGCGCCTTGCCGCGGCCGTCCTGTTCGAGGACGAGCGCCTGCTGGTGATCGACAAACCCTCTGGCCTTGCCGTGCATGGCGGCAGCGGCCTCTCCTACGGGCTGATCGAGTCGCTGCGGCAACTGCGCCCCGGGGCCGAACTGGAACTGGTGCATCGGCTCGACCGCGACACCTCCGGGTGCATCGCGATCAGCAAGCGGCGCAGCACGCTGCGCGAACTGCACCGGTTGATCCGGGCCGGCGCGATGGACAAGCGCTACCTGGCCCTGATCCTGGGTGAACTGCCGGAGGTCGAGATGACGGTGGACGCCCCCTTGACCAAGAACGTCGATCAGGGCGGCGAGCGGGTGGTCAAGGTGGACCGGGTGGGCGGCAAGGACGCCCGCTCGGTCTTCCGGCGCCTGCGGCGGCTGCCGCTGGCCGACGGCGCCTGCGCGACCCTGGTGGAGGTGCGCCTCATCACCGGGCGCACCCACCAGATCCGCGTCCACGCCGCCCACCTGGGCACCCCGCTGGCCGGGGACCCAAAATACGGCGACTTCGAGGCCAATCGGCGCCTCAAGGCCCTGGGGCTCGGACGGCTGTTCCTGCACGCCAGTGCGCTCGCCGTGCGCGCCGAGTACATGGACGGACCCCTGCGCGTGGAGTCACCGCTGCCGGCCGAACTGGAGCAGGTTCTGACCCGGCTGGCCGCGGGTGAGCCCGGGTCGGACTCAGGTGCGGGGCTGCGATAATGAGCTATTCCCTGATCGTCTTCGACTGGGACGGCACCCTTATGGACTCGCAGGCGCGCATCGTCGATTGCCTGCAGGCTGGCTTCGTGGATGCCGGTCAGCCGCCGCCCAGCCGGGCGGCGGCGGCCGACGTCATCGGCCTGGGGCTGGACGAGGCTATGGCGCGCCTGTGGCCGGCCGCGGACGTGGCGCAGCGCCAGATCGTCGCCGACCACTACCGACGGCACTTCCTGGGCGACCATCCCACCCCCACGGCGCTGTTCCCGGGCGCCGTGGAGACCCTTGACTGGCTGCGTGCCCAGGGCTATCTGCTCGCCGTGGCTACCGGTAAGAGCCGTCGCGGGCTCGATTTGTCCTTGGCGCAGACCGGGCTTGCCGGGTATTTTCAGGCCACCCGCTGCGCCGACGAGAGCTTTTCCAAGCCGCACCCCCAGATGCTGCTGGAGCTCATGGACGCACTCGGCGCGGAACCCGCCCGGACCCTGATGATCGGCGACACCGAATATGACTTGCAGATGGCCGCGAACGCCGGCACCGGGGCCCTGGCCGTCTGCTATGGGGTGCACGCCCCCGAGCGGCTGCGCGCCCTAGGGCCGCTCGCCTGTCTGGACTCGCTCGCCGCCATCCCGGTGTGGCTGCGGCAGGCCGACGGGCCTTGATCCTGGTTCCGGTCGGCCGCAATCGGTCCACGCCAACCCTGGGGCCGCGCGCCCGTAGGGTCCGCTGTGCGGACCAGCGCCCTCGCGGTTAGCAACGTGGCCGGTCGTATGATCGAGGGCGCGGCCGGACGCCCCAGCGGTCACTGACCGGAATCTCCCATCAACCTGACAACTTTCGCATTCATTCGCGTTGTTCGCGGACCACTCGAAGACCCTCGGTTCACCCGACCCGATCACCGGAGCAAAACACATGAACTGGAAATTCTGGCAGCGCCGCGGCGAGCCCATGCCGGCCCCCGGTGACCCCGACTGGGAGCGCTCCCTGATCAACCGCATGGCCCTGGAGCACCTGCGCGACCAGCGCCGCGGGCGGCGCTGGGGCAATATCTTCAAACTCCTGGTCCTGCTTTATCTCCTCGGCCTGCTGGGCGTGGCCATGTCGCGCAGCGCCTTTGATGGCCTCAAGACCGGCAAGGACCACAGCGCCCTGGTCCAGGTAAAGGGGATCATCTCCGCCGACAGCGAGGCGAGCGCGGACCGGGTGATCTCGGCCCTGCGCGACGCCTTCGCGGCGGAGCACGTCAAGGGTGTCATCCTGCGCCTCAACAGCCCCGGCGGCAGCCCGGTCCAATCCGGCTACATCAACGACGAGATCCATCGGCTGAAAGAGAAATACAAAAAGGACAAGGGCAAAGACCTGCCGGTCTACGCTGTGGCCGTGGACCTCTGCGCCTCCGGCGCCTATTACGTCGCGGTCGCCGCCGACAAGATCTATGCCGACAAAGCGAGCCTGGTGGGCTCTATCGGCGTGCGCATCGACGCATTCGGCTTCGAGCAGACGATGAAGGACGTCGGGGTCGAACGGCGCCTGCTCGTCTCCGGTGCCAACAAGGGCATCCTGGACCCCTTCTCACCGCTCCCGGAGGCGCAGCGCCAATTCATCCAGACCGTCCTCGACGACCTGCACCAGCAATTCATCACCGCGGTCAAGACCGGCCGCGGGGATCGCCTCAAGGGCGGTGACGAACTCTTCAGCGGCCTCTTCTGGAGCGGTGACCAGGCCGTCGCTTTGGGGCTGGTCGATGGGCTGGGCAGTTCAAGCTATGTCGCCCGCGAGCTGATCGGTGCCGAGACCCTGGTCGACTACACCAAGAAGAAGGACCTGTTCGAGAGCTTCGCCGATCGGTTGGGGGCGAGCGTCGCCAATGGTGTCCTTCAGGTCTTCAGCCTGCTCGGCGGCGGCACCATGCGCTGAGTCCACCCACACGCTACATCGCAGCTAGGTTGACGAGGGAGGGGGCAATGGCGGCCAGGAAGCGCCCGTGGGCGAACCCGACGTCACTGCTGGCTCGGGGGACCTAGCGGATGCGGCCGACCCCCTGGCGGCGGGTTGCCGCTCGGCGGCGACCGCCAGCGCTATCTCGCGTTCCGCTATCTGTCCTGTAGCCTGTTCGACCTCGACTGGCAGACAGTGACGCCCGTCGTCTGTGCGAATGACACGCTGAGCAGCGCCTCGGCCGACAGGTCGCTGACGGCAACCGCGCCGACGTCGCCGACCGCGGCACACAGCAGCGCAGCGAAAAGAGCGTAAATGCCGCGAGGAATCGGCGCCGACTTTCGGTCGGAACGTCTCGCGCGCATCCATCGCTTCCGGTTCAGCTTGGTGCTGGTTCGTGGTTGGTGCATGGCGTCAATTCCCCAGGCTGCAACCGATTGGCAAAGTCTTCGTAGAGTTCCGGCAGTTCTGTCCCAAGGCGTTGCAGACCTTCGATGTCACCGAATTGCCGACGATCTTGAAGTCCCGAATCTCCTCGTCGGGTCCTATCATGCACTTCGTCCTGGCGATGTCGGTAATCATGAGTGGCGTGGCACTGGTCCTTGGCCTACAATTTGGCGCCCCCACGGTGCTTATCCGAACCAACGCCGACGTCGTTTAGGTGCATATCGATGGTAATCGTTGAAGATGTCTTGACTACCGCCCTCGGCTTGCCGGTCGAGGACCGGGCAGTACTAGCCGAACGGCTCTTGGCGAGCCTTGACGACTTGGACGAGCGCGAGGCGTACTGATCCTGGCAGTGGCACACGGAAGCCGCCGACCGGGCTTCCGTCCGCTTTCAATGTCATGCTTGCATTGCCTCCAGGAAGCTGTCCTTCTTCAATTGTGAAGAACTCTCGCACGCCATCCTTGCTCGTGACGGTCACTCGCAAGCCGAACGGAATGACATTGGGATAAGAGCGATTTCAGAGGTATCAAAACCTGAAAGTGCCGATCTGAGAGAATCGCGCGCCCCTTAGCCAGCCCACTGCCCAAGCATTGGTGTTGCCGATGCGAATAAAGCGCCAGGTAAGCGCTTGATGTGAAACTGGGCGTATAGAGAATCACGAGATTATCAGTTGCAAGAACAACCCGGTAAGAACCGAACTCAGCCGCATCAGCGGTGGGGGACAGGACCATACCCCCTGACTGCTTCTGGGCTTGCGCGATGACAGACTTTACATTGTAATAAATCGCTTTGGGATCAGCAGCAGAGATTCCTTTACTGAAAATATATCGGTCGAGTCCGCCGAGCATGATTAAGATGCCGACTATGCTTATCAGTCCGATGAGAAGCCGTTTCGCCATTTTCGTCCTTCTTCACGGCCCCGTCGACTCGCGCCAGCGGCCGACGACGGAATAAACATTCGGGACGGGGCGAATGCCCCGTCCCGCACGGGACAACAATCTACCCAAGAGCGGTAGAGACCGGCAAGGTTGCGTTGATGTGCCGGATCAAGGCGAGTGTCCCACAATCCACACGCGGGATAATAATAGATTTCGACACGATGCACTCCCTTCGTGTCCTCGCTAACAATCACACAAACATCATGTAGAATAAAGCTTAGACCGAATCTTTGCACCGATGCAAGGACTTTTCGCGCATCGTTGCTGGGATCGGGTGTTTTGGCGGGGAGAGACGGTCTATACTTGTTTCTGCGTAACTGTGAGACTGTGGCCCAGCCCATGAAAAATATCACGCTTTCTGTCGATGAAGAGACCTACCGACGCGCACGCATCGCCGCCGCCGAGCGCAACACGACCTTGAGCGCCATGGTGCGCGACTATCTGCGCACCTTCGCGCGCCCTAGCGACGGTGAACCGGACGCAGCGGCAGATCTCTTTGCCGCGCTGGATCGCGCGCAGGGCTATCGCGCCGCCGATCGGATGACGCGCGAGGAGGCCCATGACCGCTAAGGTCTTCCTCGATACCAACGTGCTGCTCTACAGCGTCTCGGCCGATGAGAGCGAGGCGGGCAAGCGCGTGCAAGCCCGGCAAGTCTTGGCCAGGTCTGACTGGGGCTTGTCGGTGCAGGTGCTCCAAGAGTTCTACGTCAACGTCGTGCGGCCGCCGCGTTGCGCCATGACCCACTTGCAGGCGGTGGCAACGATCAGCGAACTGCTGCGCCGACCGACGATTCCGACCGACAAGGCATTGCTCGTGGAGGCGTTACGCCTTAAGGACCGCTTTCAGATTTCGTACTGGGATGCCGCCATCGTCGCAGCGGCCCGCGCCTTGGGCGCAGGGGTGCTGTACTCGGAGGACCTGAACCATGGTCAGGATTATGATGGGGTGCGGGTAGTCAATCCATTTCTGGCGCACTGAGCGGCGGGTTCAGCGGTTACCGGAAACCACCACGGGGCCGAGGGGCGCAGAGCCCTAGACACAGGCGCGACACGGCTGGAGAAACTGGGCAAGAATTCTCCGTAGGTCGGACTTGCGAAGCGCAATCCGACAGTTGGTGGTGCCGCGTCGGGTTACGGCGCGCGCCAACTTATTGAGCCTAATCGATGGCCCTTGCCGGGCGCGCCTAACCCGACCTACCCGATTTCCTGGCGGCGCGCTCGCGGTGAATCCTTGCCCAGTCTCTGAAGTAGTGTCACGAGGTGATGGAAAGGCCCTCCGTGGCGGTTCGCTGTCGGCGATCCGGCCGCCATTGCGCGGGGGCGTGACGCCCCCGCTCCTCTTAAGCGGAGATATTGAGCGCCTTCTTCAGCGCCTCCTCCAGTTCCTCGGTATCCATCTCGACCTTGCCGGAGGCGCGATCCTCCTCGCGGCGCAGGCGCTTGCGCTCGTTGTGGTAGGCGAGGCCGGTGCCGGCGGGGATCAGGCGGCCGACGATGACGTTTTCCTTCAGGCCGGTGAGGCGGTCATTGGAACCGCGCACCGCCGCCTCGGTCAGCACCCGCGTCGTCTCCTGGAAGGAGGCGGCGGAGATGAAGGACTCGGTGGCGAGCGAGGCCTTGGTGATACCGAGCAGCAAGGGCTCATAGAGCGCCGGCTCCTTGCCTTCCGCGGTGACCCGGGCGTTCTCGTCCATCATGGTCGTGTATTCGACCTGCTCGCCGTGCAGCAGCCGGGTGTCGCCGGGGGAGACGATCTCGACCTTGCGCAGCATCTGGCGGACGATGACCTCGATGTGCTTGTCGTTGATCTTCACGCCCTGGAGCCGGTAGACGTCCTGGATCTCCTTGACCAGATATTCGGCCAGCGCGGTGACGCCCTTGAGCCGCAGGATGTCGTGGGAGGCCAGTTCACCGTCGGCGATCACCTCGCCGCGCTCCACCCGCTCGCCCTCGAAGACGTTGACGTGGCGCCACTTGGGGATCAGTTCTTCGACCGTCTCGCCGTCGTCCTTGGTGATGACGAGCCGCTGCTTGCCCTTGGTGTCCTTGCCGAAGCCGATGGTGCCGCTGGCCTCCGCCAAGAGCGCCTGCTCCTTGGGCTTGCGTGCCTCGAACAGATCCGCGACGCGCGGCAGACCGCCGGTGATGTCGCGCGTCTTACTGGACTCCTGCGGGATACGCGCCAGGATGTCGCCGACCCCGACGTGTGCCAGGTCCTCGACGCTGACGATGGCGCCGGCGGTCAGGAAGTAGACCGCGGGGAGATCCGTGCCGACCAGGTTGAGCGCCTTGCCGTCCTCGCCCAACAGCTTGATCATCGGGCGCAGGTCCTTGCCGGTGGCCGGGCGCTGCTTGGGGTCGATGACGACGCGCGAGGTCAGGCCGGTCACGTCGTCCACCCGTCGTTCTTGATCTCGATGCTGCTGACGGCGGCCGTTCGGGAGGCCGCACCACCGATGCGGAAGGTGCGCATGGTGAGCTGGGTGCCCGGCTCACCGATGGACTGGGCGGCGATGACGCCCACCGCCTCACCCATGTTGACCCGATGCCCGCGCGTCGTCGACTTGATGCTCACGACCGAGCGCAGGGTGCCGTCCTCCTCCTTGATGACCTCGGGGATGCGCACCCGCACCCGCGCCTGCAGGTCCGCATGTCCGGTCTCGTCGGCGCGCCGCGCCTCGTCGATGTCACAGTAGACGCTGCCTTCGCCCTTGGCGTTGACCCGCTCGCGAGTCGTGTAGTAGAGCCCGAGCACCACGTCCTGGGGGGGCAGGATGATGGGCTTGAAGAGTTCGAGCGCCATGCGCTTTGGCAGGCCGCACTGGTGAAGGCTCGCCGAAGGACCAGGCGAAGACCCGTGCAGCCACGCCCACTTGTCCGCAGAATCCTCCCCTGACAAAGCCAGAGGACAACTTGGCCGCAAACGCTTGGGGACCATCATGGACCACGACCAGATCTTCAACAACCTGATCGTTGATTATCCGCGGGAGTCGTTGCAGTTCTTCGCCGCGGACGAGGCCGCGGGCGTTGACGAACGGGCTCGGATCATTCCGATCCGTGAGGAACAACTGAAGGAGCGACTGGGCGAACGCTTCCGTGAACTGGACGTACCGCTGTTGGTCGAGTGGCCGGACGGTCGCCGCGAGGCCCTGCTGTTCGTGCTCGAGGAAGAAACCGAGTCACGCCGATTCTCGATCCATCGGCTCGCCCACTATTGTCTCGTTCAGTTCGTCGATATCTATGCCGCCTTGAGCGATGCTGAACGCGAACAATATCAACGTGACTATCCCGAGGAGACGAAAGCCATGGTTTCATTCCAGACGCGGTTTGAGCAGATCGGCGAGCGGCGCGGAAAGCAGACTGGTGAAGCCACCATGCTCCTGCGGCTCTTGGAGCACAAATTCGGCACGGTATCGGATCAGCAGCGCCGCCGCGTCCTGGCCGCCGACGCCGATACGCTGCTGGACTGGTTGGATCGCACCTTCACGGCCACTGACGTCGATGAGGTTTTGCATTGAGGACTCGCACCCAGCGGGGCCGGCACACTTAAATGGGGCATTCACCACGTCCGCAACGCGTTTTTCCGGCCCCATCGACTCGCGCCAGCGACCGACAACGGGATAAACATGCGGGAAGGGACGAATGCCTGTCCCGCGTGGCGGATGAGAAAAACCCGGTCCGGCCAAAAAACAATCCGGCGTCGGCCGGTTGGCGTAACCTCCTGCGGAGTTTCGCACTACGCGGATTTCCTGGTCAAGTAACGATGATTTGTCCGATACTCTTCAAATCACCTTTCCTCGCGGTAATGATAAGTCCGCAGATCTCATCCCATCGCTCGACCTGTCTTACGGTAACGCACCCCAACGAGACGGACCCAGCATGCAAGAAGCGATCTCCGGAGTGCCCTACCCGGAACCATGTGCGGGCAAATGCGGCCTGTTGACGATAGCTCGCACCGTAGCGGTGCAACTCGTATGGAAGTTCAAGGTCATGGGTGCCGGAGGGAATAGGATTATCAGGGTCGGTGACTGCCCAATAGCGTTCCTCGCGCCCGTCAATCGTCAGGATTTCATCGCGTTTCGAGAAGCGCAACGTCACCGCTCCCGTTTGAGGGTTGTCCTCTTGGAGAAAGCTGGTTCCGTCCGCCTTCAATGCCACGCTTGCTTTGTTTCCTCGAAGCTGTCCTTCTTCAATCGTAAAGAACTCTCGCACGCCATCATTGCTCGTGATGGTCACTCGCAAACCGAACGGGATGACATTAGGATAAGAGCGACTATCTTCGCTCTTGATCTTGAGCCATCCTTCCGGTTGGACAAGGGAGACGAAGCGCTCGCCCGTTTCCCTAAGAACCCCGGAGAACGTCAGAATCAAGATCGCTCTTTTGCTCTTGTCGCCTTTTCGATCCCCTTGAATCGGGATATCTAATACGGCGTCCTGTGTGCCGCTGGCGTCAAAGCGAAGCATTGCAGATGCGGAACCGGTGTCGTCATGCACCGGGTCTGCTTCAGTGGCAGACGCCGACGAACTCAGCGATACTTCGTTCGCGTCCGTTCTTTCATCGTAAACGAGTTGGTTTGGGGCTCGCGACTCCCCGGGTTTGATACGGAATCGCAACGACGACGATCTTCCTGATACAGTGACCCTGATGCGGATGTTGCTCCCTAAATTGTCTCCGTGGTACTCCACTCTTGTTAGCGTCACTCTTGCTTCGTATTTCATAGATATCAAAACCTGAAAGTGCCGACCTGAGAGAAATGCGCGCCCCGTAGCCAGCCCACCGCCCAAGCGTTACTGTTGCCGATGCGATTAAATGCCAGGTAAGCGCTTGATGTGAGGCTGGCGGTATAGAGAATCACGAGATGATCAGTTGCCAGAACAACCCGGTAAGACCCAAACTCGGCCGCTGCAGCAGTGCCGGACGGGGCCGCCCCCACTGACTGCATCTGGGCTTGCGCGATCACAGACTTCACATTGTAATAAAGCGCCTTGGGATCAACAGCGGCGATTCTCTTACTGAAGATATATCGGTCGAGTCCGCCGAGCATGATTAAGATGCCGACTATGCTTATCAGTCCGATGAGAAGCCGTTTCGCCATTTTCGTCCTTCTTCACGGCCCCGTCGACTCGCGCCAGCGGCCGACGACGGAATAAAGATTCGGGACGGGGCGAATGCCCCGTCCCGCACGGCGAATCACGAGATGATCAGTTGCCAGAACAACCCGGTAAGACCCGAACTCGGCCGCATCAGCGTTGCCGGACAGGACCGTCCCCACTGACTGCATCTGGGCTTGCGCGATCACAGACTTCACATTGTAATAAAGCGCCTTGGGATCAACAGCGGAGATTCTCTTACTGAAGATATATCGATCGAGTCCGCCGAGCATGATTAAGATGCCGATTATGCTAATCAGTCCGACGAGAAGCCGATTCGCCATTTTCGTCCTTACTTCACGGCCCCGTCGACTTGCGCCAGCGGCCGACGACGGAATAAACATTCGGGACGGGGCGAATGCCCCGTCCCGCACGGCTACTGTCCGCCTCAAAGGCGGCCAATCTCCCGAACCTTAGGCATCGGTTACGCGGCCCGCGGCCGCACCCGCTCAGCGATGGTCTGGCCCAAGATCTGCTCAGCAACGGCCAGTTCATAGCTCAATTGCAGGTTCATCCAGAACCGTGCCGAGGTGCCGAAATAGCGGGCGAGCCGCAACGCCGTGTCGGCGGTGATCGACCGCTTGCCGTCGAGGACCTCGGTCAGCGGCGTTGGCGCCAGGTCCAAGGCGCTCGCCAAGGCATCGGGGGAGAGACCCAGTTCAACCAGTTCCTCACGCAAGACCTCGCCGGGGTGGATCGGCGGGAGCACGAGGAGCGGGGGCTCATCAATGGTAGTCGGTAATCTCGACATCATGGGCGTCTCCGTCGGCGAAGGTGAAGCAGACCCGCCACTGGTCGTTGATGCGGATACTGAACTGCCCGCCGCGGTCACCCGCCAGGGCCTCGAAGTGGTTGGAGGGGAGTCCCATCAAGTCCTCGATCCGTACCGCGTCGTTGAGTATCCGCAGACGGCGCTGGGCTTGGCGTTCGATCGCTTGAGATTCCTTGATCCGCTTGCCTGCGGCAAAGCCGGCGGTCCTGCGGTCGCGGAAGGATCGGATCATGATGGGGTGTCATGTCAGGCGAACTTAGCCCTCAGCGATTACTTGGGCGTATCAGGCCAAAGGGCTTTGTAGGGATCAGCAACTTTGCCGGTGCTGGTGAAAATTCCTGCCCTTTTCAGCGCAGCGATAGCCGCTTCTTTAGAAGAAGTGACCTTGCGCCGGTATTCGCGCATGCGCCGGATATTTTCTGCTGCTTCTTTACGGGTCATGGCGGGATATCCAAGTGATTGATTGGATAGCGTGCGAGTGTATGCGAGTGGGTCGTGGAGTGTCAATCCAGGGGCTTCGGCGACGCAACTGCGGGGGGCGGACCGACTCAGGGGGCGAGAAACCGAAGGTACGGCAGCGAGGCCGCGGGGCGCACTGCGCCCAACACAGGCGTGACACCGCCGGAGCGGTGTCACGAGAAATCACCGCCATCCCTGGCCGTTGGCGGCGACAGGTGCGCGGCGGGGGCGGGACGCCCCCGCTCCTCTCTACGCGGAGGTATTGAGCGCCTTCTTCAGCGCCTCCTCCAGTTCCTCGGTATCCATCTCGACCTTGCCGGAGGCGCGATCCTCCTCGCGGCGCAGGCGCTTGCGCTCGTTGTGGTAGGCGAGGCCCGTGCCGGCGGGGATCAGGCGGCCGACGATGACGTTTTCCTTCAGGCCCGTGAGGCGGTCGTTGGAGCCGCGCACCGCCGCCTCGGTCAGCACCCGCGTGGTCTCCTGGAAGGAGGCGGCGGAGATGAAGGACTCGGTGGCGAGCGAGGCCTTGGTGATGCCGAGCAGCAGGGGCTCATAGAGCGCCGGTTCCTTGCCTTCCGCGGTGACCCGGGCGTTCTCGTCCATCATGGTGGTGTATTCGACCTGCTCGCCGCGCAGCAGCCGGGTGTCGCCGGGGGAGACGATCTCGACCTTGCGCAGCATCTGGCGGACGATGACCTCGATGTGCTTGTCGTTGATCTTCACGCCCTGGAGCCGGTAGACGTCCTGGATCTCCTTGACCAGATATTCGGCCAGCGCGGTGACGCCCTTGAGCCGCAGGATGTCGTGGGAGGCCAGTTCACCGTCGGCGATCACCTCGCCGCGCTCCACCCGCTCGCCCTCGAAGACGTTGACGTGGCGCCACTTGGGGATCAGTTCTTCGACCGTCTCGCCGTCGTCCTTGGTGATGACGAGCCGCTGCTTGCCCTTGGTGTCCTTGCCGAAGCCGATGGTGCCGCTGGCCTCCGCCAAGAGCGCCTGCTCCTTGGGCTTGCGTGCCTCGAACAGATCCGCGACGCGCGGCAGACCGCCGGTGATGTCGCGCGTCTTACTGGACTCCTGCGGGATACGCGCCAGGATGTCGCCGACCCCGACGTGTGCCAGGTCCTCGACGCTGACGATGGCGCCGGCGGTCAGGAAGTAGACCGCGGGGAGATCCGTGCCGACCAGGTTGAGCGCCTTGCCGTCCTCGCCCAACAGCTTGATCATCGGGCGCAGGTCCTTGCCGGTGGCCGGGCGCTGCTTGGGGTCGATGACGACGCGCGAGGTCAGCCCGGTCACGTCGTCCACCTGGGCCTGCACCGTCACGCCCTCGATGAAGTCCTCGAACTCCAGCTTACCGGCCACCTCGGTGACCACCGGGTGGGTGTGGGGGTCCCAGTTGGCGACCACGTCGCCGCCCTTGACCACGTCACCGTCACCGGCGCGCAGGGTGGCACCGTAGGGGACCTTGTAGCGCTCCTTCTCCAGCCCCTTGTCGTCGACCACGGTCAATTCACCGGAGCGCGAGACCGCGACCAGGTTGCCGGTGTGGTGGCGGACCGTCTTGATGTTGTGCAGCCGGATGGTGCCGCCGTTCTTGATCTCGATGCTGCTGACCGCGGCCGTTCGGGACGCCGCACCACCGATGTGGAAGGTGCGCATGGTGAGCTGGGTGCCCGGCTCACCGATGGACTGGGCGGCGATGACGCCCACCGCCTCACCCATGTTGACCCGATGCCCGCGCGCCAGATCGCGCCCATAGCACTGGGCGCAGACACCGATGCGCGACTGGCAGGTGATGGGCGAGCGCACCCGCAACTGGTCGATACCGGCAATCTCGAAGCGCTCCACCATCGACTCATCCAGCATGGAACCGGCGCTGCAAATCAGCTCATCGGTCCCCGGGACATAGACGTCCGTGGATACCACGCGCCCGAGTACCCGCTCGCGCAGGGGCTCGACCACGTCGCCGCCCTCGATGATGGGCGACATCAGCAGCCCCTTCTCGGTCCCGCAGTCGGTCTCCAGAACCACCATGTCTTGGGCCACGTCCACCAGCCGGCGCGTCAGATAACCCGAGTTGGCGGTCTTCAGCGCCGTGTCCGCGAGGCCCTTGCGGGCGCCGTGGGTGGAGATGAAATACTGGATGACGTTGAGCCCTTCACGGAAGTTGGCCGTGATCGGGGTCTCGATGATGGAACCGTCCGGCTTGGCCATGAGGCCGCGCATCCCCGCAAGCTGGCGGATCTGGGCGGCGGAGCCGCGGGCGCCGGAGTCGGCCATCATATAGATGGAGTTGAACGAGTCCTGCTGCACCGGGTTGCCGTCACGGTCCGGGACCGTCTGCTTGCCGAGCTTGGACATCATGGACTTGGCCACCTGGTCGTTGGTGTGCGACCAGATGTCGATGACCTTGTTGTAGCGCTCGCCATTGGTGACCAGACCCGAGGCGTATTGGTCCTCGATTTCCTTCACCTGCTTCTCGGCGTCGGCCAGGATGCCGGGCTTCTCCTCCGGGACCGCCATGTCGTCGAGGCCGATGGACACCCCGGAACGGGTGGCCATGCGGAAGCCCATGTACATGATCTGGTCGGCGAAGACCACGGTCGCCTTCAGCCCCAGGCGGCGATAGCAGGTGTTGATGAGGCGCGAGATCGCCTTCTTGCCGAGCGGGCGGTCGACCAGGTCGAAGGGCAGCCCGTCGGGCACGATGGCGAAGACCAGTGCGCGCCCGAGCGTCGTGCTCTTGATGCTCACCACCGAGCGCAGGGTACCGTCCTCCTCCTTGATGACCTCGGGGATACGCACGCGCACCCGCGCCTGCAGGTCCGCGTGTCCGGTCTCGTAGGCGCGCCGCGCCTCGTCGATGTCACAGTAGACGCTGCCCTCGCCCTTGGCATTGACCCGCTCGCGAGTCGTGTAATAGAGCCCGAGCACCACGTCCTGGGAGGGCACGATGATGGGCTCGCCGTTAGCGGGCGAGAGGATGTTGTTGCTCGCCATCATCAGGGCGCGCGCCTCGATCTGCGCCTCCAGCGACAGGGGCACATGCACGGCCATCTGGTCGCCGTCGAAGTCGGCGTTGAAGGCGGTACAGACCAGCGGATGCAACTGGATCGCCTTGCCCTCGATCAGCACCGGCTCGAAGGCCTGAATGCCCAGGCGATGCAGGGTGGGGGCGCGGTTGAGCATCACCGGGTGCTCGCGGATCACCTCTTCGAGGATATCCCAGACCTCCGGGGTGCCGCGCTCTACCATCTTCTTGGCCGCCTTGATGGTGGCCGCCAGGCCGCGCAATTGCAGCTTGCTGAAGATGAAGGGCTTGAACAGTTCCAGGGCCATGCGCTTGGGCAGGCCGCACTGGTGTAGGCGCAGCGTCGGGCCGACCACGATGACCGAACGGCCGGAGTAGTCGACGCGCTTGCCGAGCAGGTTCTGGCGGAAGCGCCCCTGCTTGCCCTTGATCATGTCGGCGAGCGACTTCAGCGGGCGCTTGTTGGTACCGGTGATGGCCCGACCGCGCCGGCCGTTGTCCAGCAGGGCGTCGACCGCCTCCTGCAACATGCGCTTTTCGTTGCGCACGATGATATCGGGGGCGACCAAGTCCAGGAGCCGCTTCAACCGGTTGTTGCGGTTGATGACGCGCCGGTAGAGGTCGTTCAGATCGGAGGTCGCGAAGCGCCCGCCGTCGAGCGGCACCAGCGGGCGCAACTCCGGGGGCAGCACCGGCAGCACGGTCAGGATCATCCACTCGGGGCGGTTGCCCGAGTCGATCAGCGACTCCATGAGCTTCAGGCGCTTGGCCAGCTTCTTGATCTTGGTCTCGGAGTTGGTGCTCTCGATCTCCTCGCGCATCCGCCGGACCTCGGCCTGGACGTCGATGGTGCGCAGGAGTTCATAGATCGCCTCGGCGCCCATGCGGGCGTCGAACTCGTCCCCGTTCTCCTCCAGTGCCTCCAGGTATTGCTCGTCGGTGAGCAACTGGCCCCGCTCCAGGTTGGGCACCATGTTCGGGTCGATGACCACGAAGGACTCGAAATAGAGCACGCGCTCGATGTCGCGCAGCGTCATATCGAGCAGGAGCCCGATGCGCGACGGCAGGGATTTGAGGAACCAGATGTGGGCGACGGGGCTCGCGAGATCGATATGGCCCATGCGCTCGCGCCGGACCTTGGCCAGCGTGACCTCCACGCCGCACTTCTCGCACACCACGCCGCGGTGCTTCAAGCGCTTGTACTTGCCGCACACGCACTCGTAGTCGCTGATGGGGCCGAAGATCTTGGCGCAGAAGAGCCCGTCACGCTCCGGCTTGAAGGTGCGGTAATTGATGGTCTCGGGCTTCTTGACCTCACCGAAGGACCAGGACCGGATCATCTCGGGCGAGGCCAGCCCGATCTTGATCGCGTCGAATTCCAGGGCCTGACCCTGCTGCTTGATAATCTTGAGAAGGTCTTTCAATTCACGATCTCCCAGCTTGACGTAGGAGGCCCACCCGCGGGCCGATGAGTCGCGTTAGTCGCGGCGGCTCGCGCCGCCGCTCCTACGTTCAGTCCTGTTCCAACTCGATGTTGATCCCGAGCGAGCGGATTTCCTTCACCAGCACGTTGAAGGACTCCGGCATGCCGGCCTCCATGCGGTGGTCGCCATCGACGATGTTCTTGTACATCTTGGTGCGCCCGTTCACATCGTCGGACTTGACCGTGAGCATCTCCTGCAGCGTATAGCCCGCGCCATAGGCCTCCAGGGCCCAGACCTCCATCTCCCCGAAGCGCTGACCGCCGAACTGCGCCTTGCCGCCCA